>Ga0070730_10002210_pt1 | contig 17909 bp, 14 predicted proteins | sample Coa_R1_3_FD_66447 | JGI IMG/M metagenome (GOLD analysis project Ga0070730, IMG submission 66447) | Surface soil microbial communities from Centralia Pennsylvania, which are recovering from an underground coalmine fire - Coalmine... | ecosystem: Environmental > Terrestrial > Soil > Unclassified ... | reverse complement strand
CATCTACAACACGGCCAACGCGGTCGCGCTTTTCCTGGTCCCTCTGGTGGCCTTCGCCGCGGCGATCGCCCTCCACTGGGAAGGCCGCCGCGAGCGCTGGGCGGCGGCCGCCGTGGCCGCACTCGGCGTCATCTGCGTCGTCCTCAGCTTCTCCCGCGGCGGTTACCTCGCCCTGGGAGCCGTCGTCGTGGCCCTCGCGCTCAGCCACCGCCGGAGGTTGGTCATCGTCGGGGCGGGCGTGGTGGTGGCGGCCGGTTTGATGATCGTCCCGTCCATCCGGCACCGCGTGCTGACCGAGCTCGACTTCACCAACGGCAGCAACACCCTGGTCGGCCGCTTCCATCTTTGGTCGGTGTCGCTGCAGATGCTGCGGGACCATCCCATCTTCGGGGCGGGCCTTTCCGGCTTCGCCACCGTCATCGGGCCTTACTGGAACCCGACCAACATCGATCGGTTCACCTATCCGCACAACATCGTGCTGAACTCCTGGACCGAGACCGGCGTGCTCGGGGTGATCGCCTTCGCGTGGATCCTCGTGGTCGGCTTCGGGTCGGGCTGGCGCGGCTGGCGGTCGAGCCCGGCGCCGTGGCGCGCGGTCCACCTCGGGGTGCTCGTGGCGCTGGTCGCGGTCGTCGTCCACGGGCTGGTCGACGTGCCGTACTGGAAGAACGACCTAAGCCTTGAGCTCTGGGCTCTCCTCAGCCTCACGCTGGCCGCCACCGCCCTGCACGGCGCTGCGCCCAAACCCTCTCCATGAGTTTCGGTTTCGGGGGCTGATCCTGATATCGGTCAGGGCGGCGTGCCGGAACCAGTCCTCGAACTCCTCGCGGCGAAGATAAAAGGCGACGGGCGCGACCAGGTGGTCGTACACGATGTTGTAGTTGCGCCGGAAGCTGAAGGTCGAAAGGCTGTACAGGTATTCGTTGAGCGGCAGGACCTTGAACACCGGCGTGCGCCGCAGCGGCCGGTAGACCTTGACGGTGCCTTGAAAGACCACGGCCATCGGCCAGGCGACCGCCGGCAGCAGCGCCGGGGGCATCCTGCTCGTCACCGTCTTGCGCAGAGGGTTGATGAATCCGTGCACGACGCCGTTGTTCTCTCGGCCGTAGACCCAGGCAAAGATCGCGCCGCCGCGCTTCAGGAAGCGCACGAGGGACTTGAATCCCGCCTCTGGGTCAGGAAGGTGGTGCAGGACGCCGATCGAGTAGATGAAATCGAATGGCCCTGTCTCGCCCGACCGCTTGAAGGGCGGGTTGTAGATGTCGCCCTGGATCACATGCGCATTCGGCATCTTGCCGAGGTTGGTGTACGCAGTCTCTACCGCCGCGCTCAGGTCCATCGCGATGATCTCGCGCGCCCCGTAGCGGGCGGCGTAATACGCGTGCCTGCCGTTTCCGCATCCCGCGTCGAGCACGATCTTGTCTCGGAAGAACTCCGGCTGGATGGGTTCGATCCAGTCCAGGAACTGCGCCTCGTACTCGTCGTAGAGCTCGGTGAACTGCTGCCACTGCCACCCGAATGCGTGCGCCGTCTTTTCCTGCGCAGCCGATAGATCTGGAGGAAGCAGGCGCGGCACCCCACCGCGAATCGGGAAGGTCGATCGACAAGCTTTGCACTCCAAAGTCCCGTCGGCGATCTCTTCGTCCCGGTCCCGCTCTCCGGCGTTGCGCAGCTCGAAGTCGCCGCCGCAAAGCGGGCACGCCAGGAGGTCGACGAGCCGCTCCTTCATGCCGCTTTTCTCGCCACGCATAGCAGCGATGCTCCAAAGGGCATGTTCATCCTTCGCAAGATCGGGATCTCGGAATTGAAAACGCTCTTGAGCACGCCGTTGGACCACGCGGGGTGGAGATCGTTCTCGGTGTTCACCTCGCTAAATCGCAGCCAGACCTTCAACCATTGCCGCCCCAGAAAGATCACCGGCAGCAGGAATGTGGACACGTACGACTGGCGCTCGATGTCAAGACCCGAGCTCTCCACCGTCTCGCGCAGGGTCCTGGCCGTATACCTGCGCCGATGGTGTGACACATCGTCCTGAAGGCTCCACAGCCAGCGGTGCGCGGGCACGAAGATGAACACCCTGCCACCGGGCTTGAGCACGCGCCGAAACTCGCGCAGCGACGCAACGTCGTCGTCGAGGTGTTCGAGGACATCGAGCGCCGTGATCATGTCGAAGGACTCGGCTTCGAACGGCAGCTCGAGAACGTCGGCACGCCTGACGTTGCTCAGCCCTCTTTTACGGCAGAACTCGAGCGCCTCTTCCGAGATGTCGACCCCCTCGACCTTACCCAGCGGTTGCAGCTGCTGCAGGAGCAAGCCCGTGCCGCATCCGGCATCCAGGATGTCGAGGTCGTGGCGGCCGGCGTAGCGCTGCTCTATCCAATCCAGGACGATGGCGCGCCGCGCGGAGTGCCACCAGTGGGTCTCTTCGATCCGATAGAGGATCTCGTATGTATGTAGATCCAACCTAGGCCCGGTGCGAGTCCGCGCGGTGCCGCGCCTTGGCGGCGGGTTCCGCGCCCACGAGCACCTGGCGCACCGAGTAGGTGGGCCGGCCACGCGTCTCGTGGTACGTGCGCATGATCAGCTCGGCAAGCAACCCCAGCAGGACGAACTGCACGCCCAGCGTGGCCAGGAAGACGGCCAGGAGAAGAAGCGGGTTGTTGTGAGCCTCGGGATATGGAGGTAAGAGCTTCTCGATGAGCACGACGATCGCGCACACGAAGGCCGCCGCGCCCAACAGAAAGCCGAAGGCGCCGAAGAAGTAGATCGGCTTGGTCGCGTAGCTTCCAAGCAGCTTGACCGTCAGCAGGTCGAGCAGCACCCTGAAAGTGCGCCAGATTCCGTACTTCGAGCGGCCGAAGCGGCGCGCGTGGTGGAGCACCGGGATCTCGGCAATGGTGGCCCCCGTCCACGATGCGTAGGCTGGCATGAACCGATGCATCTCGCCGTATAGCCTCACATCGGCAAGCGTTTCGCGCCGATACGCCTTCAACGTGCAGCCGTAGTCGTTGAGCCGCACGCCCGTAACCCAGGAGATCAGCCGGTTGGCTATCCACGACGGCACCTTGCGACGCAACAGCTCGTCATGGCGGTCCTTCCGCCAGCCGCTGACGACATCGTTGCCTTCGTCGATCTTTTCCAGCAGTCGCGCTATGTCGCTCGGGTCGTTCTGCATGTCACCATCCATGAACACCAGCAGATCCCCGCGGCTGAGGTCGATACCTGCTTGCAGGGCGGCCGTCTGACCGAAGTTGCGCCTGAACTGGACCACGACGACGTGGGTGTCCGACTCGGCAATCTGTCGGAGCCGTGACGGGCTCGCATCTTTGCTGCCGTCATCCACGTACACGATCTCGTACGTGCGGCCCAGGAGCTCGAGCTCGTGCACGAGCTGCTCATGGAGTGGAAGGAGGTTGTCCTGCTCGTCGAAGATCGGAATGATCACCGACAGCTCCGGCGCCGGCCTCGACTCGGCAAGCGCGCCAAAGCTCCGCCCATCAAGGACTCTCATCGATGCCAGAGGTATTTAACCAGAGGGCGCCCGGGGCCGGTCACGAGGTCCGGGCGTCGACGGGAACCGGTCGCGGTGGAGGTGCTTGCCCCGCCAAGACCTTCATGGAGGCGTCCGTGGCAGAGGTCTTTGGCATACCGATCACGCACAGCACGATCATGAGGGTCAGCTCGAAGAGAAGCAGGCCCTCGCCCCACCTCGCCGTCCCGGTGTCGGTGCACAGCAGCACGACCACGTAACCTCCCGCGATCAATGCCCACAGCCACCGTCTGGAGTGAGCGCGAAGGATCAACCATGCGGCCGGGAACATGGTGATGAAGTCGTCCAAATGCAGGTATGGCGCGACCAGCAGCGATCCCACCAGGCCGGCGGCGATGGGGACCTCGGGGCCGGCTCCGCGGTGACGCCAGGCGACGAACAGGGCCAGCGCGCCGGCAAGTGCCTCGGCCCCATAACGGCCCAGGCGCGTCTGGAAGTGCGCGGTCAGGTTGTACCAGGGACCGCCCAGGTACCCGGCCGGATTGCTGCTCGCGAACTGGATGCGGTGCAGGTAGGCGACGGTTCCGTCGATTCCAAGGTTGGCCAGGACGGCGAGGCCCAGGACGGCCGAGCCCGCAAGCCACGCGCCGAACGTTCGCAGCCTGCCCGTTACGAGCAGCGTCAAGGGCACCATGGCCAACGTCTGCGGCTTTAGCGCCAGCGGAAGCAACGCGATTCCCGCCCAGCCGTCCCGTCCGCGTCTCAGCAGCAGCCAGCAGGCGGCCGCGCCCGCGATTTGAAAGGAGGTCACCTGGCCCTCGGACAGGCTCAGAAGCACGGGATACGGCCCGAAGGCCAGCGCCACCTGGACGAGCTTGGCGAGCGCGGTCCCCGGGGCGAGCGTCCAGAAAGCGAACGCTGTGGCGGCGAAGATCAAGAGGCTCCAGATCAGGTAGCCGGCGGGCAGCGGCACTGCTGCCAGAGGCAACGTCAGCCAGCCCTCCAGCGGGGTGCACACGTTGGGGGCGAATGCCATCGTGCCCGCCGTCGGATACGCCGCCTCCTGCGCCTGGTACACCTGCCGCTGGATGTTCACGTCGTAGAGCTGACCCCAGCCGTACTGCATGCCCTGGATCGAACAGGCGCGGTAAAGGGCGAAGTCGAGCGTCAAGGGGCGCTGTATCCCAAACATCGCCCATTGACGAATCGACAGCGCCGCCAGGACAATCCCCGCCAGCAGCGCGACTCCGAGGAACGCCCATCGCAGTCTTCGCACTGCTTGGGGATGGCTGGCGGCGAGCACCGCCGCGCGCGTTTCGAGCTCCGTCACCGCTGACGGCCAGGAATCGCGCAGGGGCACGGGGGCAGGCTATCACCGGCCGGACCATTCAGAAGCGACCGGCTAATGTGTTCCGCGCCATGCGCAGTTGCTGACGACTCTGTCCCTGCTCGCGCAGGTGATCTCACTTGGCGCAGGTGTCCTCATCTTCGTTACGTTCCTCGGATTGGGGACGACGGAACTGCTGCTGGCCGCGCGCGGCTACCAGGTGCTCCTCGCGCCCGCGGTCGGCCTTGCCATTCTCGTGCTGGGCTTCCAGTGGCTGACCTTTGTGGTTCCACCGCATGTCGCCGCAGTCATCCTTTTCATTGCGCTGGCTCCGCTCAATGCCGCCGTCGCGTGGCGGCGCCGGGCGACTCTTCTGGTCAGGTGGCGGGATCTGCTGGGGGCCGGCGCAGCAATGCTCATCTTCTTCACCGGACTGCTCGAGGTCGTCGTGCAGCGGGGTTTCTTGACGCTCGGCTCGTTTCCCGCCGACAACATCTTCATCTACGTGCAAGCCTCGCAGTATCTCAAGGACCATCCGATGCCGTCGGTCTTCAACCCGACGGTCATCGCCAACCCAGGCAGTTATTACCTGGCCACGACCGGACCCGCTTTCCCCAACAGCGTGGGTGCTGTCGACGCGGCTGCCAGCGTGCTGACGGGTTGGTCCGTGCATGTCGTGTTCGATCCGCTCAGCGCATTCGGCCTCGCTGTCACGGCCGGGCCAGTGTGGTTCTTTGTCCGCGCCCGGCTGAACGGCTCGTGGTGGGCGGCGGTCGCGTCATGCGCCCTGCTCGCCAGCAATCAGCTGCTGTACTGGGTGTTCGGCGTCGGCCTGCAGCAGGAGTGTCTGGCGCTGCCGATCTTCGTGACTGGGCTCGGAGTCGCCGCTTTTGCCTTCGACACGGGGAGCTCCGGTGCCGGCACCGTGCTCGGCATCGCCGGGGCGGCGTTGGCAGGCATGTATCTTCCGCTAGCCGCCCTGCTGGCCGTCTGCGCGGCCGGTTGTCTGCTGGCGAAGGTGGCGGCTGGCTCGAGTCAGCCTGCGCGGCATCTGCTGCGTCCCATCGGTTGGGGGCTGATCGCAGGCTGCGCGGGCGCGCTGGCAGCGATCTTCGTCCTGGTGTTCGAAGGCGGCATGTCGATGTGGCTTTCCTGGGTCGGCGTTCGCATCGCCGGCGGTGATATCTCGACGTTCCCGCCGCTGCCCTACGTTCTAGGGACGCTCCCGTTCGGGCACGCGTGGGAATTGATCAAACAGCCGCTGGACCGAATCGACCGGCTTGCTTTCCCCGCGCTCGCCGCCGCGTCGGCCATGCTGCTCCTGCTCTTGCTGCTCGGCCAGGTGCGCGCGGTGCTGCAGAAACACGTTCTGGAGGCGGCGATTCTTGCGGCGGGCCTGTCGTTCGTCGCCTACGAGGCTGTGATCGCCCGCTACCCATACGCCTTTGTCAAGTCGATCGGCTACATGGCGCCGCTGACGAGCGTATTTGTGGCGTACAGCGTTGTAGGCCTCGGGCCGGCCGTCGTTCCACGGCTCCGCAGCCTCCTGAAAATCGGCGCCCTGACTGCGCTTGCGGTGGTGCTCCTGGCTTCGGCGGTATCGGCTCGCGACATGGTTCGCCTGTGGCTGGGCGAGCCGCCGGCCCTCACGCAACCGCTGCTCACCCTGTCGCAACTGCCCGCGCAGGTGCCGTCGGGATCCAGGGTCCTCATCGACTTCCCGGCCAACGACTATGGCAGCGTGGTCGAGGTCGCCGCCGCCGCCTACTTTCTGCCGGATCGTGCTGTCCGCGTATTCATCGGCGAAACCCGTCTGGGCACGTTCGCAGACCAGAACGTGAGGCCGCGACCTTGCGCCTTCGACTACGTCCTCAGCAGGACACAACCCGAAGGCGCCTTCGAGCTGAGTGCCAGTTATCCCGGCCTCCAGCTCAACGTGTACCGCCGTCTTGGACCAGCCTGCCAGTGATAACCTGCGCCGGTGCCGAGCTTGACCGACGGGGTCGGCTCCGCGCTGCGCCGAAGCGTGCGCGGACTTCGCCGAAGGCTTCTCCCCTATTCCGACTACAACCGGACCATTCCGCCGGAGATCCTCGATGACGAGTTCTACGAGGTCATGCTTTCCCTGGCGCGAACCGCTGCTGTCGACACCGTCCTCGAGATCGGATCGTCCACTGGTGAGGGCAGCACCCGCGCTTTTGTCGAGGGCCTGAAAGACAATCCACGGCATCCACGCCTCTTCTGCATGGAGCTTTCCCGCCCGCGTTTCGATCAACTCGTGAGGCGCTACGGTGGAGATCCACTGATTCGTTGCTACAACGTCACCTCGGTGCCTCTCGACCGCTTTCCAACCGAGGCGCAGGTCGTCGATTTCTACCAAACGCAACAGACGCAGCTCAATCGTGTCCCTTTATCGGAGGTCCTCCGCTGGCTGCGACAGGATGTCCATTACGTCGGGCGACTTGGCCCCGGGCAGAACGGCATCAGGATGATCAAGGAGGAGAACGGCGTCGACACCTTCGGCATCGTGCTCATCGATGGGTCCGAGTTCACTGGACCGGCAGAGCTCGACGAGGTGTATGGGGCCGAGTACATCCTGCTGGACGACATCGGCACTTACAAGAATCTGGCGAACTTCGAACGTCTGCGTCACGACGCCGCCTACCGGCTGACCGCCACGAACTCAGCTTTGAGAAACGGCTACGCCGTTTTCCAGCGCTCGGATCAGGCGACCGGGCGGGTCGAGGCTTCAGCGGCGGCCGCCACAGCCCTGTAAACGTCTGCCGTAGCCCTGGCGCTGCGGGACCAGGTGAATGTGCGCGCCCTCGCCAATCCCGCGGCGATGAGGCTGTGGCGTACCTCGCGCCTTGTCAGAACGGCGTCAACCGCGGCAGCAAATGCAACGTCGTCGCGGGGATCCACCATGAGCGCTCCATCGCCCAGAACCTCCGGGAGGCAGCTCGCAGACGATGCCACGACGGGGGTACCCACCGCCATGGCTTCCAGTGGCGGAAACCCGAAGCCTTCAAGGAAGGACGGGTAGACGACGAGATCCGCGCGGCCGTACAGATCGGGAACGTCCTCGAAGGGAAGACTGCCCAGCCAGCGCACGCGATGCTCGAGGCCGCGGTTCGCGATTTCCTGCGCGTAGTTGGGAAATGCCGAGGCGGTCGCGCCAGAGATTTCCAGCACTGCCCTCGCCAGCGGGCTGCCCGAGGGCGCGCCTCCCATCACGCGGAGCACGATATCGAGGTTCTTGCGGCCGATCGGCGGTCCTGGGAACACGATTATCGGTTCCAGTGGATCGGCCGATCGGTCTCTCCGCGCGGTCGCGAAGAACCGTTCATCGACGCCTGACGGGATCGCGACTGCGCGTTCGGCCCGGATCCCAAACATGGATATGACCTCTCGACGCGTTGTCTCCGTGGGACTGATGATCGCCGCCGCCCTTCGGGCAACAGTCGGAACGATGAGCTTGTAGTACATCCGCCACTCGAACGGATGACCTGATGGCATCCGGCCGAGCGAAAGGTCGTGGATTGTGATCACGGTCGGAATCGGAGGGTTGAGGGGCGTCAAGAAGGCTGGGCTGTGCAGCACCGCGGCGCCTTCAGCGCGGAGAGCCACCCGCGCGCCCGACAACATCCAGGCGGCCGTCGCCAGGCCGCCTGCCGTTCCGGCAGAAACGATCGTAACCTGGACATCGTCGATCGCACTGAGGGCATTCACGAGAGACCTTGCGTATACGGCCGAGCCACCCTCGCGGCCCTCGAGCAGCGTCATGTCCATCGCTACACGAAGCCGTCGGGCAGCCTGGATCAATGACGATTGATACTGTAACCGGCGCGACCATGAAGGGTGATGAGCGGCAGGCGGCGCTACGCGCAAACATCGAGACCTACGAACGATTCGACGAACGCGCCTACGTCAACGGCGCCCCTCATCTAAAGCATCCGTCGATCGGGCGGCGGTACGACCAGTTGGTCGATGCCGCGATCAAGAGCATCGGGTCTGAGCCCGCCGTCATCACGGTGCTCGAGCTCGGCGCCGGCAACGGTCTGGCCTCGAAGGCCTGGTTCGAGCGCGGGGTGCAGCTCACAGCCGTGGATTCGTCCCGGTCCATGCTCAACGACCTCAAGTCCAAGGCGGCTGCGCACGGCGTTGCTCCGAATACCGTGGTTGCGGACGTTCTCGACTACCTGGCCGCCACCAGCATGAAGTTCGACATCGTCACCCACGTGTCGATGCTCCACCACATTCCTGACTATCTCGACCTGCTTGCTCGCTCTGCAGCGCACGTCAACGCAAACGGCTGCCTGCTCACCTTCCAGGACCCTCTCCGCTATGACCGGATGCCCGGCGCTCATCACGTGATCGACCGGGGCTCGTATTTCGCCTGGAGGATCACCCAGGGCAACCTCAAGCGCGGGCTCAAGACGAGGTGGCGCCGGCTGCGCGGCGTTTACTCGCCGGCGGAGACGGTCGACTTCGACGAATACCACGTGGTCCGAAATGGCGTGGACAGCGAGGCCATCATGGCCCTGCTGGCGCCTTCGTTCTCGAAGGTCGAGGTGGTGACCTACTGGTCCACCTACAACCGTGGCTTGCAGTGGATAGGCGAGCGTATGGGCCTCGCCTCCAGCTTCGGAATCCTGTCGTCAGGGCGCAAGCCGAGCTGAGCGCCCCCTCCGTGAGCACCTCGCGCGCCGTGCCCGAGCCCTCGGGACGGATGCAGGCCGAATCTTGCCATGGCCACCGGAGTCTGGCGACCTGGGCGCCACTCGCTGTCGCGGGCATCACTCTGATCGGCCTCGGCCTGCGGCTGTACCGGCTCGACTGGCGCAGTCTCTGGCTCGACGAGATCCTGACCTCGCAGCCTGCGCACCTCGGCGGTCCCGCCGACGTCATCACCTGGTCGCAAGCCGCGATCAACCAGATGCCGCTCTTCTACATGTTCACGTGGTTCCTGGGCCGCTGGGGTGACAGCAGCGTGATCCTGAGGATGCCGGCGGTCGTGGCCGGCACGCTGATGATCCCGGCGGTTTACCTCCTCGCGCGAGACCTGTTCGGTACACGCGCGGGCATGGTCGCCGGGATCCTGGCGGCGGTCCTGCCGTTTGCCGTCTGGTACTCGCAGGAGGCGCGCAACTACAGCCTCCTGATGCTGATGACGACGCTCCAGATGTACTTCGCGTTCAGATCGGTCAAGCGGGGCCGGATCTTCGACTGGATCGGATTGGCCGCCTTCACCACACTCAACCTCTACACCCACTACGTCGCGCTCGCCGCGACCGTCGCGGTGGCCCTTTACGTGCTCGTCCTCGTGACGGCCGCCGCGCTGCGAGGTGCGCCGACGCGCGCGAAGGTGCTTGTCGGCGGCCTTCTAGGGCTGGCCGTCATCGCGGCGGGAACCGTGCACTGGCGGCCGCTGCTGAAGGGCGGATACGACTTTGCGCTGGCGCATGCGCACGGCCACCGGTCCCTGGTGATCGGAATCGCGATCGTGGTCCTCGCAGGAGGCGTGATTCTGTGCTCCGCGATCTGGAGGCGATCGCCGTGGCTCCGATCCGCCGTCACCGCGCCGCAGTCGCGCCAGCCGCTGCTCGCCGCGGCGACGGGGATCGTCGTGGCGCTGGCCTACTTACCGTGGGTGCACAGCCTGCTTGTGTTCCTCGGGCGGCCCGATCAGAGCGTCGGGCAGATTCATCTGGAACATCCCGCCGGGTTGTCCGAACTGGCGAACACTCTGGCCGCGCTGAGCTTCTCCGGGGTTCTTCTCGTCGCGCTGGTCCTCGGTCTCGGCGTGGTGACAGTCTGGGCGTTCAGGGGCAAGGCCGCCGAATCGGCCTTGTTGCTCATCTGGCTCGCCGTACCTTCTGCCGTCTTTGCGCTGACGGCCGGTCGGAACGCGCTGGCGGTCGACCCGCGGTACCTCTCCTTTCTCGTGCCCGCTGCGATCATCGTCATCGCCGCAGCCGTCGAGGCCCTGATCGGCGGGATTCAAAGCCTGGCCGCCACCGCCCGAAAGTCCTGGCTGTCGAGCACGCGTGCGGGCGGGATCGCCGGGGTCATGGCCGTCGGTCTGCTGCTGACCCAGGCCGTGCCGGCCCTGGCCTCGACTTACAGCCAGCCCAAGAACGACTATCGGGCTGTGGCCGAACGGATTGCCGCCGTCAGCCCACCCGGCTCCATGATCATCTCGGTGGGCAACTATGCCGACTGGACGGTGATCTGCCTGCAGTACTACTTCCGGCAGCTCCGCGCTCAGGTGGAGGTCGTTGACGGGCTGCAGGTGGACACTTATGTCGCCGATCGTATCCAGGAGAGCACAGGTAAGGTCTGGGGGGTCGTCATCTTCCCGTCGGCCCAGCAGGTTGCGCTCCTCCGGAGTCATGGCGCAGAGACGCTCGACTTCGTGGACGCGACAGATTCCATCTATCTCGTCCGCCCCTCCGATCCGGTGCCCTCCCCCACGGCCCAGGCTCTGGCGCTCCTGCGCTGGGAGCTGCCCCTTCAGCCCGGGCTCGAACCGTCTATTGCAGCGCTCGAAACGGCTGCGAACACGTGAAGGTTTCCGGTTTCACGATCGTCCGCAACGCCATCAAGTACGGCTATCCGGTCGAGGAAAGCCTGCGCTCCCTGCTGCCACTCGTCGACGAGGTCGTCATCGGGGTCGGCGACAGCGAGGATGCGACCTGGGATGTCGTGACCCGGATCGGCGACCCGAAGATCAAGCCGTTCCGCACGGTTTGGGACTTGAGCAAGCGCGAGGGAGGAATCGTGCTGTCAGAGCAGACCAACCTCGCCCTGGAGCGATGCACAGGCGATTGGGCGGTCTACCTGCAATGCGACGAACTACTCCACGAGAGCGAGATCGTTCCCCTCAGGAGGAAGCTCGCGGACCACCTCCAGCAGGACACCGAAGGCCTCTCCTTTATGTATCTCCATTTCTATGGGTCCTACAGGACCGTCCAGGACAACTGGTGTCGCTGGTACCGGCGCGAGGTGCGCGCCGTGAAGACGGGGCTGGGAATAGTCTCCGTGGGCGATGCCGCGGGATTCAAGCTGAAGCGGGGTGATCGGCTGCTGAGGCTGATCCGCGCCGACGCCGGCGCGCATGTATATCACTACGGCTGGGTCAGGCCTCCGACCGTCATGGTCGAGAAGCGCCAGCACGTCAACACCTTCTATCAAGGCGACGGCCCGCCGGCTGCGCTCCCCGAGGTCGAGCGCATCGAGCCGACGCAGCCGTTTCGCCACCTCGGCGACCTGCGCAGGTTCACGGGCTCTCACCCGGCACTCATGACGGCGTTGCTTGCCCGGCAGGACTGGAAGTTCGACTCGCGCATCGATCAACAGGCGCCGGCTCCTGCCCGGTACCTCAGGATGCTTCTGTCATGTCCACGCGATGCGTTGAGGATTCTCGTTTCGCGTCTGCTTCTCACCTGGAACACTTACGTGCGGGCGCCCAAGCTCAGATGACGTGACAGGCGGCTTCAAGTGGTCATGAGCCCGCTCTTCAAGAACGTGATATACCAGGTCACCGGCCAGGGCATCGTGTTGCTGCTGGGCTTCATCGGGGTCAAATTCATCTTCAGTCGCCTCGGCCCCGACGCCTTCGGCATCATCTATTTCAACCTGGTTCTGACCGGCGTCCTGACCACCGCACTCGAGCTGGGCGTGCTGGCCACCACTGTGCGCGAGGTGTCGAGTCACCATCGGTCCGAGCCGCTGTACGTCGAGCAGCTCATCCGAACCGCCTCGCTCTTCTACTGGGGCCTGGGCGTGGTGCTCTTCGTGGCCGTGTTTCTCGCCGCGCCGCTGCTTGTGGATCGATGGATCAACATCAAGTCGATCGATCACGCGACCGCGACGACGATGCTCAGGTATCTGAGCGTCACGACTTTGATCATGCTTCCCCGGGCGCTGTGCTCGAGCCTGTTCCAGGGTCGCCAGCGCATGGAGCTCAACAACAGCATCGACGTCGCATCCTCCGCGGTTCAGCAGGCGGGGACCATCGCGATTCTGGCCGGCGGAGGTGGCGCGTTCGCCGTCGTCCAGTGGATCGCCGCCAGCGCCGTCCTGAGCACTCTGACTTACACCGTGATCGCAGGGCGGCTCTTCGGCTGGCGCGCGCTCATCCCCACGTACTTCGACGCGGTCGTGAAGAGAAACGTCCGCTTCACATCACACATGGGTGCGCTTTCAGTCTTGAACATGACCCTCAGCCAGATCGACAAGGTCGTGGTTAGCAAGCTGCAGACGATCGCCAACGTCGGTTACTACAGCTTCACCGCGACCGTGATGGTCCGGATCTCCTTTGCCGCGACAGCGATCAGCCAGGCGGCCCTGCCGTCATTCGCCAGCCTCCACCGGCAGGGAGAGACGGATCGACTGCTCGTTCAGTACCGCAAGCTCCAGGACCTCATGGCGTACGGCATGGGCCTGGTATTCGCCGCGGCCGCCTTCGGCGCGGTCCCGCTCTATTCCTACCTGTTTACGAGACAGGTCGCCTTCGAGCTGCTCCTCCCCACCGCGATCCTTTGCCTCGGCTTCTTCATGAACTCCTCCATGATCGTGCCTTACACGTTCTCCGTCGCGGTCGGCCGGCCGGACATCGCGTCCCGAGCCAGCGTCCTCGCCCTGTTCATCGTGATCCCCACGACGATAACGCTCGTCTATCTATTCGGCCTGACGGGCGCAGCGACCTCCTGGGTCGTGTACCAGGTGTTTCTCTACGTCTACCTGGTCCCGCGCATCTGCCGGCGATGCATGCATATCCCCACTGGCAGCTGGTTTCTGCACATCCTCAAGGTGCTGGTGCTGGCCGCCGCCACCTACTGCAGCGCCTGGATGGGCATTGCCGTGCCGCACTCCTATTCGGTGTTCGCCCTGGCGATCGCATACGTCCTTGCGTCGCTCGTATTCGTGGTCGGGGCATACCTGCTCATTGGCCGCGACCTCAGGGAGACCATAAGCACGCTGCCCTACCGCCTACGAGTTCGCGGAGCGGCGGGAGTCCACTGATTCTTTACATCTGATAACCGGAAGGCCGGACCCGCTGAGTAGAATGTGGCCCCTTGCAGCGAGTCCTGGTATTTCTGCTGCTGGTCGCCCTCGTGGCGGCTCCCGCGCCCGCGAAAGCCGCGCCTGCAGGGCCGATAGCCGGGCCGGGCTTCCATGCGCTGGAGGACGCGCGCCACTCGGCGGATGTCCTGGATCTCGCGCCTTCGACCACTGCGATCGTGCCGCGGCGTATCGGCGCCTCCAACCCGCTGCTGCGCCGAGAGATCTTCGGCTTCGCCCCCTACTGGGAGCTGAACAATCATTCCGAGTGGGACTACAACCTGCTTACGACGGTTGCCTACTTCGGGCTCGACGTCAACAGCGACGGTACGTTCGCAACCACCGGCGGCGGCGCGACCGGCTGGAACAGCGCCGATCTCACGGCCGTGATCAATGACGCGCACCAGGCCGGCGACCGGGTGGTGGTCGTCATCAAGGACTTCAGCGACTCGTCCATCAACAAGATCGTCACCACTGCCTCGATGCAAAGCCTGATTGATGGAACGATGGCGGCCATCGGCTCTAAGAACCTCGACGGCGTGAACGTCGATTTCGAGCCCTCAGGAAGTCCCCTTTACCCCGACATTCCGCAGGGCTTGATCAACCTGATGACGGCGATGTCGTCGGAGGTACACACGCGCTACCCAGGCTCCGAGGTCAGCATCGACACTTACGCCGGAGCCGCCGGCTGTACCCCGGATCCGTCCCAGACCTGCTCGTTCCGGATCGCTCAGCTGGCCCCCGTGGTCGATGCGATGTTCGTGATGGCCTACGACTCGGTCTTCAGCAACATGCCCGGACAGGCTGGCCCGCAGTCCCCAATCAATGGATGGACGTTCAACGACACCGTCGACATATCTCAGTACCTGGCCGAGGCGCCGGCCTCCAAGATCATCCTGGGCGTGCCGTACTACGGCTACGTATGGTCGACTCGCGATGGTTCTCCATATTCGATCGCCATCTCGGGGGCGCAGGCCATCACCTACTCAGGAGCGGTCGGCAACCTCACATGCGGGGCCATCGCCCAGACCATCGGCTGGGACTCGACTGCCGAGTCGCCGTGGACGGCGTGGTGGAGCCCCAGCACGGGCGATCCGTGCGGCGACAACACCGGAACGCCGCGCGAGATGTACTTCGACAATGCGACGTCGCTCGGCCTCAAGTACGACCTGGTCAACGCCAACAACCTGCGCGGCGTCGGCATGTGGACGCTCGGCTATGACAGCGGCCACACCGAGCTGTGGAACGAGCTTGCCACCAAGTTCACCGGCGCCACGCCATGGAACTCGCTCGGGGGCGCCCTCACGTCCGGGCCCGACGCCGCCTCGTGGGCGCCGAACCGAATCGACGTTTTCGCCAGGGCAAGCGACAACAGCCTGGAGCAGGCGACGTGGAACGGGACGACCCTCGGGGCCTGGGTGCCGCTCGGCGGCGTTCTGACCTCTGATCCGGGAGCCGTTTCGTGGGGGCCGGGCCGCATCGACATCTTCGCGCGGGGCAGCGACAACGCGCTGTGGCACCTCTCGTGGGGGAGCACGGGCTGGAGCGCCTGGCAGCCCCTGGGCGGTTCGCTCGCCTCGGGCCCCGACGTGGCATCCTGGGGTCCAAACCGGCTCGACATCTTCGCCCGCGGCCAGGACAGCGCACTCTGGCACCGGGCCTGGAACGGCACCAGCTGGGAAGTCTGGCAGCGGCTCGGCGGCGCGCTCACGTCCGACCCGTCCGCGGTGTCCTGGGGCTCGGACCGGATCGACGTCTTCGCCCGTGGCCAGGACAACGGGCTGTGGCACATCGCCTGGACCGGTACGGCCTGGAGCAGCTGGGAGTCCCTCGGCGGCACCTTGACCTCAGGGCCCGACGCCTCATCGTGCTCGGCCGGCCACCTCGACGTCTTTGCGGCCAGGGCCAGCGCGGCCATGTACCAGCGCGGCTACACCGGTTCAGGTTGGACGGGCTGGCTCAATCTGGGCGGCACGTGGACTGCGGACCCTGGGGCTGTTTGTTCGAAGGTGCCGGGTGTGGGCGGCACCGACGTGTTCGAGCGCGGCAGCGACAACACGCTGTGGCACATCGAGGTGCCCGCTACGTAAGCTCGCGCGCGATGGCGTCCGAGTCGAAGCCGGAGTCCTGGCCCTAGGCTCTGCGCCACCGGTGCAGGCGCGGATCACGTGGCGACAGGCGCCAGTGTCTTGACCGACAATTAACTTGCCTATTAGACGAGGCCGCGCGAGAATGAGCCATGGCCAATCTCGCCGCCCCACCTCTCTACATCACCGATGAGCAGCGGGTCAGGCTCGAGGCCTGGTCCCGGAGTCGCGCTATCCCGCAGCGTCAGGTTCAGCGAGCCAAGATCGTCCTGCTCGCTGCCCAAGGAACCCCCAACCACGACATCGCAGCCGTGGTCGGTTGTTCGCAGCCCACAGTGCGGCTCTGGCGCTCGCGTTTCGAGGCGGCCGGACTGCCCGGTCTGGAGGAGGCCGAGGGCCGCGGGCCAAAGTTCGTCTACACCGCCAAGGATGTCGCTCGCGTCGTGAGCACGACGCTCCGCCGACCGCCAGCAGGGAGCACCCACTGGAGCAGCCGGACGCTGGCCGCCAAGCTCGGCATGGGACGGAGCACGGTGCAGCGGATCTGGCGTGAATACCGCCTCAAGCCGCATCGGGTGGAGACCTTCAAGTTCAGCCACCACCCAGCCCTGGAGGAGAAGGTCACCGACATCGTCGGGCTGTACCTCAACCTGCCCGACAAGGCCTTGGTGCTCTGCGTTGACGAGAAGACGATGATCCAGGCCCTGGACCGGACCCGGCCCTTGCCGCCGATGAAGCCAGGCCAGGTCGAGCGCCGAACCCACGACTACGTCCGCAACGGGACCACCGACCTCTTCGCTGCTCTCGACGTCGCCACTGGCTCGGTGATCGGGCGCTTCTACGACCGCCATCATGCGGTGGAATTCCTCGACTTCCTCAAGCTGGTCGTTCGCAGCTACCCACGCCAGGAGCTCCACTTCGTGCTCGATAACTCCTCAACCCACGAGACGCCAGAGGTGGCGCAGTGGCTGAGCCGACACCCCCGCATCCACCTTCACTCCACGCCTACCAGAGGCAGCTGGATGAAGCAGGTCGAGATCTGGTTCTCACTACTGAACGCGCGCGCCATCCGACGTGGCGCCTTCAAGAACGTGCGCGCGCTACGCGACGCCATCCAGCGCTTCCTCGATGCCTGGAACGAGAACTGCCAACCCTTCAGCTGGGTGAAGACGGCGCCCGAGATTTTGGTCAAGGCGAAACCGAAAGGTTTCAATGGGCCACGACACTAGAGGGCCTTCGCCCAGATGGATTACAACGGGCAGATCTGAGCCTACCCGCCCGCGTTTGGTGACTGGCATCTCACGCGCGTCAGCGGCGACTCGGACGCAGAGGTGATGCACCTGAGCGGTCTGCCCGGCAACCCCATCATGGGCGTGGAGGTGCGCGACAGCGTGTTCACCAACGCCCGCACCCCTGCCAGCTTCTGGCGACGCAGTAAGGCTCAGCCGAGGGAGCTCTCGCACAGCTCGATGTAGCGGGTCGTCACCTGCTCCCAGTCGTAATGCGCCCGGGCCTGCTGGCGGGCACACTCGCCCATCGTTCGCCGGCGATCGGCATCAGGCCAGAGCTCGCTCAGGTGCCGGGCCAGTTCCGCCGGGGTCCGCCAGTAGATGGCGGCATCGCCCCCCACCTCGCGGTTACTCTCCGTGTCCCGAGCAAGAATCGCATTCCCGGCGGCCATCTGTTCCACCAGGACTGGATGCGTGCCGCCAACCGTGGCGGCCAGGACGAACAGCCCGGCGTTGGCGGTCAGCTGCTGGTAGGCGGGTCCAAACTGGTAACCCGTGAAGATCGCGTTCGCCGGCGCGGCCTCGCGCAGGGATCGCTTGTATTCCTCTGCATAGAACGCGTCTCCCACAACCACCGCGGGGGCCTTGATGCCGGCCAGCCGGACACCCTCGAGGAAATCGTGCGGCGCATTTTCGGGAACCATGCGGCC
>Ga0070730_10002209_pt1 | contig 17911 bp, 18 predicted proteins | sample Coa_R1_3_FD_66447 | JGI IMG/M metagenome (GOLD analysis project Ga0070730, IMG submission 66447) | Surface soil microbial communities from Centralia Pennsylvania, which are recovering from an underground coalmine fire - Coalmine... | ecosystem: Environmental > Terrestrial > Soil > Unclassified ... | reverse complement strand
AACTCGGACAAGTTCCATTTCTACGGGGAAGAGCGCATGAAGCATGCGATGGCGTATCGCTCGCTGCTCGACGTTGGAATCCAGGCGGCGGGCGGCTCAGACTTTAGCCCGGGGCCGTTCGCCCCGCTAATGGCCATCCAAGGCATGGTCACGCGCACCGGCTGGAATGGAGAAACCTGGGGAGCCAACCAGAGAATCAGCGTGGATGAAGCTCTGAAAGTGAATACCCTGAATGGCGCCTACAATTCGCACGAGGAGGCAATCAAAGGATCGATCTCCCCGGGGAAGCTAGCTGACTTCGTGCAACTATCCGATGACCCTCACACCGTGAGCACGGACAAGATTAAAGATATCGAGATCGTGCGCACGGTGACCGGTGGATCGACGGTTTATCAAAAGTGATCGGGCGGTTGCCGACCGTTTCCGCCGTTCAGTCGTCTCCGCGTACGCGATGGTCGTGCGCAAGGCATTAAGCAATCCCGGGGCGTACGAGCGGATCCGCGACACCATGGCGTTCCAGATCTGCGGGGGCGACATGGCATCCCGGCGTTTGACGACTTCCGCGGATCAGTGTGGCTGTTGCCGAGTCCGCATAGGTATATCCGAGTCCGATTTCATCTGCGGAGTGCGCCTGAATCAGAACCAGGGTCGTAGAATTCCACTCGAGAGTGCCGTCGGATTCCGGCAAGTCTTCGGGACCTTGTAAGTGGCGACTTCAATTCGGCTAATCGCTGCCTGCGACAGCGTGACAACCTCCTCCGAACTCAATTTGCAGACGACTGCTGCAGTGAATACGGTATTGATTCAAGGCAACGAGCGTCTGAATCTACGAATGTAGAGATGAGTTTTTTGCTGAAGAGGTGGTTGGTAATTCTTCTCATTTCACGCTCAACGTCATCCTCTGCGTGGATCGGCTCTTCCATATTTGTGTTCAAAATTGGCCGCCTTGAGATGGCCCGGCGTGTATCCAATTGCATCTGAAATACAACCGTTTTGTTCAGCACTACCAAGGACTTTTATATGACAGCAGCAGACGTATTAGTTGAAACCTTGTTGGATTGGGGAGTGGAGGTAATTTTCGGGCTTCCTGGCGATGGAATTAACGGAATCATGGAATCTCTCCGGACCCATGCGGATAAGATCCGTTTCATCCAGGTGCGCCATGAAGAGGCTGCCGCTTTTATGGCGTGCGGGTATGCCAAGTTCACAGGCAAGTTGGGTGTGTGTCTGGCGACTTCAGGTCCGGGTGGGATTCACCTTCTGAACGGCCTCTATGACGCCAAACTGGACAATCAGCCGGTCCTGGCGATTACCGGACTTCAGTTCCACGATCTAATCGGAACATTCACCCAGCAGGACGTAGCGCTCGACAAACTGTTCATGGACGTGGCCGTTTTTAACGAGCGCATTATGGGCCCAACCCATGTGGAAAACATTACGGACTTGGCCTGCCGGACCGCACTTTCGTACCACAGTGTGGCCCACATTACCTTCCCCGTCGACCTTCAGGACGAAGAGGTGAAGAAGAAACAGGCCTCCAAACGTAATATTCCCCACCACACCTCGGACATTGAAGCGGTCAGTGCACGCCTTCCGAATCGCATGGATCTGGAGCGAGCCGCTGACATTCTCAATCAGGGAAAGAAGGTTGCCATTCTTGCAGGGCGCGGAGCTCTGAACGCAACCGACGAACTGGAACATGCGGCTGAACTGCTCGCAGCACCGATTGTGAAACCTCTGCTTGGAAAAGCTGCGGTGCCGGACGACAGTCCATACACTACAGGCGGCATCGGCCTTCTTGGGACCAAGCCCTCCCAAGAGGCCCTGGAAGATTGCGACACGCTGCTGATGGTGGGTACATCCTTCCCCTACATCGAGTTCATGCCGAAGCCGGGCCAAGCTCGGGGTATCCAGATCGAGCTCGATCCGAAACGCATTGGACTTCGTTATCCGGTGGAAGTCGGACTGGTTGGAGATAGCCGAAATACCTTGCGAGAACTCATACCGCTTTTGCAGCGCAAAGAGGAACGGAAATTCCTTGAGGCAGCCCAGGCAGGAATGAAGGACTGGTGGGAGTTGATGGAAAAGCGGGCGACCCGGCCTGACAAGCCGATGAAACCGCAAGTCGTCGCGTGGGAACTTGGCAAGCGGTTAAGGCATGACGCAATTGTCAGTTGTGACAGTGGGACGATCGCGACCTGGTGGGCACGGTACATCTTGGCGCATCGTGGTCAGATGCACACACTCTCGGGAAACCTGGCCACGATGGCGCCGGGCCTGCCTTATGCGATCGCGGCACAGATTGCATATCCAAACCGTCAATGCGTAGCCTTTGTCGGCGATGGCGGCTTCTCGATGCTTATGGCGGATTTCGTCACGGCGGTGAAATATAAGCTGCCGATCAAAGTGGTCATCATCAAGAACAACACGCTGGGTCAAATCAAGTGGGAGCAGATGGTATTTCTGGGAAATCCGGAATACGGCGTTGACTTGCACCCGATTGACTTCGCGGCCTTCGCTCATGCTTGCGGGGGCATTGGGTTTAGTGTTGACGATCCGGCGGAATGCGGGCGAGCCTTAGATGAGTTTCTCAATGCTCCGGGCCCTGCCATTCTGCAAGCGGCAGTGGACCCCTTCGAGCCCCCAATGCCAGCCAAGGTGAAGGCGGAGCAGGCCTTGCACTTCGCTGAATCATTGGCTCGCGGAGAACCGAATAGGAAGAAGATCGTGTTGACGACTATGGCCGACCGAGTGCGGGAGGTAATTTGAGGCTCGGTCAGAAACGGAAGTTGCTAATTGAAGGATGAAGTTGTCGTAATCACGGGAGCGTCGGCCGGCTTAGGCAGAGCTACAGCCCGAGAGTTCGGAAGACAGGGCGCGAAAGTTGGCTTGAAAGCTCAGCCCGTCCCGCCGATCTTTCAACCCGAAGTAGGTGCGCGAGCGATTTATTGGGCAGCCCACCATTCGCGGCGTGAAATTTATACAGGGTGGCCTACGGTCGAAGCGATTGTCGGAAATAAAATCGCTCCCGGTTTGCTCGATCGTTACCTGGGCAAGACCGGATTCGATTCGCAGCAAACATCCGAACCGGAGGATCCCGACCGGCCAAATAACCTGTGGAAGCCGATGCAGGGCGATCATGGAGCGCACGGGACTTTCGGCGACCGAGCAAGCGAAACCAGTTGGGAGCTTCGCGCGAGTCTTGACCGCCGGTGGATTGGCGCTGGGGTGGCGGCCATTGCAGCAGTGTTGCTTGCGACGAGGCGCTGGTGAAAACTTTCCGCGGGACCCTTGCACTCGTTCTAGCCATCATTACAACCGCCTTCTTCTTATTTGCGTACGCCGCCGGCGCGCAAGTGGACGTCTCCACTATTATTCGCCGATCATCTGAAGCGAACAGCCGCGATTTAGCGGCAGTTCCGGAATACGATAACGACGAGCGCGACCGCACCAAAGATGGAGATAAAACGTACGCGGTTACGATGCTTTACGGCTCTCCTTACCAACGGCTCATTGCGGTGAATGGGCGGCCTCTTCCTGCCGCAAAACAAAAAGAAGAACAGGAAAAATACAACAAGGCTGTCGCTGAACGGCAACATGAATCAGCCGAGAAGAGATCGCAAAGAATCGCGAAATACGAGGCCGAACGAAAACGCGACAATACGCTTATCGAACAACTCACGAAAGCGTTTGACTTTCATCTAGTAGGTAAAAGTGTCCTGGGCGGGTACAACGTGTACGTCCTCAAAGCGACTCCACGAAAAGGATACAAGCCTCCCGACCGGGACAGCGAAGTGCTTACCGGCATGGAGGGAACCTTGTGGATTGATCAGAAGACTTTCCAATGGGTGAAGGTGGAGGCACACGTTATCCATCCGGTCCGGATCGAAGGTTTTCTGGCAGAAGTAGAGCCAGGCACCAGATTCGAAGTTGAGAAGAGGCCGGTTGCGAAAGATATCTGGATGGCGACCCATTTCTCAATGAGATCCAACGCGAAGGTCATGCTCCTGGTACCGCGCAAAGGAGAAGAAGACGACGTGTATTTTCACTATCACAGGGCCGACAACGCTGCGACCGGTAAATAGCCCGGTTCATACCTTAGGGTCTCCACTGCAGGCGTTCCTTTAGGTCTGCTTTTGAATAGGGCATGCGAAGGCCCTCTGCCTTTAGACTGAACGCCTACACACCAACTGAAACGCTGGATATAGCGAGAGCCGGAGGAGAGAGTACGCGGTTCAACAGTAAGGAAAATCCCAGATGTACCACGTCTGCCGCAAAGAAAATGGCTATGATACCGATTCGTTCCTCGCGTTAGAATAGGTTTCTACCAGGAACGCTGCTCAACCAAGACGAAAGGAGCTTGATGGTGAGGCAATTGCAAAAACTCCGTAACACCGTCGGAGTCCTACTTGTTCTAGGAACTGGCGTCAATTTTCTCCCGGGCCAGGAATCCACGGATGCCTTCAATTTTCCCGATTTCACTGCCATTCAACGAATCGGCACAAGCGGCAGGAACATGCTAATGAAGGTCTATTCTTCTGGATCGACGGTCCGAGTGGATGTTTCCCCGAAGATTTCTAACCTGTTCGTGACCTCTACTGGGAAGGTTTACCGGGTTGTAACGTATCCGGACGAAAGCAAGTCGTGTGTCGTAATGCGAAGAGATCAAGAGAGGTTTCTGGCGAGCCCTTTGGAGATGTTGCAGGGTGAGAAGGTGCAGCGGACGTCCGCCGGGACTGAGGTTGTCGATGGGCACAAATGTAAAGTTGAGGATGTGGTGGTGACTCGGGCGGACGGCACAATCATGAAATCGAAGGTTTGGGAAGCCGAGGATTTCAAGGGGGTACCGATCAAGATCGTGTCGGAGGTCAAGCCTGACGTGAAGATCGCCGCGTTGTATGGCGACATCAGTTTTGAGAAAGTGGATCCCGCCCTAGTGACGCCGCCGGCGAAGTGCACACCTATTGAAAAGGAAGGGCAAGTGGCCGAAAAGAAGATAATCAAATAGCAAAGGCTCGCGGCGACTCTCCTTTAGCATGGAAAAAAGAGGCCCCGGTGGACCGGGGCCTTTTGAGCTTTTGTGCCAAAACAGTTACTTTCCTAGCAAACCGCGAGGAGTACCAACCCCGGTGCAGTAGTCCCAACCTTTCGCGACGGTGCAACCGTTGGTCCCTTTCACAACGTCGTAGAAATTCGCCTTGTACGCTGCCTTTGTCGGCAGTTGCGCGTACAGCAGGTTATTCTCTCCATTGGTGAACCAGCACGTGTTGTTCACACCATTGAAGAAGCAGGTCGACAGCCGATTGTTGGCCCGGTTGATGATGCCAGCCAGGGATGGAGAAGCTTCGCTTGTGCCGCCCCAGCAGCACGACCATCCGCCTTGGCCGTAGAGGCTGTAAATGTAAACGCCAGAGTTGGGGTCGGAATTCGACGAGAGATCAGGCGTAGCACGATTGGACTGCGCAAAAATCGGGTACTGATAGTCAGCCCATGGTCCGGTATTCCCTCCGCTGAAGCTAGTAGTGTAAGTCTCTTGCGAGCTGACGCCGCCGCCAGAACCGCCCCAGCACTGTTCGTTGAGGAAACCTCCAGTGGTGGAACTGCGATAGATCCCGGAGCCCCCAGCCGAAACCACCCATGGATCCGAACTCGGATACGCAGCGCCACAGCCGCTGTCACCGGCAGAAACGAAGGTGACGATTGGCTGTGTGTAGAAGCCGTAGTCAAAGCCGGCAAAAAGTGCATCGTAGCCGGTTTGGCCGGAGAATTCTCCCTCACCCCAGCTATTCGACACCTGACCACCGCCGTAGGAGGCAACCCAATCCATGGCTACTTGTTCGGCATAAAACAGGTCCGTGTTGAAGCTGGAGCACGCCTCGACCAGAATGATGACGGCGTTGGGGGCATACATGTGCGCGTATTCGATATCCAGCGACGATTCCGTGGACCATCCTGCGTCGGGAGGCGGGGTAGTGCAATCGCCGTTGCCATTGGCGTAAACCTTAACGAAGCTCGCCGCCGGCAGACCCCAGTAGCTATCAAAGGTGGCGAGGTCACTGGCCGCATCGGGGTTATCGTAAGCGTCGACCAGAGCAATCGCGCCCCATCCGGCCGCGCTTGGACCACCCGAGTTGGCGCTAAGGTTTGGGACGCATCCCGAAGTGGCGGGGCTCTTGACATAAAGGCAGCCCAGAGATGACGGGCTTTCAACATATTGAACGGTACTCGGCGGAGCTACGGGAGCTGCTTGGGGAGACTGCACCCGCGTTGGCTTGTTGGTGCCGTCGAGACTCCTGAACACAATATTGGTGTGGGCGCGCAGACCGGCGTCCTCAGGCCGCTCAATGCTGTGCGTCGGGACGACCCAGTCTGGCGTGGGTCGGGCAGTTGCGGCGGGCGGCGCCCCCGAGGTCGCCATGCCTTGCTGCCTTGCACCATCCTGTGCGGCTGCGCTCAGAGCCAACGACACCAGCACTGCGAGTGCAAAGCACCAAAACCGATTACATCTCAAACTTTCACGCATACATTTATCTCCTAGTCTACCTAGAATTCGATTCAGCACAACCACGATCAGCCGTTGACATGGCTTAGCGGGAAGGTGGCACACGTCTCCGGACTATTGACACGCATTTCTTTAACCCTTGGATAGTGCCAGCCGGGGGGGACTGTGGGGACCGATAGCCAGCGCAACAACATTACTCCGCTTTACTGTGCTGTCAAGGGAAAACTAGAAGAGAATTCGTCATTGCAACATCCGTATGCAAGTTATTGCATATTGACGCCTAAAGCGCGATTTCTCGGTATCGCTTATCGCAATTTATTTCATCTTGCGTAAAATGAGTCCACGCGGGGAACTCTCTGGAGCTGGCGAAAGAGTGCTCTCACCCACTTCTTGACGGCCTCCGGGGTACTCTAGGAAGGGCAAGATTTCTCACCAGCGGCACTTGTTGACGACCCCGATCAGCGGGCGGGAGCGGTTGCTGCCTGAGCAAGCTGCTTGCGATCGGCGTCGGCGCGCTTGGCTTCGGTGCTGGCCTCGATCGTCATGTCACGGGCTCCAAAGCCCACACCAATCTTCTTGAGAAAAGCGTTCGGCGGGGTGCCACCGGCAAATATCCAGACAAAATCATTGGGGATTTCCTGCTTGTTACCTTTGACGTCCAGCAGCACTGATTCTGGCTTGAACTCGATTGGGTTCGAGTTGAACAGCACCGTCACTTTTCCGGAGCGCATACACTCTTCAATTCGCTTGGCATTGCGATCTTTGATGCGGCTAAACTGCTCGCTGCGATAGGAAAGCGTAACCTTGTTGCCGGCTTGATTGGCAAGACCCATGGCTGCTTCGACGGCGCTATCGCCACCTCCAACAACCAGGATCTTCTTGTTGATGTAGTGATCCGCCTCGATAAGCCGATACATGACTTTGGGCAAATCCTCGCCTTTTACCCCGAGCTTGCGAGGTTCACCGGCGCGACCGAGAGCCAGGATGACGGCTCGGGCCCGGTACTGATTCGTACCGGTGACGACAGTGAAGATTCCATCTTCACTTCTCTTGATATCTTCGACCTTCGCACCAGTACACACGTTGAAATCTGCGCGGTTCAGGACCATGTCCCAGAAGGCGAGCAGGTTCTCTTTCGAAAGTTGCATTTTCTTGAACGAGCCGTACATTGGAAATTCCACTGGACTCGTCATAACAAGTTTTTGACGGGGATACTTTGCGACGGTGCCGCCAACTTCATCGCGTTCGAGCGTCAGATAATTCAGTTTGTGTTCGATAGCGCGGAGTGAGGCGCTGATTCCAGCCGGCCCTGCGCCGACGACGACCAGATCGTGAATCCCGTTGACGGATGGAGGTCGGTTTGCATGAAGCCGATTCGCGATCGTGTCTACACAGTCGCGTCCTTGATTTACGGCATTCTTGATGAGCGCCAGGCCGCCAAGTTCTCCGACGATAAACAGATTCGGCAGCGTCGTCTCATATTCAGGAGTCAGGTGGGGCATGTCGCCGGCCATGCTGGGACTCGCCATCACCATCGTGATGGCGCCTACGGGACAGGCGTCGGCGCACAGGCCATGACCGATGCACTTGTGCCCATTCACAATGACGGCCTTGCCGCCGATCATCGCAAGAACATCGCCTTCAGGGCAGACGCTTGTACAAGTTGCGCACCCGATGCAGTAGTTCGTGTCAATGTGTGGATGCTGCGCCTTGGGCCCCTCGGAAAACAGTTTGCCTTTCTCGGCTGCCTCGCGGGCACGGGCTTCGCGTTTTTTCAGACTCTTCAGGTAGAAGAGAAGAAAGAAAAGGCAAATAAAGCCGCCGATCCCATATGTGATGAGGGTATCCATGGCTAGCTCAGAAATATCCCAGTACAAATTGCAGTCCGATATGCAAAAGCGCGAGGACTGCAAAGGCGTAACTGAAAGGCTTATGAACTACATGCCAAAGGTGAAACACCTTTTGCGAACGGGACAGGAATAGCACACGCTTCGAGAGCGCCGCCTCCTCAGCGGCAGCGTGAATCGCCTTCTCAAGTTCGCGATGGCCGGTGGGGAGAAATCCTGCCAGAGTTTGGAAGAATCCCCCAAAACCGATCGCATGCCGCCGCAGGCGCGCGACGCGGAAGAAACGAACCACGTCGAGAATCATCATATAAGGTAGAGCAATGAGAATTGGCAAGCGCGAGACGCGATTCGCGTCGGGCATACGCAGCAACGCTCGCAAGTCCGCCTCGGGCAACAATCGCTGGACAGCGAGTTGCTGTGAAAGGCTCTCCTGCAGCTCTTGCAATTCCTTCATTGACAGCTCTGCGGTTGTGACCTTGCGGGGAATTTGGGCGTAGAGATAGCGTCCGACGACCCCGCTGGCAGAGACGGCAAACATGATCCAAAAGGCCATTCCGGCGATGCCCTTAAATTTCAGGGTCGAGTGAAAGGCGATGATGAAGGGGGCGGTCAGTCCCATCAGCACGTGGATATCAAGCCAGTGCCGGGTAGTGCCCATTTGCCCCAGCCATGCCCAGTGCTTGCGGATCGGATAGAGAAAAATTCCAATGAACAGCGCCACGCCCATGAATCCGAGATACAGACCGATGGGACCGCTCGGCCGCAGCATGTGGTGCTTTGGAGAAAACGGGCGATCGATGGCCGAGAGCTTGTAGTAGTCAAAGCCATAAATAAAGATGGCCAGGTTCGTGGCAAAAGCCAGGGCGTATAAGGAGTAGAGGCGGATCCGATGGCCTCTCTCCTTGTCAGGAATCGCCTTCGCGCGATCGGCGACACGGGCGGTAGCTGTAGCGTTCGCACTCATTTTTGGGCGACGGTCTCCTCGGTAGTTACAGAGAATTTCTTGTATGCACTGAACTGATGCAAGTTACGCCAGTGCTGCCGGGGGGTTTCGACCTCCACGCGCGCCTGAGTGGGAAACCAGAACTCCTGGCGGGAATCCGAAAACTTGAGCGGAGCGAACTCGATCTGTGAATTGAAACTTTTCAATCCAACGTCCTGAAGGCTATCGGCAATGCCGGATTCAATTCTGGCGATTGAGCCAGTCAGCGGGTCAATCCACGCCGTCCCGGACAGTTCCAGCGGATATTCACGCCCCCGCAGGGACAGCGCGGCGGGAGACTTCATTCCAGGGATGTGCTGGAAGTGGATCTTCGCGAATGAACGTCCAGCGATTTCCTCCTGACCTGCGAAGCTGAAGATGAAAGCGGAGGAGTAATAAGGGTGGAAGACGAGGAACAACGTAGCAAAGCCGTTGCTCACCAACATGGGAGTGTTCTTACGATCACGCTTGGGTTGGTGGACGGGAAGGCGAGACTCTGTAAGGGAGAGATCGCCTCCGGCGTTACTCAAGATGGCGAGATAGTCATAGGTGGAGTCTTCTTTCAGCTCTAACTTGTCGTCCTTGCCCAATTTTTCCTGGCGCACCTGCTCGGTACACTTCACGTCCGAAAACTGCTCGAGGAAACTGGAAGTACGGATCGCCGTGCGCCCCAGCAGGTCGTTCAGCTTCTGGTTATCGAGAGAGCCTTGCGCATCGGCGTAGGAGAACGCGGCCAGGAGAAACGCGATGGACGCGATGCGGGCTACCCGTGGCGTGAGTTGTCTAGGCTGCATCATTCGTGCTTCCTCCGGCTATCAAACCTATACCCTATCGAGAACATGGCCTGGTCGTAGCTCAGGTCGCCACGATTGGCTGTGTAGTTGCCCTGCACATAGTAGTGCGGCCCCAGCGTGGTCTCTACGGTACCGGTGATGAAGCGGCCGCGCGTGTTGGTTGTCAGTGTGGAAGAAAAGTTTTGTTGCCCCATGAGAACTTCGAGGCGCAGGCGGTCGCTTACCTGCCGCGACAGCGAAAATGCTTCGTACGACCCATTTCCAAAAGATCCATTGAATTGCGCATAGTGGATGTCGGCGCGCATGTTAACCCAAGGAATCCTGCCGAAGGTGATGCCGTACATCTCATTCAATGATGTCTTAGCGTCCCCGGTTCCGCTGCTTTGGCCGATGTTGGTCGATAGCCAAATCTGCTTCCAGACCTCAACTCGCCCTCCAGCGCTGAAGCCCTGAAATAGGTACTTGTCGAGCAGTCCGGTACCGATCAGGTTCGGATCGAAGGTGGGGATGTCGCGAAAGTAGTTGTAATTGAAGTCGACCTCGACGCGGGGAACAGGGCTGACTCTCACGGTCGTAAAGTTCCGCCCGAGTCCCGGACCCGGCGATGGTGTAACGCTGTTGCCCTTGGGGCTATCGAGCTGCGCCGATTCATAGATGGCGAATATGCGTTTGTAGGAGAGCGAGTCTTCCAGGAAAACAAATGGCCGGTCGATCGCCCAGTTCAAGATGCTTGTGCCCGCTCCGGTGGTGGCGCTGTAGTGGAACCCGTTGAATTCTCCGCCCTCGAAATTGACGAATGATCCGCCAATTTCGCGATTCGGGCTGTAATCCCAGGACGACGGGTCTGGAGTCGATCCACCAAAAATGCCCAAGGTGACCCCAGGGGAGAGTCTTTTTCCGAAATACCCGCCGTCGATGGTGTCGAGACTTGCCGCCCACGGCAGATACAACCGTCCGAATCCTGCGACCAGCGTCGAGTTGGGATTGTCGTACGTAATATTCAGGTGATAGGTGCGGTTGATCAGATTCTGCAGGGTTTGTTGGCTGGCAGCGGATTCTTTGGTCAGCCTTCCGCGCCAGTATCCGCTAATGTTCCAGTAGGTCCCGCCAATGCGGGTAACATCGCCGCGGAACACCATTCCAATGTCGGAACTGGTTACGTTGCTGGTGCCATGGCTGAGGGTCTCGATGGCGTCAAAGCCAATGCGCCCGCGCGCGCGGTTCACCGATGGCAGCGGGGGACGGGGAACCTCTTGCCGCGCTTCTTCGTCAGGCGTGTCACTTTCGGTAAACGAAATGACAGCTGGGTATTGTCGAGTTGCGCTCATCGTGCGCTGTTGTATCAGGGTTTGGGCATCGTTGCTGGATAAGTCCGCGAGATCGCCGACTTTCACGGGACGTTTTGGGGTATGGATATCGGCTACGGCAGACGTCTCAGCGACGCCCGTTACCTCGAGTTCAGCGACTACTCTGGGATCTGCCGTATTGACGCTGTCACCCTGTTTTGCCGGCAGATTTGAGTCTTCGACCAGGAGCTTCATCCCTTCGGCCAGGCCTTGAGCCCGTCCGCCCTGCAGGTAGGCAACACCTTCGGCCACGTATTTGACCTTGAAGACGGTGCGCAGGTTGGGGTCATCGCTGCGGGCGATCAGCGTGGACGTTTCGGCCGAAGGAGCGCTCGGCGCAGATTCGGTATTCGCAATCCCGGCTTCGGCCGCGGGTGCAGGAGTCGATTCAGGACTGGCCTCCGCCGGAACACTAGATTCGGTGATTGCCAGTAAAGGGGCGGCTCCGGGCACAGATGCACTGCTTGGCGAAGGCTCGGTCGCAGCGGCGGCGACTTTAGGTGAAGGGACTGAAGCTTTTTCAATCGAAGGTTCAGCGGGAGAACTATTGTTCAGTACATAAGGAGTGGGCTGAGCCGCAGCCACTTGTGCCTCGGGCTGCTGAACCGGAACGCTCCGCGTGGATGTCTCTTTAGGCGGCTCGAACGCCGGGCCTGCTACTGAGGGAGGAGGCGTGGGTTCAAAAGGAGTTTCGAGGGAGTTGTCCGCCACTGGCGGGGCCGTGCCATGCTTCTTCTGGAAGATTCCAATCAGATTGCCAGAAGTAGCTGCGACCGGCGCGCCACGCGATACCGCTCTTGCCTTTTCGGGAGGTCCGACCGTGAGAATGACCGAGTTTCCCGCCGCACTTAGGGTATAGGGGTGTTGCTGATCAAGATCGAGAACCACTCGGGTCACGAGAGGAGTCCGACTGTGTTGCGCGGTTCGCACGCTACTTACGCCATTGGAATGTACCGAAAGATTTCCGGCGCTCCCGGACGAAACGGTGTTTGGAAAGTCGAGGAGAATTCGGCTCGGATTTTCCGCCGTTTGAACCGACGGCTGCACGGGACTGCTGAGCGTGATCTCAACACGCAGGTTGGCGCCTTCGCGCGCGACCGTTACATTCCGCACGGAGGAAGGCCCGACGGCATCCTGCGCTGCCGCCCAAGACAGCAGTATCGTGATGATTGCCAGGTGTATCCGCACTGCCTTTTTCTTTCCTTGCCGAGAACCGCTGCCGTCCCCGCCGCGCCCGGTGAAATCTCCGCTTTGAAATCAGCAGCAATTCAGGAGATGCACGCCTATCCTCCACCCTGACCAGAGGGGTGACATTGATAACAGTTAATGCTGTTGTAGACGTATCCGGACACATTGTCGTGTTGGAAGTTGTTCGCGTTATTTCCGCCATGACAGCCTGTGCACTGGAAGACGGAGTAATCATTGGAATTGGTATGGCATGTCGAGCAGACGTTGTTCGCATTGCCGTGGCTCGTCGGGAACTGGGTGTACTGCGCATGGTTGAACGAAGCCCCGGTCCAGGCGGTGGTGTTGTGACAAGTCTGGCACGTAGTCGGGAAGAATTGTGGTTGCTTGGCGTGCCCAGGGTTCGTCGTGTTGTTGTAATCAGTCTGATGGCATCCGACGCAAGTGGTTGGCAGCGTAGTGTAGTTGTTGTTGACGTGGCAATCGGTGCAAACGCGCGGCGGCACCGTGTGCGAACCGGTCAGCGGGAAGGCAGTGTTGTTGTGGTTGAAGGTAGAGTCGGTCCAGACGGTCGTGTCATGACATACCTCGCAGGTCGTCGGGTATCCGGCGGTGGAGTGAACAGGATTCGTCGTACTCGCGTAATCCTTCTGGTGGCATGAGTAGCAAAGTGTGCTTTTCAGTGAGTAGTTGTTGTTGACGTGGCAGTCGCTGCACTGTCGTGGCGGAACGGTATGCGATCCGGTCAACTGGAATCCGGTACTTGTGTGGTTGAAGGTGCCGTCGGTCCAAAGGACCGTATCGTGACAAGTCTCACAAGTGGTCGGGAAACTCGCGGCAATATGGTTTACCGGAGACGTTGCATTGTTGTAGTCGGTCTGATGGCAAGAGACGCAGGCGGTGTTCGTGATGTTGTAGTTATTGTTGACGTGGCAATCTGTGCATTGCCGCGGCGGCACAGTGTGCGCTCCAGTGAGGGCGAATCCCGTGCTGTTGTGATTGAACGTGGCGTTCAGCCAGGACGTTGTGTTGTGGCACTGATCGCACCCCTGGGGGAAATTCGACGACACGTGATTCGGGTTGGTCGTTCCCTGGTAGTCCTTCAAGTGGCAGGTCACGCAAGCCGTGCTGGTCAGGTTGTAGTTGTTATTAACGTGACAGTCGCTGCACTGCCGAGGGGGAACCGTGTGCATACCGGTGAGGGGAAAGTTGGTGAGGTTGTGGTTGAAAGAGGCGTTGGACCAGGAAGTCGTATTGTGACACTGCTGGCAGGTTTGGGCGAAGCCCGCGGCGACGTGGTTGGGATTCTTCGCTCCCTGGTAGTCCTTGAGGTGGCAGGATACGCAGGCCGTGCTCGTCAGGTTGAAGTTGTTATTAACGTGACAATCGGTGCACACCCGAGGCGGCATAGCGTGTCCGCCCGTCAAAGGAAATCCGACCGAGGCGTGGTCGAAATTCGCGCTTAACCATGTGTCTGCGCCATGGCAGAGATTACAAGTGGTCGAAAACCCGGCGGTGACGTGATTGGGATTGCCAGCCGTCTTGAAATCCTTCGAGTGGCAGGAGTAGCACTGCGTGGAAAGGCCCAGAAATTGACCGCTGGCTGCGCCGGTGTGACAAGCATCGCAGTCCACGGCGGCATGCGCTCCCGTTAAGGGAAAGCGATTATTATGCTGCTCGATCTGCCGAACGGAAACCTGCCAGCCTTGGACCGTGTGGCACTGTTCGCAGTTTGCTCCCATCTGTCGGCGGTGAATGTCGGCGTGGCAGTCCTGGCAGCGCTGGCCCACATTTGTGAAGACCGGCTTGACGTGACACTCGGTGCAGGCCACCGCCTGGTGCATCCCGCGCAACGGATATTTCGTTTGGTTGTGATCGAACTCAGGAACCGCACGGATTGGCCGCCACGCATTGGCGGTGTGGCAGTTCTGGCAAGGAACGGTCAGGTTTCCGTGCGGACTATGTGTACCGCCGGATTCCTGCGCGAGCGCTTTTCCAGAGATAGCGGAAGACGCTAACACGGTAAATGCAACTGCATTAAGAACGCCCCGAGCCCCCAACATGCTTGCCTCTTGCTGGTTTCTACAACAACCTTAAGAAAGCGGTAAGAAGAGTAAAGCCACACAATGCAATTGTCAGTCCACTCAGGGTATTGCCCTTGGAGCGTCGCTGAAAGTTACAACAGTGCCAATTGACGCATGTTTTCGATCAGTGGCCAGGTTCCGAAGCGTCGTGGTTACTACTATGAGTGTCCTGTAAGTTCTTCGCGTTGCCTCGCAGTTTTTGCCTTGATTTTCGACGTCCAAAAATCTGGACGAATGTACAAAACTCAGCGCACTTTGTATTGACGTTACTGTATGGCGCAACGACATCAGCACATGCGCCGAATGTTGTAGAACTTTGAGCTCTCGGATGGACATGATTAGAACTTTCTGAACGTCTGTTCAGAATCCGGACGATTTTTGCTTCGGCACTGGATTCGAGGGGCCATGACAGGCGGCGCAATCCTTTGGTGTGGGTTTATAGAAAACAACTGTTTTCGCATCGACCACTCGGGTGAGCTTATGACACTGCGCACAAGGGACCCTCTGATGCGCGCCACGCAGAGAGAACGAAGTACGTTTTTCATGGTCGAAGAGCGATGGTTTCCATTGCGCGCTGTTGTGGCACTCGGCACAGCGAGTCACTTCCCCTGTAGCGAACTGCTTCGCGTGTACGTCCTGGTGACAGTCTTCGCATTGCGTTGGAGCAGATTTGAAGTCTACGTTGGTGATCCTGGTTTCGAGATTTGGCGGTCTGTGACAATCGATGCAAGCGGTAGTCCGGTGCGCCCCAAGGAGGGCAAACTTTGTTTTCGAGTGGTCGAACCCGGAGAGTTCCTTCCACGATTTAGTGTTGTGGCAGGCCTCGCATCCTGCCGCCGACCCATCAGCCCGCGCCTGCAGCATCCGTTCCTTGAACTGTCCTTTATGAGGATCGGTGTGGCAACTGGTGCAACTGAGATTGTTCCAGTGATAGAGAGCCGTTGGCTTCGGCTGGAACTGGGCCGATTCCTTGTGGCACTCCGAGCAGGGCACCGCCACATGCCCACCCGTCAATATGAAATGCGTCTGCTGGTGCTTGGCCAAAGTGAAGGTCGAAGGCTTGTATGCCTCAAGATTGTGACAACGGTCGCACGCATTGAAATACGGTGCCGCGGCAAACTGGGCTGCGTGCTTGTCGACGTGACAATCGGTGCAGCGCTCAAACTTAACTTTGAACAGCGTTTCTCTACCCTTTGGGATGTGGCACTGGGCGCATTCGAGACGGGCGTGCCCGCCTTGTAATGGATACGCGCTCAGGGCGTGCTCCTTTACGGTGAATGTCGAAGGCTTCCATCCCTTCACCGTGTGGCATGAGACGCACTCACCTGCTCCTGCACGCTTCGCAAACTGTCCCTTGTGCGGATCGGGCTTGTGGCAATCCATGCACTTTTGGAAAGCGAGGGGCTTTTTGAAGTCTCCGTTGGCATGACATTGGGCGCAGTCCACACTGATGTGCTTGCCTTCGAGCGGGAACTTGGTTTTCGAGTGGTCGAACCGTTCATTCACCGCCTCGACGGAAATCTTCTTCCAGCCGTTCGTGTTGTGACAGGACTGGCAGCTTTGGGGGAAGCTGCCGTGATGCGGGTCCTTGTGGCAATCCGAGCACTGGTTGAACGGAATTCCGACATATTGCGGCTTGCCATCAGTGCCGTTGGTGTGGCATTGGGCACATTTCACCTGGGCATGCAATCCGGTGAGCGGGTATCGAGTCTTCGAGTGATCGAACTTCCCCATGCTGATCACCTTCCAGTCCTCGAAGTTGTGGCATGTTTGGCAGGTCGGGCCGAGACGGCCTTTGTGCTGATCCTCATGACAGCTGGCACATGCTGTTGAGAGGCCGAGGTAGGTTCGGTTGGAATCCTTGATCTTGATCGTCGGCCGTTCCTGCGGGGAAATATGAGATGGGTTGTGACATTTGTTGCAGGCCAGTCCGACATGCTTGCCTTCGAGAAGATATCCAGTTTCCTTGTGATTGAAGGTCTTAATGTCCCATTTGATCAGCGGGAAGTCCTCTCCATTGTGTTCGGAGTGGCAGCGGGCGCATTCCTGGCTGGAGCCGGCAGGAATGTTGTAGGTAGCGTGCAGGCCCCGTCGACTGGATAGACGAGTTGCAATCTCGGCATGACAGTCCAGGCATTTCAATGCGGCCTGACCGCCAAACTTGTGGCAACTCGCACAATTCGTGGACCCATTCAGAGACTGATGTGGACGCGAAAGCGGACCCGGAGAAATCTGACCTGATGCGCGAAGGCTTGCGAACAGGAATATCAACCCGAAAAGCCAGAGTACAAAGCTGGTACGCAATCGTGCGTCACCGACAATCCCGTGGTGAGTTGCGTGTTCAGTCTTGCCGTGCAACATTTCCTCGCGTGAAGCTGCGCAACTTCCCTCTATTGATAATGATTTGCAGTCTATTGTTCTGTGACCGTGCGCACCAGTGGTCAGAGGTACACTCCGCACCTGCATTTCGAAACCCAGGCAGCATGTCCAGAAGGCCAGGGGCGTGTTGTCAGGCACGTCTCGGGGCGAGAATAATGAACCCATCCAGCGGAGCGGCGCCGAATATCCGCGGAATTGCGTAAAGATTTCTGAACTTCGATAGGAAGTTTTTTGTACACCGGAACTCGTCCGCGTCCAGCATGAGGTCTACGCGCTTGAAAAATGTGATTGGGATCACATACTCATTGCGGGAACTGAAGCACTCTTTAGAGTGGGAGTCTGGTGAAGACCGGGTCCCAGGGAGCACAGACGAGTGCTCAGAAGATCAGTTCCGTCGCAATCGCCAACGGCGTCGGACTTTTCCGTGTTCCGCCGCGAGGAATCGATTTTCATTGCTCTAAACCTCTTTATCCTCGCAGTCCTCTTTTCTCTCCACGAATACTTTGCAGAGTTCTGGGGAAGGCCAACTCGACTAGTAACTGTCACGGTCGCCACTGGGATCGTATTGCATAGTGTCGAATGGCTATGGGTGCAACGCTTGACGCGGCCGTTAGCTCATACAGCTGTGGCCGTCCTTACGTGGGCCACAATCACTCTCAACCTGACGTTAGCCACGACTCTGGCATTGCTCACTGATAAAGAGGACACTCCGTACTTCGTGCTGATGGTGATTGCCGTGTTCGAAGCTGCGTTTCGTTTCGAACTACCTGCGGTGGTGAGTGTTATCTCGAT
>Ga0070730_10002208_pt1 | contig 17920 bp, 38 predicted proteins | sample Coa_R1_3_FD_66447 | JGI IMG/M metagenome (GOLD analysis project Ga0070730, IMG submission 66447) | Surface soil microbial communities from Centralia Pennsylvania, which are recovering from an underground coalmine fire - Coalmine... | ecosystem: Environmental > Terrestrial > Soil > Unclassified ... | reverse complement strand
CCCCCGGCTAAGGTCCCCCGGCGTTACCGCGGCCGGTTGAGGCGACAGCCGGTCCCGTCATACCCCCGTGGTTGCGTAGTGGCTTGACCGCGGGCCGTCCCCAACCCCTCGATGCCGCCGAAAGGATGCGAGAATGCTGATCGTGCCCCGCCGCCGAGACCTCACGCCCGCCGAGGCCCCGCATCTGCCGCGGGACCTGTCGGACGCCGCGGTCCTGGCCGACCGGCTCCGGGACGCCGGCTACCCGGCCGCCGCCGTCTCCGGCTGCGTCAACTGGTCGATCGACAAGGCACTCGGACGTCCTGATCGGACCGGACCAGCAACGCGCTCGAGGTACCGCAAGATGCTCGCGGCTCTGTCCACGGCGCCGCCGCCGAAGCTGCGTGCAGCGGGCAAGGTGGTACCGCTCGCAGCCGAAGTCAAGCCTGCTGCGAATGGGAACAGCTCCGGGGGTCCGAGGGGCGCGGCGGCCAAGGCGAACCGGGCGCCCCCGTCGGCCACTTCGAGCCTTCTCTTGATGGGCTCGTTGGGCGCACTTTACATAACGGCCAACAGCGGGGATGCCCCCGAATTCGCCCTCCCTGGCGTGCACGAGCACGTCTACGACACGCCTCTCGCGGCCTGAGTCGCACGTGCCGGACACGCCCCTGCGGGGCTTCGACTGGCGCTTCGCCGTCAAGGCGGGGTTTGTCGGCTCGGTCACCGTCGCCGCGTTCCTGCTCTTCGCTCGGCTCGTCGCAGCCATCGAGGCCTGAGCGCGGTGGCTGTCCTGGTCATGCGGTGCGACGAAGGGGCACCGCCGGTCCCGTCACGCGTCGTGATCTGCTCGGCGTGTGGCTCCGCTTGCTGGCTCAGCGAGTACTCAGGTGATTCGACTTTGCGAGTTGCCGCGCTGACCGGCGATCCGAGAATTATGTGCGGGCCTTGCTTCGAGTCGATGGTCGAGGGCCATCCGAGCGCCGGCTAGGCGACGGTGCCGAGGATCCGGTAGATGGTGGCTCGGGCGACGCCGAGCACCTTGGCCAGATCCTTGGGTGGGGCGCCCCCGTCGATCGCTTCGCGTACCGCCCGGTCCCGGCGTTCGTGCTCGGCCGCCAGCTGGGCGTCGAGCTCGCTGATCCGCTCCTGAGCCGCCCTCGCCCGGAAGCTGGCCGTCAGCCACACGTTGGACAGGTCGTCGCGGCGGCACGGGGCGCGCCGGTCCTGCAGTGTCTCGGCCATGACGGCCTCTCTGCCCGGCCCCTGACAGGCGCTGAGCAGCCCCAATGGTTGCACGTCTCGGCCCTGACTTTTTCCGCGCCCGCCCCCTAACACCCCGCCCGACGCCTGTTGTCCGCCCCCGGGCATCTGCTGGTCTCGGGGGTGACATGGCCGCTCCGCCACGAAAAGGGCCCCGGGTGCGGGGGATCTGCCCGGCCGGACACGTGGTCGAGACCGACGCCCCCCAGGGCCGGATCACCTGGCGGGGCCCGTGCCCCGGCCCGACCGGCGGCCCTCCCTGCGCTCTGCCGGTCATCGCCCGCCGCATCGCCGGCGAGGGCGACGTCGCCCCCTCGAGCCCTCTGCAGCCCCGCCCGGCCGGCGCCCCCGGCCGCACCGTCCGAAAGGCGGCCTCCTACCGTGACGACGACCCCGCCCGACCCTCCGAGCCCGGGTTCCACGTCGGCCCCGGAGACCAGCCAGTGGCCCCGCCCGATCCGCCGAATGCTGCTGATCCCGGAGACCCCGGGGTGGACCCCGCCCCCGGCGCCCCCGGCTCCGGACCCGCTCGATCCGACGTCGACGACGACCTCGAGCCCGGAGGGGCCGGCGCTCGACCCGGACTCATCGAACGGGTATGGCGGCTCGGATCCGGAGCGCGGACGGAAGAGTTCGACGACCCCCGGACCTGGACCGCGCCTGGCGTCTATCGCTAAGCCGGCCACCTTCGAGCCGATCATCGCCAAGCTCGTCCAGGCCGTCTCGCTCCTGCTCGACCACTGGCGGTCCCGGGAGACGCACACCTGGCTGATGCACGACGAAGAGGCCGACGCCATCGCCGCGCCGCTCTCCAGGATCGCGGCGCGCCACTCGCCGGTCACCCTCGACGAGGAGACCAACGACGTCCTCGACGGTCTCGAGGCCGGTATCGGCGCCGCCGGCTATGGGATGCGGGCCCACTTCGACGACCTCGAGCTCGAGCGAGCTGCCCGGGCCGGCAACACCTACGGGGTGCCGCAGTGACGGCCGAATACCGGGACCTCAAGGCGGGCGCCGAGCACCTCGGGGTCTGCGTCCGTTGCGGCAACGTCGTCGCCGACCAGGCCGCCCACGACCGCTATCACAAAGCCATCGCTCTGCTGTTCCGCGCCTTCAACGATCACACCGCCCGGGTCGTCAACCGTCTGTCCCCGATAACATCGACCGAAGGGGCGGCCCACCTGTGAGCTCGGCCACCGATTCGGGACCCCGCGGCGAAGAGCTCTTCGTGAGGCAACGCTACGACGCCCGCAAACCGCTCTTCATCTCGATCTACGGCCGCAAGGGATCCGGGAAAAGCCATCTGGCAGAACGCTTTTGGGCCGACTGGCCCCGCCAGTACAGCGCGCTGGTGATCGACCCGACCGGCGACTTCGTGGCCGGCGACGACATCGACGACCTCACCGACCCGTTGCCTTACCGCCTCGAGCTCCCGTCGCCGGGCGACCCCGGCACGCGTTGGCGGTACCGGCCCGACATGGGCTCGGCCACCGTCGACGACGACCTCGACCGCGCTGTCGGCCTCGCCTTCTACGTCGACAAACAGATCCCGTTTTTGCTAGTCATCGACGAGGACCACGTGGTGGCCCGGGTCAATCACACCGGGCCCAACATGCGCCGGATCTACTACGAGGCCCGCCACCGGAACCTGTCCGTCATCACGTGCGGGCCCCGCCCCGTCCAGGTCAATCCACTGCAGCTGTCCCAGTCCGACTACGTGTACATCTTCGCCCTGCCCCACCCCCTCGACCAGGACCGTGTGGCCGCCACCTGTGGGATCGACCCGGCCCGGCTGCGCGAAGCGATTGCCGGCCTCGGAACCCACGAGTACCTCCGCTTCGATGCCGCCCCCGACGCCAACCAGGTCGCGCTGGTGGCGCACAGCGAAGGGATCTCCGAGCAGGAGGCCCGCGACGCGCTCACCGTGATCCACATGCCCGCGCTCCCACCCAACGGCCGGCTCGCCAACTACCACACCCGCACGACGGCGCTCGACGCCGGCTCAACCGAAAGGCAAACCCGATGAGCTCCACCAACGTCCCCACGCCGGGCACCGGACCCGACGCCACCCTCAACCTGACCGACCCGTCGACGTGGCTGATGATCCTCACCGCCATCGGCGGGATCATCACCGCGGCCTGGCCGGGCCACAACATCGCCCCAGCGATTCAGGCCGTCGCGCTGGCCATCCCTGGTCTCATCGCGGCCGCGGTGCTGTTCGGCAAACACCATCTGGCCGCCGCCCTCGCCACGGCCGGCGCGTTCGCCCCGGCCGCCGCTGTCGCCGCCGTCTCGAGCACGATGGCCGCCCTCGCCGCCGCCCCCGCCGCCGCGGCCGCACCTGTCGTGGTGAGCTCGGCGACGCCTGCACCGCCGACGCCGTGACCGCCGAGACGGTCGGGGTCTTCGCCGACAACGTGTGTTGGTTCGCTGGGGCCCGGTCGCGGTGGGGGATCGCCGAGTCGGCCGAGCTCCGCTGCCAGGACGCCGACCGCCGCCACGCAAGCCTCTACTTCGCCGGCGGCTCCGTCGCCGAGTGCTATGACGATGCGCTCTACGCCGCCATGGTGGCCGCGTGAACGCCGGCAACGAACGGGGCGCCGTCGACCTTCGCCGGCTTCGGCTCATCGACGAGAAACGGGCCGCCCTGGAGACGGCACGCCAGGCCGTCGCCGACGCCGGCGACCCGTGCTTCGAGTGTGAGTGCTGCCGGCGCTTCGCCCTGGCCCTCGAGCTCGTCAAGGCGTCGGCCGAGCTCCATCTCGCCGGCGAGCTCCGCGTCGCCGCTTGCCACCCGTCGTGTCTGATCTGTTCGTCGACGTCCTGGCAGAGCTCGAGCTGAGACCGGACCGGGTCGGCATGCTGTCGGGGGAGGCGATGGCCGAGACGGTCCGGGCGTTGCTTGACGGCGATCCGTGCCAGCTGGTCTCGCCGATGCTGGCCGCGGTGCTGCTCGACGAGTTCAACTTCCTGGCCGCCCAGTGCGAGCCGGCGGGGCCGACCGGGCGGGAGCTCGAGGTACTCCGCCTGGTCGCCAAGAACATGACCACCCGCCAGATCGCCGACAGCTTGTACATCTCGCCCGCCACCGTCTACGGCCACCTGAAAAGCCTGCGCCGCAAGCTCCACGTCCACTCGCGTCTCGAGACGGTCACCCTGGCCGTGCGCGACGGGCTGCTCGACGGCCACATCGCCGAGCCCTGATTTGGTGGGTGTCCGGGCGCGGGCGCGGGGGTGTCCGAGCGCGGGCAGGTAGTTCGAGAGCGGTCGGCGTGTGCTTCATGGCCCCCGACGACGTCCCGACACACCGGAGGTTCCGCATGCCCGCCCCGAAGCTGATCGCGTGGATCGTCGGCCTCTCCGCCGCCACCACACTCCTATTGCAGAAGTACGCCGCCAAGGCGACCGCCGCCGGCGGGGCCGCGGCCGGCCGGTACTCGCGCTGATGCGCCGGGTCTCCTTCTGGCTCGGCGTGGCGGGCGTGTCGATCCTCGCCAACTTCGCGCTCGAGCTCGTCACCCAGAAAGCCCCGCAGATGGGCCTCGCCTCCTTCACCGCGTTCACCCACCAAGGGAAAGGCTGAACCCCCCGCCATGCCGACGACCGCAACCGCACCTGTCCCCTCCATCTCGATGCAGGGGATCGCCGTCCCGCAATCGTCGGTCAACGCCCAGCAGTTCTTCGCGTTGACCCGCCGGCTCACCTTCAACGAGACGACCCGGGCCTTTGCCGGCCTGGGTCTCACCGACACCATGTCGATCTTGCAGACCGGAATCATCTCGGGCCTGTCGATCAAGTTCTCGGGCACCTTGACCGTGAACCTGGCCGCCGGCACCGCGGCGACCACGATGCGCTGGCCCTACGACTTGATCCGGGCGGTGCGTTTCGCCGCCAACGGACAGTCGAACCTCATCAACTGCTCGGGCGCCAAGCTGAAGTACCGCGACCTGCTGGCCCGCGGTGTCACCACCGACCGGGGCGTGCAGCCCATGGGCAACGTCGGCGGCATCACCGCCGTCGGCCAGGGCGGCGCGTCACCGGGAACCGCCCTGCAGCAAGGGTCGATGTCGCTCGGCTCCGAGGTGTGGGGGGTCGGCTCGAACGTGACGGCCATCGTCGGCGCCCCCACCGTCTACCCGGTGGAGCTCAACTGGTACGTGCCGATCGCGTTCGACGAGATGACCCTCACCGGGGCCATCTTCGCCCAGACCTCCGCCACCGACCTGACGCTCGCCATTGACTGGGCGCCTCCCGCTGACCTGTTCGTTCTCACCGGCGCCGCCACCGCGGTCCTCGCCGGGACGCTCACGGTGTCGGGCCGGTCGTTCTCGATCCCTGAGGTGAACGGGCAGATCATCGTCCCCGACCTGTCGACGTTCCATTCGCTGATCCAGACCCGGTGGACGACGCTCGGCAACGGCGACAACGAGGTCCGCCTGTCCGGGCAGGGCGTCGGCCGCCAGCTGCTCCGGGTCTTCGCCCAGGTGTGGAACGGCGCCGCCCCCACCCCGGTCCCGCTCGCCGTCAACGCCACCAACTTCGGGCAGATGGCGTGGCGGTTCGGCGGCAACGACACCCCCGAAACCCTCCCCGACGGACGGCACCTGAGGTATTTCAACGAGCGGCTGGCCGGGTCCGACGTGGGCGGCACCTGGGGCCTGTTCCTGTGGGACTTCGCCAAGGAGTTCGCGTTCCGCGACTCGATCGACGAGGGCACCGCGACGGAGCTGCGGTTGCTGCTCAACATCCCCGCCGCCGTGTCGCTGACCACGCCGTTCCTCGAGTACGTCCAGGAGACCGTCTTCCAGGGCGCCACGGGGGCGTGATGGCCGGCGATTCGTGGACTCAAGGGAAAGGGTGACCCGCGTGGATATGTTCTCGCCGCAAGCCGCCACCGGCCTCAACCCGGGATCGGGGCCGGCCTCCTCGGTCATGTCCTATGGGGCCGGCACCCCGGCCCTGGCCGGCTCGGCCGGCTCGGCGCCCACCGACCAGGCGCCGCCGTGGAACCCCGACAACCCGCTGTTTTGGTTCGCCGGGATCCTCCTCGTCACCGTCGGGGCCATCGCCGCCAACGCCACCGTGCGGGTCGGCAAGTTCAAGGCCGGCGTCGGCGCCGGTTCCACCTGATCCGAGAAAGGGCCCACCCACTGTGAGCATGACCGACCCCCTCAACACCCCCGTCAACGTCGGCCCGGCGACCGAGACCGATCTGGTCGCCGCCGTCGCCGAGCCCGTCGGAGAGCCCGTCGCCGATCCGGCGCCGGCGGAGGCGCCCGACGCGCTGAAGGCGATGATCGCCACCCTGGCCGGGCAGCTGGCCGCCTCCCCCCAGTTCGCGGCCGCCATGCGGGTGGCGCAACGCGACGCCGGCACCGTGCCGCTGCGCGAGCGGGAGATCCCCGCCGTCAACGAGCTCGTCGCCTACACCCACATCTCGAACCGCTCCGGGCTGCCGCTGACCCAGCGGGGCATCGTCCTCAAGGTCGACGCCGACACCCGCACCGCGCACGTGATCTGGCTGCCCGACGCCGAGGCCATGATGCCCATCGACCAGCTCGACGACCCGCTCCCGGCTTGACCGCTGATGGCCGCCGATCCTCGGGCCGCGGAACGGTCGGCAGCCCAAATGTCGCGCATGACCGCGAGCGGCAGGAGGGAGGCCGGCGCCGTCGGGGCGCCCACCAAGGCCGACAACGCCGCCCTCAAACGCCAGGCGGCCGCCAAGACCGTCACTCAGCGGGCCGCCTACGAGGCCGGCCTCGCCGGGGAGCGGCCCGGCTTCTACGACGACCCCCTCGACGAGCAGGCCTACCAGGCGGGCCGTGACGCCCGTGACGCGTCGGCGCGCTCGCCGAGCGACGCGTCGTCCCGGGCTCGAGGCGACGGTTCCCGTCGGGGGCCACGTTCGCCGGCGTCATCCCCGTCGCGTGCTGGAAGCCCGACGGGCTCGAGCCCAGGCCGGTTGGTCTCGGGTCAGGATGGCGCCGGCGTGCTGCTCGCCTTCGTCGGCTACGCCGTCGCCATCAACTTCCTGCGCGGCGGCGCCCCCCAGGTGCGGCGCTGGTTCGCCGCCAAGTTCCTCAACCAGGCCAGCGGGACCCGCCAGCCGGCCGCCCCGCTGCCCTCGGTCAATCCCTACGCGTACCCGCCGTTCTCGTCGGCCGGGCCGCCCCCGGTGCCGTGATGGCCGGCGCCGCCCTGCTCCTGCTCGCCTCGGTGTGGCTGGTCTGTCAGACCATGCTCGCCAAGCCGTCCCTCGTCGACAAGCTGCTCGGCGCATGAAAGGGTTCCTGCTCGGCTTCCTCGGGCTCACCCTGCTCGAGATTTTCGCCACCACCGACCAGTCCGCCGCGGTGGGAGGCGCCTTCGCGTCGCTCACCAACGGGATCGCGTCGTTCATGTCCCCGGACATTCCCGCCTTCAGGCCGAAGGCCAAGAAGACCAGCGCCACCACGGCCGCCTCGAGCTCGGGCGCCGCCGCTCCTCCGGTCGTCTACGCCGCCCTCCCCGCCGCCGGCTTGTCCCAGTCCGGTGTCTACGCCGCCCCGCCCGCCGCCTCGCAAGGCTCGCAAGGCCTTGGGGTCGGCATGATCGCCTAGAAGGAGCCCACCGATGGGAAAGACCGTCCTGAAGTACTCGGCGCTGCTGATCGCCGGCTATCTCGCCGTCGCCTACGGCACCAACTGGGGCACCCTGATCGGCCAGTCCTCCTCGGGCGGGGTGAACGTCATCAAGGCGTTCCAGGGCCGCTGATGTCCCGGGCCGGGATGGTCGCCAACGACACCCGCGAGCCGCACACCGTCCGCGGCCCCGACCCTCGGGCGTGGAACTACGTCGCCGGGCTCGACGTCGGCTATGGCTGGGCGCTGGCCGGCCACAACGGCGCCTACCGGGGCGGGGAAGGCCCCAAGCTGACCGGCGGCCGCCACTTCTCCGGCGACCTCGGGCCGCTGCAACGCTTCGCCCGCGGTCTCCAGGGCTCGGTGACCGGCACCCTCGGCTCGCTGGTCGAGGGCCGGCTGCCGGCCACGTCGACCACCCGGGGCCTCAACCCGAACCTGCAGACCCTCCTCGCCAACGGCGGCTACTGATGGACCTGGCCGCCGTCTTCCAGGCGCACCGCACCCCGATCCTCGTCGCCGGCGGAGGCGGCCTCCTCGGCCTGGTCGTCCTCAAACGCAAGAAGACGGCGAGCTCGACCCCGACCAGCGCGGCCACCGGCGCCAACACCACCACCCAGGCCCCCTTCGTGACCGGCGGCGACCCCTACGGTCTCGCCAACGACGTCACCAACTCGCTCACCCCGCAACTCCAGTCGCTGCAACAGCAGATCGCCGGCCTGCAGAACAACCCGCCCGCCCCGCCCGTGACCCCGCCGGCCGGGACCGTCCCCCCGACCGCGCCCGCGCCGCCATCCCCCGCGCCGCCGGCACCGGCGACCATCCCGTTCAACATGCCCGTCTTCCCGGCCGGCGAAAGCGCCGTCTCGGTCATGCTCAACCCGGTCGGCGGGTGGGACATCCTCACCAACCAGGGCGGCCTCTACAACGAGGGGTCCCCGTTCTACGGGTCCGCTTTCGGCAAAGGCACCTTCGCCCCCGGCGGCCTCGCCGTCACCCCGGGCGGAGGGTACGCCCTCACCAACACCGCCGGCCAACACTTCACCTTCGGGCCGCCGTGACCGTCCAGTCCTTCATCGCCGACGTCGCCCCCGACGCCGCTATCGCCTCGGCCCGCACCGGTCTCCCCGAATCCGTGATCCTCGCCCAATGGGGCAACGAGACCGGCTGGGGTACCTCCGACGCCTGGTTGCGCGGCCACAACTATGCCGGCGTGTCCCCGGGCGGCTCCGTCGGCTACTACCCCGACCGGGCCTCCGGGCTGGCCGCCTACATCTCGACGATGATGCTCCCGTACTACAACTCGGTCCGCTCGGCCGGCACCAACCCGACCACCGTCGCCGAGGCCCTCGGCGCCTCCCCGTGGGCCGCCGGCCGCTACCTCAACGGCAAGGGAGGGGGCCCCGGCTCGGCGCTCGTCGATGAGATCTCGGCCTATGGGCTGACCGGCTACGACACCCCGGCCGCGGCCCCCGTCGCGCCCACCGTCCCCCCCTCGCCGAGCTCGCCCATCGCCACCACGGTCGGCTTCGACCCGCTCAACCCCTTGGGCAGCGGAGCCGACGCCATCGCCAGCAAGGTCGTCGGCCTCCTCGTCGATGCCATCAAAACGCCGGCCATCATCGCCGTCCTTCTCACCGGCGCCGCCGGCCTCGCCGGTCTCGCCGCCTGGCGGGCCACCGCCGAGCCCCGGGCCCGCTATGTCGCCTCGGCCAAGGACAAGGCCGGCCACGCGGCCACCATCGCGGCGGCCGCAGCATGAGCTACATCAATCCGGTCGCCGACCCCCGCTGGCTGCCCGCCCGCACCGATATGGGCGTCGACTGGATGCCGACCGTCCCGCTCCCGGTGGAGGCCATCGGCGCCGGCGTGGTCACCTCGTCGGTACCGTCGGGGTCGGGCTGGCCGAGCCCGACCTCGAAGACGGACGGCGCCGCCATCGTCTACGAGCTGACCGACCCGGGACCCCACCAGGGCGAGTTCGTCTACGTGGCCGAGAACCTCACCGGCCTGGTCCCGGTCGGCACCCAGGTCTCGGCCGGCCAGCAGATCGCCACCGCCCTGCCCGGCTACCCCTGGACCGAGTGGGGCGAGGCCCGCCCGCCCGGCTCGTCGGCGTCGCCGATCACCCCCTACGCGGGCGCCCCCGACGGCACCCCGATGCCCGGAGGCCAAGCCTTCGCCCGCTTCCTCACCGAGCTCGGCGCCAAGCCCCTCCAGGCGCCCGGCGCCGGCCCCGACCGGATCAGCACCGCCCCGTCCGGGGCCGCCAGCGGGACCGCTGGGGCCGTCAGCGGGTCTTCCGGAACAGCGGTGCTGGCCTCGAGCCCGCTGGGCGGGGTCACCGGCACCTTGTCGCGTCTTTCGGTCACCGTCGTCGCCCTGGCCGCCGCCGGCGTCCTCGGTCTCCTGGCCGCCCACCGCTCCACCGCCCCCCTCAGAAAGCGAGCGGCCGATGCGCTCCCCGCATAACCCCCGGCTCAGCCCCGACCAGCTCGAGCGCCAGACCGATCTGCTCATGGTGTTCCAACGGACCCACGAGACCCTGACCGAGCTCGTCGCCGCCACCCGGGGCCTCATCCTCAACCAGGTCCTGTCCACCGAGCTCGCCACCATCGGCGCCGGCGGCACCTGGACCCGCGACTACTCCGTCCCCTACGGCTCGGTCGCCGTGCAGAACCTCTCGCCTCGCACCATGACCGTCTCGGGCGGCCCGCCCCAGCTGTCCGCCCCCGGAGGCGGCACCGCCATCCAGACCCTCCCGCCCTTCGCGGCCGCCGTCATCAACCTCGCCTCCGCCACCCTCACCATCTACGGGACCGCCGGCGACACCATCAACGTGCAGGTCTTCGCCCGGGCCCAACCCCCCTTCTACGCCTTCGGCACCGCCGCCCTGGTTGCCGCCGCCGTCGACGTGGCCAACTCGGCCACCACCGGCGGCGCCGCCCCCATCGCCGCCACCCTCCCCGGCGTGGCCGGCAAAACCACCTACCTCACCGGTTTCGAGGTCACCGGCTCCGGCGCCACCGCCGCCTCCGTGCAACTCGTCACCGTCACCGGCGTCGTCGGGGGGCCCCTCTCCTACGACCTCGCCATCCCCGCCGGCATCGCCGTCGGCATCACCCCGCTCACCGTCGAGTTCGCCCGGCCCATTCCCGCCACCGCCCCGAACACGGCCATTCTCGTCAACGTCCCCGGCTTCGGGGCCGGCAACACCGCCGCCGCCGTCGTCGCCCACGGCTACCAACTGTGAGCGCGCCGCTATGGCCGTAGGTTTCGCCGCGCAGACCGCCGCCGCCCTCGACGCCACCTGGACCGCACAGATCCGAGGCGCCATCGTCCTCGCCGCCGAGAACATCTACTCGGAAGGGCCCGGCACCCAAGGCCACCTCGCCCGGGCCACCCTCGCCGCCGCCGTCGCCCGCAACCCGGACGGCTTCGTGGCCGCCTTCGCCGCCGCCCTGGCCGCCCAGGGGATCGACAAAACCTCGACCGACGCCCAAGTCTCCAACGGCGTCGCCTCGGTGTGGAACCTGCAGGCGGGCGCATGATCCTCGCCGCGTCGGACTTGACGGTGTGGGCGACCGGGCTGCTGGCCCCGGTCTCCGTCGCCGCCGTCGGCGCCCTCCTGACGCTCCACCTGCGGGCCCAAGATCGAAAGATCGCGGAGACGGCCGCCCTCACCTCCGAGACCCACAAGGCCGTGAACAGTCGCTACGACAAGCTCGAGGAGCGGGCGAACGCCTCCGACGCCGCCAACCTCGAGCTGCGGGCGCAAGTGGCCCTGCTGGTCGCCGACAAGAGGGTCACCGCCCTGCAGACCGCCGCCGCGGCCAAGGATGCGGCCACCGACGCCCAGGCCGCCATCGTCGCCGCCGGAAAGGTCGAACCGTGAACCCGTCGCCGAGCTCAGCCCGACACGACGACGCCGTCGACGTCGCCCTCGACATCCTCCACGCCTTCGCCTTCGCCTTCATCGTCATGGTGATGGCGAAGCGGATCCGCCAGCTCGAGGCGGAGGTGATGGCGTTGCGGGTCACCGCCCTCGGCGCCCACGTCCACGCCGAGGCCGGCTGATGGCCGGCCGGCGGATCATCAAGAATCAGCGGCTCGCCTTCTGGACCGGCGTGGCCATGACCCTGGCCGGCTCGGTCATCCTCTACGACGCCCTCGAGGCCCGCGGTCAGCGCCGCCCCTGGCTCGTCCACCTCCTCCCGGGGGCCTGACGTGGCCCGGATCATGTTCGACGCCATCACCGCCGCCAACATCCCGCTCGGGGCCGGCATGGTGGCCGGCTACGACGACGGCCGCTACGCCTGGCCGGCCGCCGACTGGGCCCGCTTCCCCAGCGCCGTCAAGGTCCACATCACCGTCTTCGCCGCCGACAACATCGGCGAGGTGCTCGACGTCGAGGCCGGCGACGCCAGCCCCGACCAGGCCCCCGGATGGTGCCAGGCCCGCCGGGCCGCCGGCGTCGACCCCTCCGTCTACTGCTCGGTGACCGCCCTCGCCTCGGTGCAGGCCGCCTTCGCCCGGGCCGGGGTCCCCGAGCCGCACTACTGGCTCGCCGCCTACCCCGGGATCGGCGCCGCCATCTACGCCGGCACCTACGCCCACCAGTACGCCGACATCGGCCCCTACGACCTGTCCGCGGTCGCCGCCTTCTGGCCCGGCATCGATGCCGTGGTCGTCCCCGCCAGCGAAGGAGATCCCCTGATGAGTCGCATCGCGTTCGACGCCAAGAGTGGCGGCACCTGGACGATCAAGCCCGACGGCTCCGTCTACGCCCACGACGGCGCCCCCTACCTCGGGGGCCTCAACGGCCACCCCGACTGGCACGCCGGCCTCGCCTCCGACCCCGCCGTCGGCATCGCCCCGTGGCCGGGGGACGGCACCGACGCCGCCGGCAACGGCTACGTGGTCGAGACCCTCGAGCTCAACGACGCCACCGGCGACCCCTTCCGGCTCTATCACTTCCCCGGGAACGGGGTCTACAAGTGACCATCACCGTGGTCGGGGCCATCCTCATCGTCGCCGCCATCCTGCTGGTGTTCCTGCTGTTCGGCCGCCGGCGCTGACACCGTGGAGCTCACCGGCCCCTTCGCGTTGGCGCCGGGAGCCCCCGTCACCCTCAACCCTCCGCCCGGTCACGCCACCGTGGCCGTCCTGCTCAACAACCAGTCCCCGTTCACCTGTTCGGTCGTGTCGGACCGGCCCGGGGAGTGGCTGCAGCCGTGGGAGTCGCACGTCTACCCGGTCGCGCCCGGCGCCATCCCGGTGGTCACCGCCCTCGCCTCACCCCTGACCCCGGGCGCCGGGAGCCTGCTGGCGTCGTGGATCTCGCCGATCGACACCCTGACCGGCGTCTATCCGGCCTCCCTCACCGGCTCCGCCATCATCGGCTCGTTCCCGCCCCTGGTGGTCCCCAACGTGCTGCCCGTGCAGTACACGACCCGGGTCCTCCACAACGCCCCCCTGGCCGGCGGAGGCACCGTCAACGTCCCCATCGGGCCCAACGACCTCGCCATCATCGTCAAAAACGTCATCATCGGCGGCGCCCACGACACCTTCGTGTGCCGGGTCACCGGCCACGACTCCGGCGCCCTGTACTCGCCCGCCCTGTACGTCACCCCCACCCGGGTCGACGCCTGCGAGGTCATCCCCGCCATCGACAACTCCGTCGACCTCTTCGTGTGGGTCCCCGGCCTCACCGGCACCGGCGGCCTGGTCGTCATCGGCACCAGCGTCATGCCGCAGATCGCCCAGCCGCCCATCGACGTCCTCGCCGCCAACGTGGTCGGCCCCGGCACGGCCACCGTGATCGCCGACAGCCAGGGCCGCTGCTACCGCCTGCTCGCCGTCCACTGGTCGGTGGCCTCCACCGCCCAGAACAGCTGGGCCCTCGACTTCGACGCCGTCCCCTTCGGCCGCTCCGGGGTCCGCATCCTCTACGGGGCCAGCCCCGCCACCGTCGGCCTGGCCGGCTTCGTCACCTTCGACCCCGGCATCATTTTCGGCTTCACCATCGCCCAGACCATGGTGCTGTCCGCCACCGTCGCCGGCCAGGTCGTCTCCGTCGGGGCCCACGTGCAATTCCTGTGACCAGCCGTGGTCGGATCCCGCCATCGGCGGTTCAATGGGGGCAGGCAGCACCCGACAGGAAGACAAACCGATGCGCCCCCTCTGGTGGATGTGGTCCCGGCTCCCGTGGTTCCACCAATGGGGAGGACAGACCCCGAGCTGCCTGATGACCTGCCAGGCGCTGCAGCACCATCTCCACTGACGCCGGGCGCCTCAACCCCGGCGCCGGTAAGGCGCGCTCCTGTCAAGCTGCGCCCGGGTCGGTAGCTCAAGGGTAGAGCCCAGCGTTGTGGCCGCTGAGATCGGAGCTCGATTCTCCGCCTTCCCTCGGGCCCGAACAGTGTGGCCACACTCGACCCGAATTGCCTTTTGCACGTGCAATCCGCGCGAGTCAACCGCACCATTGCGACATGGTGACCGCGCAGAAGCTCTGCCTCTTCGCCGGCTGCCTGGTCATCCTCGCCGCCTTGGGTCTCGGCCTGACCTCGACGATCACCTATCAGATCTACGGCAGCACCATCGACTGCGGCGTCCCGACGAGCGCGGTCTTCTCCGCCCAGCACACCGAGCCCCGCGACGCCACAGCGGAGACGTACATCAACGGGGAGTGCCGGCGCATGGGCCGAAACCGCATCATCACGATCTGGGTCGCCGCCCTGATCGGCTTCGCCGGGGCCGGCGGGGGAGCGATCCTCTTCGCGCCCAAGCGCCGCCAGGACGGGCAATCACCCACCGCCCCCGCTTTCGGAGGATCCTGGGGGCGCTGAGGGGCTCGAAATGACCTGTCTCCGGCCGTAGGCCCATACGGCGGCCACCGCCCGGCCCCAATCGGTCGCCGCCACGTCCTCGAGGAGCTCGGCGAGCTCGGCCCGAAACTCGGCGCTCGTCACCGGTCCGAGTTGACGGTCTGGACCTCACCCGCCTCCGTGATGATTAAGGGCTGCTCGTACACTTCGCAGGCCCGGCACCACGACCGGCCAAACGTCGCCGACGGCTCGTCGACCTCCGAGAGACAACGCCGACAGCGGTGCACGGTGACGACTCGGCTCATCGCTGGTCCGGGCAGCGGGTCCGCAGCAACACGCAAATGTTGCGTGTTTCGCACCAGTCGCACAACGGGAGCCCTGCCCTCCGCCGCCGCGATAGCCGCCCGCCGTCGTTGTGCTCCTCGAACACGGCGCCGGCGAACACCTCGCGCGCAGCGGCCGCCAGCGCGGCTTGATTCTCCTCGGTCGGCGGGATGCCGTGATCCTCGCAAAGCTCGGGGAGATCAAGGTGGAGCGCGTCGTCCTCGCCGACATAGACACCGGGCCCCAACCGCCTCAGCTTCTCGGTCACAATTCGCGATTCACGAATTGCGATGGACTCCCGCCGGCGGTACCCGCGGGGGCAGGCACGGGGCCGCCGGCGAGAGATAGGCAACGGGCGCAACGCCAACGCCATTGGCCCGTCGCCGGTGAATAGACCTCGAGCGCGCCGGCGGCGCCGCAGACGCCACAGCAGGGGAGCGCGTTAGACGCCGGCATCGACGGCGACCACAGCATGGCGGAGAAGTCGCACTGTGACGAGCTCGTTGATTACGAGCAGCACCCCCATGTCGGGGTGGCGTCTCCACTCGACCTCGAGCGTCGCGTACATAGGCCCATGTCGAAGGGCGAATTCGTCGGCCGCCATAACGGCCAGCGCCAACGCGGTCACGAGGCCACGCCCCTCCCGATCAGCCGGGCCCCCAACGGCGCCGGGACGTCCCATTGGTTCACCGCTATCGAAGCGACCGCCATGGCGCACACCCGGCACCAGGAGCGCTCGCCGCCAGGGCCGGGCGCGTCGATGGCGTTGGTGCAGCGCGGGCACATGAACCACATCACGACTTGGTCCCAACCTCTCGGCTGGGCGGTAATCCGCTGCCGGGGCAGAGGGGGGGGCGCGGGGGCACCGAGGTCGGTGGACTCGGGGAGCCCTCGATGCTCGCGCATGACGCCGTTGCGCCGAACGGCGAAGAGGAACCCGCACACCGCGCAGCGCGCATGGGGGAGGGGGGGCATTAGGACTTGGCCCAACTCTCGATCGCTTCGACGAGGGCCTCGAGCCCGATGGCGCTCAACCTCACCGTCGCCAGCGATTCGGTCCCATCGTCCCAGCAGGTCACCAATATGAACCCGTCGCCGCTCGTGCGAAGGTCGATCGAGTCGCCGTCGACGCCGGCGATCGTGGCGAGGTGTTCGCCGAGCTCGACGGGCGCGGGCCGGGGCAGCCGTTGTGGCTCGGTCGTCGCGTCGAGCGCGGCACGGGCGTCGTCTAGGTGGTCAGCCATCGCCGATCCCTCCCGGTGCCCCGTTGGGCCCGGGTCGGACGGGGGAGCGGCCGGCTCACCTCGAGACCGAACCGTTCGGCGACCCTGCGCAGCACCCGGGCGGCGCCCTCGGCCGTGCCGCCGGCGCCGTAGACGAGGTCGTCGAGAGCGTTGAGCGCCTCACCGTAGAAGCGTTGCATCCCGCCGACGACGAGCTCGGTGCTCCCGAACCGGGCACCGCAACCTCGGCACTCGAGGCCGTCGTGGGAGCACTTGAGCCTCGCTCGGAGCGCCTCCTGGAGGAGGGCGGAGACGTTGAGGCCGGGGAGCTCGTCGTGGACGCGCTGGTAGAGCTCGTCGCCCATCGTCACCGTCATGCGCGCCACGTCGCCCCTAGCCCCGGCAAGGTCGGAGCATCGGCACACAGGCGCGGTACCTGTAGCCGAAAACCCCGGCGACCGGTGCAGGTCACCCCGGATCAATTGCATCGACGGTGATCGTAACCCTTCCAGCCTGGAAGTGCTACAACTTTCCGCCATGACCACCACAGACCCAATCCCCAAACGCCCCGAGCTCTTCATCCGCCACCTGCCCGAGCACGTCGACACGACCTACTACCAACGGCCGATCGCCCTGATCCTCCTGGTCGCCGAGCTCTCGCCCGACGGCCGCCCGGTGCCACTGTCGCCGGCAGACCTGGCCGAACTGCAAGACCGATCCCTTCGTGCCGGGCGGCGCGACCACGACACGCTCTGCAAGTTGCACAAGCACCGAATCCTCCGCCGCTGGCGCGGCACGGGAGGGCGGGTCCCGGACGCGTGGGCCCTCAACCCGGATATGGACAACTGGCGCGAGGTGCCGTGGATAACCAGCCGGAGCGACTTCGCGGCCGAGATTCGCCGTCTATGTGCCTCCCCCTCGTCGGTCATAGCCCGCGACGGGGCAGGTCACAGCGTTGAGGTGTCTCCCCCTGACCCCGAATTGTGGGGGTCCGAGGGCGAGAAACCCTTACAAGTTGGCGCCGAGAGTGGAGGGTCTACGACCGACGAGGGGGAGGCGATGACCCAGCGTCCTGGGGAAATGCACCCCTCAGGGGGAGGCTATGACCGGAGCACCCTCGACCCTTCTCCTTCTGTTTTTGAATTAAAGACTTCGTCTTCGTTGGGGAGTGCTCAGAACCACGACGACGACGAGAGCCAGCAACACCAAGAGGCCTTCGGCCGGCTCCGGTCGCTCGTGTTCGCCAAGACCCACTCCCCGGTGTTCGGCCGCTGCCGCGACGCGCTCGAGCAGCTCGCCGCGTCTGCCGACGTCGAGCGCCTCGTGCAGGCGGCCGCCGGCGCCCCGGAGTTCCGCAGCCCCGTCGCCTTCGTCGAGTTCCTCCAGGAGGCCGCCCGAGCGCCCGCAACCCCGTCAGGTCGTCGCACCTGCGACGAGTGCCATTGCTACCTGCCGACCAACTGGTGCTCCGAGCCCGGCTGCAAGGAGGTCCGACGTGGCTGAGCAATGGATCATCCACGTGTCGTGGTACGAGAAGGAGGCCGACGGCCGGCGGCTGTTCTACGCCGAGCCCGGCAAGGCGCACCCAACCCGGGACGAGGCGGTCGCCGACATGCGCCGGGCGGCCAATCGGGTCCGGGCTCAGCACCCCGCGGCCTTCGAGATTTCGATCGATGGCCCATAC
>Ga0070730_10002207_pt1 | contig 17922 bp, 16 predicted proteins | sample Coa_R1_3_FD_66447 | JGI IMG/M metagenome (GOLD analysis project Ga0070730, IMG submission 66447) | Surface soil microbial communities from Centralia Pennsylvania, which are recovering from an underground coalmine fire - Coalmine... | ecosystem: Environmental > Terrestrial > Soil > Unclassified ... | reverse complement strand
CCATCCTCACTCCTCCTTAAAAAGCAAAACGCACCTTTATGGTGCGCCGTTGTTAACTCTAATTTTGTCTTTTACCCCTATCTCTGATCTATATCTATTCTTCTAGAGACAAAGCTATCCCTAGAAAATTGGCATCCCCAATACGGCCATGCTCCATGGGATGCACTATCCCCTAGAGAGAGAGAGCATTCTCCCTCCCCCTATTTCTAGGGATTTACCTCCTGACGAGGCCCCTCCGGTCGTGCTACTCGCCGCCAGCATCACGCGGCGAAGATGCTGAAACCTTCACAATCATTGATGCCGGTGAGCGCTGAAACGATGCCCCTTTTGTCGCTTCGCTCCGGCGCGAAATAAAGTTCACACGGCGTCTTGACTGCGATTCATCAAACACTGTAAGATTGACATCCGATGATGTCAAGCGAAATCACGCCAGAAATTGATGCCGCAGATGTCTGCGAGCGGCTCGTCGGAATCACGCCCATTTACCTGCAAAATTTCTTGCAACGCGGATCGTATGGCCTTCGCTCATCGGTGAGCCCAGGCAAGGTGCGCAGCAAGCGGCGCCTTTTCAGCCCGGCAGATGTATACGGTATTGCCCTTGTTTGGCTGCTTTTTGAAAGCGGTTTGCGCGGCGATCCGATTGCGCGGATTCTCAAGGATGTCGCCCGAACCAAGAACGTGAACGCGAACAAGGCTGCGGAAATCCTGCGGAGCGAGGCAAGCGATTATCTACTTGTGATTCGCGCGCCCAGGAGGCCATCAAAGTCCATCGCCGATAAGCCGTACCAGCAAGTGCATTTCATGCAGAAAGTACAAATGGCCTCAGAAAGGGCGTTGGTGACGTTCTTGGGAGAAGACATAGACCGAACGATTTTGGTCGTACCTGTCGGCGACAAATTTGCAGACATTCGCACTCGATTGGAAATTCTTTTTGAATGTGAGGTGAACTAGTGGCGCTCTACAAGCGTGGCAAAACTTGGCACACAGATTTCACGGTGAACGGTCAGCGATTCCGGCAGAGCTTGGATACGACCGACTGGCGGGAGGCACAGTCGAAGGAAAAAAAACTGATCGCTGATGCCGAAGCTGGCAAGCTATCGGCAACCAAACAGGAGTTTGCTCGGCTGAAGTTTCGCGAGGCAGCTCAGCAATTTTTGGACGATCGGAAGCCTCGCTTAGCCACGTTGAGCGTACGGACGGAAAAGGAGCGTGCCAAGGTCCTCAATCAGAAATTCGGAGATACGCAGGTACGCCACATAACTCCTGAAGACGTTCTCGCGCACGTACGTGAGCGGAAAGCGAAGGGCATTTCAAACGCTACGGTCAATCGCGAACTCGACATCCTCAGAGGCGTTCTGAAGAAGGCTAAACGCTGGCACATCTTTTCGGACGACGTCCATCCCCTGCCCTTGCGGCAGACAGTGGGCCGCGCACTTGTGGCGGAAGAGAAACTGAGACTATTGAAAATCGCGGCGAGCCGAGAGGAGTGGCAGGCGGCTTACTATGCAGCAGTACTCGCCCTGAATACAACGATGCGGGGATGCGAGATTAAGAGTCTATGCTGGCGCGATGTGGATCTGATGGATCGAGTCCTCACAGTGCGGCGAAGCAAAACGGAAGCTGGCGAAAGAGTCATACCGCTCAATGCGGATGCATACAATGTAGTCTTGAGTTTGTATCAGCGTGCGAAGAAATTGGGGGATGTGCTCCCTGATCATTACGTGTTCTTCGCGTGCGAGCATGGCCACGTTGACCCCAAAGCCCCGCAGAAGGGCTGGCGGACCGCCTGGCGTAATCTGACGCGTGCCGTAACTTGTCCTACCTGTGGGTTGCTTCAGCCTCCGAGTGACAAATGTCAGGGGGAGGAATGCGAATCAAGCCTTAAAGACGTAATAAGCCCTATCAAGGGTTTACGATTCCATGATCTGCGCCACCATGCAATCACTGAACTAGCCGAATCTCAGACGAGTGACAGCACAATCATGGCGATTGCTGGCCATGTGTCTCAAAAGATGCTTGCACATTACTCGCACGTCCGCCTGCAAGCGAAGCGAACAGCATTGGATGCTCTGTCCATGAAACGACCTCAGAGGGCCATGCCGAAGAGTGAAACGACTGGTCACGTCACAAACCATGTCACAAATCAGGAAAAAGAGCCGGAGCAAGTTGCGCAAGTGATTGAAAGAATGGTGGAGCTAGTCGGGATCGAACCGACGACCTCATCGTTGCGAACGATGCGCTCTCCCAGCTGAGCTATAGCCCCGTATTTGGTGGGTAATCGACTGCCTGCTTATTTTATCAGCGTTGCGGTATCGCTCCAAACTTCGGCACCCCAGGTCTTAGGTCGTGGGTCTTAGGCGTTTAACTCTTGCCGCGGGAAAATACCGGCGAATCCTAAGACCCGACACCTGACCCCCAACACCCTGTTGACGAATCCTGTTTTTGGCGTCTAATAAGCGTAGCGTCTGGGGAACAACCTTCATGTTTGCGCAAGTGCATCCCGCGTCTGCCGCCCGCGAACGATGGGTGAGAACTGCCTCTGTCGCAGCGCACGCACTGGTTCTGGCTTGGCTGATTCATCCCCCGAAGCCGCAGCGTCTGACCGCTTTCTCGGTCGCACTGGGGCAAAACGGCACGTCCGTAACGCGCCTCTATTGGTCGAGCAAGAATCCCGACGAAAGCAGCCACAGTTCCTCCGATCTCGCGACGCAGCGCTATCGCCACGAACGCCTCGGCCAGAAGCTGGCTTTCACCGTGCCTCCGAAACTCGCAAAGCTGCCTGCGCAACGGACCCCGATTGCTCGAGCCGACACCGAAGACCAGGCCAAAACCCAGACGCTCTCCGCCGAAGGTCACGGCGCCCAAGCCGGACAGCTCTACGGCACCCTTTATCACGGTCCGTTGAATGGCGACGAAATTCGTCCCGCTCTGCCGGTCACAACCTCCGATCCTATCGTCTGGCCATGGCAGTTACCCGTGAACGCGGGGAACGAAGTGATCGAGATCGTAATCGACGAGCGCGGAGAAATTGTCAGCAAGACGGTTCTACAGAGCCTCGGCCCCGATATCGACACCAAATGCCTGGCGGCACTCGACAACTGGCATTTTCACCCTGCGACGAGGAACGGCACACCCATCGCCTCAAAACAGGATGCCATCTTCCCATTTCGCGCGCGAGGATAGATTCCTCGCTCTGCGGAATTAAGCGGGCGCTCCTGCCGCGATAATGGACTGCGGGTATGTTTCGACGAGTGGAACTTCCAGCGTCACGCGCGCACCGCTGGGCTTCAGGTTCTCGATTCGAAGATCTCCGCCGCGCCGTTTCGCGATCCCGTAGCAAACGCTCAATCCCAGGCCCGTCCCTTTCCCCACAGGCTTCGTGGTGTAGAACGATTCCAGAGCCCGACTCAAATTCGAAAATCCCGGTCCAGTGTCTTCGACCTCGACAACTGCGTTTGCGCCACTTCGATAAGCGCGAATCCTGAACTGCTTGCTGCCTGCAATTCCATGTAAGGCATCGCAGGAATTGTTGAACAGATTCAGCAGGACTTGCTTGATCTCATCTTCGTTGGCTGCCACCATCGGCAGATCCGGCGCAATCTCGGCCTCAACATGCAGCTTCGACGAGCGTGCCTTGAATTCGCAAAGCGCAAGCACCTCCTGCACGACGGGAGAGAGATGAGCCGCGTTTGATTCCGGAGAACTTCGGCGCGAAAAACGCAGCAGGTTGTCCGTCATGCGCTTCATGCGCCGTGCTTCATTCATGAGCCGTTTGACGTACTCGTTGGGCCGCGCCGATGTGAGGGCATCGCTGATCAATTCCCCAAATCCCATGATTGCGGTTAACGGATTGTTTAACTCATGGGCCACGCCGGCGACCAACTCACCCATCGCCGCCAACTTCTCCGAGCACACCAGTTGCGTGTGCAAGGAGCGCAATTCCACCGCCACTGCCAGATCGCCGGCCAGAGACTCGATCCGAGCTAGTTCCTCTCGCGGAATTGCGCTTTCCCCGCACAAGGCTGCCAACGTGATGCTTCCCAGAAAGGCACCCGCACCAGAGCACAATGGGATCACTACACCGATCATGCCCTCCCCGTCGGTCTGACGCCTCAACCCGAACAGCGAGAGGTCTGGCAACAAAAATGAGTTCTTCCCAATCTTCCTGGTCGATGAACAGATGGCCTGGACCTGCCCAATATTCCCTTCCCGGCCCCGCTCCTCAAGTGCTTGCAAGGACTCCGCCGCCAGGCCACTGACACCAGCGATCCGCAACGTTCCTTCTGCTGAGTCAAGATGGATTAGAGCTTTCCTGAAGCCGGTGACTTCTGTGATTGCCGTTGCGATGTCCTGACAGATCGTGTCCGGGGCAGTGCTGTTTAACAGTCGGGACGTGATCCCCGCAAACCGTTCCAGTTGACGATTCAATAACTCCGCTTGCCGCTGCATTCCAAGGAGCGCTGACGATTTCTCCTCGACCACCGCCAAAATCATTCCGAACGCGACAAAGAGCTTCGGCGTGTCCCAAAACCCGCCCGGAAGCGTCAGGTGCGGCGCAATGCGGCTTCCCAGCAGCAACATCGGAAAAGACGCTCCCCAGGATAAGAAACCTCCCGTAATCGTTAGGACTGCCGGTGACGGGGCCCGATCGTTCCGGTAGAGAAACACGCCCGGCAATGCAAAACCCAGGCCGAGTAGGATTATCGCCCCCTCGTGAAAAGAGCCGTTCAGTACCGCGCGTAGCCCCCAACCTCCGGCCAGACAACTCACGGCGGTTACTCCGCCGAAGAACATCGAGAACCTGCGCTCCACCTTGAAGAAGAAGAGCGCCGCCCCTCCAAAACACGTCGCCAGGCAAAGGACATAGGGCAAACGCCACGTCGCACCCGCTGCATCCAGCACAACATAACTCACCGACGGAACCGCCAGAACTAGCAGCAGAACGAACCGGTTCGCCCGTTTCTCAACAACGGAAGAAACCGAAGTCAAAAATACAGCGGCGGAGAACTGGAGCGCACCGGCATCGACGGCCTGCAGCCATCGAATTGCCGGACTTCCAGCAGGCTCCAGCAACTGAGCCAGAAAATGAATCGAGACCAGCGTCCAGCCTACGGCCCATAGCGTCAGGCGTGCGCTTCGCGTATGCCGCTTCAGGCATGCAAAAATCATCACCAGGACGCACACCGTAAGGCACGTTGGGATTTTGTCCAGAGTTGTTATCAAACTCACTTCTTCCAGGGGAGGCTTTGTCAAAAGTAACCGCTGCACTGATTACTGTGCAAGATACCAACGTGCCATACGGGTAGCACGAGAGGAGGAGAGTCGATGCAGCAAAACTGCCGGCCCGTTAGTTCTTGCAAGATCCGACTCATATGTATGTTTCGAGCCGCAAGAAGCTCGGCAGGAAATTCGAGAAACCGTAAATCCCAGTGAAAAATGGCCTTAGCGGGCCATCGAGGTTGCTGCACAATCGTAACCACCGCTCCGCCGGATTCCGCATCAGAATGAAACATGCGGACAGGTTCCAAAACCGCGATTACCGCACTACTCTGCGGCTTGGCTTTCTGCGCTGCGCGCGGGCAGCAATCGACCATCGCGAACGCCAATGTACATGGAGCCAGTCCGAATCGATCTTACACGCGCAAGATTCGGACTCTCACATCGGACGATCGGCTTGCCGTGCTGGCCTCAGCGCTGGACTCCAAGACCCCGCGGCTTCCCGAGTACGACTGCTCGCACCTGGTGCACTCCATCTACGAGCGGGCGGGCTTCTCCTACGCCTACGCCAGTTCCGACGATCTATACGAAGGTGTTGAGGGATTCCAGCGCGTTTCGCGCCCGGAGACCGGCGATCTAGTGGTGTGGCACGGCCACATGGGGATCGTGATCCGCCCGTCCCGCCACGTCTTCTTCAGTTTCCTGCATGCCGGGCCGGGCGTGGACGACTACCAGAGCCGCTATTGGCGCTCCCGCGGAGAAGCGCGGTTTTACCGCTACATTAAGAACGATCGCTGTAGTGGGTGCCGCCTGGCCAGTCGGGGGACTGGCGAGTGGAAGTGAGTTTCCTGAAATTGGGAATGGTACATGTCCCCTCGGTTGTGCGTGCGCGGGCGTTACTCATAGACCAGAAGCTTACAACAAAATAAACTCCACGGGCGGGTGGGGATACGGAACAGCCTCAGCGTGGAATAGCTACCTCAATTATACCAATACTCAGAGTGCTTCCCTTTCATCAAACCCTTGTAGCAGTCCAGAGTGAGGGAGAGGTGTACTGCACTGCTGCCGGTGCAATATTCCTTACTGCGCTCGCCACGACATACTCAGCAAAGAATCCAAATTGCGATGGAAACAACGGTCAGTCAATTTCTGTATCTGCACCCCCGCGAGCGCCTAAATGTGACGGGAGCACCACGTATCCGGCAACCTCTAGCGTGGACGGAAGTGGTATCCAGCTAGTAACGGAGATTAAGGTCACCACCGATACCGACAATGTCCTCCTGATCGATGTTCTGGGAAGCCCGACGAATGACCCTTTGTGCACCAATAGTGCCGGCAGTAGCCAGTGGTGCTTCGATCAAAACTATAAGACCGCCGTCCCCAATAGTTACACGGGGAAGAGCGGTAACATAAAGTGGAACTACAATATCTTCTGTGGGGCGAAGCTAAATCCCGATATATATGGAACTGTTCCGCAGCTGATCACTTGTCAGTAAACGTGAGGTTCACGAATGATGTCGGTAAGAGATGTCGTTTGTTTTGTTTTGTGCGTGGCGATTGGAGGGACAGTCGCTCAAGATCAAGACAAACCTCTCGATCGGCACCTGAGTACTTACGATTGTCACGTCACTGATCTTCCAACGGGATGGCGGACAGGGACTTCTCCAGGCAACATTGAACACAATAATGTCAGTTTTGGAGAATCGGGACGCTCGTCGATTGAACTCAATTTTCGCAATGGCGGGCCGGACGCTATTGAGAAGCTTGCGCTCGTCGTGGAGTACTTCGGTGTTGATGGTGGGCTGGTTGATCGAGTGCCTGTCGTCGGGGGCGTGATCCCAGGCATTCCGGACACGCCACCATCTGTTCTATCACCCGCACAGGCTTGGAGGCGTGCACTGACCACTGGTGATGTGGCGCGCATGGTGACCGTTAAAGATGGAGTCAGGACGGGACACTGTCCTGTTCGCGCGCGGGTTACATTCGCGGCTGTTCAGTTTAGCGATGCTAAAGTAAAGGTTTTTTCGTCATCAGGTTGGCAATTGGCGCCGGTCCCCACCGTAGTTCCCAGACTACCCGAAAATATTCCAGACTTGCCGGTTCCAACACCTGTTCCGTTGATTGCAAAGCTGAGAGTCAGTGCTTCGGGTCGCGTTCTCGACGTCCTCAACGAGGAGGCGGATCCCAGGCTTGTTAATTGGGTTCGAGATCGGATGAAAGACTGGAAATTCCATCCTGCTCTCGTAAACGGAAGTCCTACCGACTCGGAATTCATGGTGCTTTTCCGAATCCATGCCAAAGGAATGCTAAGGTTTCCGGAGACTCAGCCGATTTTGCAGCCGATTACGCTGGTCCAATTTTTTTGGAGCCACGATCTGTTTCCAGATACTGCCGGGAGAGACAGGTGGACAGTAATGTATGGCCCCCTGAATGAAGACACCGTCGTCGAGTATCCATTCAGTGAGTGGCTTCCATCTGGCGCTCAGACCAATTAGCAATGCATTACTTGTGAAGGCAAGAACAAAGGCTCTGTTATTTGCAACAAACTGTTAGCTTCGCACTCAGCGCGCCTGCGCCGATTGACGTCTCTTCTGCCACTCCGCACTGTGAAACACGTGTGGTCCGACCTCGATCAGCCGTGGGAGCATTTCGAAGACGGAAACCGGACTCCAAGTTGAGCCTTGCCGCGTCCGGAAACCGCGGCGATTAATCTCATCGGCAATGCGCGCGTATGAACCTTCTTGCACCATCAACTCCATCATCAGGAACAGGAGTTCCCGCTCCGAGGGATTTTCTTCCAACTGCTGCGACTCAGACGAAATGCGCAGCCCGAAAGGTACTTCGGTGGGCAAGTTCCCTTCTGCCGTTTCGATTTCCCGCTCCCACTCCACGGCCACAAGTTTCCATCCCTGTTCTGCCCGTTGTTTGACTTCTGCCGCATCCAACGTCCCCGAAAGTTCCTGGCGCATTCGCTCCGCTTTTTTCATGGCCGACACCTCCCCCCAGAAGTTCGCCCACAGCCGAGCATTCCAAGTTCCATGCGAGGACCGGGCGAAGTTCTGTGCCTACAATGCTATGACCTGGTGGAGTGGCGCATCCGGCGTCCGGTCTCGGACTTGAGTGTCCGAAATCAGACAGCGTGCTGGAACGAGATCTAGCCTCGCTTCTGCCCGTATAATCGGTTCTTAGGCCTCTTATGATTCAGACTCTATTTGGCAGCCTCGAGGAAGAGAAAAAGACCGGCTTTTTTGACCGAATGAAGCAGGCGGTCACGCGCACGCGGGAGAACTTGACCGAGCGCATCGAGGAAGTCGTCGCCTTCACGAAGGAAATCGACCGCAATACGCTGGATGATCTTGAGGCTACTCTGATTGGCGCCGATCTCGGCACAACCACTACCCAGGAAGTGCTTGGCAAGTTGCGCGAGAAGGCCGACCGCAAGCAAATCAAGAACGTCGAGGAACTCAAGCGCCTGCTGAAGGAGGAATTGCTCGGCATCCTGAGTGCGGCCAATTCTCGGCCAGTCAGCAAAGTCGATGGCGCGCCAGAAGTCATCCTCGTGGTTGGTGTAAACGGCACTGGCAAGACCACAACCATCGGCAAGCTTTCGCAGGTTTTTCGTTCACAGGGAAAGAACGTTCTGTTATGTGCGGCGGACACCTTTCGCGCCGCTGCCATCGACCAGCTCGAGATCTGGGGACAACGCACCGGGACGGAGGTGATCAAGACCAAACCGGGAGGCGATCCTGCAGCCGTGCTCTTCGACGCACTGCAAGCGGCGGTCGCCCGCAAGACGGATTACGTCGTCGTCGACACAGCGGGACGCCTGCATACCAAGACGAGCCTGATGTCGGAGCTGGAGAAAATGCGTCGAACGGCGCAGCGCATCATTCCGGGAGCGCCACACGAAACTCTGCTGGTCATGGATGCAACCACTGGGCAAAATGGTCTGCAACAGGCGCGTTTGTTCACGGAGTCCTCCGGCGTAACTGGGATCGTCCTGACCAAACTTGATGGCACCGCAAAGGGTGGAGTGGTGGTCGCGATTTCGCGCGAGTTGGGCTTGCCGGTCCGCTACGTTGGTGTCGGCGAAAAGGCAGGAGACCTGCTTCCCTTCGACCCGAAAGAGTTTGTGGATTCATTATTCGAATAGGAGTGCATATGGCGGATGAGAAACGGTCGCGCCTCGGAGTCCTGCTGGACTTTTTCAAGCGCCTTCTGGGCAGGAAGCCCGCACAGCCCGGAGATCCGTATGCATACGTCACCGCTCCCATTCGGCGCGGGCCCAAAGGACGCAGCGGGGCCGCAGTTGCGGAGATCGAGGACGACTCATTCCGGAGTTTCCCGCCGCGGACCAGGGGCTGAAGCCCTGAACAATGGAGCAACCTAACGCGGCCTTGAAGGACCCCTCTTCGACGGCTCCATACGTGGTAGATTTCTCCCTGCATGTCCCAGCACACGGTTGACGAGCAGCACCTGCATCGGGCGCTCGAATTAGCGCGACAAGGGATTGGACTTGCTTCGCCCAATCCATATGTCGGTGCAGTCATCACCGATACGCGTGGCCAGGTCGCCGGGACTGGAACATACACTTACGACGGCGTAAAGCACGCCGAGATCATCGCGTTTGAAGCCGCAGGCGTGAAGGCGCGCGGCGGAACGCTCTACATCAACCTCGAACCGCACGCGCATCAGGGACGCACGCCTCCCTGCACCGACACGCTGATTGCGGCCGGCATCCATCGGGTGGTCGCGTGCATGACCGATCCCAACCCCAAGGTTAGCGGACGCGGTTTCGAGCAGTTACGCGCCGCCGGCGTTCACGTGGAAGTTGGCCGTATGGAAGAGCAAGCGCGCCGGCTCAATGAAGGCTTCGCGCGCTACACCCGGCACGGAGTGCCCCTCGTGACGCTGAAGGCGGCAATGACTCTGGACGGCAAGATTGCGCCGCCGCCCGGAGAGGTGCTGAAGAGCGCGGTCGGCACTCCCGCGGGCGGATGGATTACGAGCGAGCCGGCGCGCGCCCACGTGCAGGAACTGCGTCATGAGAACGACGCGCTGTTAGTTGGAGTCGGCACGATTCTGTCGGATAACCCTCTGCTCACCGATCGCAGCAATAAGCCTCGAAGAAGGCCGCTGCTGCGCGTGATCCTCGACTCGCGCCTGCGCTTGCCTTTGGTGTCTCGACTAGCACGCAGTGCGGTGGCGGAGAGAAACAATGACGTGCTGCTGTTTTCGTCCAGCGAGGATACGAACAAGAAGGCGGAACTCGAGAAGCTTGGGATTCGCGTAGAGATCCTGCCGGCAGCCGAAGCCGACGGACGTCCCAGCCTGGAGGCGATTCTGCGCCGGCTCGGCGAACTGGAAATTACGTCCGTGATGATTGAGGGCGGAGCCGCGGTGAATTGGGCGGCGCTCGCAGCCAACGTCGTGGATAAGGTGTTTCTCTACTACGCTCCTAAGATCCTGGCGGGAACGGGATCGATTCCATTTGCTGCGGGCGCGGGCTTCCGCCACATGAGCCAGGCTGCGCAAGTCAAGAATCTGCATCTGCACCGCTTTGGAGAAGACTTCGCCGCGGAGGGATACGTGAGGGATCCGTACGGAGACTAGCATTCAGTCCAAGGAGGGCGCGGTAAGGATTCGAAACGCCTGAATGCTGAGTGCTGATTGCTGAATGCTTCGAGGGTTTAAAATGTTTCCTCATTCCGGAGGCAATTATGTTCACTGGCATCGTCGAAGAAGTGGGACGCGTCTCGCGCATTGAGCAGCGCGGTGAGAGCCGGCGCATTACGGTCAGCGCCGAGCGCACGCCGAAAGAACTTGGGACTGGTCACAGTGTTTCCGTCAGTGGAGTGTGCCTGACTGCGCTCGATATCAGGCCGGGATCATTCTGTGCCGATTTAGCTCCGGAGACTTGGGTGCGCACTTCCTTCTCGCGCATTCGTGAAGGAGCGCTGGTGAACCTCGAGCTTCCAATGAAAGCGGACGGGCGATTCGGCGGACACATCGTGCAAGGGCACGTAGACGGGGTTGGAAAGCTGATTGGTTTTGAGCGCATCGCCGATTCCGGGAACTGGTGGCTCGATCTAGAACTTCCGGCGGAGATCGAGAAGTACACGGTGTACAAAGGATCGATCTCGATTGAAGGGATTAGCCTTACGGTTGCGCGACTCGATGGCAATCGCTGCCGAATCGCTATCATTCCACATACGGTCGAGATGACGAACCTGCACTCCCTCAAGCTTGGGGATCCCGTGAATCTCGAGGCAGACCTGATCGCCAAGTATGTGGAGAAGATGATGAAGGGCGAGGCAGCAGAGGGCTCGTTGCGGCTGGAGGAGTTGGTGGAGCAGGGGTTTTGAAGCAGTGGTTCGGGGTTAGTGATTAGCGGCTAGTGCGTGACTCGAGATCTCATCCTTCACGATCTTTCCGCCTTTCATGACGAACTTCACACGCTTCAGCAGTGTGATATCCGCGAGCGGATCGCCTTCGACCGCGATTACGTCTGCATAGTGGTCGAGTTCAAGCGCGCCGACCTTATCCTGCCAGTTCATTAACTCTGCCGCATTGATCGTAGCGGCGCGAATGGCATCCAGCGGCGTCATGCCCAGTTTGGTGAGGGCAACGAGTTCATTCGCGTTCTTCCCCTGGCTGTCTGGCTCAGCGGCGTCGAAGCCGGCTGCGATCTTCACGCCCAGACTTCGGGCGATTTCGATCTCCTGTTGAATGTCGCGAAGGAATGCATCGATTCCCTTGCGCTCTTCGGCGGCCGTCGCATCGTTCTTGTGAGCTTCGATCATGTCATCGATGAGGCCAATGGTCGGGACCAGAAATGTTCCCTTCGCTTTCATCGTCTCGAGATTTTCTCGGTTAATGTGATGCCCGTGCTCGATCGAATCCACGCCGGCTGTGACGGCATTCTTGATTCCCTCGGGCGTGGTGGCGTGTGCGGCGACTTTAAGCTTTTGCTTGTGGGCCTCCTCGACGATCACGCTCATCTCTTCGACGGTAAGCGTGGGGTGGTTCCAATCGGCATAAACCTTGATCAAGTCGGCGCCATGGCCGATCTGCTCGCGGACGGCGCGGCGGGCTTCTTCAACTCCGCTGACCATCTGCGCACCAGTGGGGAAATTAGTGAGGTCGGGAGAAACGACGAAGGGATTGTACTGACCTACTGCGGCAATGGCGCGAGTTGCGACTTGCATGCGCGGGCCATCGGCGAGGCCTTGCTGGATGGCATCGCGGAGGGCGACGTCGGCGTAATCGGATCCTTCGTTTTCTACGTCACGAATCGTCGTATAGCCCGCCTGTAGCGTGATGCGCGCGTTGTAGGCGCCTTCGAGGGCCCGGAAGGCCTGCGACTTGGTGGCGAGATTGAGAACGTATCCAGTATCGCCTTCCGGGATGCGCGCCATGATGTGGGTGTGGCGTCGATGAGGCCGGGAAGAATCGTAGCGCTGCCGAGATCGATGACCCTGGCATCTTTGGGAGCGTGAGCGAGCACGTCGGAGGCGCGGCCGATTTCCTTGATGCGCTCGCCGTCGATCCAGACAGCTGAATTAGCGAGATAGCCGCCTTTGCGGACGTCCAGTATCTTGGCGGCCTTCACGACGAAGGAACCGACTGGCAGAGCCGAGGGATGAGACTGGGACTGTGCGGTGGAAACGCAGACGGAGAGAAGCACAATGCAGAGAAAGGCGGGCGTCTTCGTGTTCATGCGGCACAAAGCCTAGCGCAGCGCCGTGCTGCAAGCAAGAAATTTAGATGTCGTAGTACAAAGCAAACTCGTAAGGATGTGGCCGCAAACGGATCGCGTCCACTTCCTTCGAGCGTTTGTAGTCGACATAGGTCCGCAGGACTTCCTCGGTAAAGACATCTCCCTTGAGCAGGAACGCATGGTCGCGCTGCAGAGCATCAAGCGCGTCTTCCAGCGAGCCGGGCATCGAGGGCACAGTCGCCAGTTCTTCCGGATCAAGTTCGTAGATATCTTTGTCGAGCGGTTGGCCCGGGTCCATTTTGTTTTCGATACCGTCGAGGCCGGCCATCAGCATAGCGGCAAATGCCATGTAGGGATTGGCGCTGGGATCGGGCGGGCGGAACTCGACGCGCTTGGCTTTCGACGCCACCGAATACATCGGGATCCGGCATGCGGCAGACCGATTGCGGCGTGAGTATGCAAGGTTCACCGGCGCTTCAAAGCCGGGAACGAGCCGTTTATACGAGTTGGTCGTCGGAGCGATAATTGCGGACAGCGCGGGCCCGTGTTTGAGCAATCCACCGACATACCACAGGGCAAGCTGCGAAAGGCCCGCGTATCCGTCGCCGGCGAACAATGACTCGCCCGATTTCCAGAGCGACTGGTGGCAATGCATGCCACTGCCGTTGTCGCCGAAGATGGGCTTGGGCATGAAGGTCACGGTCTTGCCGTTGCGGTTAGCCACATTTTTCACGATGTATTTGTAGAGCAGCATTTTGTCTGCGGAGCGCACCAGAGAGTCATACTTCAGGTCGATCTCGGTTTGTCCGCCAGTTGCAACTTCGTGATGGTGGCACTCCACGTCCATCCCGCAACTTTGCATGGTCAGGAGCATCTCGGAGCGCAGGTCCTGATAGTGGTCGGTGGGCGATACGGGAAAATATCCTTCGCGATAGCGCGGACGGTAGCCGAGGTTGTTCTCTTCCCTGCCGGAGTTCCAGCGTCCCTCTTCAGCATCGATGTAATAGAAGCCGTACTGTTCGCGCTGATCGAAGCGAACGTTATCGAAGATGAAGAATTCAGCTTCGGCACCGAAGTAAGCTGTGTCGGCAATGCCGCTTGAAGTCAGATAGGCTTCGGCCTTGCGCGCGATATGGCGCGGGTCCCGGTCGTAGCTTTGCTTGGTGACGGGATCGACGACATCGCAGACCAGCACTAGAGTTGGAACTTCGGTGAACGGGTCCATCAAATGGCAGCTCGCGTCAGGCTTGAGGAGCATGTCACTCTCGTGGATGCCTGCCCAGGCGCGAATGGAAGAGCCATCGATGCCGAAGCCGTCGTCGAACGAAAGCTCGGTCAGTTGCTCGATGGGATACGAAACGTGATGCCACAGCCCGGGAATGTCGGTGAAGCGCAGGTCGAGCATCTTGGCGTCATGTTTTCGTGCAAACTCGAGGACGGTTTTGGCGTCGGCCATGGGACTCCTTTGTGGGAGGCGTTGCAGCTTGCATCGCGAAGTTCCTGGGTCGATTGTTGCCGCAGATTTTCTCCGCGCCCTCTGCGGATGTTTTCAGCGGACTCGGCGGTTAAAAGCTTTTGACCGCTGAGTGCGCTGAGAACTCGCTGAGATCGCGGAGAAAGTCCTGTGATCTACGATTACGGACGAACGGCGAACTCTCCGCAGGCTGCTACAATCGGTCCGGCTACACAAACTGACGAGTCTAGAGCCCACCCGTCAGGGCTGGCAATTCGATTGTTTTTATAGGCAGGATAAAGCCGACTTTATACTTAAGCTTTCAGCTATCAGCTGTCAGCCTTCAGTGCTACGAGTTTGGCTGATAGCTGAAAGCCGATAGCTGACAGCCATATGGACTTCGACCAGCTCGAAACTTTCCTCGAAGTGGCGCGGCACGCCTCGTTCTCGCGGGCGGCGGAAAAACGTTTCCGCACGCAGCCAGCGATTTCATCGCAGATTCGTGGCATCGAGGAGGAGGTTGGGGCGAAGTTGTTTGATCGTTCCGGCGGCAAGGTGTCGCTCACGGCAGCCGGAAAGGCGTTTCTGAAGTATGTCGAAGAGACGCTCGACGCTCGCAAGGCGATGATGGTCTCCATTGCCGAGATGGAGCGGGTACCCCGCGGCGAGATCATTGTGGGGGCTAACGAAGGCACGTGCCTGCACATCCTGCCCTATGTGTTCGCCGACTTTAAGAAGCAGTATCCGGACGTGTCGGTAAACATCAAGCGAGCGGATTATGCCAAGGTTCTGGAATCGATCGTCGACAACTCGGTGGATTTCGGCGTCGTTTCTCTTCCCGTCAACGACAACCGTTTAACCGTGGTGCTCATCCATCGGGATGAACTGATTCTGATTGCACCTCCGCAGCACCCGTTGGGCAGGCTGAAATCGGCGACCATAGGGGACGCCAGCAAGTTTCCGCTGATCGTTCCCAAGGCGGGGCATACGCGGGATGCAATCGAGCAACTCTTTCACGAGCGGCGACTGAAACCCAATTTCACGATGGAACTTGACTCCAGCGAACTTCTAAAACGGTTTGTCGCGGCGGACGTTGGTATTGGATTTATCGCGCGGTCGAATGTTGACGAGGACGTGCGGGCCAAGGTCCTCGCCGCCATTCCGATCGCCGACGCCCAGGTCCGCCGGGACCTGGCGCTGGTGTTCCGTAAAGACAAAGCGCTCAGCCGGGCCGCGCTCGCCTTCATCGACATTGCGGTAAAGCACAAATCCACGCAAGAATTGGTGCAGACACCCGTCCGATGAGGAAAGCCGTTTCCATATTCCCTTTTTGCCTGTCTCTGGTCCTGCACATGCTTGCTGCGGGACAAACCACGCAAACCCCGCTATCGAAATTGCCGCCCTCGGCTCGCCAGTTGATCGCCATCAAAGCGGTGGGGAGCAAGCGCTATTCTGAGGAGACGATCGCGGCGGCGAGCGGCTTGCAACTCGGAACTCCGGTCAGCGACGACGATTTCAAGAAGGCTGCCCGCCGGCTCGGGGACACGGGCGTGTTCACCGATATCGGCTATTCCTTCACATACTCCTCTGCCGGGACGAAACTCGAGTTCCACGTCACTGACTTTGACAAATTTGTGCCCGTGCGCTTCGAGGATTTTGTCTGGTTCTCGGACGAAGAACTCATGAAGCGTATGAAGGAGCACATCCCGCTGTTCGACGGCGAGTTGCCCCTCTCCGGGCGTATGGCCGATGAAGTCTCAGACGTGCTTCAGGCGATGCTGGTCGAGCGAGCCGTACCTGGAACTGTCGAATACGAGCGCGCGGGCAAATCCGACGGGCCCGTGGACGCGATCGTCTACCGGGTTTCTAACGTGGTCATCGAAATTCGCAATGTGGAGTTCAATGGAGCTGCAGAAAGTGAATTGCCGGTGCTGAAAGAGGCCTCGCGCCGGGTTTTTGAACGCGAATATTCCCGCACTGTGCTGAACGCTCTGGTCGAGCATCAGCTTCTGCCGGTCTATCATGCGCGGGGATATTTGAAGGCGCGCTTCAGCGCGCCGCAGCCGAAAGTCATAAAACAGCCCTCCGCCGACAATGATCAGGGCGTTCGCAATCTTACGGTGGTGGATGTGATCTACGACGTCACTCCGGGCACGCAGTACAAGCTCAAAGGCCTGGAATGGTCGGGCAATCATGAATTCCCCGCGGAGACTTTGAACGATATGGTTCGGGCCGAACCGGCCAAGCCCGCGAACACGGTGCGCATCGGCGACAACCTGAAAGAAATACAGAAACTTTACGGATCGCGCGGGTACGTCACCGCGACGATTAAGATGAATGCGAGCTTCGACGATAGCGTGGGCACGGTCCTTTTACGCCTTCAGGTTGATGAGGGTGCGGTTTATCACATGGGCGAGCTTGAGTTCCGTGGCTTGGATAACAGCCTCACGGCGAAGCTGCGAAACGCGTGGAAGATCCGGCCGGGCGAAATATACAACGCTACGTACCTGAGCGAATACCTGCCAGCGGCTCAAAAGCTGCTCCCGCAGGCGCTTGATTGGGAAGTTTCGCCGCATGTGACCGCCAACCTTCGCGACAAGACGGTGGACGTGGATTTGATTTATTCGGTGAAGGCGCCAAAATAAGCCGCAACGAACCACCCAGGCTCAGCTGTTCCCTGCTGAGATGGGCCCCCCGATATTCTGCGGCAGGGATTTGGCCATCTCCAGCATGGGGTGCTGGTACTTTTCGTGCGCGAACTCTCGCGCAACTTGCCACCCGTGCTTGAGATAGAACTGCACGGCAACTGCATTCGACCGAACAACCCGAAGGCGGCACGTCTGGTGGCCGCGGGCAGCTATCTCGGTTTCACCCTGCTGGAGTAATCTGCTTCCAAGCCCCTGCCTGCGATACTCGCGAAACACCCATAGATCGCTAACCCACTCCTGACTGGTGATGATCACGCCGATCATTTTTTCATCAAAAACTGCCACCCATGCCGCCGGCCAATCCTCGTCGTCGAACTCCAGCGGGACGCGGTTCGGAGCGAAAAGGTCCTTAAACGTTTCATTCGCTACTGTCTCTATCAGAACCCGTACGGAGTTGTACTCGCAGGGTTGCGGGTGGCGGATAACCACTTCAATAGTCACCTGCTTATTTTAGTTGAGAGTCGGTGGCTGGTTCGTGGATGACGGGCCAGCGGAAGCGGCGAGTACACTTGTAACTTCTGACTCGATAGAGCATCTTTAGGTAAGGCGGGGTGCAGACTTCGCTGCAGTCAACCCGCGACCAATACCTGAGGAGCTTTTGATGAAGAATCCGACTCGAAAAGCTGCATTGCTCTCTTTCACACTACTTTTGCTGACAGGCCTGGCGGTGCCGACATTCGCTGCCGCTGGAAAGACCTACACGGGGACCGTCAGCGACTCCATGTGCGGAGCCAAGCACGCCATGCCCGGCGATGATGCCTCGTGCACGCGTGGCTGCGTGTCCAAGGGATCGAAATATGGTTTGGTTGTCGGCGATAAGGTTT
>Ga0070730_10002206_pt1 | contig 17924 bp, 20 predicted proteins | sample Coa_R1_3_FD_66447 | JGI IMG/M metagenome (GOLD analysis project Ga0070730, IMG submission 66447) | Surface soil microbial communities from Centralia Pennsylvania, which are recovering from an underground coalmine fire - Coalmine... | ecosystem: Environmental > Terrestrial > Soil > Unclassified ... | reverse complement strand
GCGATCAGCGACCCAGCCAGCGCGCCTGCCCCGAACGTGGCGGAGAGGAGCGCGTACACCCACTCGTGCGTGTGCAGTGTCTTGTACGCGAGCACGGGCAGCGTGACGTTGAAGTTGAAGCAGAACGTGCTCAGCACGACGGTGAGCCCGAGGACGCCGAGCATCCGCCGCCGCGATAGGGCGTAGGCGAGTCCTTCGCGCGTGCCCTTCAGGATCGACGGCCGTTCGAAGCGCTCGAGCGGGAAGAAGTCACGCGTGCGCATCGCGTAGAGGCCGAGCAGCACGGCGAGGAAGCTGATCGCGTTGATGAGGAAGCACACGCCTGCCCCGGCGAAACCGAGGACGATGCCTGCGGCCGACGGCCCGAAGATGCGCGACGCATTGAACAGGCTCGAGTTGAGGGCGATTGCGTTAGGCAGCGACTCGCGGCCGACCATCCGGTACGTGAGCTGCTGGCGCGAAGGGACATCGAGAACGAGCACGAGCCCGTTCATGAACGCGATCGAGTAGAGCATCCACGGCTGAGCGAAGCCGGCAAGGACGATCCACGCGAGCACGCTCGCGTTCACGAGCTGCGCCCACTGCGTTCCGAGCACCAGACGGCGTGCGTCGAGGCGGTCGGTGATGACGCCGGCGAAGAGGCCGAAGACCATGAACGGCGTGAACTGCGCAAGCGCCATCAGGCCGACGTCGAACGACGAGTTCGTCAGCTGGAGGACGTACCAGCCGAGGGCGATGCGCTGCATCCAGGAGCCGGTCTGCGAGACCGTCTGCCCGGCGAAGAACAACCTGTAGTTCCGATAGCGGAAGCTCGAGAACGTGCGCTTCATCGCGCGTTCTCGTCCGGCAGCACGCGCATGAGCGGCTCGACGGCCGCCTCGATTGCGGCGCGCTCGTCCTCGTCGAGCTCGCGCAGCCGCGAGGCGAGCCAGGCGGTGCGCCGCGAGCGGACACGCCGGAGCACGCGCCGGCCCTCGTCGGTGAGATCGAGGCCGACGCGCCGGCGATCGTCCTCGCTCTGCGTGCGCGTGACGAGCCCGTCGCGCTCGAGCCGGTCGACGTGCTTCGTCAGTGCCGGCGGCGAGACCCGCTCCTGCGCCGCCAGCTCGCCGACGCCTATGCCCGGCGCGTACTTGATCGATACGAGGAGGGAGACCTGCGCCGGCGAGACGCCCTCGGCGCGGCCTCGCGGCGAAGCTCCCGGGAGATGCGCAGCAGGGCGGGGCGAAGGGCGTCCGCAAGCGCCACTGCGTCAGTCTCGAGTGCCGGCATATCGTTAACCTGGTTAACGATAGCAGGCCGGTTACCGTCTGGAGACGACCTCCGAGTTCACGACGGCGCCGGAGGGGAGCGGGTTCGCAGCCAGCTGGTTCTGCCAGAGATATGCCTCCGACTGGAAGCTCGCGAGCACGCCGATCCCGCGGCGCGACTGGTTGTCGCGGTCGCGTGAAGGGACGTGGTTCACGATGCGGTCGCCGATCTTCAGCACGCCGCGTGAGATGTCCTCGAGGCCGGCGACCATGCGGAGCGCGGTCGTCTTCCCACAGCCCGAGGGGCCGACGAGGACCATGAACTCGCCGTCCTTGATGTCGAGATCGAGGCCGTTCACAGCCGTCGTTCCGTCGGGATACGTCTTCGTCACCCCGTCGAACGTCACTCCGACGATCCGCTCCCCCCCGAGTCGATGTCCCGGCGAGGATCCTACTAACCGCTGATCTGCGGCGCACCGCCGGTGTCGAAGTCACCCGGAGGCGGCTCGATCCTGATCGCGTCGCGACCCGTTCGCCGGCGGATCTCGAGCAGCACGCCGACGACGATCGTCCCGATCGCGAGCCCGAGCGTCCAGTGCGTGATGCTCGTCACCGTCGCCTGCGCGATGTGCTCCCACTCGCCCCGCGAGCTGAGATTCGAAGGGTCGGAGTCCTTTAGAAAGTCCATTCCGAGTGGGAAGCGGCGCTCGTGCCGTGCAAGCCAGCCGTTCGAGATGCCCGGCAAGACGAGGCAGCAGACGATGCCCGCCACTGCGGGAACGTAGATGCCGCGGCGCTTGAGCGCGAGGCCGGCGATGCCCCCAATGAGGACGATCCCCGGCACGATCAGCGCCGCGAGATAGACCTTCACCTCGGTCGGCGTCGTGCTCGGCCCTTCGTGCTTTCCGACGACGTGCGGCCGGTCGAGCGCGAGCGACGAAGCCATCAGGGCGGCGAAGTAGAGCGGCACCGCGATGAGACCACCGACTGCGAGCGGCGCCCGCGTCTCGAGAGTGCGCCAGAGCTTCACATGCGCCCCGCTTCGATGATCCGCGCGAGGAACTCTCGTGTGCGCGGCTCTGTCGGCTGCGTGAAGATCTGCTCGGGTGTCCCCTGCTCGCAGATGACGCCTGCATCGAGGAAGCACACCTTGTTCGCAACCTCGCGCGCGAAGCTCATCTCGTGCGTCGCGATGATCATCGTCATCCCGACCTCGGTGAGCGAGCGCACGAGATTCAGCACCTCCGAGACGAGCTGGGGATCGAGCGCAGACGTGATCTCGTCGAGCAGGAGCAGTTTCGGATTCATCGCGAGCGCTCTCGCGATCGCCACGCGTTGCTGCTGCCCGCCCGAGAGGCGGTCCGGATATTCGTGCGCCTTGTCCTCGAGCCCGATCCTTTGCAACAGCTCCATCGCTGTCGCACGTGCACGCTTCGGATCGAGGTCGCGAACCTTGCGCGGTGCGAGCGCGACATTCTGCAGCACCGTCATGTGCGGGAAGAGGTTGTACGCCTGGAAGACGATTCCGATCTTGCGACGCAGTGCATTCACGTCGACGGCACCGTTCGTGATCGTCTGACCGTCGACGACGATCTCGCCTTCGTCGACCTTCTCGAGCAGGTTGACGCAGCGGAGGAGCGTCGACTTGCCGGAGCCCGAGGCGCCGATCAGGCACACGACGTTGTGCTCGTCGACGTCGAGATCGACCTTGCGCAGCACTTCGAGGTCCCCGAAGCGCTTCGTCACCCCGCTGAGCGAGACAAAATGGCCTGTGGTCATACCATCGCCGCGCGCTCGCGCAGCTCGCGCGCCTTGATCAGGTGATCGGTGTAGCGGGCAAGCGGAATCGTGAGGAAGATGAAGAACACGGCGCCTACGAGGAACCCGGTGAAATTGAAGTAGCTGCTCGCGAAGTTCTGGCCCTGTGCAGCAGCCTCCGTCACGCCGATGGCGCCGATGATTGCGGTGTCCTTCTGGAGGCCGATGAAATCGTTGAGGAGCGGCGGCACGACGCGGCGGATCGCCTGTGGGAGCACGACGTAGCGCAGTGCCTGTCCGTAGCTGAGGCCGAGCGAGCGCGCGGCCATGCGCTGGCTCCCGTGCACCGACTCGATTCCCGCGCGGTACACCTCGGTGACGTATGCCGTGTAGACGACGGTGAGTGCGACGATCCCGTAGACCTCGTTCGAATAGTTCGAGATCCCCGCGTAGCGCAGTCCCGGGATCCCGAGGATGAACGCGTACGCGACGATCGTCAGCGGAGTGCCGCGAAAAAAGTCCGTGTAGAGGATCGCCAGGCCGCGGAACGGCTTTGCGCCGCGGCCCGGCAATCCCCGCACGATCGCCATGAGCAAGGCGAGTACGAGCACCAGGGCTTCCGCGATCACCATCATGTGGACGTTGATCAGGAAGCCCGACCACACGTCCGGCAGGACCTGCCGAAAGTAGAACGGGTCGGCAAAGTCCTGCAGGACGCGGTGCACGGCGTCTTTCCTACTACTTGAGCACTGGGATCTTCGACACGTCGATCGCGAACCACTTCTTCTGCAGCTTCCCGATCGTTCCGTTTGCGTTGAGCGCATTGATCGCGGCCGAGACCGAAGCGGTCAGCTTCGAACCCTTCGAGAGCACGCCGCCGTACTGCTCGTGCGTCTCGATCTGGCCGGCGATCGGCCCATAGGCCGACGGCTTCGTCTTCTTCTGCGACGCGATGATCGGCACGTCCATCACAAACGCGTCGCAGCGGCCGGCCTGGACGGCGGCGAACGCGGCGGCGGTCGTGTTGTAGATCTGGATGTGTGCTGCGTGCAGCTTGTGCTGCAGGTAGTCGAGGCCCGTCGTCGTCGACTGGGCGCACAGCTTCAGTGCCTTCAGCTGCGCGAGGCTGGTCGGCGACTTGCCGCCAACCTTCATCAACACGCCCTGGTTTGCGTTGAAGTACGACGAGGTGAAGTCGACCGCCTTCGCGCGCGCGGGCGTGATCGTCGACTCCTCGAAGGCGAAGTCGAACGGCTTGGTGCCCGGGCGGAAGAGGGTGTCGAACGGGATGTTGATCCAGCTGATGTTGGCCGCCGAGATGCCGAGCTTCGCCGCGATGTCCTTGGCGAGGTCGATCTCGAAGCCGTGCGGGTTGATCACGCTGTTGCCCCGAAGAGTGCCGACCTGGAAGCCGACAGCCGGTGGGTTGAGACCCACGGTCAGATGACCGGGCTTGAGCGTCGGTGCTGCCGCCTGCCTGGCCGACGCAGCCGGAATCGCGACGAGTGCCGCGACGGCGACGGCGAGGAGAAGACGCTTCACGGGTAACCCTCCTGTCAGTTTGGAACCGGAAGAGCCGAATCTATCGCTCTAGAGCGCTCCGTGTGAGCTGTTGGAAGTGGCCGATGAGCTGCTCGCTCCGGCTCATGAGGTTTCCGTGCGCGAGCCCGCCGGAGGCCATCCCCGGTGGACGCCCTCGACGAGTGCCTTGTCCTCGCTGCCGACCTGGGCGTCGAACGCCATCAGCTCGTCGATCCACGCCTGGCTGACGCCCGGCGCGAAGAAGTAGTCGAGGAACCGGTACGTCCGCTCGGCAGTGACCGGGACGACCGGCCCGATGGAGACATTCGGGTGGCCGGGGAAGATGTTCACGGTCAGGTTGGGCCACAGGAAGTGGAACTGGCTGCGGGGCAGCTCGCCTTCGATCGTGACGCTGTCGCGGACGAGGCCGCGCTGGCTCGAGAGCGGGCCTTCGGTCGAGAGCGCATACGACTCCGGCGAGACGTCGATGATCGCGGAGAAGCCCGGGTGTGCGACCTGGCAGTGGTAGCACTCGAGGAAGTTCTCGCACACGATCTTCCAGTTCGCGTCGATCTCCGCCTCCCAGCGCGTGTAATGGGTGAGGTCGCCGACGTCGGGACCGAGCTCGGCGACCTGCGCGGGCATCGATCCGAGCGCATCTGCGAGCGGCTCGGCGTCTCTGTCAGCGTTGACGAACACGAACGGGCCCCACGTGCCGACCGAGACGGGGACGAGACCGAGCTCGTCTTGGTGGAAGTCCTCTTCCTCGTTCGCGCGCGGCGCGGCGCGCAGCGAGCCGTCGAGCCCGTATGTCCACGCGTGGTACGGGCACTGGATCGTCTCGCGCTTGCCGGCGCCTGCGGCGACCGGGAAGCCACGATGGCGGCAGACGTTGAGGAATGCGCGTACTTCGTCGTCGCGCGCGCGTGTGACGATGACCGGGGTGCGCCCTGCGCGCGTCGTGAAGAAGGTGCCGGGCTCCGGCAGCTCGCCAAGGTGCCCGGCGTACTGCCACGCGGAGCGGAAGATCTTCTCCTGCTCGCGTCGTAATACCTCGGGATCGGAGTACCAGCTGTACGGGAGGGTGGATTCCACGGTAGGAATCTACTCGTGCGCGCGATGGTGCTCGACCGGCCGGGGGAACCGCTGCAGCTGCGGGAGTTGCCCGCGCCTACGCCGTCCGAAGGACAGGTGCTGCTGCGCGTGCGCGCCTGTGCGATCTGCCGCACCGACCTGCACGTCGTCGACGGCGAGCTGCCGCATCCGAAGCTGCCGCTCGTTCCCGGCCACCAGATCGTGGGGGAGAGCCACGACGGCCGCCGGCTCGGTGTGCCGTGGCTCGGCTCGACCGACGGCACGTGCCGCTACTGCACGACCGGACGCGAGAACCTCTGCGACAACGCGCGCTTCACGGGCTACGACCTCGACGGCGGCTACGCCGAGTACGTCGTCGCCGACGAGCGCTTCTGCTTCGAGCTTCCCGACGGGTACGACGACGTACAGGCGGCACCGCTGCTCTGCGCCGGCCTGATCGGCTATCGCTCGCTCCGCTTCACGGGGGACGCGGAGCGTCTCGGGCTGTACGGCTTCGGCGCGTCCGCACACATCGTCGCGCAGGTGGCGCGCCATCAGGGCCGACGCCTGTTCGGCTTCGCGCGCCCGGGAGACGACGCGGCGCGCGCGTTTGCGCTCGAGCTCGGCTGCGAATGGGCGGGTTGGTCCGACGAGCTGCCGCCGGAGCAGATCGACGCGGCGATCGTGTTCGCGCCCGTCGGTGCCCTCGTCCCCGCGGCGTTGCGCGCGCTCGCGAAGGGCGGCGTCGTGGTGTGCGCAGGAATCCACATGACCGACATCCCGGGCTTCCCGTACGAGCTTCTGTGGGAGGAGCGGGTCGTGCGCTCGGTGGCGAACCTCACACGTCGCGACGGCGACGAGTTCCTCGCGCTCGCGCCGCAGGTGCCGGTCCGGACCGAAGTGGAGGTCTTCGACCTCGAGCAGGCGAACGACGCGCTCGACCGCCTCCGCGCGGGTGACGTTCGCGGCTCGGCCGTACTGCGCTTGTAGGCTCTCGCCATCGCCACTCCTCCCTTCGAGAGCTTCTTCGCCTACCGCCGCTTCTTCTCGGTCGCGCAGCTCATGCCCGACGGCGAGAGCGTCCTCTTCTCGACCAACCGATCCGGCCAGTTCAACCTCTGGCGCGTCGGCGTCGAGGGCGGCGAACCCGAGCAGCTGACGCACTTCACCGACAACTCGGTGCGCGGGGTCGCCGTGCGGACCGACGGCGCCATCCTCGTCCAGGCCGACCGCGACGGCGACGAGTTCCACCAGCTCTATCTGCTCCCCGCCGGCGGCGGCGAGCTCGAGCAGCTCACCGACCGCGAACAGGTCCAGCACGAGATCTCCGGCGGCGCGTGGGCCAAGGACGGAAAGAACTTCGTCTTCTCGGCCAACCTGCGGAAGCCCACCGACGGCGAGGTCTTCCTCTGGGACGGAAGCGCGGCCGAGCCGCGCTATCTCTTCGGCGAGGGGAAGTACGCGTTCGCCATGGGCTTCTCGCCCGACGGCTCGACCGTGCTGGCGATCGACGCGCGCTCGAACACCGACTTCTCGCTCCACACGATCGACGTCGAGTCCGGCGACGCGACCGAGCTGACGCCGCACGACGGAGAGGCGAAGTACTTCCCCGGCCCGTGGGCGGCGGACGGCTCCGGTGTCTACGTTCTCACCGACGAGGGGCGCGAGTTCACCGGCCTTGCGTTCAAGCCGCTCGACGGCCCGCTCGAGTGGATCGAAACGCCGGGGCGCGAGATCGAGGAGATCGCCGGCTCGAAGGACGGTCGCGTCGTCGCCTGGGTCGAGAACGACGACGGCTGGGCCGTTCTCCGCATTCGGGACGTCGAATGCAACGTCGACCTGCCGGCGCCGAAGTTGCCGAAGGGCACGACGTCGTACCTCGGCTCCGGCATCTCCGTCTCGGCCGACGGCTCACGCGTCGCGCTCGTCTGGGATCAGCCGACACGCCCCGCCGAAGTCTTCGTCGTCGAGACGGCGACGGGGGACGCGCGCGCGGTCACCGAGAGCAGGGAGCCGGCGCTCACCGAGCTCGACCTGCAGGCGCCCGACCTCGTCCGTTACGAGAGCTTCGACGGCCGCATGATCCCGGCGTGGCTGTACAGGCCGGCCGGCAACGGCCGTTCGCCGTTCGCCGTTCTCATCCACGGCGGCCCGGAGTCGCAGGAGAAGACGATGTACCGCCCGTACATCCAGTACCTGCTCTCCCGCGGGATCGGCGTGCTCGCGACCAACATCCGCGGCTCCACCGGGTACGGCAAGACATACCAGAAGCTCATCCACCACGACTGGGGAGGCGGCGACCTCGAGGACTGGCGTCACGCGGCCGAGTGGCTGAAGGCGCAGCCGTTCGTCGACGGCGACCGGCTTGCCGTCTTCGGCGGCTCGTACGGGGGATTCGCGACGCTCACCTGCGTCACGCGGCTGCCGGAGTACTGGCGCGCGGCCGTCGACATCTTCGGCCCTTCGAACCTCGTGACGTTCGCGCGCGCCGTGCCGCCGCAGTGGCTGCGCTTCATGGCGCAATGGGTCGGAGACGCCGAGACGGAGCAGGACTTCCTGCTCGAGCGCTCGCCGATCACGTACGTCGACCAGGTGCGCGCGCCGCTGCTCGTCATCCAGGGCGCCAAGGACCCGCGCGTCGTCAAGCCCGAGTCTGACCAGATGGTCGAGCGGCTCCGCGAGCTCGGCCGCGACGTCGAATACGTCGTCTTCGACGACGAAGGCCACGGCTTCACGCGCTACCCGAACGAGGTCCGGGCGTACCGGCTGACGTGCGAGTGGCTCGAGCGAAATCTTTCCTAGCCGCGCACAAGCGGCTCGTCGCCGCGGCGCAGCTCGCCATCCTCGTCGTCTTCCTCGGCTCGGTCGGCTGGGCCGTGCGCGGGTCGTTCCACGCCGCCGGCAGGGACCTGCGGGACGCCGATCCGTGGTACTTCGTCTTCGCCTGCCTCGCGGTCGCCGCGTACTACCTCGTCTTCGTCGTCGGCTGGATCTGGATCCTGCGCGAGTGGGGCTACGAGGTGTCGTATCCGGGTGCGCTGCGCGCCGAGATGGTGTCGATGCTCGCGAAGTACGTTCCCGGCGGCGTATGGACGCCGGCTGCGCGGGTCGTCGCGATGCGGCGTGTGGGCGTCACCGACGGCGCACTCGTCACCGCGGCGATGCTGCTCGAGGCGGGGCTGTCGGCGGTGTCGGGCGTCATCGTGCTCGTGATCTCGCTCGCGTGGGTGAGCGGCGTCGACGCGCCGATCGCGCCGCTCGTCGCGTTCGGCGTGGTCATCGCGGTGCTCGTGCAACCGCGCGTGTTTCGGCCGCTGTCGTCGCGGATCTTGCGGCGCTTTGGTCGCGACGCGCTGCCGCCGGTGCGGGGGCGGACGATGGCGATGCTGCTCACGTTCTACTGCGGGACATGGGTTGTCGGCGGCACCGGCCTGTGGCTGCTGCTGCGCTCGGTGCACGCGCATCCGCGCGTGTCGACGATCGTGTTCCTCGGCGGGACTGCGGCAGCCGGAGCGATCGTTGCCGTGCTCGCGGTGTTCGCGCCGTCGGGTCTCGGCGCGAGGGAGGCGTCGATGTACGGGATGATCCTCGCCATCGCGCCGCAGGGCGCGGCGCTGGGCGCAACTGTGCTGAACCGCGTCGCGATCACGCTCGTCGAGGCGCTGCTGTTCGCGATCGGCTCGCTTGTCCTGCGTCAGGTGAGCGTGCGGCCGACCGCCTCGCGCCAGCCGGCGACGAGCGCGGACACGTCGGCGCCCGGCTCATAGCGCGCGGCCGGAGCTCGGGGCGGAGCATCGGGGCGGATGAGGGCGGCCGCGCCGAGCGCCGTCATCTCCCGCTCGGCCGCCACTTCGACCGGGATCTGCAGCGCGTCGGCGAGGAACTGCATGAGGAAGCCGTTCGCGGTCGCTCCGCCGTCCGCGCCGAGCACTGCGGGCCGGTTGGGTAGCGCGTCCACGACGTCGAGCACCTGGTAGGCGATCGACTCGAGCGCGGCGCGGACGAGGTGCTCGCGCCGCGTCCCGGTCGACAGGCCGGAGACGAGCCCGCGCGCGTCCGGCGCCCAGTGCGGCGAGCCGAGGCCTGTCAGGGCGGGGACGAAGTAGACGCCTTCCGTCGAGTCGACCGAGCGGGCGAGCGCCTCGCTGTCGGCGGCATCGCCGAAGAGGCCCAGCTTGTCGCGCAGCCACTGGAGCGCCGCGCCGGCGACGAACACCGATCCCTCGAGCGCGTACCCGCCGCCCGCGGCCGCGGTGCGCACGAGGCCGTGGGGCGGCGGGGAGCAGTCGTCACCGGTGCCGACGAGCAGGAACGCGCCGGTGCCGAGCGTGACCTTCGCGCCGCCGTGCGCGAAGAGCGCGGCCTGCTGGTCGCCGGCGAGCGCTGCGACCGGCACGGTTGCCCCGAGTAATTTGCCCTCGCCGTACGCATGCGCGGATGGGTGCACCTCGGGCAGGAGCGCCGCGTCGACGCCGAAGACTGCGAGCAGCTCGTCGTCCCAGCGGAGCGTTGCGAGATCGAGCAGGAGCGTGCGCGACGCGTTCGTCGCATCGGTCGCGTGCACCGCGCCGTTCGTCAGCTTCCAGAGCAGCCACGTGTCGACCGTCCCGAAGGCGAGCCCGTTCCGCCGGCCGTTCTCGCGCAGGATCCACTCGAGCTTCGTCGCGGAGAAGTACGGGTCGCACGTCAGTCCGGTGCGATTGCGGATCAGGTCGGCCGGCAGCTCGCGGCAGCGCTCCGCCGTGCGTCGGTCTTGCCACACGATCGCCGGGTACACCGGCCTGCCGGTGCGCCGGTCCCAGACGAGCGTCGTCTCGCGCTGGTTCGCGATTCCGAACGCGTCGAGCTCGTGCGGGGCGATGCCTGCAGCGGCCAGCGCGATCTCCGCCGCGCGCTCGACGCTCGACCACAGCTCCTCCGGATCCTGTTCGACCCAGCCCGGCCGCGGCGTCCGCAGCGAGACCCCGACATAGCCGCGGCCGTGCACGACGAGCTCGTCGTCGACGACGAGGCACGTCGTTCCGGTCGTTCCCTGGTCGGCTGCGAGGAGCATGCTTGACAGCGGAGACTCGCATGTGAAAGGGTGACCGAGTCAAACCCGGTGGCTCTTCGGAGCGGCCGGGTTTGGCGTTTAATGGGGTTGTGGCGGAGCGCCCCGAAGTCCTTTTCGTGTGTGTGCACAACGCGGGGCGCAGCCAGATGGCGGCCGGCCTGCTCAAGCTGCGCTCGCATGGCGCTGTGCTCGTCCGGTCGGCGGGCAGCGCGCCCGCGGAGGAGATCAACCCGGTTGTCGTCGAGGCGATGGGCGAGCTCGGCATCGACCTGAGCGAGGAGTTTCCGAAGCCGCTCGCCGACGACGACGTCCGGCATTCGGACGTCGTCATCACGATGGGATGCGGCGACGCGTGTCCGGTCTATCCCGGCAAGCGGTACGAGGATTGGGATCTCGAGGATCCGGCCGGCAAGGATCTCGACACGGTGCGCAGGATCAGGGACGAGATCGACGCGAAGGTCCAGCGTCTCGCAGCGGAGCTGTTAACAGCGTCCTGACCTGCGCGCCCTACGCTCGAACAGATGATTCCGCTCGCCCTCGCGGTGCTCGCGCTCGTGCCGCTTCCCGGCATCCGCACGCCGACGGGGAACATCTCGTGCTTCTACGTGCCGGGCGGCAGCTCGCTCCTGTGCGACATCAAGCAGGTGAGCTACCTGAAGCAGATTCAGCGGCAGTGCATGGCACGTTCGGGCCTCGACTGGCACGGCTTCGCGCTCAACGCGACGCGGAAGGGCGACTTCGTCTGCTCGGGCGGGATCCTCTACAACTCGAACAAGAACTACCCGAAGTACACGACGCTTCCCTACGGGAAGGCATGGAAGTTCAGCGTGTACACGTGCACGTCGCGCGTCACGGGGCTCACGTGCGTCTCGCGCACCGGCCACGGTCTCTTCCTCTCCCGCCAGAGCTGGCGCGGCTGGTAATCAGCTGACCGCTACGCGCACGCGCTGTACGGCGTTGTTGCAGTAGCCGCCCTCGTTCCATGCGCCTTCGTCCGGTTGCGTGCGTCCGCTCGCGTCGGTTGCGCGGCACGACAGAACGTGCTCGCCCGGCGTCGCGTCCCAGCGGAAGCTCCAGCCGCGCCACGCGAACTCGGACACCGGCTCGGCAAGCGTTGCGTGGCCCCACGTGCGTCCGCCGTCGGTGCTCACCTCGACGTGCTCGATCGCACCGTGGCCCGACCACGCGCGCCCTTCGAGCATGCACGGTCCGGCGGCGAGCGTTCGCGCCCGCGTGAGGAAGTCGGGGATGCCGGGCGGCACGAGCAGGGAGCGCGGAAGCATGCGCGAGACCGGCGTGTCCTCGTCGAGGTGGTAGGCGACCGTCTGCTGCCAGCCGTCGAACGGCGTGTCCGCAACGGTGATCGAACGGAGCCACTTCACGTGCGTCATCCCGTACCAGCCGGGAACGACGAGCCGGAGCGGGAAGCCGTGCTGTGGCGGAAGCGGCTGGCCGTTGATCGCATAGACGAGGAGCACTTCGTCGCGCAGCGCGTCGGCGAGCGGGAGCGCGCGCGCATAGTCGTGCTCGACGTCGCCCTGCACGCCCCGGTCGAGCCCGGTGAAGACGACGTCGACGGCGTCGGAGCTCGCGCCCGCCTCGGCCAGCAGCGGCGCAAGCGGGGTGCCCGTCCACTCCGCGGTGCCGACGGCTTCGAGCAGCCAGGGCTGGTTCACGACGTGCGGCTCGAGGAACGCACGACCGTTCCCGGCGCACTCGAGCGTGACGGCGAGCGTGCGGGCTGGGCGCGCCTTCAGGTCGTCGAGCGTGAGCGTGAGCGGCGTCTCGACGAGCCCGTCGATCGCAAGCCGCCATGTGCGCATGTCGACGTGCGGGATGTCGAAGTGGATGAGCAGGTAGTGGAGCCCGATCGGCGTGATGTCGTGCCGCAGCGCCTCGAGCGGAAGCGCGTGGTTGCGCGCCGCGAGCTGCAGCTCGTCGAGGGTGAGGCCCACGCGGGGAGCCTAGAAGACAGCCAAGCCCTCAGGTTGGAGTGATCGATCCGAAGACCCCGTGAACCGCAACCTCTGACGCGCCGTGCCAGCGGTGCGGGCCGGCGGCGAAGAGAAGCGTCGTGCGGGCGCCGCTCTGCCCACCGGTTCCGAAGGCGATGCCCCAGACACCGGGAACGGCCACCGGCAACCGTGCGGCGAGCGTCCAGCTCCGGCCGTGACGTGCGTACGCATTGATACGGCCGGTGCCGAAGTTCGCTACGAGGAGGTCGCCGCCGAGCCGGCCGAAGCCGCGCGGCGCCAGCGCGAGACCCCACGGCTCGTCGAGTCGACGCATCGCGCCGACGCGGGCGACGAGCCGCCCGTCGGAGTCGAAATCGGCGACGTAACCGCCGGTGGGTGCGTCGTTGCCGTTCACCGGCGCGCGCCACGCATACGTCACGAAGACGCGGCCGCCCGTCGCCGCGATGCCGAACGGTGCGTACCACGTCGGGATCGAACGGTCGAGGAACGCGTGACGGAGGATCCTGCGCCACTTCCCGTCGAAGACGTCGACACGCCCATTGTGGAAGTCGGTGACGTACAGCCTCCCGCCGGCGAGCGCGAGGCCGCGGAAGACGGCGCCCGAACCCGATGCATCGACAGCCACCTCGGCCTCTGTCGACCAGCCGTGCGGGACGGTCGGCGACCAGCCGCGGATCATCCCGTCTTCGCAGGTCGCCGCGACGATCGGCGTCGGCGTCAAGATCCCGGCGCTGCTCTGGGTCGGAATCGGGCTGAGCCTGTTCGGGGGCGCGCTGCTCGCGGCCGCGGGGCTGATGTTCGCCGCCCGCTCGCGGAGCTACCGCCGCGTGGGGCGACAGCAGCCTGAAGAGAACGGGAGCGACGGCACTCGAACCCGCGTCAGCCACTCGAAAGAGAACCGCGTGTAGTGGATGGTCTCGGGCCACGTCGCTCCGCGGGCGAGAATGTCGGCGATGGCGACCGTCGTCGTTCTCGCCGGTGGGCCTGACCGTCCCGCCGTCATCGATCTGCCGCCTGGCGCGACGGTGATCGCCGCAGACGGCGGGGCCGAGCTGGCAGGGCCTATCGACCTGCTCGTGGGCGACCTGGACTCGATCTCGGCGGAGACGCTGGCGGCCGTCGAGCACGTCGAGCGGCACGTAGTGGACAAGGACGCCACCGATCTCGAGCTCGCGCTTGCCGCGGCACTGCGGCTGCAGCCCGAGCGGATCCTCGTCGTCGGCAGCGCGGGTGGACGCCTCGACCACCTGCTCGGGTCGCTGCTCATCCTCGCCGCCGATGCGTATGCCGAGGTCCAGGTCGACGCGCAGATCGGCGTGGCTGCCGTGCATGTCGTCCGCCGCGGTCGCACGCTGCACGGCGAGCCCGGAGAGTTGATCTCGCTGTTCGCGGTCCACGGGCCGGCGAGCGGCGTGGTGACGGAGGGTCTCGTCTACCCGCTTCGCGCCGAGACGCTCGAGCCCGGCTCGAGCCGCGGCGTGTCGAATGTGTTCGCCGCGCCCGAGGCGCGGATCGAGCTCGAGCGCGGCGTGTTGCTCGCCGTGCGCCCTAGCGGCAGCGCGACGGCAGCAGACTGACGTCGACGACCGACGCGGCAGGAATCGGGCGTTTCAGCAGCTGCCGTGCTCGCATCCAGTCGCCGAAGCGCTGCCACGCGGGGAGGCTGAGGCATCCGACGCCCTTCGGCCCTGTGAGCAGGCGCAGGGTTGCCGGCGTCGCGCGCGCAAGGAATCTCGGGTCGGAAGCGGTCACCTTCTTCAGGATGGCGAGCGCGCGCGCGGGGTGGCGGCGGGCGTCGTCGGTGCCGGCGAGGAACGCGCCGACGAACCGTTTGACCTCGGACCGGTAGGCGGGATCGTCGCGCAGGCGGTTCTTGTTCGCGACGAGGACGAGCTCGTCGTAGGTGGGGACTCCGGCGCGGTCGACCGGGATGACTGTGGGGTGGAGGCCGCGCAGCTGCAGCTGGATCCCCTCGACGTTGCGGTAGACGCCGAGCACGACGTCGACGCGGTGGGCGAGCAGCGCCGGCAGCAGGTTGTAGCCGACGGTGACGACCTTGACGTCCTTGCGCGTGAGCCCGACTCCGTGGAGAGCGGTGTCGAGTGTCGCGTAATCGGAGGGGACTCCGGTGATGCCGATCGTGCGTCCCTTCAGGTTGCGCAGCGACGTGACCTGCGGCTCGATCGCCATGAAGGAGTTGAGCGGATGCGGCACCACGGCGGCGACCGCGACGACGGGCAGCTTCTTGGCGGCGGCGAAGAAGAGCTCCTGCTCGTAGCTGACGGCGAGGTCGCTCCGGCCGACGCCGACGAGCTTGAGCGGTGCGGTCGGGTCGGACGGCGAGTGGATCGCGACGTCGAGGCCGGCCTGCGCGAAGAGGCCGGTGTCGCGTGCGTCGTAGAAGCCGACGTGGTCGGGGTTGGGCGTCCAATCGAGCGTCAGCGTCATCTTCTGCGAGCCCGCGAGTGCGGCGGGGACGAGAGCGACGAGCGCTGCGAGTGCGGCGACGACGATGGTTCTAGGCATTGCGGGCCTCCGGCTGCCAGGGGACGACGAAACGCTCGGCGAGGGTGACGAGCGCGTACAGCGCAAGCGCGAGCGCGCTCAGAGCGAGCACGGCCGCGAAGATGCGTGCGGTCTCGAGCGCGGGCTGGGCCTGGAGGATCACAAAGCCGAGCCCGGCGGAGGAACCGGCCCACTCGCCGAAGACGGCGCCGACCGCGGCGTAGGTTGCCGCGACGCGTGCGCCGGAGAAGATCGCCGGCAACGCGCCGGGCAGCTCGACACGGCGGAAGATCGCGAGCCGGCCGCCGTGCAGCGTCCGCATCATCCGCACCAGCTCCGGATCGGCGGAGCGGAGGCCGTCCACGGCGTTGACGACGATCGGGAAGAAGCAGACGACCGCGACCACGATGAGCTTCGGCTCGATCCCGTAGCCGAGCAGGATCGCCAGGATGGGCGCTAGCAGCACGGTCGGCACGGTCTGCGAGAGCACGAGGATCGGCAGCAGCGCCCTGCGGAGTGCGGTCGAGAAGTGGAGCACGACGGCGATCGCGACTGCGACGGCGACCGCCAGCAGGTAGCCGAGCGCCATCTCACGCACGGTCACGAGCGTCGCGCGGCCGAGCAGACCGGCGTCGTCCACGAGGGAGGACGCGACTGCGGTGGGCGCAGGGAAGAGGTAGTCCGGCACGTGCGCGGCGCGCACGACCAACTCCCAGACGCCCACCGCGGCTGCGAGGAGCGCGAGGGGTGGCCAGATCCGTCTCATCCGATCGCCTCCAGTGCCCGCTCGCGCAGCTCGACGAAGGCCGGGCTCGTCACGACTTCGCGTCGCGGCGCGTCACGCGAGACGTGCACGTTCAACTCCGCGGCTATCCGACCGTCGGCAAGCACGAGCACCCGCTCACAGAGGAGCAGGGCCTCCTCGACGTCGTGGGTGACGAGCAGCACCGTCCGCGGTTCCGCCCTCAGTGCTGCGCCGAGCCATTCCTGCAGTTCGGAGCGTGTGATCGCGTCGAGCGCGCCGAACGGCTCGTCCAAGAGCAGCACCGGTTTGTCGGCGAGCAGCGTGCGCAGGAACGCGACGCGCTGACGCATCCCGCCCGAGAGCTTCGCCGGCCGCAGCCGCTCAGCCCCTGCCAGGCCGAGCCGTGCGAAGAGCGGTGCCGCGCGATCGTGTGCCTCGCGTCGCGGGACTCCCGCGTTTTCGAGCGCGAGCGCCGCGTTGGCGAGCGCGCTCCGCCAGGGAAGAAGACAGTCGCGCTGCGGCATGAGCGCGCAGCGTGTAAGCCGATCGCCTGCAGCGGTCGCGTCGCCGACGGAGATCTCGCCGGCATCGGGTTCGTCGAGGCCTGCCACGAGCGAGAGCAGCGTCGACTTCCCGGCACCGCTCCTGCCCACGATGCCGACGCGTCCCTGTGCAGGGACGACTACGTCGAGGCCGTCGAGTGCGCGCTTCTCGCCGAACGCCCGGACGACCCCTTCTGCGACGACGCTGACTCCGCCCCCGCGGAGCGGTGCGGCGTTGACTTCGGCTATCGACGGCGACAAGCGGCTCCCTTCGCCGGCATGACCCGGATCAGGTTCGACGGGTACACGCTAGGAAGCGCTCTCTCAGCCCCTCGCATAGGGGCTCCCCGGTAGTCGAAGCTTACCTCCGGGCTGTCCCAGCGAGGCGATCCTTGATTCGGAACGCCTCTCGCAGCGCGAAGAACTCAACGGGAGCGACGGGGGTCGATCCGTGGATTTACACACCGCGGGATCGAGATCCGGCTGTCCTAGCGTCTCACGGGCGCAGCCTGACCCTGCCGGTCCACGGACCTAATGCATCAGCCGACGATCGACCGCGCCCAACCGAGCAAACGCGCCGCTCCGATGAATGCGGCGATCTCGAGCCGCCTCGCGAAGTTGGGCGGTATCGGCGGAAGATCGCCTGCGTCGGGATACCCCGCCGACGGCTCGGGCTGCTTCGTCCTCCGTGGCCGTTCGAGATGAGCACACCAGTACTGGCCAGCGTGCTGGCCTCCTTGGTGGAGATAACAGAGCTCCTCGTAGATCGGCTTGCACGATGGGTCATGGAGATTCCGCGCCGGATCACATTGCGGCGGTGGATGGAAGTGGAATTGCGGCACGGCCGGTTTCTCGCTCTCGTCGGATCGGTTCGGAACCGAAGGATGGTCGCCGCTTGGAGGCGCAGGGTCAAGTACGGCATGATGGCCCAACCCGGATCCGGAGGTGCCACTCGATGGCCTCGGAAGAACTCATTCCGAACGATGAACGGCCCGCGACCGACCGGTCGCCCGAGTTCGCCGACGAGCCGCAACTCGAGCCCGATTCGGTGCAAGTGCTCTTTCGAGTTCCTCATCGAGGGGCCGAAGGCCGTGAAGCGGGGCCAGAAGCGGACGTACAAGCTCAAGCTCTCGGCTCCCGCACTCAACGATGGATGCAAGAGCGGCTCATTCGAGCAACGGAGACGGAGTGGCGGACGCGCGGGGCGGGCTCGGCAGACGTCGAGCTCTCCGAGGGAAAGAAGGAATCCGTCGATGTTGAACTGAAGCCTCGCGCGACGGTTGCCGCGTTCTTCCTCCTCGCACTACCGAAGGGGCAGTGCACATGCGTCGGAACGGCTGGCCGGATCGTCGAGTGCGCCTGCCTCGGCGATGAAGTGGAGATCAAGATCGAGTGCTAGTAGGCGGCGGACGTCGATGAGGCGAGACTCCGAGCATGGAGGGCAGCGAGCAGGTTGGTTACGCGCGTCTTTCATTGCAACGATCGCCCTTCTTGTGGCTG
>Ga0070730_10002205_pt1 | contig 17926 bp, 10 predicted proteins | sample Coa_R1_3_FD_66447 | JGI IMG/M metagenome (GOLD analysis project Ga0070730, IMG submission 66447) | Surface soil microbial communities from Centralia Pennsylvania, which are recovering from an underground coalmine fire - Coalmine... | ecosystem: Environmental > Terrestrial > Soil > Unclassified ... | reverse complement strand
CTTCTTCGACCTGAACAATGACGGATGGAAAGACCTGTTCACCACATGCTCACACGTTGACGACAACGTGGAAATGTTCCAGGCCACCAAATATAAGCAGGCGAACGGCATTTTTGCGAATCTCGGAAACGGAACGTTCCAGGACGCATCGGCTCAGGCGGGCGAGGATTTTCAGGCGCCCCGCGCGCATCGCGGCTGCGCCTTCGCGGACTTCAATAACGACGGCAAAATCGACGTGGTCGTTGCATCTCTTCAGGATCGAGCGGAGCTGTGGGAGAACGTCAGCCCGGATCCGAACCATTGGATCATTCTCAAGCTGATTGGGACCAAAAGTAATCGCGACGGGATTGGCGCCCGCGTGCGCATAGATAAACAGGTGAACCACATGACCAGCGCCTGCGGATATGCTTCCTCAAGCCATTTCGGAGTTCATTTCGGGCTGGGGAAAATGGGAACAATTCCCAGCATAGAAATCAAATGGCCCAGTGGCATCGTCCAGGTTCTCAAGGATGTAAAAGCCAACCAAATCCTGGAGGTTCGAGAGCCAGGAAGCTAAACGAAGAGCTGATCGTAGGATAGGCAAGTCCAGGCGTACGAAACGCCCGCGGATATTTTCAAATTCTATGGTGCAGTGATCTGCATCTCCTGGTTGAGAGACTGTTTTTCCGCTTCTTGCTTGCTGTGAATTTCCTGATACTGCTTGAGCATTTGCCGCGCCAACGCGAGCTGACCATGCGCTTGATAGGCGCGCCCCAACTCGTAATGCAAGCTGCCGTCTCCGTCCACCGATAAGGCGGCCTTCAAATGAGGGATGGCCTTGTCCGCCTGGCCAAGCGCCAAATACGTGCGAGCAAGAGAGGCATGAGCCGGCAGGAGCGACGGGTCGTGAGTTACCGCCTTCTGCAAGAAGGGCAGGGCCTCGGCGGGCTTCTGCGATTTCGAGAGGATGTCACCGAGGTAGTAATTCAACTCGGAAGATTCCGGGTGGGACTTGAGCAACTCCTGGAAAAGCTCGCGAGAGCGCTCCAGATCGGCCGATTGGAAGAGCGAGATAGCGAGTTGCTCTTTGATGGAAGCATCATCAGGCGAGAAAGTGAGAGCGGCCTGCCAGTGCTTCACTGCCTCGACATACTGCCGGCGCTGAAACTCCATCTTTGCCAGGAGAGCCTCCATCGGCGCCGATGACGGCAACTTCGTCAGGCGCGTGTAGGCATCGCGAGCAATGACGTTATAGGAGCGCGTACGCCAGTAATACGATTCCGGCGTGGTTTGTTTTTGCGCTGCGGCAAGCAAATCATCATATTTGCCGGCAACGAAGTCGCATTCAAGCATGTTGCGGGCGCAGTCGGGAGGGGGAAGCTCCCGCTCTTTTTCGTCCTCGACAGCCGCCCAATCCGCATGACCGGTCGCTTTGTAGATTTCCGCCACCGCCGAATGAATGCCGCGGAGCCCGGGCATTTTTTCCTGGGCCTGCCGGTACAGATAGAAGGCGCTAAACAACTGCTGGGTATTCAAACGCGACTCGGCCACGAGGTACAACCAATAGGCGGAACCTGGAGCGAGGTTCGCGAGCGTGTCAAAGCTTTTCTGCGCCAAGCCGTCGTAAGCCAGCCCGATTCCGTACCAAACTCGCGGGTTCCCGGAATCGTAGCGGGAGAGTTTTGCGAAGCCTTCGGCAGCAGGAGCGAATTTCTTGAGAGTCAAGCGCGCTTCCGCGAGCGCTTCCTGGGCTTCGAGGTTCTCAGGTTCGGTCTTGGCGAACTTCTCCAAGGGGGGAAGTGCTTTGTCAGCCTCACCCAGATCCAGATAGGTGGTTCCCAGAAAGAGCAAGGCAATCCCGTTGTTCGGATCGAGCTTCAGAACCTTCTCGAATTCGGCAAGCGCCTCGCGTTTGTGCCCGGAGTAATTCAGGGCCAAGCCAAGGTTCATTACGAAACCGGGATTGCCGGGAAGAGCGCGAACGAGCTCGCGGTAGATCGGAACAGCTTGTTCGAATTGCTGTGCGGCCATCAAGTCTTTGGCGTGATGCGACTTCTCAGTTAGGTCGGGAGACTGAGCCGTCAACGAGCAGGCCGCCAGAAGAAACCCGCAAAGCGCAACCAGCCAGGATTTCATGCTCATTCTGTAACTTCTAGCATGCAACTGCGCCGCAAACAACCCGGTACAAAAAAAGCGGGCGCCCGAAGGCGCCCGCCTGGATGTTTGTTGCGTGTTCCGGACGCCGGGATTCGCGGTTGCGTGTTCCCGGCTGTTCTTTAGGTTTCTAGAAGCGCAGGAACGCGCCAAGCTGTATGACGCGTTCGCCGTAGCTGGAGGTGAGTTGACCAAAGGTACCACCGCACGTCCCGCTAAAATTTGTACATCCAGTGTCCGGATTGTTGAAATGAGGCTTATTGAACAGGTTTTCGGCTTCCCCTCGAATCTCGAAGTTGAAGCGTTCGGTGAGCTTGAAAACCCGAGCCAGGCTCGTGTCAAGCTGCCATAGCCCCGGTCCCCGGAGCCACGATTGTGTGCGATTGATATTGCCGAAGCTGGTTGTGGATGTGTTGGGAACGAAGGCCGAGGCATTGAACCACTGCGGGAACCCCGCGGCATTGTTGGCTCCCCCGAGGTATTGAACTGGAGCAACGTGGTTCGGTACCGGAGATGTGTCAAACGTTCCAAGATTGTCAACGTCCTGACTTAATTGCAACGGTGAGCCGGTGAAGGCGGTGAAAATGCCGCTGAATTTCCAACCGCCGACAACATTATTAACGATGTTGTTGCTGCTCGCATATTTCTTGCCGGATCCGAAGGGCAGATCGTAGATGTAGGACAGCCTCAAGTTATGCGTGTGGTCGAAGCTCAAGGGGCCGTAATTCAGTGGTAGGCAGCCTTTCGGCATAGCCGCGGAGGGCGGACAATTAAACTCCAACCCGTTTTCCCAGGTGTTGTCGTTCACGTAGCCCATCGCCCGAGAATAGGTGTACGCAGCTTGAATGGTGAGACCTTGATTGAGCTGGCGCTTTACCGAGACCTGGAGCGAGTTGTAGTGCGAGTCCAGGTAGCCCTGGAATTGGTAAAGGCCGCCGGTATATTGGATTCCTCCGTAAGACGGTACAGTACCGCCGAGGGTGGCTGCCGCGAGATCCCTGCCGTTGAATTCGTGGACGTAGTGATTGCCCACGTACCCAATGCTCGCGATAAAGTTTGAAGGCAGTTGCCGCTCGACGAAGAGGTTCCAGGACTCCACGTAACCGCGGTGATACTCACCCGGCCCGAGTGTGCCGATCGTGAGAGTTGGGTCAACTAGCCCGACGTTCAGGCTTCCTGACGAAATATTGGGCGGTTGGATCACAGGCACGCCAAGCGCAAACGTGCCATTCCCGGCAGGGGTGCCAAAGCAGGTCGACCCGGCCGCCTGGCCCTTACAAGACGAGGCCTCAGTCTGTGAGGAGGTGTCGAACACGTCGGCGCCAATCGCCAGTGGGTAAAATCCGCGCAATGGCCGCTCCAAAGGAGTGGTGTCGTCGGTCATTCCGAACCCTCCGCGCACAACGGTCTTCGGATTGAGCTGATACGCAAGGCCAAGGCGAGGCATGAACAGCCTCTTGCTCGAGGTGATACCCAGGTGCGTTGGATTGCCCCCTAGTCCGCCGAAGAGCAGTAGGCCGGTCGAAGTGTCGAACCTTTCCATTTTGTCGATGCCATCGCGAGTAATCAGCGGGAAGTATTCCCAGCGGATTCCCAAATCGGCGGTCAGTTTAGGAGTGACCTTCCAGCGATCGCCGAAGTACAGGGCGAACTGTGTGTCCTTCCCGGTGGACTTGATGAACTGGGCATCGTTCTGGGCCTCAGAAATCAAGCCTAGGTCCCAGGCCGCAAAAGAGTTCTCCACGAAGGGGCTCAAGACCTGCGCCCCGCCACTGGTTAGGTTAAGCGCTGTGGTGCCGTAATCCTCGATCACGTTGCCACGCGGGCAGCAGAAGATTTCCGGCTGAAAGGCGTTGAGGTGATTGTGGGCGATGTCGATGCCCATGCGAAGCTCATGCGCCCTTCGGATCCAGGTCAGGTTATGCGAAGTGGTAAGCGTCCAGTCGTTCCGGTTATCCGGCTCCCAGGAATTCAAGCTGCCCATCCCGCCGAAACCCTCAATGGTGATTCCGGGAAGACCGGTGTACCGCTTGTCTCCCGCAGGAGTGTTGGTTCCGGCAATGCCAAGCAGCGACTGGCCTAGTGGCTGGCCAAATCCAGGAGGCAGGGCGAATTCCGTCATGCGGTCAAAGCCGATGTGGCCGGTCAAAACAAGAGTTGGAGAAATCGTCCAGGTGTGGCCGAGGGTTCCGATCTGGGCGCGTTGATAGGCCGTGCCGCTGCCATTCCCTCCGGCGGCACCAAGGTCGAAAGGCTCAAAGAAATCATCCTGCTGGATCGTCCATTTCACCCATATTGCGTGATTCTGGCTCTGGTTCCAGTCAACGCGCGCCGTGCCAATGTTCTTGCTCACCGGACGAGCGCCCTTGTCCCCAATGATGTTGAACGGCGTGTTCGAGGTGATGACCCCCAAATTGACGTTCGGTTCCGGGATCAGCTTATTGAAAGCCATGGCGCCGGCGTTCAATCGATTCGCCGGTATCACGTTAATCTGGCCGCCAGAGGAGAAAACGCATCGGCCCGTGCCGTCTGCATTGCCGGTTGTGGGGTCAAATACCATCCCTTGACGCAATGGAGTCGTTCCACCTTCGGTCGTGCAAACCGATCCGCCGCCGGGAACGGCAGCGCCAAGGTATGCGCTGAAGTTCCCAGTCCTCATGTCATCGGTGGGGATGATATCCGTGAAACCTTCCGCCGCGTGCTGCCAAGTACCGTCCCAATTCGCGAAGAAAAAGAGTTTGTTCTTCATGATGGGTCCGCCGACGGTGGCGCCGTCGTTGTTGAGAATGCCGGTGTTCTTGCCCTTGGTGAACCAGTTTCTTGCGTTTAGAGAATCGTCGGTATGGAACGCATAGAGCGAGCCATGGAAAGTATTGGTGCCGGACTTGGTCACGACATCCATGGCGGCTCCGGCCGTCAGGCCCTTTTCCACGTCGTAGTTTGACGTTTGCACATTCACTTCTTCAATCGATTCCTGGGGCGGAACGATCAACATATGGTCGGGCAACCAAATGAAGATGTTTGTTGCCCCATCCACGCGCGTGGTGTTGTCGTGCCCCGGCAGGCCATTGGAAGTAATTTCGAACGAACGTTCCGGCGTGTCTGCAACGGAATTCGGGTAGCTGTTCGAGATGCCCGAGACCGAGAACACCCCGGGAGCCAGGAGCTCGGTTGCCTGGAAGTTCCGGTACGTACTGAGGGGGAGGTTCTGCACGGCATAGCTGGTGATTTCCGTGTGCACATCCGCCTTCTGAGTTTGCAAGACCTCCACGGCCCCTTCCACCGTGACTTCCTGTGTCGTCGTGCCCACCTGTAGCTGTAAGTCCTGCGCGTTGACCTGGCCGATGGCCACCGAGATGTTGGTGACCTTCAAGGGCTTGAATCCGCTGGCCGTCACTTCGATCCTATAGTTGCCTTGGGGAAGATCCAAGACTCGATAGGTGCCGGCGGTATCCGTGGTGGTTTGACGCTTGAGCCCGGTGGCATCATTCGTGACAGTCACCTGCGCTGACGGAACGATGGCGCCGGACTGATCCGTCACCGTGCCCGTGACCGAGCCGTAAAGCACCTGCGCATCCAGTGGTCGAACAACGAGTAGCGCCAGGAAAATGCTGGCGCCAAGAAGCAGAACTACCTTGAGTCGTGCAATTGTAAATCCCAGATAACGCGTATTTCTCATGCTTCCTCCAATTCGAGGCCGTCGCGCACCCGACTGCCTCTCCCCTAAACGAATTCCTTAGCCCGATAATGAGCACCCGCACCTGTTATGGTTCCAATTGGCGCACAGCTATATAGCACAAACTTTTGCTTGTCAAGCAGAAAATGATGTTTCGAATGCAACCTCCTTTTACGCAACCAAACCTACTAGCCCTCATCACCTAATTAGGACAACCGCTCCCATGCTCGTCCTACCTAAGCTTCGATTGGGGCAATGTCGAAGATCCTTTCACTTGCGCTAGGTCCTTCTCGATTTCGGAAAGAAGACTGCTTTGCCCGCGAGCTATCGCCATGTTCTTGGCTTGTTCCAGGTGACGCAGCGCTTGCTCGCGGTCGCCGGTGCGACCGTAGGCCGCACCGAGGGCATACTCGTAGGTCGGTGTGCCCTCATCGACAGGGGTTAAGGTTTGCTGGAGTTGTTCGATGGCCTCGGCGTAATGCTGCTGGTTGACCAGGATACGCCCGAGCTTAAAATGCGCTTGTCTGGACATTGGATTAGCATCGATCGCTTTTTTGTACTCATTGGCAGCTTCTTCGAGCTTTCCCTGGCGCTCGAGGAGGTACCCGAGGTTGTCGTGCGCCGCATCGTTTGTGGGAGCGATCGCCAAAGTCTTCCGAAAGGCTTTTTCCGCCTCGTCGAACTTACCCTGGTTTCTAAGCAGGACGCCGTAATTGTAGTAAGCCTCGGAGAACTGGTCGGGGGCGAGGTCTACCAGGGCTTTGTAGTGCTCCTCGGCCTGCTTGGCCTTCCCCGTCTTGGCATAAAGAATCAACAAGTTCAGGTGAGCTTTGGCGAGCGAGGGGTCAAGCTTGAGCGCTTTCTCGGTTTCGGAGATAGCGTCGTCAATTCGCCCAACCTGCTCGAGTTGAACACCGCGCTCGAGATGGGACGCCGCGCTCAGGTCGAGCGCGCGGAGCGCGTCGCGCAAAGGGTCCTCTAACGGCGGAACGATATAATTGCTGCGCTCATGAAGGTTCGCCTGCTCCTCGGCCTCTTGGATTCGTCCTAGTTTCCGGTAGGCCACGGCCAAGCCATAGTGAGCAGCCCCGTAAGTGGGAAATAACTGGCAGGCCTTGCGGTAGAGCTCCGCCGCGGCAGCCTGATCGCCGAGCGCAGCCTTTACGCGACCCAGGCCATAGTAGGCCTCCGCGGCGTCGGGATAATCCTTGAGAATGGCTTCGTAGAGCTTGCCAGCTTCTTCTGTCTTTCCCGCGCCGAGCAAAGCTTCGCCCATTTTAAGTCTGGCGGGAAGATATTCCGGCTCGAGCTGGAGTGCGGAGGTCAAAACCGGCAACGCCTCTCCCGTCTTCCTCTCACGCAACAGAAGCGAACCCCAGTAGTAGAGCCACTTGAACGCGGCGGGTGCGAGCAGGTGGGCGCGCTTGTAGCAAAGAGCGGCGTCTTCCGGCCGGTGGTAGGCGTCGAGCAGCATTCCCAGCTCTCCGACGGCGCCAGCATTTTGCGGCTGTTTGCGCGCGGCAGCGTAGGCTTCCGCGACTTGATTCTGCGTTTCGCGTGGAAGGCCGGCGATGTTGACTTGCGGGACGTCCGGCGCGCCAGACTCCCTAGAGGCGCTATCGCGCACCTGAGAGCTCTGGGGCTCAGTGCTCCACGTTCTGTTGTTTTCGGGAATTGCGGTATGCGCGGACAGGGGAACAGCGGACAGAATAAGAAACGCGAGAGTCCAGTACCCCCCCTGCCTCAACATCTCGAGACTACCCCCAAACTCACGGGATGCACCCCCCTCGCAAGGGCGCATTGGCATGCAGGCATTGTATTCCCGTCACTTTTCTTGTCAACCTGAATTTAGTTTCTTGCATGAATCGGTGCTGGAATGATGCCACGACTTTTTTCACCGGCTCGGCGGCACAAGCCCATTCGCCGTGAAAGGCGCGAAGCTCGACAGAGTCGGGGCTAAAGTGCTCTGATAACCGCTGAAAAAATGAGCTTACTTTCGAAACCGGTGATCAGGACGGAAGAACCGAGTCCAGCGTCAGAGTTGAACCGCGGGTCGCTGCAAGGTAAGAAATTGGCATGAGTGCACAGCCCATCGTGAGGCTTGGAAGCATAAGGGACGTAAGGCATTTTTTGGAACATGTACGGTCGCTCGGGCTAACGATTCCTTGTGACACCGAAATCGAGCACGGTGAGCACGCCCCACTTCGATGGCCGCTCGAGTGCGCTGGAATCAAAATCGGCAACCGGATCGCCGTTCAGCCGATGGAAGGATGGGATGGCACCACGGAAGGGAACCCCAGTGATTACACGGTCCGCCGCTGGCGGCGATTCGGCGCTAGCGGGGCAAAACTAATCTGGGGAGGCGAGGCGGTCGCGGTTTCGCACGAAGGGCGCGCCAATCCGAATCAACTTGTGATTGCACGCCACACCCTTGAGGGCCTGGCAGATCTGCGAAGAGTATTGATCGAAGAGCATCGGCGGGCAACGGGTTCGCAAGACGGACTTTTCATTGGCTTGCAGTTGACTCATTCCGGGCGATTTTGCCGGCCGAACCAGGGCAACCGGCCCGAGCCGCGCATCCTCTATCACCATCCGATATTGGATCGCAGACTGGGCTTACCAAGCGATTATCCGCTTCTTACCGACGCGGAGATTGAAGCGGTTATCGAAAATTTTCATCATGCGGGGAGAATGGCGCGGGAGTTGGGCTTCGATTTTGTGGACATCAAGCACTGTCACGGATACCTGGGCCACGAGTTTCTCAGTGCCCACACCCGGGAAGGAAAGTACGGGGGAAGTTTTGAAAACCGCACGAGATTTTTGAGGGAAGTGGTGGAAGGAATTCGCACCGTGGCGCCGGGGATTCAAATCGGCGTCCGATTCTCTGCGTTCGACTCGGTTCCGTTCCGGCCGGATCCGCAACATTCGGCAAACGGAAAACTGGGCCCAGGAATTCCGGAGGAGATTGCCCACTTGATTCCGTACCGTTGGGGATTTGGCGTGAATGTCAACGACCCGAGACAAATGGATCTAACTGAGACGGTACGATTTTTGTCCTTATTGGAAGAGCTAAAGATTCGCTTGGTCAATGTCACTGCGGGGAGCCCTTATTACAATCCACACATTCAGCGACCAGCTTTTTACCCGCCCTCCAATGGATACCAGCCACCCGAAGATCCACTCATCGGTGTGGCCCAGCAGATGGATGTCACTCGCCAATTGAAAAAGCGATTCCCAAACTTCATTTTCGTTGGAAGCGCGTACAGCTACTTGCAAGATTTTCTTCCACACGTGGCGCAAGCGGCCATTCGCGAAGGATGGGTGGACATGGTCGGTTTGGGCCGCATGGTTTTGACTTATCCGGAATTTCTGTGGGACGCCAGCGAAGGAAACACGATTCAACATAAACGAATTTGCAGGACGCTCAGTGATTGCACCACGGCGCCGAGGAACGGCCTGCCTTCCGGGTGCTACCCTCTGGACAGCGTCTACAAATTCTCCGCATTTGCACAGCAGTTGAAGGCGGCAAAGGCAAAGCCATGAGAATCACCTCCGTTTTGCAACTTCAGAAGCCGGGCCGCAAGGTCCAAGGCATTGCCGCGGCCCTCCTGCCCTACGCGTTGGATGGACATATTGCCGTCGAAGCTTTTCAAAAGCATCTTCTCGCCACGCATCGTGCGGGCCTGATGAACGCCGTGAACATGGACACCGGATATGTGAATTATTTGAGCGCCGCGGAGAAGCAACAAGTGCTGCGCTGGACGAGAGAGGCTTTGGGGAAAGACGTCCCGTTCGTGGCGGGCGCATATATCGAGGGGCAGGCCGGCGACGTGGTTGCTTTGTACCGAAACGAGATGGAGTCCATTGTGGCTGCAGGAGGTATTCCGATCTTGTTTCAGACGAGTCAGCTTCGCGGAAAGCCAGCAAAAGAAAAAGCGATTGTCTATCAATCCGCTTGCCGGGACTTTTCGTATGTGCTGGCCTTTGAATTGGGAGAAATGTTTGCGGCGAGCGGAGAAATATTTGACGAAGAGACCGTCCGGCGCCTCATGGACGTTCCCGAAATCAAGGGAATGAAGCATTCTTCGCTCGACCGGGGGATCGAGTTGCGACGGCTCACGCTGCGGGACACGCATCGGCCGGACTTTCGCATTTATACGGGCAATGATCTGGGAATTAACATGATCGAGTATGGTTCTGACTATTTACTGGGGCTGGCGACCTTTGCGCCGGAGAAGTTCGGGGAGCGGGACCGTTTATGGGAAGTCCATGATCCAGCCTACTACGCTCTATCCGACTCGCTGCAATACTTGGGGAATGTGGCGTTCCGCGAGCCGGTCCCTGCCTACAAACATTCCGCGGCCGTTTTTCTTCACCTGACCGGGCGCATCCCGTCGGACCGAACGCATCCCAGGAATCCTACGCGCCCCGCTTGGGAGGCTGAAATCCTGAAGGATTGTGCCCGGCGTTTGGGATTGGAAGACAAAACTGCACCCGTTGCTTTTGGCCCAAAGGTGTGACCTGTGTCTTGGGTAAGTTGTGCAATCCATGTCTCCGGGCCGGACCATTTGAGAATGGCGCGCCCGGGGAGACTCGAACTCCCGACCCTCTGCTTAGAAGGCAGACGCTCTATCCAACTGAGCTACGGGCGCACAAATTCATTCTAAGAGATTTGCGCCTCGCGAAACCATATTTTGTTGAGGTGAAGGTAAGAGTGCAACGGCGCTGCCATCGTCTTAAGACATCATAAGACCGCGCGAGATTAGCCCGCGTGATGACCGCTTGAAACTCCTTTGTTAAGTCTTCCAGAACTGCCACGGCTGTGAATCGGCGGCAGCGCACCATTGGTTGAATCGGCGTGATGGACGGAGGCTGGGTCTACGTTTTCTTTCAGGGAAGCATTGGTGCCGCCTGCACGGTGAGGAGCTTCCGCGACCACAAAGACTCCGAGAACAAGGAAAACAAGAATCGGGATCAGGATAAGATTCCAGCGCCGGAATTTTGCGGCAGTGCCCGGAGCCGGCGAAGCGAGGCTCCTGTGAGGGGGACCATAAATGCTTCTGTGAATTCTGAGTTCCGCTTTGTCCGGCACGAGCTTCACAAACCCTCCAGCATTGCAATGACCCAGACATCCATTCCAGAGCGCCTACTTATTAAGACGTATCGTATTACGATATGGTTGCAAGCCGCGAACACTGGTTCACGCTGCGGAATGATTCAACGGATGGTGGCTTCAGGTTCTGCGGTTTACCAACGGCTGAGTAAGAAGCTCGAGGCGAAAGCCGGGTCATGGTTTACAATACTACGGTGCGGCGCACCTCTCGCTGAACCGCGCCTGCTGCCGCTGGAGGCTCCATGGACTCCACACTTCTGAATCGCCGAGCCTTTTTGAAAGTTTCGTCCGTCGCGGGTGGAGGATTTCTTCTTGCCTATCACCTTGAACCCGTGAAAGCGTTCGCTGCGGCCGCTCAAGGTGCTGCGGCGCAAGCGCCCACACCAGCTTTCCAACCGCTGGCATTCGTGCGCGTTGCCGCGGATGGAATCGTCACGATCATGGGTAAGAATCCGGAGATCGGGCAGGGCGTGAAAACCAGCCTGCCGATGCTTATTTCAGAAGAGTTGGACGTCGACTGGAAAGATGTCCGCATCGAACAAGCCGACCTCGATGAAACGAAGTACGGCCCACAGCGGGCCGGTGGCAGCACGGCCACGCCCATTAACTGGGACCCGCTGCGCCGTGTTGGAGCCGCGTGCCGCCAGATGTTTGTCACAGCAGCGGCACAGACTTGGTCAGTTCCTGAATCCGAATGCACGACTGGGTCAGGCCGCGTCACGCATTCAACTACAAGGCGCATGCTGACCTACGGCGCGCTTGCGGTAAAAGCAGCGACGCTTCCGCCGCCTGATCTCAAGTCGGTCCAGTTGAAGGATCCCAAGGATTACAAAATCGTTGGCCGCGCCACTCCCGGTGTGGACAACGCGAGCATCGTCACTGGCAAATCGCTGTACAGCATCGACTTCAAAGTTCCGGGAATGCTATACGCGGTTTATGACAAGTGTCCTGTGTATGCGGGAAAGTGTGAAGGCGCGAATCTCGAGGAAATCAAATCCATGTCCGGAGTGAGGCACGTCTTCGCAGTGGAAGGCACGCAGGATCTGCTGGGCTTGCATTGGGGCGTGGCCGTGGTTGCCGATACCTGGTGGCAGGCCAACGCGGCGCGCAAGAAATTGCGCGCGCAGTGGAACGAAGGAACTACGGCGCAGCAGAGCAGTAAAGGTTTCCAGGAGCGCGCCGATGAGCTAGCGAAACAGGCTCCAGCAATCACGCTGCGCAAGGACGGAGATGCCGAGGCGGCGTTGCAATCCGCGGCGAAAACCGTGGAGGCGGCATACTTTTATCCGTTCCTCGCTCATGCTCCCATGGAGCCGCAAAACTGCCTCGCGCATTATCACGACGGCAAGCTTGAATTCTGGTCGCCCAGCCAGACGCCGGAATCCGGTCGCCAAATCGTTTCTAAGGTTTTGAACATTCCGCACGACGACATTATCGTGCACATGAAGCGCGCGGGCGGAGGTTTTGGCCGCCGCCTCACCAACGACTACATGCTCGAAGCTGGCGCCATCGCGAAGCGGATTGACGTGCCCGTAAAGTTGCTCTGGACGCGCGAAGACGATTTCCACCATGACCACTATCGCCCCGCTGGATTTCATTTCCTCAAAGGAGGCGTGGACGCCTCGGGGAAACTTGTCGCCTGGCGCAATCACTTTGTTTCTTTCGGCGAGGGCGATAAGTTTGCGCCTTCTGCCAACATTCCTCCGAACGAATTTCCCGGCACGTTCCTGCAAAACTTTTTCTTTGGGGCTTCTTTGATGCCGCTTGGAGTTCCCACGTATGCCTTGCGCGCTCCGCGTAGCAACGCATTCTCGTGGGTCTTTCAATCTTTTACGGATGAGCTTGCGCATGCAGCCGGAAAGGATCCGGTGCAGTTCAGGCTGGACGTGCTCAGCGCTCCGCGCATTCCTTCAACTGCCTCTGCAGGTAATCCTGCCGAAGCGGATTTTGACGCTGCGCGCATGTCGGGCGTGCTGAAACTCGTCGCCGAGAAATCCGGCTGGGGCAAACGCCAGCTTCCCAAAAACACCGGGATGGGCGTGGCGTTCCAGTTTTCACATCGCGGCTATTTTGCAGAGGTTGTGGAATTGGGAGTGGATGCGGAAAGCAAGATTAAGGTGAACAAAGTCTGGGTGGCCGGTGACGTGGGCAGCACCATCATAAATCCCAGCGGAGCGGAAAATCAGGTTCGCGGCGCTGTAATTGACGGGCTCAGTCAGGTCATGTCTTATGAGATCACCATTGACGGCGGGCGGGCGGTGCAAAGCAATTTCCATGAATATCCGCCCGTGCGCATGAATCAAGTGCCTGCGGAAATCGAAGTGCACTTCCTGAAGACCGACAATCCGCCGACGGGGCTTGGGGAACCGGCGCTACCACCGGTGCTGCCCGCGGTGTGCAACGCGATTTTTGCAGCTACCGGAAAGCGCATCCGCTCTCTGCCGCTTTCGAAACACGGTTTCTCGTGGGCGTGAGGCTGCGGAAATCGACTACTTCCGCGAATTCAGGCAGGACATGGCGCTGACTTTTTCTTCCGCCGTTTCGTAGTTCTTGCCGGTCGCGTCTTTCATGGAGAGAAACACCCAGTCGCTCTGCTCCTCTGCTGTCCGGCTGAAGTCAAAGATGTAGGTTTCGCTCCGGCTGATTTGATACGTCATTGTGCGCATCAGGATCGGATATAGATTTCTGGTGGTGTCTTCCGCGGGCTGGCCGCACCGCGCGAGCAAGTGTTCCGGAGTCACGCTGGCCACCGCTTGTTCGTGCTTCCGTTCGCGCGATTTGCTGATCCATTCGAACCCGCGCTGGGCGAGCGTGACCAGCAGGATCAAGCCGACGATAGCTCCCACAACCAGGAGCCAAACGCGCTTGGTCTGCTTCAGGAAATCCACGAAATCGTTCACGGGCGACGATTCACGGGTCGCGCTCCCAGGCACAGTCACCGGCGAATAGCGCGAGGCTTTCGCGGGTTCTGCCGCACGTGCTCCGGCAATGGATTCCGCAATCTCTCTGGCCTCAGCCTGCCGCTCGGCTACAGCAGCTGACGTGAGTTCGCCGGAGGAGGATTCCGCTTGTTTTGTATGATCCATATTTACCGCCTTTGGGCTGTGCTTTCATGATGACCCCGCGCGCCTCCGCTATTTTCGTATTTTTGCGAGGTATTCCCAGAAAGTAAGCCTGCACTTTCGGGCAGGTGTCACTTGATGGTTTTTGAGGCGAACTCAGATACCAGGCGCCTTTCGCGTCAGCCCTTTGCCGAATAGTATCGCGACAATTCCGACAATCATCCACAAAGCTGCGGCGTAAATCGCGTACCACATCGCTTCCTGCCCTGCGGTTACCCCTGCGGGGCTCAGCACCACGAGCGAGCCTGTCGAGCTGGCGTGCATCAATTGTGCGAGAGCTACACTTTGGGTGTTCGTGTAAATCCAGGCAATCAGCACACGCATGGCCGTCATGGCGGCGGTGAACGCCAGAAAATACGGCAGCCACGACGAGCCGTGCGGCGTTGCTGTTCCCAAGAAGTCGATTACCGGGATATGCCAGCATCCCCACAGGACGCCGAGGGCGACGGCAGGCCCCAGTGCATTCGGTGTTCTTGCCATTTTGGAAAACGCGAAGCCCATCCAGCCAATTTCCTCGAAAAAGCCCGCCACGACTCCAAAGGAAGCTCCAACCAAGAACTGGTTCGGCGCAAACACCGGAGAAGCAAAGGTCTTCAAGAGAAGAAGGACGATAAAAATGGTTGCTGGCGGAATCAGCAGTGCCGCGTACCATGGAGCTCCTACGCGAATCCGCCGCATCCGCAAAAAAAGGTCGCGCCAGCCGCTAGTCCCATCTATCACGCGCGTCAATACGACTCCGCTTATGACCGGTCCCAGCAACATCACCGGGAACATCAAAATTCCGCTAAATTTGGGAATGGACTCCCCGCGGGAAAGCTTTGGGGCCACAACGGCGAGCGCGCCCAGCCAGGAAATGGCGAACGTCAGAAGAAAATAAGCCGTCACTGGATGGCGCTTTACAAAGTTCACGCTTTTTCCGGTTTCCGTCATTTAGACCGGTGCTGCTTTGAGTGCGTAAACATTCGGCGTGGTGCAATCAGCAGGTAGTAGAATCTCATTTCTTTCCTGGCCCAGTGGTTTTCGCGGACGCCAAGAGAGTACAACAGGAAACGGCCGGCCACGCGTCGACATGCAAGGAGGACGGTAATGAAGTGGAAGATGATTGCGGTTTGGAGTGCTGCAATTGCGTTTGCCAGTGCAGGCAGCGCGCTCGCTGATACACCCCTCACGGTGAAGAGCCTGCGCTGCGAATACAAGACCGATCCTCTCGGCATCGACGTGCGAAAGCCGCGGCTGAGCTGGGAACTCGAAAGCACGGAAAAAGGAGTGCTGCAGACAAGCTACGAAATTCGCGTGGCAGCGTCGGAAGCGGATCTCGCAAAAGGAAGAGTGCTGTGGGAAAGTGGCAAACAATCTTCGGATGCATCCATCCAGGTGGAGTACGGCGGAGCCGGACTTGAGAGCCGCAGGATCTACTACTGGCAGGTGCGCGTTGCCGACAATCGCGGACATTTGTCCGAGTGGAGCAAGGCCGCGCATTGGGAAATGGGACTACTCGAACCCGGCGATTGGAAGGCGAAGTGGATTACGCCCAATCTGGCCGAGGATCAGTCGAAGTCGAATCCTTCACCGTTTTTGCGCAGAGAGTTTTCTGTAAGTAAGAGAGTCGAACGCGCGCGGTTATACGTCACGGCGATGGGGCTCTATGAAGTGTCGCTGAACGGAAAGCGCGTGGGTGATGAATATTTCACGCCGGGATGGACCTCCTACGATTTCCGCTACCAGTATCAGACGTACGACCTGACGAATTCCTTGAAATCCGGAGCGAACTGCCTCGCGGCAATTCTAGGCGACGGATGGTTCCGCGGAAGGCTGGCGTGGGATCCCCAAAAACTTCGGAATCGCTATGGCAAAGGACTGGCACTGCTCGCGCAACTGGTCATTACTTATAAGGATGGCTCGCAGCAAGTCGTCAACAGCGACGACCAATGGAAATCCGCGACAGGGCCTGTGCTTTTGTCCGACATTTATGACGGCGAAACCTACGACGCGCGGCTCGAACAGCCCGGCTGGAATGAAGCGGGATTCAACGAAAAGAATTGGCAATCGGTCACCGTCATGGAACCTCCGAAGGCAAGGTTGGTTGCCTCTGCAGGACAACCTGTTAAGGCGATAGAAGAAATCACTCCGGTGAAAGTTTTGAAGACTCCTAAGGGCGACACGGTTCTCGACATGGGGCAAAACATGGTTGGCTGGATGCGTTTCCGGGTGGCCGGGCCGGCTGGAACCACAATTACTTTGCGTCATGCTGAAGTGCTCGATAAGGCCGGGAACTTCTATACCGAAAATTTGCGTTCTGCGAAGCAAACAATTCGCTACACAGCCAAAGGACAAGGGACCGAAACCTACCAACCGCACTTTACTTTTCAAGGATTTCGTTATGTTGCCGTCAGTGGCTGGCCTGGACCCGTGAACCCACAGGACTTTACGGGGATAGTGGTGCATTCGGCGATTCCGAGAACAGGTTCGTTCGAAACTTCCAATCCTCTTCTGAATCAGTTGCAGCACAACATTATCTGGGGCCAGAAAGGGAATTTTTTGGACGTGCCCACGGACTGCCCGCAGCGCGACGAGCGCCTGGGCTGGACAGGTGATGCGCAAGTATTCGCGCGGACGGCTTCGTTCAATCACGACACGGCAGCGTTTTACACCAAATGGCTGAAAGACATCGCTTTGGACCAAGAAGACGACGGAGCCGTTCCGTTTGTGATTCCGAACGTTCTGTCGCACGAGACACGAAAGGGAGAAGCAGCGTCAGCGGGGTGGGCGGATGTAGCCGTAGTGGTTCCCTGGGTGGTCTATCAGACATTCGGTGACAAGCGGATTCTTGAAGAACAGTACCCGAGCATGAAGGCCTGGGTCGAATGGATGCGACATCAGGCGGGGGAGAGATACGTTTGGAGCAATGGTTACAGCTTTGGCGATTGGCTCGCATTTGCAACGACGCGCTCGGATTATCCTGGCGCGACGACCGACAAGGATTTGATTCAGACGGCCTATTTCGCGCGCTCAACGGCGCTGCTTGCAAAGACAGCAGGCGTGCTCGGGAAAAAAGAGGACGCAGCGGAATACAATTCGCTCGAGGAAAAGATTAGGACCGCGTTTCAGAGAGAATTTGTGACGCCGAACGGCCGGCTTACTTCAAACACGCAGACCGCTTATGCGCTGGCGCTCGCTTTCGAATTGCTTCCACAAGAGCAACGCGCACAGGCTGCGGCGCGACTCGCCGAGGGCGTAAAGAAATTTGGCCACCTGACCACGGGATTCTTAGGCACGCCGCTGCTCTGCCAGGTCCTGAGCGATTACGGCTATTTGGACGTCGCATACATGCTTCTGAATCGCACAAAGTATCCTTCGTGGCTCTATCCGGTAACGAAAGGCGCGACCACCATTTGGGAGCGCTGGGATGGCATCAAGCCGGACGGCAGTTTTCAGGATCCGGACATGAACTCCTTCAACCACTACGCCTACGGGGCAATCGGCGAATGGATGTACCGAGTCGTTGCGGGAATTGACGTGGATGAAAGCCGCCCAGGGTACAAACACATTTTGATTCAGCCGCGGCCGGGAGGCGGGTTGACGTATGCGAAAGGGTCGGTGGAAAGCATGTACGGCCGTTTGGCCACGGATTGGAGGATTGCCGACGGCAAATTCATCCTGACCGTGGAGGTGCCTCCCAACACGACAGCCACGGTGCGCTTGCCAAAAGCGAGAATCGAGCAAACTACAGAGAGCCAAAAGCCAGTGACTGGCCGCGCGGATCTGCTCGGTGCTCGTCAAGCCAGCGACGCGGTCCTGGTCGAGATAGGCTCCGGCACTTACGTTTTTGAATGCGCGTTGAATGGTGCGAACTAACTCTCCTTTGAAGTCCGCAAGCTGCAA
>Ga0070730_10002204_pt1 | contig 17932 bp, 14 predicted proteins | sample Coa_R1_3_FD_66447 | JGI IMG/M metagenome (GOLD analysis project Ga0070730, IMG submission 66447) | Surface soil microbial communities from Centralia Pennsylvania, which are recovering from an underground coalmine fire - Coalmine... | ecosystem: Environmental > Terrestrial > Soil > Unclassified ... | reverse complement strand
AGTCGCTGTTGCAATCGGCGGCCGAACGCTGCGCGGTCGCCGTCCAGAGCAGCTGTGAACGACCGGCGCCAGTTCCACTGCAAGGAATCGCCGCGACCTAGATGGCCCTCAGGCGGGGGACGTGTACCGCTCCAGATAGCGCAGGCTCTGGGTGACGTCGTCGAGCGGATCACGCGGATTGTCCTGCTCGACCACGAACCAGCGAACGTCGGCCGCCTTGCCGGCCGCGAGAATCGCGCCCCAGTCCAGAGTTCCACGGCCGACGGGCACATCCTGTGGGTCCTGGTCCGCGGCGATGTCCTTGAGATGCAGCAGCGCGATCCGATCGCGGTGCTGATTGATCAACGCCAGGGCGTCCTGACCCGCGTATTCGGCCCAGAAGACGTCGAGCTCGAGGTCGACCAGGGCTGGATCGGTGCTGAGCAAGGCATCGAACAGCGTTCCACCGCGGCCGTCCAGCGCGGCGAACTCGAACGCGTGGTTGTGGTACGCAAAGCGGAGGTCCGACTGCTGACAGGCTTTGCCCCACTCCTCGAGGCGCGCCGGTAGCTCAGTCGCGGTGCGCACATCGGTGCGCATCTCCTGGGGGAGGGCGGGCACGATGGCGTACTCGCAGCCGAGCGTCCGGAGGTCCTCGCACACCTTCTGCACGCCAGCGACAAACGCGCTGTACTGCACGTGGGCGCCGAGTGCCCGAAGGTGCAGTTCATCCAGCGTCTGTCGGAGCACCGGCACCGGGGTGTCACCCAGGCCCGCGAACTCCACGGCGCCGAAACCCAATTGGGCCACCTGACGCAACGTACCCAGCATGTCGCGCGCGGTGAGCGAACGCACCGTGTACAGCTGGAGTCCGAGTTGAGCCCTATCCATCTGAACGGATCCACTGCATGTGCTGCATGTGTACTTTGTACAGGCCTCAGGCTCACCCTCGGCGCACATCTGCCGTCGGGCCGCCGAGGCAGGCCATGCCCGCGCGTGCTCGCCGTCGGCGCAATGTCGATCTGGCAACGCGGCGTTCGACGTCTAGATATGCGTTCCCACACGGCTCCGCGCAGCGCCTGGATCGGCCTGGCCGTCCTGGCCCTCCCTTGCATGATCACGGTCATGGACCTGACGGTCCTCAACCTTGCCGTACCCCATCTCAGCTCGGCGCTGAAACCGACCGGCACGGAGCTGCTCTGGATCATCGACATCTACGGCTTCATGCTGGCCGGCGCGCTCATCCCGGTCGGCGGCCTGGGCGATCGGATTGGCCGTCGCAGACTGCTCCTGGTCGGCGCGGCGGCATTCGGCACGGCGTCGGCGCTGGCTGCCTTTTCGACCAGCGCCCTCATGCTGATCGCCACCCGCGCGCTGCTCGGCCTCGCCGGCGCCGCGCTGGTGCCCTCAACCCTGTCGTTGCTGCGCACGATGTTCGAGGACGACGCCGAGCGAACGAAAGCCATCGGCGTCTGGGGTGCGAGCTTTGCCGTCGGCGCCGCCATCGGGCCCCTGGTCGGCGGCATTCTGCTCGAACACTTCTGGTGGGGCTCCGTCTTCCTGGTCGGCGTACCGATCATGGTGTTGCTCATGATCGCGGGCCCGATCCTGCTGCCCGAATACCGCGACGCGGTCGCCGGTCGGCCAGACCTCCCGAGCGCGCTGCTGTCGATCACCGCGGTGTTGGCGGTGATCTACGGCCTGAAGCAGACGGTCCAGGATGGTCTGAGCTGGCTGCCCTTGCTCTCGATACTGGCCGGCGGCGGTCTTGCCGCCACTTTCATCCGACGCCAGCGGACGCTCGCTGACCCGATGCTCGACCTGCGGCTGTTCCGAAACCCGGCCTTCAACGTCGCGCTCGCCAGCAACGTCCTCAATGTTTTTGTCTCATTTGGATCGTTCATCCTGGTCAGCCAGTACCTGCAACTGGTGCTCGGGCTGTCGCCTCTGCAGGCGGGCCTGCTGTCGCTGCCGGCGTCGCTGCTGGCCATCGCTGGCCCGATGCTCAGCGCGCTGCTCGTCGAGCGCATCGGCATGCGCTTCACGCTGGCTGGCCTGCTGGCGATCACCGCGGTTGGGTTCGGCGTGCAGGCCCTGGTCGGCGGTCCGCTTTCGGCACTCAGCGTGGCCGTCGGCTGGGCGCTCTGGGCGTTCGGTGGGTCCGCCGCGGCGACGCTCACCACCGGCACGATCATCGGCGCGGCCCCGCCGGAACGCGCGGGCGCGGTTTCAGCGCTCGCGCAAACGGGCGCGGAACTGGGCGGAGCACTCGGCATTGCCGTGCTCGGCAGCCTCGGGACCGCGATCTACCGCGGAATGGTGGCACCGTCCCTGCCCCAGGGCCTCGCGCCTGAACTGGCCGCCGCGGCACGTGACACCCTCGGCGGCGCGCTGAGCGTGGCCAGTCAGATTCCTGACTCCGCGGCCGCGGCTACGCTGGTGCTCGCGGGGCAACACGCCCTGACGACCGGGGTGCAGGTGACATCCGCCATCGGCGCCGTCATCTCGATCCTCACGGCCGTCGCCGTCGTGGGAGCGCTCCGACCCCGCGGGTCGGAGCGCTTTCACCCTGGCGGCGCGCTAGATGCAGACGCCCATGCTGCCGGAGGGAACCCCCTGGCACAGGGTCGCTTTGCTAATCCAGCCCGCGTCGAGCACGAGGTTGAGATCGGACACGTTGATGGGCTGCGGCGTGAGCAGGATGGAGCTCACATTGTTGTTGCCCGGCGTGGTGAACGGTTTGGCCCCGGCAATCTGGTTCAGGGCCGTGCCAGCGCACAGTTGGACCGCGGAATCACCCGCCGTCTTGCCGAGCACGCGGGCGTCCTTCCAGACATCCACGGTCTGTAACCCCAGGGCGATCCGGTTCAGCGCGGCCGCGTCGCCGTCCTGGCCCGAAACCGGAACCTTGCCAGCCAGCCCCTGGCCCGCCAGCGCCGAGACGACGCCGCCAGCCATGCCGTCGTTCTCAGACAGCACGGCGTCGACCTTGTTGTTGTTCTGGGTCAGGAACTGCTCCATCTCGGTCTGGGCCTTCGACGGATCCCAGTTGTCGGTGTAGGTCTCGCCGACGATCTTGATGTCGCCGCTGGTCACGGCATTGCCGATGACGTCGTTGTAGCCGCCGCGCAGGAAGTCGGCGTTGGCGTCCGCCTTGTTGCCCTTGATAATGACGTAGTTGCCCTTCGGCTGGGCGCCGAACACTGCGCGCGCCTCCATCCGACCAACCTCGACGTTGTCGAAGGTGATGTACAGCGCGTTCGGATCCTCGATCAGGCGATCGTAGGCGATGACCGGGATTCCCTGGCTGATGGCGCTCGCGACCACCGGCTTGATCGCGGTGCCGTCCTGAGCCAGGATGATCAGGACGTTCGCGCCCTGGGCGATCAGGTTCTCGACGTTCGACGCCTGGGTCTCGGCCGAAGACTTGGCGTCATTCGAGATGTACGTCGCCCCGCCCGCGTCGAGGGCCGACTTGATGGCTGGCTCGTCCCATCTTGCCCAGCGTTCCTCCTGGAAATTGTTCCACGAGACGCCGACTGTACAGCCGGCCTGGCGTGCTGGGGCGGCCTGCAGCGCCCCGGGCATCGTGCCCAGGAAGAGCGCCGTGCCGACCGACGCGGTCACTACCCGGATCGACCGCCTGGTCAACCCGTTTCGGATGCCTAATCCTGTCCCGGCTTTACGAATGGTCATGTGGTCCCAAACTCCCTCTCTGATGCGCTGTCCGTCGTGTCAACCGTTCCCTGACTGCCAACCGGCGCGTTGGTTACACCCCTTTCCTCTGCACGCGCCCAGGTTTGTGTTTCTTTCTTCCAAACGTTTGGTGTAGCCTGCTACAAATACCTCGGTCGTGTCAATCACTATCGCCGTCGGCATCGCCCGACAGCGCTCGATCGGGCACACCAATTATTTCGGTCCTTTCCGAAATTAGAATACCTAGAAATCAGGCGGGCCGTTGACTTGGCACCTCGCAGTCGGGTCCGGTGGGCCAATGAGCTACGCCATCTACGCCAAACACGGACCGGTTGTGTGGCTGACGATCAATCGGCCAGAGGTCATGAATGCCCTGCATCGCGATGCCAACATCGAGATGACCGAGCACGTCGACACCTTCAAGCAGGATGACGACGCCCGCGTGTTGATCCTCACCGGTGCCGGCGAGCGCGCCTTTTCCGCCGGCAACGACCTCAAAGCCACCGCCGCGGCCACCGCCCGCGGAGAACGGCGGTCGAGAAGCAGCGACGGCCGCGCCGTGTTCTTCGGCGGGATTGTCGGCAACCCGTGCAGCAAGCCGGTCATTGCCGCTGTCAACGGGTACGCGATGGGCGGCGGCTTCGAGCTCGCGCTGGCGTGCGATCTGATCGTCGCGGCGGACCACGCGCGTTTCGCGCTGCCGGAGCCGCGGGTTGGCCTGGTGGCCGGCGCGGGCGGCATGCATCGGCTGCCCGCGCAGATCCCGTTGAAGCAGGCGATGGGTCTGCTGCTGACCGGGCGGCAGATCAGTGCGCAGGAAGCGCTCCGCCTGGGGGTCGTCAACGAAGTGGTCACGGCCGCGGAGCTCACCGCCGCCGTCGAACGCTGGGTGAACGACATTCTGGCGGCTTCGCCGGTGAGCGTCCGATTGACGAAGCAAAGCGTGATGGCCGGGCTGCATCTCTCGGTCGAAGACGCCATGCTCCAGGACGCGCCCCGCCTGGCCGAGCTCTACGCATCTGAGGACTTCATCGAGGGGCCACGGGCGTTTGCTGAAAAACGCCCGCCGGTCTGGAAAGGCCGCTGACGGTCGCTCAGCATGCCGGGCCGTTCAGGATTGCCGGGGAGATCTGGCGATTGATTCGTCGCCCGTAGCGCGTGTCCACCTGGAGCTGGCCGCGGTCGACGGCGACCTTGCCGCGCAGGATGGTCGTGACCGGCCAGCCAGTGATATGCCAGCCCGCCCACGGGCTGTAGTCGGTTTCGTGCAGGTCGTCGGGCCCCAGGATCCGGTCGACGGCGGGGTCGATGATCGTGATGTCCGCGTCACTGCCAACCGCGATGGCCCCCTTGCGCGGATAGAGCCCAAAGACCCGGGCCGCGTTGGCCGACGTCAGGTCGACGAATCGCTCGAGCGAGAAGCCCCGTCGACCGACGCTCTCGCTATACATGATCCCGATCCGCGGCTCGACGCCCGCGTTGCCCCCGGTGACATCGTCAATGCGATCTCCCTGCAGCTTCACCTGGAGCGGCGTGCAGATCCCATCCGTCGCGATGCTGCCGATCGAGCCGCTCGCCATGCCCGCCCACAGGGCCGTGCAGTCCCGCTCACCTTTGAGTGACGGGTACGTGTGATAGATCTGCCCGTGTGGCCGCTTGTAGGCCTCGCTGGTGTACGACGCATAGTGGTGGAGCGTCTCGCCGTACACGGGCAGGCCTTTCGCGCGGCATTCGGCGATCGCCGCCACGCCCTCGGCCGCGCTGACGTGGACCATGTACACCGCGGCGCCGGGCACGTGTTCGGCCAGACGTAGCACTCGGCGGAACGCCAGATCTTCGGACAGCGTGCTGTGAACCTCGGCCATGTGCTCGAAGCCGGTCCGTCCTTCCCGCGCCAGGCGGTCGTACATGTGCATCACCAGGTCGTCGTCCTCGGCGTGCACCGCGACCAACCCGCCGTGGCGCGCAGTCCGCTGGAACACCTCCCACATATCGCCCATCCGGACTCGCCGACCACGGCGGCTCGGGGTGATGTCGGTGGTAAACAGCTTGATGCTCGGAAAGCCGGCCTGGATGACTTCTGGGATTTGATCGAGCACGTCTGGCGGCACGGTGCCCACCAGCATCACGTGGTAGGCATAGTCCGAGTAGCACCGCCCCAGCCAATCCCGCTCCCGCCGCTCGATCGACTGCTGCAGTGTCTCGCCGATGCTCCACGGGGCGAAGTCGATGAGCGTGGTGGTACCGCCGAACAGCGCGGCGCGGCTGACCTGGGCGGGACCGCCGCTCAGGACGGGCGGACCACCCCCCGGCGACGGAATCGGCCACTGGGCGTGAATGTGCGGGTCGATCCCGCCGGGAATCACGAGTTTGCCGGCGACGTCCAGGACCTGCGCGGCTTCGGCCAACACGCCGGGCGCGGCCACAACGACGATGTGTTCGCCCTGGATACCGACGTCCCAGGTACCGGCCCCCGCCGGCGTCACCACGTGCCCGCCCCGGATCAGCAGATCCAGCATGCGCTCACGTCGAATGGGCCACGTTGGCGAACGCGTCACGCAGGATCGTCAGCTCCGCGTCGGTGAGGTGGCGGCCGAACTGGTCGGCGACGATCCGCTGCACCGCCGGTCGCGCCCGGCCCACCAGTTGGCGCCCGGCCGGGGTGAGCTGGGCGTGCAGGCTGCGGCGGTCGCCGGGGACGGCCGACCGGGTAACGAGGCCGGCCTCGGCCATGCGATCCATCAGGCGGGTCAGCCCACTCTTGCTCAGGAGCACGGCGTCGGCCAGTTCGTGCATGCGGCGGCGGCCACCGGGCGCGCGGCTGAGCTGGAAGAGGACGTCGAACCAGGCCAGCGAGATGCCGCACGCGGCCTCGAGCTGCTGGCTGACGCGCGGCACGACCCGCGCGTGGGCGGTCAGGAAAGCGAGCCAGGCCTGGAGAAAGAGGGGCGGGTCGGCCGCCTTGGGCACGCGCCAGTATGCGGCGCGCACCGTTGCCGGTGCAACTGACGGCGTTGGCCTTGACGTTCGTCCTACAATAGTTGTATAAACAACAATTGTAGAGACAATAAAAGTCTCGGAAGGTGGCAGCGACCAATGACGACAACTTCGAGCTTCGCGCCCCTCGGGCGGGCGGGCCTCCTCGCCGCGGCGGTCGCGGCCGTGGGCAATCTCGTGGTGTACGCCCTGGCGCGGACGCTGGGCGTCGCCCTCCTCCTGCCGCTGCAACCCGGTGCCGCGCCCGTCTTGCTGCCGGTCGCCATGGTGCTGGGTGCGAGCCTCGCCGGCGCCGCGGCCGCGGCCGCGGCGTTTGCCCTGCTCACCCGGTTCGGCCCGCGGCGCACGCGGCTGTTCCCGATCGTCGCCCTGGTGTTCCTGCTGCTGTCCCTCGGCGCCCCACTCACCCTGGCCGCCACCGACGGCGCTACCCGCGCCACCCTGGTGCTGATGCACCTGCTCGCCGGTGGGTCGATCACCTACCTGCTCGCCGCGCGCGGCCGCGGCTAAGCCGAGCGTTTACCTGGCCGCGGCGATCGCGTCCTGGTACTCGGTGCGCGCCTTGTCGCCGCCATTGTTCCGCCAATCCTTGACCAGGCCGTCCAGGTCGCTCAGTTGGGCGCGGCCGATGACGATATCGGATACGCCGTCGCTCATTGCCTGGTCGAGGAGCGGCTGTTGCGCGGTGTACGTCGGCGAGTAGAGGCCCAGCGTCGGGTCGGCGATCGCGACATCCGCCATCGCCTTCTCGTCGGCCTGGATGTTCGTCGCGTATTCCTGGGACCGGTTGGTGTCATAGAGCACCTGCGGGTTGTTAGTGATGTACTTCCAGGTGCTCAGCACCTCGGCTTTGCCTTTCTCCGTCAGCACCGGGACGCCCTGCGGGTTGCGGTTGAAGTGCGTGCCCTCAACGCCGTAGTTCAACAGCGCCCATTCCTGGCTGCTGAACGGCGCGGCGATGTAGTTGAGCACGCGCAGCAGCAGCTTGACTCGATCGACGCTGCCCTTCTTGATGAAGCTCATGCCGAAGTTGCTCGGGCCGGTGTGGTAGATCGGCTTGCTCTTGCCGTCGGCCGAAAATGGATGGATCACCCGCAAGCGCGCCGACGGGTTTTCGCCCGCCAGCAGCGGCCACTGAGCGATGAGTGCTCCAAAGGAGTGGGAGGCAACCGCCGCCTGGCCGCCGCGCAGCGCGGTCGACAGGGTCGTACCGCTCAAGGTGCGGCTGTCGGGGTGGAGCACCCCTGCCGACCACAGGTCGCGCGCGAAGCCGAGCGCAGCCCGGTATTCGTCAGTCTCGAAATCCTTGAGCAGCTTGCCGCTCTTGTCCAGGGCCCAGTTGTTGGGCACGCCGAAGATCATCAGCAGCGGTGACTGGCTGCCCAGGCCAAAGCCCATGCTGGCCGCGAGGCCGAAATGGTTCTGCTGCGCATTCGTCAGCGTGACGAGGAATTTCTTGAAGTCGTCGGCCGAGACAGGCGCTTGCAGTTGTGCTTGATCCACCAGGTCCTGGCGCACCAGGAATGCATTCAGGAACGGCGCGCGCGGGACGGGCACGCCGTAGATCGCGCCGTTGAACACCGTTTCGGCCCAGCACGGTGTCGGAATATTGGCCAGGTTGGGGTAGTCCTTGATGGCGTCGCCGCCGATCAGGGACGTCAGGTCGGCGCACTGCGCCTGCAGGAAGGACGGCAGGCTGGGGATGTACTTCATCGGGCTGTTGTAGAGCGTGTCCGGGAGATCGCCGCCGGCGATGGTGGTGTTCAGCCCGTTCCGGTAGTCCGCCGAGCCGTACAGCCGCTGCCGCACGGTGAGGCCCATGTCCGTGTTGACGGCTTGCCACGCGGAGTTCTGATCCAGCGCCACCACCGCGCCCTGGATGAGGTTGGTCATCAGGGTCACGTCTTCACCCTTGCCGGGCGCTTCCTTCACCGACTTGAAGAGCGTCCGCGGAAACGTGAAATAGCCCGCGTCGACACCGTCCGCGCGCCCAGGGAGATCGGGCTTCGGACCGTCCTGAACGGGCACGTAGGACGGGGTCTTGACCTTGCCGGCACTGCCGCTGACGGAGGCAGGCGCAGCGTTGGGCCGGGGCGCCAGTCCGCAGGCTGCCAGCAACGGCAGCGTCAGCCCTGCAGCAAACAGCCCGCTCGCCTGGCGCATCAGATCTCGCCTGGTTAAGGAAGCCATGCCGTACCCCCGACCCCGTATCGCCCTAACGATATCAACCCGGCTCTGGGCGGCACTCGTGTACGGCAAGCCCACGATCGTCCGAGGACACACCGGAGCGTCGGAGGACCCGCTCGCCGGTCCTTAAGCGGGGGCGCCGCGGAAAGCAACGGGCAGCGAGCTTGTGGTTGCCCGGAGCAGCGACTGGCGGCGGGGGGCCGCAGGCTCCCCCGACCCGAATCACGCGTTGTCCTGTCTAATGAGCAGGAGCATGCCAGATACGTACGACGTAGCGATTGTGGGCGGCGGGCCGGTCGGTGTGGCGCTGGCGGTGGAACTGGGCCAGCGCGGCATCTCGTGCGTGCTGATCGAGCGCCATCTGACGCCGCAGCCGATCCCCAAAGGACAGAACCTCACGAATCGAACGCTGGAGCACTTCTACTTCTGGCACTGCGTCGACGAGCTGCGCGCCGCGCGCGTGATGCCGCCCGGCTACCCCATCGGCGGCGTGACCACCTATGGCAATCTGATGAGCCCCTACGTGCATGCCCTGGGTGGCAACCGGAGTCCGTGGGCCGGCCGCGGCACAGGCGTGCAGGACTACTACTTCCAGCGCAATGAGCGACTGCCGCAATACTGCACTGAGGCGGTGCTGCGTGACCGCGTGAAACAGCTGCCCACGGTCAGCACGCTGTTTGGCTGGACCGCTGTGCGCGTCGAGCAGGCCGACGGCGGCGCCAGTGTCACGATCCTCCCCTCACGCGAAGGCGCCAGCCCGTTCTACAGCTGGTCGGCCGACACCGAGCAGCAGCTGAACCAGGACGTCTCCGGACTCGCCGACAGCCGAGTTGTGCGAGCCCAGTACGTGGTGGGTTGCGATGGCGGCAAATCGCTGGTGCGCGAGAGCATGGGGATCGACCGTGGCGGGCGCGACTTCGACCAGCGGATGGTGCTGGCGGTCCTCCGCTCGAAGGAGCTCCACGTGTTCCTGAACCGCTTCCCGCCGTCGACGACGTACCGCGTCATGAAGCCGGAGCTCCGGGGTTACTGGCAATTTTTCGGCCGCATCGACGTCGGCGAGGGGTTCTTCTTCCACGCCCCGCTGCCTGCCGGCGCGATCCCCGACAACTTCGACTTCCTGGGGCTGCTGCATCAGGCGGCCGGCTTCGACTTCCATGCCGAATTCGACCACATTGGCTTCTGGGACCTGCGCATCATGGTGGCCACCCACTACGGTGGCGGCGCGACCGGTCGCGTGTTCATCGCCGGCGACGCGTGCCACCAGCATCCACCGTATGGCGGGTTCGGCCTGAACACCGGCCTGGAGGACGCCGCCAACCTGGGCTGGAAGCTGGCGGCCAGGCTGCAGGGCTGGGGCGGCCAGAGGCTGTTGGAGTCCTATGACGAGGAGCGGCGGCCGATCTTCAAGGAGACCGGCGAAGTGATGATCGCCGGCGGTATCGAGCGGGATCGGGTCTGGCTGGAGCGGTACAACCCGGAACACGACCGGGCCGAGTTCGAGCAGGCCTGGGCCGAGTACGGAGCGACGTGGGGGACGCGCGCTCAGGCGTACGAGCCGCACTACGAAGGCTCGTCCGTAGTCATGGGGCCCGCGGATGGCAAGTGCAGTATCCACGGCCGAATGTCCTTCAAGGCGGAGGCAGGTCACCACCTGGCACCAAAGGGACTCAGTAGCGGCCGCAACGTGTTCGAGGAACTGAGCGACGCTTTCAGCCTGTTGGCCTTCGACGCGGAAGACACCGCCGTGCACGCACTCGAGCACGCCGCTCGGCAGCACCATGTGCCGCTGAAGGTGATACGAGACAGTTATGCCAACGGCCGCGAGCAGTACGGGTCGCGGCTCGTTCTGGTCCGGCCCGATCAGTACGTGGCCTGGGCCGCCGACGTGGCGCCCGCCGAACCAGGCGGGATGATCGCCCGCGTCGCGGGCGCGTGATTATGGTCGCTGCCCTTTGGTAGCCTGATCGGGGTGACAGTGATCGCTCCGTACTACGGCCTCGGTCTACGCAACAGGCCACCCGTCTCCGCAAGAACGCCGGCGCCTGAGGTTGGGGAGCGCTTCGCTCGGATGCGCGACGCCGCCGAACAGCGCCTCAGTGAGCCGTTCACGGGAATCACGACGGACGGCAACGTCGTCCCGCGCCTCTACCCGCTGCAGGCGACCGGCATCTCAACTGAGCCGCTGCGCCGCGCGGCGGCCGAGTTTCTGGACGTGCTCGACCCCAACCAGCGGCGGCAGGTGGGCTTCGAGATCACCTCAGACGCGTGGCGGCGCTGGTGGAACATCCACCCGTTCCTCATGCGTCACGGCCTGCTCCTGGAAGATCTCCAGGCAGACCAGCGTGCGGCTGCGCTGCGCCTCGTCGAGCAAACCCTCAGCGCGAGCGGCTTCCGCACCGCCCGCGACATCATGCGGCTGAACCACACCGTTGGTGAGATCACCGGTAGTTGGACCGAGTACGGCGAGTGGGTGTACTTCATCAGTGTGTTTGGCGAACCATCGGACCACGCGCCGTGGGGCTGGCAAATCGACGGCCATCATCTCATCGTCAACTGCTTCGTCATCGGCGATCAGATCGTCATCACGCCGCTGTTCATGGGGTCCGAGCCGGTGGTCGCCGAGACGGGCATCTACACCGGGACCCGGGTGCTGCAACCCGAGCAGAACGCGGGGTTGGAGTTCATGCAGGCGCTGCGCGCCGACCAGCGCGATAAGGCAATTCTGTACCACTCCATCCTGTCGACCGTGCTGCCGCCGGAGCGCGGGATCGGTTCAGACGGGCGAGTCCAGACTGCTGCCTTCCGCGACAACCTCCGGCTGCCGTACGAGGGCCTGCGGTCGGACGAGCTCACGGACCCCCAGCGCGAGCAACTGCTGCGACTGGCGGCGCTGTACACCGGGCGATTGCGGCACGACCACGCCGCGCTCTGGTTGGACGCGGTCCGGCAGCACCTGGACGCGACACATTTCATGTGGATGGGCGGTACGGGTCCGGAGGACGTGTTCTACTACCGGATCCACAGCCCGGTGATCCTGATCGAGTTCGACCATCAACCGGGCATCGCGTTCGACAGCGCCGAGCCGACCCGGGCGCACATTCACACCGTGGTGCGCACGCCGAATGGCAACGACTACGGACGAGACTATCTCCGCCAGCACCATGCCCGGTTCGAGCACGTCAATGGCGAACACGTCGCACGAATCTGACCCATCCCGCAGCGTTATCGGTCGTTTTGCCGCAACGGTGTTGTCCAGTGGCCCGTAGCGTCAGCCGGACTGCGTGGCGGCCCGAGCGGTGTGCGCCAGCACCTGATCCATGTTGGCGCCGCCGAGGGTTGGCGCGTCTCTGTAGAGGAAGCACGCCGCCGCGCGCCGGTCATCGGTGCGATACAGTGGCGGGACTGTCTCAGCGCACATCGGCATGACCGCCGGGCATCGGTCGGCGAACCGACAGCCGTGCATGGTTGCTCGTTCCGGCTCGGCTCGAGAAGCAAGCGACTGATCGTCGTCGTCCCAGCGGTCATTGACGTCGGGGAGCGGTATCGACGAGATCAGGAGTTGCGAGTACGGATGCCGGGGAGCTTTGATCACCAGGTCCACATCACCCACCTCCGCAACGCCACCCCGATACAGCACGATGATGTTGTCAGAGATCTGGTACGCGGTGGTCAGGTCGTGGGTGATATACAGAAATGAAATGCCAAAGTCGGCGTGCAGTTTTTTCAGACTTTCGAGAATGGTGGCGCGCAGCGAAGCGTCAACCATCGAGACTGGTTCGTCGGCGATAATCAGCCGCGGCTGCAGCAGCAGCGCGCGGGCGACCGTCAGACGTTGACGTTGGCCACCGCTCAACTGATGCGGGTAGCGCCCCAACGTTTCCTCTGGACGCAACCCCACCGCGACCAGGGCCTCCTCGATCTTGCTGCGGGCCTGCGCCTGCGACCGAGCGAGCCGAAACTTGGCCACCGGCACCGTCAGCAGGTGATCGACCTTATAAAAGGGATTGAAGACCTCGAAGGGATCCTGAAAGATCGCCTGGACTTCATGGCGGAACTCCATCCAGTCGCGGCGGGCCATCTTCCAGAGATTCTTGCCGCGATAAAACACCTCGCCGGACGTCGGCTGAGTGAAGCCCAGCAGGAGACGCGCCAGCGTCGTCTTGCCACTGCCGCTCTCGCCGGCGATGGTGGTGAACGATGGGACGTCGTCGCCCACCGCCAACGAGAAGTGATCGAGCGCGACGGTGGCCTCGGGGCCGCTACCGAACACCCGCGAGACGTCCCTGGCTTCGAGGAGCGCCGTCATCAGTCGTACAGATGGCAAGCCACAGAGCGCTTGGGGCGCGCTTCTTGTGGTGCAGGTACATCGACGGAGCAGCGCGGCATCACTTGCGGACAGCGCGGATGGAACACGCACCCGGACGGCGGATTGAGCAACGATGGGGGAGTGCCTGGAATCCCGTGCAGGACTCCCTTCACGTCAAGTGACGACAGGCTGGATATCAGGAGTTGCGTGTAGGGATGCATGGGCGACGTGAAAATGTCGCGGACCTGACCAACTTCGACCAACTTGCCGCCGTACATGACGCCGACCCGATCCACAAACTTCGCCATGAGCCCCATGTCATGTCCCACCAACAGAATGGAGGCGCCCAATCGCTTCTGCACGTTGCTGAGTGTCTGCATGATCTGTCGCTGCACGACGACGTCGAGCGCACTGGTCGGCTCGTCGGCAATGATCACCCTGGGCTGCATCGAAATCGCGATCGCGATGCACACGCGTTGCTTCATGCCACCGCTGAGCTCGTGGGGATAGAGTCGCAGGACGTTCGGTTGAAGGCCAACTGTCGCCAGGAGCTCCGGTAGCCGAGCAGCGATGGTGCGCTTCGATCCGGCATGCCCGTGCGTACGCATGCCGTCCAGGATCTGGTCCCCAATCCGCATCACGGGATTAAGCGAATTCATCGCGCCCTGCGGAACCAGCGCGATCTCCGCCAGGCGAACGTTGCGGATCTCGTTGTCTGATAGGGGGCCGAGTTGCGTATCGCCCAGGCGGATGGTGCCGCCCTCGATCATGCCCGGGGGCTTGATCATCCGCATGATCGCCCAGGCGGTGGTGGACTTGCCGCTCCCGGACTCTCCAACCAGGCCGAACCGCTCGCCCCGAATCAAGGTGAAATCGACCCCGTCGACGGCCTTCACCGGGCCGGACGGCGTGTGATAGTAGACGCGGAGGTCGCGTACCTGGAGGACCGCCTCGTCGCTCAAGCCGCCCTCTGGCGCCGCGGATTGGCGATCTCGTCTAGTCCGGCACTGACCAGGAACAATCCCGTGAACAGGACGACGATGACGACAATCGGTGGCACCCACCACCACCACAGCCCGCGCAGCATCGCGTTGAAGGCAATCGCCCAGTAGATCGTCATCCCAATCGTCGGCTCGTTCTGTGGACCCAGCCCCAGTGCTTCGAGGCCGATCGAGGCGAGCACCGCGCCGGCCACGGCGCCGACGAAACTCGCCGCGAGATAGGGCAACAGGTTCGGAACGAGCTCGCGCACGATGATCTCGAGCCCATTCATCCCTGACAACTTCGCCATCTGGACGTATGCGCGCTCGCGGAAAGACAGCACCTGCGAACGGATCGTTCGGGTCGGGTGCATCCAGGCCAGAGACGCCACCACCAGCGCCATGAGGTTAATGTCGATGACGCCTCTGATCGAGTTGGCGATGATGATCAGCACCAGCAGTCCCGGCACCGTCAGCAGCGTGTCGACGACCATCCGAATGACCGTATCGAGAGCTCCCCCCAGATAACCGGACAGAAATCCCAGGACGATGCCAATCAGCAGTCCGACGGTTCCAGCAATGAACCCGACGCGCAGCGTGAGCGGCACCCCCGCGACCAGCACCGCGAGCATGTCGCGTCCCTGGTCGTCGCTGCCGAGCGGCAAATCGGACGAGGGCGGTTGGTCGGGAATCGTCGCGGCGGGAACCGCATTGGTCACGTCGACGAAGCGCGGACCGATAACGCCGATCAGGATCAGGGCGACGAGGAGTACCAGCCCGACCACGAGGCCCGGGTTACGCCGGCAGTAGGCTCCGATCGACTGAGCCGTCGTGCGGCCCGGCCGGGTCGTGACGAGTGTCGCAGTCCCACTGAGCACCGCCACGGTCAGGTATTCCGATACGAGATGCGTGGATCCAGCAGCGGGTAGACCAGGTCGATGACCAGCGTGGCCAGGGCAATCGCGAAGATGATGACGAACACGATCCCATAGATGACGAAGAAATCTGACCCCGTGATCGACTTGTAGAGCAGGGTGCCAATGCCCGGCAGGCCGAAGACCACTTCAACCAGCACCGAACCGGAGACCACCGCCCCCAGCGCGATCGCCAGCGACGTGAACTGCGGCAGGATTGCGTTCCGGAGCGCATACCGGAAGAAGATCAACCGGTCGGGCAGACCCTTCGCCTCGGCCATGATCATGTAGTCCTCACCTTCGGTATTGACCATCATGCCGCGCATGCCAAGGGCCCAGAAGCCGACCGCCGCGAGAACAATCGACAGCGCCGGCAGCAGGGCGTGGTGCACGACATCCAGCACGAAGGCGAGGCTGAGTGAGGGGACTGTGCCAGTCGTGTACCCGCCCGACAGCGGAAAGAGCCGTTGCTCGATCGAGAAGAGGTACACGAGGATCAAACCAAGCAGGTAGTAGGGCACGGATGACAGGGTGAGCAACGGCGCGACCAGATAGTTGAACGCTCGAGGCGCCTTCGGCCAGGCCATGAGCGCCCCGAGCATGGTTCCGAGCGAAAACGCCACCACGGTGGCCACCAGAAGGAGCCCAATGGTCCAGGGCAGCGCCGCGCTGATCAGTGTCAGCGCTTTGGCGGGATACTGCGACATCGAGTAACCGAACTCCAGGTGCGCGGCGTCCCACAGGTAGCGCACATACTGAATGGGGAGCGGCTGGTCAAGGCCAAACTGCTGATCGTAGGCCTTGACCATCTCCTCGATGCTTTGCTGACTCACGCTGCCGTTGCGGGACATCATCAGCAGCCGCGTACGGATGGGATCCCCGGGCGCCATGCGCGGGATCAGGAAGTTGAGCGTCGCGGCTCCCCAGAGAACGACCACGAACTGAATGAGCCGGCCGACCGCGTAGCTGCGTCGCATGCGTCCCTGTCGCGTGCTAAGCCGCGGCCGATTTGAGGCCCAGCAAGACGAGCTCGCAGGTGCGGTGCCAGTTCGCGTTATTGATGTATGGAGTGCTGGCGTCAGGCCAGTTAGTCCAGTACGTCGTATTGACCGGGTTGCGGTGGTAGAACTGGACCAACGGAATATCCGGCAGTTCCTTCAGCCAGATCTCCATCGCCGAGTGGAAGAGGCCCGCCAGCTTCGGATCGTCCGGGGCCACCGTCCCCATCTGATCGACCAGCTTGTCGAACTCCGGGTTCGACCACCGGTAGGGTTGCGTCGCCGCCTGGCCGTTGGGCGCGCTGAATTTGCTCTGATACAGGCGCATGGTGAAGTACGGGTCGGACACGCTCCCACCGTGACCGAAGACGTACGCGTCCGCGTCGCCGTTGAAAATCAAGTCGCCGAAGTTGCTGGGCATCTTGAACGATGCGTCGAAGCCGCCCTTACGCAATTGCTGGACGATCACTGGAGTGACGTCCTGTTCAACCGCGAACGTGATGACCACGGGTGCGAGACGGTTGCCGTCCTTGGCCCAGAACCCCCCTGAGTCCTTGGTATAGCCCTTTGACTGCATCATCGTCGCGCTTTTGTCGAGGTTAAAGTCGTCAACCGGGTACTTCTGGAGGAGGTCCGCGATACCCTTGGTGTATTCGTTCAGGGCCGGGAACCCGGGGTATGGCACGACGGTTTTATCACCCGCACCCTGGTAGCCGATCTTGACAATCTCGTCGCGGTTGAGCACGTTGTTGATGGCGTGGCGGATGTCGGGGTCGTCGTACGGCGGCTTGGTGTCGTTGAAGCCGAGGCCCGTCGGCCACCAGTCGACGTAGCCGTAGGGCGGATCCTTGCCGCTCCAGCTGGCGATCTTGGGGTTGCGATCCATGGCGGCCTTGATGTTGCCGAGCTGCATCGTCAGGGCGCAGTCAGCCTCGTTGTTGATCAGCAGCTCGACCTGCTTGGCCTCGTCGTAGCCCGGCAGAAAAATCATGCGCTCGGGCGCTGGCAAGGCATGGAAGCCGGTTTTGGTGCCCCACCAGTCATCCCGCCGATCCCAGATCTTCTGTTGCGGGTCGGAGTAGACCATCTTGTACGGGCCAGTCACGACCGGCCAGCCCTTGGCGAGGTCGAAGTTGGTGAACGTCAGCGGATCCTGGCCCTTGAAGATGTGCTCCGGGACGATGAACACGCCGACGTCCTGGTGGAATGTGAAGTAACTGAAGATGAAGCGCGGGTTCGCATCCGTGAGCGTGAACAGGACTGTGTTGTCGTCTGGGGCCGCGACGCTTTTGACCCACTGCTTCATGTCGGCCGACCAGGCGAGCTTTGGCGCATTGTCGATGAGCATCTGGACGGTGAACACCACGTCCTTTGCAGTGAAGGGCTGGCCGTCGCTCCACTCGACGCCCTTGCGGAGATTGACGGTCACCGACTTGAAGTCGTCGCTGAACTTGTAGGCGGTTCCAATCCACGGCATCTCGCCGTTCTTGCAGTCGACGCCCGACAGTCCGCAGACGGTGTCGGTGTGGTAGGCGTTGTAGTAGAAGAGCGGCTCCATCACGGCCTGGTACCCGCTGCGCGAGATGCCGGGCAAAAACGGGTTGTGCATCGCGACGTCGCTGAACTGCTGGGGCGCCTCACCTCCGACGCCAACTGAGATCCAGGTCTTGTCGCGGGGTACCTGCTTCAGCGAGCTCAGGTCAACCGCGGGCGCGGCCGCGGCAGCGGTCGTGGGCGCGGGCGCCGTGGTGGGCGCCGGCGCCGTAGTGGGCGCAGGCGGGGTGGTCGGCTTGGCGGCGGCAGCGGTCGTGGGCGCCGGCGCCGTCGTTGGCGCGGCCGGAGCCTGGGTAGGCGCGGCAGCCGGCTTGGCAG
>Ga0070730_10002203_pt1 | contig 17936 bp, 10 predicted proteins | sample Coa_R1_3_FD_66447 | JGI IMG/M metagenome (GOLD analysis project Ga0070730, IMG submission 66447) | Surface soil microbial communities from Centralia Pennsylvania, which are recovering from an underground coalmine fire - Coalmine... | ecosystem: Environmental > Terrestrial > Soil > Unclassified ... | reverse complement strand
ACCTGACTTTCACCCAAGATGTTTACGCGGGCAGCGTGCTCTATGGCGGCCGGAGAAACTCGTTCCGCGCCATACTCGGCGAGGATGATATTTTTCTCGCCGAAGAAAGTTGCGTGCTTCGCTGGTTTCATGCTGAAGGCAAGATCGTGGTGGGACAACGCAGCCAGCTTTTCGGCAGAGCGTCGTCGGAAAAAGCCATTCATGTCTCCCGCGGATGCAGTTTTGAGCGAGTTCATGCGCCAGCCATCTATACGTCCCTTGACGGCCAGGCGGAGCCGGAGTTGGATGTTCCCGCAGCCAAACCACCCGCCGAAAAAATCCTGAAGCTGGGGCGCTCCCGCATCAACGGCGACCTTCATCTGGGTTCGGGAGAGATGCTGTTGGGAAACATCATCGTCAGTGGCTCCATCCAGGTGGACGAGGGCACGCGCATCTTCGGCAGCGCCAAAGGAAATGGAGACATCCATTTACACCAGCAGGCCGAGGTCCAGGGAAGCCTTGTAAGTACCCGGACCATACATATTGCATCCAACTGCTCTGTGAAGGGTCCATTGCTGGCGGAAGACGAGATCATCATCGGGGCTGGAACTCAAATCGGAACCCCAAATTCACCTACAACTGTAAGCGCTCCGCGCATTCGTATCGCACCCAATTGCGTGGTGCATGGGACTCTGTGGGCCAGGGTTGAAGGCAGAGTGGAGGAGTAATGCGCGGCCCATTGCTGAGTCTGTTGCTTGCACTGTGCGCATCCAGCGGCTACACAGCTCAAACTGCCGCCAGCCAGTTTGTTCCCACGCATTATCGTTCTACTGACGGCGCTTTGCTTCTGCAGACTAACGGCAACTATGTTGAACCTTATTTTGCCACCAAAGCTTTGCTCACCGCCCAGGATGCAGGATTGGACATCCGCCAGGCGGGGCTGGCGTGGATCCGTTGGGCGCTGCAACGCCAGAACAAGGATGGACGGTTTGACCGTTACTGCCAGAAGGCGGGAGCCGAATGGAAAGCCTGTGGGGCAGCCGACGCCGATGATTCCATGCTGGCCCTGTGGCTGCAACTTCTTTACCGCCTCGCGCCCGACAGTGGCATTCCGCCGGAGTGGCAGGTAAGCACCCAAAAGGCCCAGGCGCAACTGGCCAAGCTGAGAAATGGCCGTCTGGGTATCTATCACGTCTCGGGCAGAAACCATGTGGCGCTGTTTATGGACAACATAGAGGTTTACTCTGCGCTGAAAGATATTGCCAAGGCCCAAGACCGGTTTGGCGACAAGCAGGCGGCTCAAACCACCAACAAGCAGGCGGAGAACCTGGCGGCGGCCATTGATCATGTTTTCTGGGACAAGCGCCACCAGTGGTTTCGCTCGTCCATGCAGAAGAACCAGCCGGCGTTTTATCCCGACGTAGTAGCCCAGGTGTATCCGCTGCTGGCTGGCTTTCCTTTAAGGGATGAAAACGCCCGCTCGGCCTGGTCCACGTGGAGAAGCAAGTTTGCTTCCGCATGGCTGGAGGATAAATACGATCCTCATCCTTGGGGCCTAGTGGCGCTGGCGGCCATGAAGATGGGCGACCCAAGCAGCGCGCTGTGCTGGCTTACTCATTCAGAGTCCCTACGTTACAGCCCGCAATGGAACATTCTCGAAGAAGCTGTTTTTCAAGGCCTCGACCAGCAGATGCAAGACCAACGCTCAGCAAGCGCAACGGCCTGCTCCAAGACCATGAACCAGGGAACGCCAGGTGAGCTATGAAGAAGTTGATCAAACACGGAACGGCCATCCTGATCTTGCTCGGAGCTTTATTCAGCACCGCCGCCTACATGCATCGAGGCGATCCGCACCCGGGCACTACCCTGGATACGTTATTCCTGCTTGTTCCGGACTCCGCCGACGCCAGTGATCCGGCAGTCCATATGTGGCTGGATGCCGCCGAAGAAGAGGGACTGCATCTGGAGCTTGTGCGCGATTCGACCCTGCTCAACCCCATATCCCAATTTCAGGCTGCCGGCCTGATCGTTCCGGACAAGATTCATCGCATCGCCAACGACACTTTGATTGCCGCACTCCACGACTACGTTCATCGCGGCGGCAAACTCCTGCTCGTCTACGACGCCTGCACCTGGGACTTGAATGGCCACTTCCCGAAGTTCGCTTCCCGGCTGTCAGACCTGATCGGGGTGGGCTATGCCATGTATGACGAGTTTGGCAAGAACACCATGCAGCAGGGACGAGTATGGGGCAACGAAAAAGCCATGGCGGAGCTTGGCATCCCTCCCGGCAAATATGTTCCCATGGGATCGGTAACTTCTTCGGCATCGCTACGACCGGCTTCGATGAAGGGCGAGAAAGCAGAAGCCGGCAACGAAACCCCTTCGTCCGAACGCCGTTTTACATTTTCCCGCTATCTGTATAACGACCTGAAATATCCGTCGTTCCGCACGTCAGGAAAATTCGATGGCAAAATCTTGTTGCAGTCGGAAGGCGCATTTGTCGCTGGCCAGCGGAAGCACGGACTCGGCGACGTGCTTTTCGTGAACCTACCGCTGGGCTACCTTGCAAGCCGCACCGACGGATTGCTGCTTCATTCTTTCCTCCATTACTTTGCCGTGGACATGCTGCACCTTCCCTATCTGGCGGCGGTGCCGGATGGAGTCGGCGGCCTGGTGCTCAATTGGCACGTTGACGATGAAAAATCTCTGAAACGCGTCGAGATGCTGGATAAGGCAGGTATTTTTGACCAAGGACCTTTTTCGGTCCATTTCACAGCCGGTCCCGACGTCAATGCGGCCAATGACGGCCAAGGCATGGACGTGGAACATAATCCTGAGGCACAAAAATGGATTCGCTCTTTGATGAGCCGAGGAGATACCATCGGGAGCCATGGCGGGTGGATCCATAACTACTTCGGCGAAAACCTGAATGACGACAACGAGCGCGACTTTCAACGCTACCTGCTTCTGAACAGCAAAGCCCTCGAAGATGTGATGGGCGCACCGGTCAGGGAATACTCAGCTCCCCTGGGAAATCATCCGCAATGGGTGACTCGCTGGCTGGAGCAGCATGGCTACAACTCGTATTACTTTTCAGGCGACTCCGGCATGGGTCCGACCCAGGTCTATCGTGACAACGGACGGGATGGCTCTTCCATCTGGGCCTTTCCCATTCTGCACTTGGGCACCGAAGCCAGCCTGGAAGAGATGAGCATTGACCGGGTACCAGAGCCGACAGTTCAATCCTGGCTGCTAAGCATTGCCGACTTTACTTCCGAGAGTCATGTTGCCCGGCTGGTGTACTCGCATCCTCTGGGCGCAACCATATACATTCCTGCGCTCCAGGCATGGATGAGACATACAAAAGATCTCTCCAGCCAAGGCAAATTCCGCTGGTACACCATGGCCGGGATCGCCGACTTTATGAACAAACGCATGGGGGTGCAATGGAGTCTTACCCGTTCCGGACAAAGAGAACTTTTGGAAGCCAGCCATCCTAAGGGCCTGGAACACCAGGCGTGGATGTTTTCAAAAACACAGTATCGCCAACCGCGGGCTACCCACGGGGCCGCAACCATTCGCAGCGCAGACAACTGGTGGATCGTTACTGCCGGCAACTGCAAACAATTGACGATTGAATTGGATGAGCAACAACTCTGACGCGCCACCTCCGTTCAATGGAGGCTTTGCTATGAAAAGAAAACTGATACTTGCACTCATACTGTTCCTGACATGCATTCTGGCCGTGGGCCAGGAGCGTGGCTCCACCGTTCCCCAAGGCACCAGCATTCCCGGGCTTGGCGGGCTCTCTCTGGGCATGGATGGCCCTGGATTTGTCGAGTTCGGCGGCAGCTACAGCCACCTCAGCAGGACCGAACTGAGCGCGCCCTTTGCTCCCTGGGGTGATGCCTACCTGCGGGGCATGATGTCCCGAGGCAACAACAAATTCAACGCCGAGCTTACGCGGCAAGTACACTACTCAGACACCGGCTGGTTTTACGGCCTGGGATGGATCCGCACCTGGAGCCCTAATTGGTTTACCGAGGTGAGCGCAGGCTCGAGCACGCGCGGCTTCTTTCTACCCAAGTTTCGCACCGACGCCATCGTCAATCGCAAAGTCCTTTCCCGCCAGCAGTTGGTTCTTACGGGCGGGGTAGGCTATGACAAGAGCAAGACCGTAAACACCGCCACCCGGTTTCAGGCTGGCGGCAGCTATTACTTTGAGCACCCTTTCGTGTTGCAAGGCGGTGTTGTGTGGACTCGTGCCAACCCGGGCTCCATCGTGGCTCGCTCTCAATTTCTGGCTGTTACCCAGGGCCACGATAAAGAACACTTTATCTCTTTGCGGGCTGAAATTGGCCGTGAAGGCTACGAGCTGATTGGGCCGCAGGCCGCTCTCTTCGACTTTGTTGTCCATAACTATTCCGCCAACTGGCGCCAGTGGCTGGGACCGAACTGGGGCTTTAACCTCGCATTTGAGCACGAGAGCAACGTCAGTTTCCGGCGCTTCGGGGGCACGCTTGGCTTCTTCATGGACTTTTAGGCCGTTTAGCCGGCAGGAAAAAAATCTGCCCGGCTGGCTGCAAGCACTCCGCCAGCAGGGTTGGCGCGGAGGCACCATCACTCCGCACCGGGCTTTTGCACGTTTGCACATAGGGCTCAAAGAAATCTTACTCTGTGCTTGCCTGGTCTATGGGCTAAGCTTTGGCTGGATCAAGGCGCTGCCCTTCGTCGGAAATTTCTGGGGCCGGATCTTTGCTTACTGGGCCAAAGCACTCAACCTGGAGGGAAGCCTGACCGTGGCTCCCCAGCACTGGGGATCGCACATCCATTTTTCCCTGCCCTTTCTGAACATGTCCGCCGGACCTGCCGACGCGCATACCTGGTGGATCGCAGCGGTGGTGACCCTGGGAGTGTTTGGAGCTACCTATTTCATCTCAGAGGAACATACTCCGTGGATGTACCTGCTGCGATTTCTTGTACTGATTCAGGGTACGGCCCTGATCTATTTTGTTTTTGCCGCAGCCCGTTTTCCCCATGACCTGCCAAGCTACACCATCAGCATGCTTTTCTTCGGCGTCATTTTGACCGGGCTTATTCCGCTGATCCTAGGGTTCACATATTTTCTGTTCGATTTCAGCGTGTTCAAGAAGCTGATGCTGTCGCTTCTCAGCATGGGATACCTGACATTATTTCTGCCCTTCCAGTACATGCTGCAGATCTATATTCTGCGCAAATCTATCCTTTATATGCCGCTTCTTTATTTCGCCTTTGGACCCTTTCTTGATGTTCTGATCTTCGTGAGCCTCTATTCCTGGGGGATGAGTTGGAAGTCGAAGAATAAGATGGTGTACTGATTGCCAAAACTGCCATAAGTGCCAGAATTGCCATAAGTGAATAGGTCTTTGGCCACAATACTTGTTCACCTCATCCGTTATTCTCAGTTTTGCTTCTCCCTGGCAACGCTTCTGTCCCTCACCAAATTATGGCAATTTTGGCATTTATGGCAATTCTGGCAATCCACTACTGTTTCTTCCCTAGCAGCTAAATAAGAGCTTCCGCCTAACCCTTCCTAGGGTAATCTGCGGTCAGGAGTGACTAAGCCCCTTTTCTTGTACCACCCAAGGGTCTATCCCGATGCAACCAGAGTAGATGCGTCTCTACCCTTGGCCGCATGTTTAAACAACATACAAACTTCAACCCCCTGAACTTGAAGAACGCAGTCAGGCTGTTTACCGGCCTTTTATTGTTTTCAACCATAAGCTTCGCGCAATCGGTTTCGGTCTCCTCTCCATCGAACGGCGCTACCGTAAGCTCTCCCGTTCATTTTGTGGGTTCAGCCGACGGCGGGGGGTTCCCGGCAACGGCTGTCCGCATCTATGTGGACGGCCAGAGCATGTACACCACTAACTCTGCCAATCTGGATACGTCTGTTCCGATCTCCGCCGGCAACCACTTTGTGGTCGTTCAAGCATGGAACTCGGCCGGGCAGGTCTTCAAGAGTCCCATGAGCCTTACCGTTTCGAATGCCACACCCACCCCTACGCCTACATCGGGGGGAGCCGGGGTCTCTGTTTCACTGCCTGCAAATGGCGCAAGTACAGGCTCGCCAGTCCAATTTGTCGCTTCGGCCACACCCAACAGCGGACGCGTGATTGTCGCCATGCGTATCTATGTGGACTCCAACAACGCATTCGCCATCAACGCTTCCAGCCTGAATACCTGGCTGGGGCTGGCCACCGGCGGCCACTCGGTGGTCATTCAGGCGTGGGATAATACTGGAGCGGTGTACAAGAAGGCGCTCTCGATTAACGTGGGATCTAATCCGAATCCGACACCAACTCCACCGCCCAACTCTCCTTACCAGGCCAACCTCAACGCCACAGGCCAATGGATATCCGCCAACTCCATTGCTCCCGACGGAGCTATCCTCTACGGTTCATCGAAGATCAATCCTTATTTCAGCAACCTGGCGGCAATTGGCATGACCAAGAATCCGGCCAACTACCAGCAGGTGCAAAACTGGATGCAGTGGTATATGAACCACCTGAACTGGCCAGACAAGTGGGGACTGTACGGAACTACTTACGACTATGATTACAACAATGGCGCAGAAACTTCACTGAACGACGCTGACTCCACCGATTCGTATGCGGCCACCTTCCTTTCAGTAGCTTGGGCCTACTACAGCACCGGTGACGCCAACGCTCAGTCTTACGTGAAAACTCTCGCCTACCAACTGGATGCGATCGGTCAAGTCGTGGTGCAGACCCAAAACAGCGATGGTCTCACCTGGGCCAAACCCGATTACCAGATCAAGTATCTGATGGATAACTGCGAAGCCTATCGCGGGCTGCGCGATCTCGCGCTCTTGTTTGGCAACGCTTTCAACGACGCCAGTAAGCAGCAGTATTACAACGCCAAGGCTGATCTTATGCTTCAGGGCATTCAGGGCATGTGGATGAACGGCACCTGGGCCGTCTATAAGGACGGCATTGACCGCCTGATTGGACCCAACCTGGGAACCTGGTATCCGGACGCCAGCAGCCAGATGTTCCCGGTGATGCAAGGCGTGATCGCCGCCTCCGATTCCCGGTCTCAACAAGCCTATAACCAACTGCTCAATGCATGGCCGGGATGGGCGAATCTCTCTTTCAACGGCCAGGACCCATTTCCCTGGGTGATGATCGCGGATGCCGCTGCAGTCATGGGAGATACCGGGCGCGTGAATACCTATATCAACAACATTCAGAACCAGTACGTGAAGAACGGATTCCCGTGGCCTTTTTACTCCATGGAGGCAGGCTGGTTCATGCGGCTCAATGCCTACATGTTGGGCAGGAGGCCGAATTAACAAAATCGGGTGATCATTTCGGCACGTTATAGTGCAAGCTATTCATCGGGTGATTCGGATGATCCGATCACCCGATAGTTTTGCTAACCTCTTTAAACCTGCTACGATGGGCTCTAATCCAGGAGCTTGGTTATGGTATTTCTCCACAAGCAGTGGTTGGTCAACCTTGTTTTCTTAGCATTCTTCTTTATTGCAGCCCAAACACAATCCAACCCACCGTCGCCTGCCTCTCAGTCACCTGCTGTTCAACAGCAACCGGCCCCTACACAAACAAACATTCCGGGCAAGCAGAATGATAAGAGTCCTGCGGAAGAAAAGCCGCAAAAGGTCTATGAATCCTCGACTGTGCTGAAGGCCATCACCCGCTTAGTGGTGGTTGACGTGGTGGCGACGGACAACAAAGGAGCGCCGGTTGCCGACCTGGAGGCCAGCAACTTTACCCTTCTGGAAGATGGCAAAGAGCAAAAGATACGAGTGTTCTATTTCCAGCACCCCACGCGGACTCCGGTTCCAGCAGCGGCGGGGCCAGCGGAGCTGAAACTCCCGCCGAATGTGTTCTCCAACATTCCCCGGTACGACATTCATAACACTGCTCTCAATGTGGTTTTGCTGGACGCGCTCAATACCACCGCTATCAACCAGGCCTATGTTCGGGACCAGATGATCAAGTATCTGGAGAAGATGCCGGCGGACCAGCCCGTTGCCGTCTATGGCTTGACCACAAAGCTGCGCATGCTGCAGGACTTTACGAGCGATCCGAGCGTGCTCAAGAACATAGTCAAGAGCTTAAATACCAAGAGTTCACCGCTGCTCAACGATCCAACTGGAAATGGCGAGGCGGCCCTCTACGGTCCCGGCGTGTTCGAGTCGCTGCCTCAGCAGATGCAGCAGGCGATCCAGAATTTTGAGCAAGAGAGTACCAATGCCCAGACGGACATACGGGTCAGATACACACTGGCCGCCCTAAATGCCATTGCGAGGAGCCTGGCCGGATATCCAGGACGAAAGAACCTGATCTGGCTCTCAGAAGCTTTCCCTCTCAGCATAGATCCAACGATAGACATCGATGGAAACTTTAACACCACTACGAGCACGCGCGATTATGGACCGGATATCGCCAAAACCGCTGATGCGCTGATGAACGCTCAAGTCGCCGTCTACCCAGTTGATGCGAAAGGCCTGGCCGGTTCATCTTTTTTCAGCGCCTCCAACAATGGCACAGACAAGTTTGGGCGTTCGGTCACGCGCGGAGGCCGCATGGGGCAGACCCTGAGCAACGAATCAGCAGCGCTTTTCTCCAATCACAGCACCATGCTGGACCTAGCTGAACGGACGGGCGGAAAGGCCTTCTACAATCGCAACGATATTGACGCGGCCATTGGACACAGCATTGATGACGGGTCTACCTATTACACACTGGCTTATTATCCGGAGAACAAAAACTGGGACGGCAAATTCCGCAAGATCAGCGTCAAAGTCAACCGTCCCGGAGTGAAGACGCGAAACCGCTTTGGTTATTTCGCCTCCGAACCCAAGAACTCGCTGGATCCCAAGCACCGCGACGCTCTTTTCTCCGAAGCCATGGACCTTGATTTTCCGATTTCCACAAGCCTGATTTTTGAAGCTGGTGTAATCCAGCCTTCGTCCAAAACCCAGAACAAGGTCATGATCAACTTTGCTATGGACCCCCATGCAATTTCCTTTGAAAGGAAAGACGATGGCCTTGCATACGCAAGCGTAGCGTGTGCCGTCCATGTATATTCCGCCCAAGGTAAGTCTCTGAAGACTGATGCAAGCGGGATCAATACGGCCCTTAAGCCCGACACATACAGGAAAATCATGTTCGGAAGGTTCCCATGCCAGGAAAAAATCGATCTCGCACCTGGCAGTTATGTTCTGCGCTTAGGCGTAATTGACAACACCACGGGATTAGTGGGGACTGCGAATGCCAAGGTCACTGTGCTCTTGCCGGCGCCGGAAACAGCAGCAACCAAGCCGGAAGAAAACAAGCAGTAAAATATCCAGGACATTGTTCAGCCAACCATGGATGAAAAACCGTTCTACGGCAAGAAGTCAGCCGAATACGGGCAGGCGCAACGCAAGCATCTGAGCCGTTCCGAATTGGATAATTTTGATCCCGGCTCCCGCCGCTTTGATGCGGTCAAGGTCATCGCAGAATCCTGCCAGGGGCGCGTGCCCCGCTTGATTCCCATCAAATTCCAGCGCATGTCTCTTTCGTTGTTTGCGTTCTTTCGCGGAAGCGTAGAGGTCATGGCCGCCGACCTGGCTTCCGCGAAGAACACCAGGATCGACGTGCAACTGGCCGGCGACGCCCACGTAAACAACTTCGGCTTTTTCGCTTCTCCTGACGCGCAGGTAATCTTCGATATGAATGACTTCGATGAGACCTTCCGCGGCCCCTGGGAATGGGACGTCAAGCGCATGACCACCAGCATCATGCTGGCCGGACGCGAAGCAGGCGACAACAACCCCCAATGCAAAGAGGCGGTTGCCACATTTCTCTCTGCATATTGCGGCTGGATTCATCGCTTCGCGCAAATGCTGACCATAGATGTCGCACGCCACCGGGTAAAACGTAACCTGAATGCTTCCGCTTTGAGCGGCTCCCTGCGCAAAGCGGAGCGCGCAACCCCCGCGCAAAACTTGCAGAAGCTTGCAAGAAAGACTGCACGTGGCTGGCGCTTTCGGTCCAAAACAGCGATTCTATGGGAGGTGCAAGGCCAGACCCGAAAGACCGTGCTCGGTGCTCTGCCTCTTTACCGCAATACGCTTCTGCCTGAGCATCAGCGTCTTTTTGACCGCTATCAGGCTGTAGATGTCGGTTTCAAAATTGTGGGCACCGGCAGCGTCGGGACGAGAGATTATGTAGTCCTGATGTTTGGCCGCGATGATCGTGATCCATTGATCCTGCAGATTAAGGAAGAGCCTCCTGCCATTTATTCCCGTTATTTGAAGCAGCCCAAGCCCCGGAATGAAGGCCAGCGCGTCGTGGAGGGCCAACGGATGCTGCAAGTGGCCTCAGACATGCTCCTTGGATGGTGCTCCATGGAAGGGCGCGACTACCTGGTACGCCAACTCAACGATCACAAGGCCGGACTTGAAATTGCGGAATTACAAGGAGAGCGTCTCACAGAATATAGCCGCCTGTGTGGCGAACTGATGGCCAAAGGCCATGCCCGCTCCGGCGACTCGGTCGCCATCTCTACCTATCTGGGCCCGGGCGACAAAGCCACCCAATCACTGCGCCGTTTCGCCGTTCGTTACGCCGATCAAGTTGAAGCCGACTATGCCGCTTTCCGCAAGGCCATGAAGAGTGGCGCTTTGAATAAATTGCTTCACTGAAGCCCTATGCCTTAATGGTTCTTTACAGGCGACCTCCCCAAGCCCACTTATACTGAACGGGCGATCTCATCCATGGTTCGAAAGAGGAAATGAATGCATATCGCCTGCTTTGTTCCAGTTGGTCAAAACGGCCCTTATAGATTGCATCTGACGAGCACACTCTATCCTGTGATCCAATGTGCCTTGGAGGGCACGCTATGAAGAGACTTATGTATTTATCGCTGTTGCTGATCTGGAGTGCCACGCTAGCTTTCTCCCAGGCACAGACACAAGACCGCGGCAACGGTCGGCCTCCGGGGGAGAACATTGTCGGCAAAGTAACATCTGTCAACAAGGACTACTTGACGGTCACTCCACTCACCGGGGGCGAGCCGGTCACCATCAAGATCGGCGCAAACACTCGTGTAAGCAAACAGCGCCAGCCTATCAAGGTGGAAGAAATCAAAGTTGACGAAATCGTATTTGCCCGGGGACAGATCAACGGCAACACCGTGGAAGCCACAATGGTCGGCGTTATTCCTGCGGAGATGGCGCAGCGTTTCCAGCAAGGCGGCATGGGTGGTGGGCAGTTTAACCGAGAAGATCTGGGCAAGAAGTTCATTGCGGGTGAAGTTAAGGCCATCAACGAAACCAAACTCACTGTCGCCCGTCCCGACGGCCAGAGCCAGGACATCGAAGTGGACGAAAACACTTCATTCAAGAAAGGTGGGGAGAGTGTTACTCTCGCGGACATCAAGATCGGAGATTTCATTGCCGGGCCGGGTGAGTTGAAAGATAATCTCTTTGTTGCGAAGGAATTGCGTGTGGGGCGTCCACGTATGGGCGGCATGGGCAACGGCCAAGGCAACGCTCAAGGTAGCGGCGCAGGCACCGGCAAGGGCAACGAACAGAAAAAGCCGGAGAGCCAGAAACCTGAGCAGACTCCACCAAGAGGCTAGTACCTTGACCACTAGAATGATGGTGTTTTCGGCTATAGAGAGCATTTCTCCACGCCAGCCACAGGGGCTCAAGCCCTTTATTTATAAGCTTTTTCGGCACGACTGAAAGTCGTGCCCTGATACAGGTCTCGATCGGCGATGCATTTTCTAAGCGGCCAGAGAACCAGGCAAAGAAAATGAGCCGTTAGAGATTGAGCATCTTGAAAAACATGCAAAATTCATTAGCCAGCAAGTTTTCCGATCACCCGACCACCCGATCAAGAGCCTGCACAGAGGTGCGCCGAAGTGATCACCCGATATCGAGATTTGCCTTGTTCTTATGCGCCATGTACCTGGTTTTTGTCTCATCGCTCTGGGCGCAGGACACAGCTCCTTTCGGCGTGATTGCCGGCACGGTGAAATCCGGCAACGTGCCTCTTCCCGGCGTCACTGTCACCGCGGCCAATACTCTTACCGGCAAGAAATACATCACATCCACCGACGTAGACGGTAGCTTCAGGTTAGAGGTCGGCAGCAAGGGGCGTTACGTGGTGCGGGCCGAATTTTCTGCCTTCTCTCCAATAACCCAGGAGATCCTGCTCAACGCCGAAAACCGCAACGGCCGGGCAGATCTGGCTATGGTCCTTCTTTCGCGTGCACAAAGAGACACGCAGCAACAGCAAGCCGGAGATCAATCCGGCCAGCTTTCCGGTGCTTTGGCGGGACTAGGGGTGCAGCGGCTTTCGCTGGCTGCCGGCGACGGAGCCGGAACGCCGGGAGCCGCGTCTGCGGATCCTTCCTCCCTTGCCGGTTCGGGACTTCCCAACGCCGGGTTGGCTGCTGAGGGCAACACCGAATCAGTGACAGTCTCCGGGGCCATGGGACGCAGCGAGCAGCCGACTTTTGATCCTGGCGAAATCCAGGACAGGATCGCTGAAATGCGGGACCAATCCGGGCGCGGCGGCAACTTTCAGGGGGGCGGCGGCCCCATGGTCATCATGATGGGAGGAGGTGGAGGCGGCGGCTTCGGTGGTCCGGGCGGTTTTGGCGGGGGGCGCGGCTTTCGCAACTTCAACGTCAACAAGCCGCACGGCGCAATCTTTTATAACTACGGCGGCGACGCGCTCGATGCCCGTCCTTATTCCCTGACTGGCCAACCGACAGACAAGGCCAGCTATTCGCAAAACCGGTTTGGGATCACCATGGGCGGGCCGTTGAATATCCCCCATGTCTATCATGGGGGAACCAAGACGTTTCTCTTTGGTTCCTATACGGGAACTCGCGGCACCAACCCTTACGACGTATTCTCCACGGTGCCCACACTGGCGCAGCGCGCGGGTGATTTCTCGCAGTCATCGGTACCCATCTTCGATCCCAACACTCATACCCAGTTTGCCAACAACATGATTCCCTCGATTAATCCGGCGGCGACTGGGCTGCTGCAATTCATTCCTCAACCCAACCTTCCGGGGACCAGCCAGAATTTTCATTTTGTTTCAGCCAACCGCACCGATACCGACACCATGTTCCTCCGGTTTAATCACAGCTTTGGCTCCGATCCGGTGGGCATGTTCGGGGCTTTTGGCGGCGGACGTGGCGGCGGTGGCGGTCGCGCACGGCAGCAACAACGGCAACAGCAGCAAGACCAGAATAGCGGCAACAAGCCGAAGGAAAAGTCCCATTGGTCGCAGAGCATCAACGGCGGATTCAGCTACAACAATATTCGCAACACCCTGCTGAATCCATTCCCCAATCTTGGCGGCCAGCAGACAGTCCATAACTATAACGGCAATTTCGGCTATAACCTCAACAAAGGCGTCTTCCTGAATTCGCTGCGCTTCAACTACAACCACAGCGGAAACAACCGGCTGAACAACTTCACCGGACACAACAACATCGAAGGCCAGTTAGGGATTGGCGGCGTCTCTCCCCTGCCCTCCGATTTCGGCTTGCCCAACGTCAACCTCTCGCCCGAATTCAGCAGCCTGCAGGATCTCTCGCCCGTGGTCCGCACTGACCAGAACTATACGATCAGCGATTCCATGACCTGGACCCACGGCAAGCATGGCTGGAGTTGGGGAGGTGATTTCCGTCACCAACTCATCGACCTGAGCAACGCCTCCAATGCCCGAGGTACTTTTGTCTTCACTGGAGCCACCACCGGCGGAATCGGCCCTGATGGAAAATTCCACAACGGCCTTCCCTTTGCTGATTTCCTATTGGGCTTTGCGCAGCAGACATCGGTCCAGTTTGGCGCTGAGAATTATCACTTCCGGGACAACTCCTTTAATCTTTACGTGCAGGACAACTGGCGCGCCGCTAAAAACCTAACCCTGAACCTGGGCTTGCGTTACGAGTACATCGCGCCTTTCACCGAGGCGAACAACCGATTAGTCAATCTGGATATCGCTCCGGGATTTACCGCAGTGGCTCCGGTGCGGGCCGGCCAGACTGGGCCATTCACCGGCAAGTTTTCCAATGGACTGGTGAATCCCGACTGCAACAATTTTGCGCCGCGCGTGGGCATCGCCTGGAAGCCATTGTCTAAAACTGTGGTTCGGGCCGGTTACGGCGTGAACTACAACCTCGGCCAATACGCCACTATGGCTACGCAGCTTGGCTTCCAACCACCGTTTGCCTTCACGGAGATCAATCCGGCCTCTAGTCCGACATCCCTGAGCTTGCAAAATGGCTTTCCGCCCAACAATTCCACCATCACCAACAGCTATGCCGTGGACCGTAACTACCGACTGGCTTACGTTCAGTCGTGGAACCTGAATATTCAGCAAGAGGTGAAATCGGACCTGGTGATCAACATCGGCTATACCGGATCCAAGGGCACGCACCTGGATATCGTCCGGGCCCCCAGTCTCGATGCCAACGGACTGCCCATTGCCGGCGCCCAGCCTTTTCTCTTTGAATCGTCGAATGGCTCTTCCGTGCTGCATTCCGGCACCTTGCGCGTCCGCAAGCGCATGCGTCACGGCCTTTCCCTGGGTGGGACATACACTTACTCAAAGTCCATTGACAACGCCTCTTCCATTGGCGGAGGCGCTGTAGTAGTCGCGCAGAATGATCGAGACCTGGCAGCGGAGCGCGGGCTTTCCAGCTTTGATCAGCGCCATCGCCTAACTGCCGATTATTCCTACGATCTGCCGTTGGGCAAAGACAGGAAATGGCTGAACAACGGCAGTTGGGCAGCCAAGGCCCTGGGCGGATTCTCTTTCAGTGGCAATTTGACCGCGGCTTCAGGTTTTCCGTTTTCTCCTCGCATTTTTGGCAACGCCGCCGATATCCGTCGCGGAATCACAGGCGCGCATCGGCCTGATGTCGTCCCCGGACAGTCCATTCAATCCAGCGATCCCAACATTCTGCACTGGTTCAACACCGCTGCCTTCACCAACCCAACGGGAGCGTTCGGCGATGCTGGACGAGACATCATTATTGGCCCGCGCACGGTTGATGTGGATATGGCCTTTGGAAAGACTATTCAGGTGAAAGAGATGCAGAGCCTGGAACTCCGCTTCTCTGCCAACAATGTTTTCAATCATGCTCGCTTCACCTCGATTGACACGACCCTGGGCTCTCCCACTTTCGGACAGGTTATATCGGTGGGGTCCATGCGTAAAGGCCAAATAACGATGCGATACAGGTTCTAGCCGCAACCATAGAGGACACAGCATGGCGGAGCTACAACCAAAACCAGTTCACCGCAAAGGACGCTAAGGGCGCAAAGGAAAGTCAGAACAAAAATCACAACCGCAGAGGGCGCAGAAAAACGCAGAGGCACGCAGAGAAAAATCTGATTGGGTTCGGCGGATCAAATTTTGTGACAACCAACAAGAGGGGGCAATCATGAAGGCAAAAAAATACGTTTCCCAGCGACTGTCATCTCTTGATTTCTTTGGATTTTCTCCATGCCTCCGTGCCGTAGCTTGCCTTCGAGCGCAGCGCAAGATGTTGGGGTTTGTTTTTGGTTCTCCTTTGCGCCCATTGCGTCCTTTGCGGTGGATCGTTTTTGCCATGCTCCTGGTTTCCGCCCTGGCCGCGCAAAACCAGAATCCCCAGCAAGGTCAACGCCAGAGCGTCTTCACCTTCAAGACAGAGACGGAATTAGTGCTGGTCAACGTGGTAGCCCACGACAACAAGGGCAACCTTGTTCAGGACCTCAAGCGCGAGGACTTCATCATCCTGGAAGATGGCAAGCCGCAGACTGTCTCCAGCTTCGACTACGAGCATATCGATAGCGATCCTATGCCCTCTGCTGCCGGGCTTGGGCAGCAAAGCGTTACCGAGCAGCCTGTCCCTGCCAAACCGATTCTGACAGCCAAGGATGCCGAAGAAGCGTTGAGCAACAAAAGAGTGATCGTCCTCTTCTTTGATCTCAGCTCCATGAATCCCGATGAGATCCAACGCGCCGTTGACGCCGCTCGAAAGTACGTCCAGAACAAGATGACCTCGGCGGACATGATTGCCGTTGTTTCCCTGGCGTCGTCTCTTCGCCTTGATCAAGATTTCACTCCTGACCGTGCGCGGCTGCTGAAGGTTTTGAACCGCTTCTCCCGTGCCGAAGGCCAGGGTATGGATAACGGCCTTACCGGCGACGCCGACGGCATCGAAGAAACCGGCAACGCCTATACCCCAGACGAGACTGAATACAACCAGTTCAACACCGACCGCAAACTGGAGGCGCTTCAGTCGCTTTCCCAGGTGCTGGCCAAGTTTAACCAGAAAAAATCCATCATCTACTTCAGCAGCGGCGTGACACAGACAGGCATCGAGAACCAGGCAGCGTTGCGGGCCGCCATCAACACCGCGGTCAAGGCCAATGTGGCCATCTACACCATGGATTCGCGCGGCCTGGAAGCCCAACCTCCCGGAGGCTCCGCCCAGACTGCGAGCCTGCGGGGTACAGCCATGTATTCCGGCAATGCGGTGCAAAGCTCTCTCGACAAGAACTTTGCCAGCCAGGAGACGCTCACTACGCTGGCCGGCGACACCGGAGGCAAGGCCTTTCTCGACACCAACGATCTTGGCCAGGTCTTTGATCGCGTGCAGCGCGATACATCCGTCTATTACGTGCTCGGTTACAAGAGCACCAATCCTTTGCGGGACGGGCACTTCCGCCGTATCGAGGTCAAGATCAACCGTCCTGGGTTGAAGCTGGAATTTCGCAAGGGCTATTACGCTCCTAAAGACTTCAGGCATTTCAACGCTGAAGATAAAGACAGGCAGATGCAAGATGAACTGGCTTCCGGCCTGCCCAGCACCGATGTGGCCGTCTACATGGCTGCTGCGTACTTCCGCCTGGATGAAAACCGTTTCTACATTCCAGTATCTCTTGTCGTGCCGGGCTCGCAAATCCCATTCACCAAAGGCGGCGACAAAGATAAGGCATCTCTCGACGTGATCGGCGAGGTACAGGATGAACTGAAGCGTCCGGTAGGCAGCGTCCGCGAGACCGTAAAGCTCTCTTTGGATGCAGCCCAGGAAGTCCAGCGCAAGAATGTCCAGTACACTACGGGCTTTATGTTAGGGCCCGGCAAGTATCACTTTAAATTCGTGGTGCGCGAAAATGAGAGCGGCAGGATCGGCTCCTTCGAAACCGACTTCACCATCCCCGACATCCGGAAAGCCCCGCTCAAGATGAGCTCAATCGTGCTGGCCAGCCAACGCAGGGAAAACACCAAGAAAGGCCAGAACCCGCTGGTGCGCGACGGCAGCGAGATCATCCCCAACATCGCCCATGTCTTCACCCCTGACCAACACCTCTTCTTCTTCTACGAGGTGTACGAGCCAACCAAAGACAAATCGCTGGCGCCTGCCTCCGCCAGCGCCAGTTCCAATGACAAAGCCGGCGCCAAAGACAAGGCTCCCGCCATCAAGAATCCAATTCACCTGCTGACCAGCATTCAGTTCTTCAATGGAAAGATCAAGGCATTTGAGACGCCTCTGGTGGAGGCACGCCAACTTAACGCGCCTGAACGAAAAGCCGCAGTCTTCCAGTTCGACGTTCCACTCAACCAGCTTAAGCCCGGCTTTTATACCTGCCAGGTCAGCGTGATTGATGATGCCGGAGGAAATTTTTCTTTTCCGCGCTTGCCGCTGCTGGTCCGCGAAAAACCAAGCCCATCTCCAGCCACGACAGCCACGTCATCGACGCGTGGGACAAATTGAACAACGTTTGGTAGTGCGTCATTTTGAATTTCCACAACAGTTTTTAGCGCAACTTCACAGCGTGGCGGAACCACAACCAAACCCTTTTTACCGCTGATCCTTCGGCAGACACCTCAGGACAGGTTTTGCGCTGATGAACGCAG
>Ga0070730_10002202_pt1 | contig 17944 bp, 17 predicted proteins | sample Coa_R1_3_FD_66447 | JGI IMG/M metagenome (GOLD analysis project Ga0070730, IMG submission 66447) | Surface soil microbial communities from Centralia Pennsylvania, which are recovering from an underground coalmine fire - Coalmine... | ecosystem: Environmental > Terrestrial > Soil > Unclassified ... | reverse complement strand
GTTGTGCTGTTCGAGTTTCGGAGTGAAGTAATTCCGGCAATAGACTGTGACTTCATGCCCACGCTCAGCCAGCCGTTTGCCAACTTCTTCGCAGTAGCTCTCGATACCGCCGTATTTTGAAATCACACCGCGTGCTCCGATAAAAGCAACTCGCAGCTTCTGAACTTCCGGCCCTGTCAGCCCACGTTGGGGCACTTGAGGGACCCGCTTTGGCCGATGCCCCGGCATTGCCACCAGCCGGTTGCTCCGACTGGCTACGAGCCGCTGGTAAAGGCTCATCATCTGTTCGTAATGCGCATCCGGCGTATGCTGCCGCCGAACCCACTCCCAACCGGCGCGGCCCATGCTCTCCGCCAGTTCTGGTCTTGCGACCAAGATCTGCATTGCTTGCGCCAGGCCATTCACGTCGCCGCAGGGATATAGAAATCCATTCTCTCCGTGGCGCACTAATTCGCGGCGCGAACCGATATCGCTGGCCACCACCGTGCGTGCTTGTGCATACGACTCCAGAATTGTCTTGCCCAACGTCTCATAGGCATGCGAGGGAAAAACCGTGAATCGCGAATTCGCGATTAGCCGATCGCGTTCTTCCGCCCCCACCTGCCCCACAAATTCGATATTGGCCAAGCCCAGTGCAGCCGGTAACTGCTCTAGCTCGCTTTTCTGCGGCCCGTCGCCGGCAATCACCAGCCGGACATCGGGCAACTGCTGCATCGCACGAATCAAATCGTGAACGCCTTTTTCGGCCGAGAGTCTGCCCACGTACAGCACTGGCCCCTCAGCGGATCGGCTCAACTGCTGCGGTTCCGCGACGCACTGAAAATGCGGCAACACATGAAACTTGTTTCCATCCCAGCCGTGTTCCACAAACTTGTCGCGTACGAATCGGCTGGGTGCGACAAAAAGATCCAAACATTTACGATAGGTTCCCATGCAACGGTGAACGTAGGCCTCGGTCGCCAAGGTCATGCGTGCGCCCATCCCGGGATAGCAACTCGGCCGCAAGACATGCCAGAAAGCCCCACCCTTGCAGGCCTCGCATGCTTCCCCACGCGAAACCAGGTTGTAAGTTGGACATAACAATTTGAAGTCATTCACGTGATAGAGCACCGGAACGTTCTGCGCCTTCAGTTCCCACAGAATCGACGGCGATAAGTGGTGGTAGATGCTCCGCACGTGTGCCACATCCGGCCGAAAGTCCTCGATCATCGCGCGCAACTGCCGCCGCGCCTCGGTCGAGTAAATGGCGTGAGTTGCCTTTTGCGCTTTTCCCCGCCATCCCGACTTCGCCTTGAAGTCAACGTGAGATACGAAGTGCCGATCGTATGGAGTCGGCTGTCCACGCGGATCGGCCATCGAAAACAAGGCCACTTCATGGCCTTTCGCCCGCATCAACTCCATCAACTCGAACAGGTAAACTTCGGTCCCGCTGAACGGGTAGTTATATTTGTTGCAATAAAGGACTCTCATCAGGAATGCTCTCGGTCTGCGGTGCGATCCGCTGAAGAAATAATTCCGCCAACAGCTGCAGATTGTTGCGACGGTTGAAATTCTGTCGAACGTGCACCCGGGCCGCATGGCGAATCCGTTCGAGCGCCAGGCTTTCGATAGCACTGTGAGCAGGAAATTGTTGTTGGGCACCCTCCGGTCGTTGCATCAGTGAACGGATCAAGAGAAGATGCGCGACAAAATCGTCCATCGAACCAGGCTCGTATAAAAATCCTGTCTTGCCCGCGATAACCAACTCTGGGATTCCAGTAATGGCTGGCGCCAGCACTATTTTTCCCCGTGCCATCGCTTCCATCAGGACCACCGGGATGCCTTCGCTGCGGCTGGTCAACACCACTACATCGGCCATGGCATACAAAGAATTCCTTCGCGTCGGTGGCACGTGCCCCAGCAGAGTGACGCAGCCCTCCAGACCAAGCGTGCGAATCATAGATTCCAAACACGAATGTTCGGGTCCATCGCCGGCGATACAGCAGTGGAATGCCACATCACGGGCAACAAGGTTGGCACACGCGCGCAAGAGGAAAGCGTGATCCTTCACGGGATGCAACCGCCCCACGGCAAGCAAGAGCAAAGGAGTGCCCTTCGTCTTAGTGCCAACTACCGGGCGCGCGGCTTGTCCCGCCACATCGACTCCCAGGCGCAGCACAAGCACCTTCTCAGGTTCAACCTCGGGATAATGCTGCAAAATGTACTGCCGGTTGTATTCCGAAATGGCCCGGCAAAACGCGCAGTGCTCCAGCTTCGTGTCGAGGTATGTCGCATACAGCAGTAGGTCCGATCCATGAAGAGTCATGCTGAACGGCACATCAAGCAACCGGGCCGCCACCATTCCGACCCATGATCCGAAATACCCGTGATGGACATGGATGTAGTCGACCCCTCGCCCTTGCAGGCTTACCGCGTAGGCAGCCCCCACCCACGTATGAATAAGGGTTTTTAGGCGCCGCAGCAGGCCTTCTCGTCCGCCAAACATGACACGCCTCACAAGCGGCGCAATCCGCTTCCATCGCCGTAGGCACAACCACAGCGCGTGCAGCACAACCATCCCCTCCACAGCTTGCAGCACGACCTCAGGTTTGAACTGAATGGCCAGCGCTTCATCTTCCCTTCGTGGCGGCAGCACGCTACCTGCTATCACCTGGATGCCACGCCCCCTCAGATCTGTAATCTCGTCCATCACATAAGACTCAACTCCAGACGGGAACTGATTCGCGAGGTAGGCAATTGTCGTCATGGCTTGCCAGCTTCCGCCGCCCTCCGCCCCTGAGCTGCCAGCATCCCTGCTATGGAAAACAGCAAACAATTCACGAAGTAATAATTCATTACCACCGCGGCTGCGTTCACCCAATACACCGCCAGCAGGATCGGCCACAGGCGGTGAAACTCCTCATCGAGAAATCCCTTTCTCTCGCAAGCTGGAATCGCTCCTCGCCCCAGCCGCAACAGTTCCCACATCAGCCACAAGTACAGCGCCAGGCCCGCGACTCCGCCCTCCACCAGCACTTCGAGATAAGTGTTGTGCGGGTACAACACCTTGTCCGGCCCATCGCCGACATACCGCGGCAACTGAGCTGGCATCTGGTGGAATCCCCACCCGGTCAGTGGGCGCTCCAGAAACATTTGCCAGCCGCCTGCATACACCAGCTGGCGAAATTCCACCGGTCCGCTATCAGTCAGACGGTCCGATAGCGTGCGCTCTAAGCTCGGAGAACTCAGAACCACCGCCAAGCCTGCTCCCACTACCAATGCCAAGCCCAGGCCAGCGCGTCGCAGCGTACGGCTTTTCGAGAGGAAAATGAGTGCCACCACGGTTCCGGCGAATGACAACCAGACCGCGCGTGTCATCGTCGCCAGGATCGCAATCGGCACAGATGCCAGCAGAATGGCAATCTTTACTCCGCGGGCCCTTCCCCGCCGGTAAGCATGGAGCGCCAGCAGTCCCAGCAGGTTCAGCGAAACGCCGTTGGCCACCGCCTGCAGAAAAGGTCCTCTCGCCCGCTCCGCATGAATGCCGAGGCTTTCGTCAAGGATGAATCGGGGGAAAATCAGGGCATGAGCGCCCACCAAGAACGCGATGGCCGTAAAACTCAGATAGGCCAGCACGGCAAGGGCAAAAACCTCAAACTGCCGCAAGCGCTTTTCCTCAGTGAACACCGAGCAGGCAAGATGAAACACTACGAACGGAACCGCAAATTTCGAGGCCAGCAAGCTCCAGGTCTCAGCGTCGAATGGCAGGCTGACGATGCCAGCCAACGCCAGCAGCGTCAGCCCCATCATGGGCCAGGATGCCCTCTCGAGCACGAACACGCGTTGCCTGCAGACGACAGCCCGTCCCGCTACTCCCACCACAAGAAGGCCGAATGTGATGCGGTTTATCTCGTATAAGCGTACGTCTGGATGGTGCAGCAACATGGCCAACAGCGCCGCCAGGAAAAGCAGCGTGGGAGCAGCAATCATGGCGTGCAGCGGGCGCAGAGCCAATCGCATGCCGCTCGTCGCGACTTGGGTCCAGACTTCGTCCCTTCTCGCGGCCCGCAACGAAAGAGTCATCAATTTCCACTTCCTCGCGCCACGGCCAGGAGAGTTTTGAGCAGAATTCGCATGTCTAATGCCAGGTTCCAGCTCTGGATGTACGTGCGATCTAATTCCATGTTCTGCTCAAACGAGGGATCGCGACGCGCAGTGACCTGCCATAGTCCGGTGATACCCGGGGTGACGTCGAGCCTCCCCAGGTGTCCCACTTCATAGGCGGCAAAATCGTCTACTGTATGCGGTCTTGGACCCACCAGGCTCATCTCCCCTCGCAGGACGTTCCAAAGCTGGGGCAATTCATCGAGGCTGTGGCGCCGCAGATAAAACCCGATGCGCGTGACCCTGGGATCACTTGCCATCTTGAACCATGGGCCGGAGCGCTCATTCTTTTCCAACAAATGCGCTCTTAATTCATCCGCATTGCTCACCATGGTGCGAAATTTGTAGCAGCGAAAGATTCTTCCCTTGCGGCCGGCGCGTGGCGCGCAGTAGAGGATCGGGCCTGAAGAGTCCAGCTTGACGAGAAGGCCGATGGCAGCCAGCAAGGGCGACAGAAGTATCAGCGCTACGCTTGCGCCCAAAACGTCCATCAACCTTTTCAGCATCAGCCCGATCGCGGGCAATTTTTCCGCGTGCAGGTAGATGACGGGCAATTCGCCAATTTGCTCGATTTCGGGTCCGACCGGCCTGCATCCGAATAGCTCTGGAACGATTTCCAGGTCGAGCCGCAAGCCTCGAGTCTTGTTCAACACTCGCAAGGCCAGTTCGCCGTTGTTGGGAGCAGCCAGAATTACTTCGTCCACGAATTCGGTCCGCGCCAAACGCGCCAGATCCGCGGTGCCGCCGATGACTCCTCTGCCCAGCGGCTTTTCGTCGTCGAGGAAGCCGGACACCTTCCTGCCACTCTCAGGATTCGATTGCAAATGCGCGGCAATCGCGCGCCCGACCGGGCCGGCGCCGACAATCAGTACGTTGCGCGACGGTTGACCCGCCTGTTCACGCAAAGCGCTGTTCCGGCGCCATACCCAAAGTGCGCCCAGATGCAAAAGGCCGGCTGCGCAGCATAAGCCGCTGGTCGCCCATCGTGCCGTCAGCAAACCAGCTCCCAGTGACATCAGAGCCGTCGACAGTGCCACGGACTTTTGCAGAACTCTGGCTCGCACCTGCAAATCACCGGCAGCGGCGTACAGGCCTTCCGTGTGCCCCACCAGCGTGATCAAAGCCGCCTGTAAAACCGCCAGCCCCAGCAAAGGAAGGGGAGCCCCAGTCGCGTATTCAAAAAATGTCGGCTGCGGGAAGGCCATCCGTAATGGAACCAGGAGCGCTCCGAGCAGCAGCCAATTTAATGCCACCAGCGCCCAATCCGCCGCCACCCATCTCAGCCATTTCCACCCGATACGGGTTTGCAGCGGTGCTGGAATCAGCATGGTCAGCATCCTGTCGGGCGAGTCGGATGGTTGCTGCCACGCCGCAGTTTCCGCGGCCGATTGCGGCAGCACAAACGGCTTCTCCGAGTGCAGCCGCTTTCTTTCACTTCCCCGGACCGCGGGGTTCTCGCCCGGAATTAAACGGGCCCATTCAACCGTTTGCGATTCCTGCTGCCTGGCACCGCTCTGAAGTGAAGACACCTCAACTCCGTTCCTTTTCGTACCTCCGATGCGCGCTCGCACCGGACACTTCCACGCCAAACCTAAAGACGCCGGTAAATTCGCTCGGGTATAGGAAATTCCCGGTCGCTCAGCACCGCTCCGAGGAGGCGCACTTGCGCCGCGTCCAACATCTCTTTGATCTTGCACGCACTCGCGCGTCGCGTCCGCTCGGCTGAGACAACTAGAACCACTCCATCTGCAATCTGGGCCATTTCCGTTGTCATACTCGACTCACCCGCAGGTTGTCCCTGCACGATCGAGTACTCAAATTCGTGACGGAGTTCTCCCAGAAAAACGTGCAGAGACGCGGAATCATGCTTTTGCTGCGTCACTTTATCCGGTACCAGCCACAAATTTTTGCCTAGCCGGACCGCTGTTTTCCGCAGCCGGCCGCTTGGAGTTCTCGGATCATAGTCGGCGTGTGCAAGATACGGTGCGACTTCACCCACTGTGTCCGCCCTGGCCGCAACCACCGCAACGTCGGCGGATGTTTCCATTGCAAGAGCCTGGCCCACCCGCAGGCATATCCCCTGGATATCCGTTTCCCGTTCGAGCGCACTGAATATGACCTGGTGCGCCGACAGCGACGCGCTGCCGCGGAAGAGTTGCCGCACCAGGTGCTGGATCTGCTGGCGCGCGAAATTTTCCGGGTTCCAACCGTCAATGGATAGCAGCCTGGTTTTCGCGGGTGCGGCTCGCTCTCGTGTCGCCGCGCACCTCTCCTCGGCAACTCTCAGCCAACCCGCACTCATGAATGCTGCCCTCATGCCGAGAGACTCCTTCGCAAGTTCTTCGGCAATGACGCCAGCACGGGGGCATTTAAATAAGCCATGACGTCATCTGGATTGCGAAAAGCCGGATCCAGATAATCCGCTGCGAAAGCCGAGCCCGTTCCCGTCACAGCAGCCGCCACAAACCCGATTGCCAGCACAGACCATGCCGATCGCATGGGTAGCGCCGGGACTATCGGGCGCTCGGCGATGGCAACGTTGACGATGCCGCGTTCGTCGAGCGCGTCATCCATCCTCGCCTCTTCCTGTTTCTTCACGTAGAGTAGATAATTTTCCTGCGCCGCTTTTTCCGTGCTCGCCAAGTCATCCTGGGTGACCGCGTCCGCTCCTAACTTTTCCGCCATGGCACGGTAGGCCGCGGCCTGCATCTCGGCTGCTGTCGCGCGCGCTTGCAGCGCCTTCCATTGCACCTGCGCCTGCTGCAATTCCGCCTTCGCCCACTCATAGTGCGGATTCTTGTCCGTGGTTTCATCCCGCACCGGGGTGGCGCTTTCTGCGATGATGGCCGTCTCCGTCTGGGCAATCTGATCTTCCACTTCCTGCACCAACCGGTGGTTCGGTTCAAACTTCGTCAGCAACTGCGTTCTCTTCAGTCGGAGGTCGAGCAGCGTCGCTTTCAGTGACCTCAACAACTCTGGATTGTCGGCGCTGCGGACCTGCGTAGTGGTTCGCTCTGGCAGTTTCGCCAGTACTTTGTTCAGTTCCGCAATGCGCTGTTCGGTCTCGGCCGCCTCGACGTGCGCTTGCCGCGCGCTCGCGTCCATTTCACTCAGCTTCTGCAGCGCCAAATCGCGTTGTTGCCCTGCGGCGACAACCCCACGCGTTGTCGTGAATTGCAGGAGCCTCCTCTTGGACTCTTCCAGTTGCTGTCTGGAGGTCGCCGTCTGCTGTTCAAAAAAACCGAACTCCCCGTCCAGCCGGTGAACGGTCTTATGCTTTTCCAGATATTCATTCGATAGGGACTGAAGCACCTTCGCTGCCGCTTGCGGATCGCCCGCGGCGTAGCTAATGGCAATCAGGTTGGTTTTTTTGACCGGTTCGACGTTGATCTTCGTGGCCAGTCGCCGCGCTGCGCGTTCGATAACTTGTGCGTGCCCCTCCCCTGGGCGTAGAAAGTGCAACCAATCCCGGCCACCCGCTCCTGTCTCCTGAACCACTCTTCGCAGCACTTCGTCATCCCGCAGCAACTCCACCTCTGAGTTCAGTTCCTCCTCCGTAATCCCCATGCGCGTCAGGTCCAGGGGCGCATTTTCGCCGGCGGTAACCGGAGCATCCGCTCGCCCCCGCCGCACCAGAAATTTCATCTTGGCCTGATAGCTGGTGCCAGTGGCGGCATAGAAGATCGCGGCCGCCAGAACCAGCCCCGAGACCCAGACGAAGACCCTTCGCCGGCGGAACAGCACCATGGCCAACTCCCGCATCGTTGGCACCGATGGCTCGCTGCGCCCTCGATTTGGGTCTTCGTCTGACATGCCCGTGAGCGAAATTCTTTGTCTAAAACTGGGGAGAGCTCATGTACATACTCAATGCCGGCTTGCTCAGAAAGCGGGCGATCTTGGAGATAGTATTCTGTGGAACGAACACCATGTCTCCCGGCCGCAGGTGCGAATCCTCTTTCAGCCCGCTCTTTCCTAACATCTTCTTCAAATTGAGAAGCCGCGCCTCGACTAAATCGCCATTCACCCGCCGAAACAACACCACCTGTGAATGCTTCGCCTGCTGTGTCAATCCTCCGGCGATCTGGACTGCTTCGGTGACGGTAGTGTCCTCGCGCAATTCGTATTTGCCCGGCTTACCTACTTCGCCTCCCACGATGAAGTACGGACGCTCGAAATCTTTCAGCGCCACTGCCACTTGTGGGTCGTGAAGATATCCCGTGTAGGCCGTCCGTACTGCCAGACTGAACTCCAGCAAGTTGAGTCCTTGGGCGTCGAGCAGGCCGGCGTCTTTCAACATCACGTATCCGTCCGGCTGCACGGTCAGGGTCTGATTAAATTCTGGAGCGACGGTGAATGCGATCTCCACCACGTCGCTGGGTCGTAACCGGTAGAGCGGACGGCGCTCCCCTCCGAGTATGGGGTTTCCCAGGCCGTCCGCTTTTCCGGGTTTTGCGGCCGTTGTGCTCTGATCTCCCGTTCCGGCCCCGGTTAGGCCCGAACGGGAAGCTTCTTGGTATTCGCGCAGGTCTGTCCTCTCATCCTGCGCGAATGCCATCGAACCGCACTGACACAATAAAATCCCAACTGCCATGAACCGCACGAATATAAGGAGACGCCTCATTTCCCAACGCTTTGAGCCATCGGCCAGAGTGTGTCATCAACTGTCAGGCTCTATCGCGCAGACTAAGTTCTCTTCTCCCAGGCAACAAGACTTGAGAAGTGCCGTCCACAAAAGGCTGCGGTCTTCCATATACGGGAATCATGTCGGCGCGCCGTTCGTCCAATCAAAATCACAGCGTTGCCGACACTGTTGCCCCACGGCAAACGCAAAGGCGCTCTGGAGAATGGCTCTTCGAGGCGTACCCACGAAAGTAGACTTGCATGTTTGCCACATCACAGCTTCGGCGGTTGAATTGTGAAACCCCTCAGTCGGACTCCCCATCAAGAAGCCACTATCCATGCGGGGACTGCTCATTCTCCGCGCATTAACGCGAGCCCGCTTGACTAACTCTCCGCAGCGAATGAGACTTCCGCTTCAACGCTTTCCACATCAAATCTCGATGAGCATGGATTCCCACTACATCAAATCTCCATTCCCATTTTGAAAACGACATTCACATTTTGTGATCAGTTCCCTTGTTGGGCGCATTTCACATCCCTACAATCGCATTAATCGTTTCTCGAATTGCTTGGGAGACTTGTTTTATGAGTGTGTTGTCCGCCGCCACTTCGAATGTTGTCGGTGTGCTCATCGCCGATTCCAACCGCATGCAATCCCAACTACTCGCAAGCGCGCTGCGCCGCCGTTCGGAGTTTCGTATCACTGCCTGCCGCATGGACATCGCATCGATCCTGCAAGCGCTCACCTCGACCCTCCCGCGTGTGGCACTTCTGTCGTTGAACTCATCGGTAAACGCTTCAGAAGCGCTGACAACCTTGCACCGCCTTCATCTCTTGCATCCCGAGATCGCAATTCTTTTGCTGGTTGAGTCTTGCAATCGGGAACTTGTGGTGAGCGCCTTCCGCTCGGGCGCCCGTGGCATTTTTTCCATTAACGACTCTAATCTGCGCCTTCTCTGCAAGTGCATCCTCCGTGTGGCCGGCGGCCAGATTTGGGCCAATACCGAACAACTAAACTACTTGATCGATTTAATCTCGGAGGTTCCCTCGCTTCGTGTGCTCAACGCCAGCGGCAACGATCTCCTCACCCCGCGCGAAGAACAGGTCGTCGCCCTGGTTGCCGAAGGCCTGAGTAACCGCGGCGTTGCCCGCGAACTCAGCCTCAGCGAGCACACCGTCAAGAAATATCTCTTCCGCATATTCGAGAAACTTGGCGTTTCCAGCCGCGTCGAACTTGTGCTCTATGCCTTCAACAACGGAGATCCGCGCCAGGCTCAATGGCTGGCTGGTGCCAACCGGATTCTGCCAGTAGCCTGAACGGCGCTTGATGCTCCGGGCGATTTCAAATCGACAACTCCTTGACAGATCACTCGGATTCCGATACAACGATATCCGAGCTATGAAGGAAGATTTTACCAGCGCCCTGCCTCTGTCCCCTGCCGCCCTGCACATTCTGCTGTCGCTCGCAAGCGAAGATCTTCATGGATACGCCATCATGCAGGAGGTGGCCAGCCAGTCAGAAGGAAAGTACAAGCTGGGTCCGGGGACTCTCTACGACAATCTCCAGAAACTGATCCGGCGGGAATGGGTCGAGGAACTCGGCCGCCGCCCGGCTGACGACGATCCCCGCCGCCGTTACTATCGCCTCACGTCGACCGGCCGAGGCGTGCTCGCCGCCGAAACCGCCCGCCTCGCCGAGGTCGTCCGCGAAGCTCGGGTGCGCCTGCGAATTGCCAAACATCGGAGGGCCTGATGCTCCGTTCCTTTTATCGTTGCGCGCTCCACCTGCATCCGCCCGCGTTCCGCAAACGTTTCGGGGACGAAATGCTTTCGATCTTCGATCAGCCACACGGGACAGCGTCGGCCCTCAGGCTGCTTCTAGACGCTCTCTTCTCGCTCTCGCGGCAGTGGACGTTGCGCCCGGAATTCTGGCACGACCTCTCTCCGGCCGCATCGCCGCAGCCCGCCTCCGATGGCATTCCGTCCTTCTATACGATCAGTCCCTTTCGCCCGCGCGGCGCTGCCGTTGTGAATGGGCTGGTGCTATCGCTGGCCGTTTTTTGTATGACCTGCTTCGCCATCCGGTATAGCTGGATTCACGTTCTTCACGTGCGCATTCCCGAAGTACAGTTTGATCGGCCGTCATGGATTCCGCCGAAGAGCACGACCAGTGGCGCGAGTCCAGCGTTACAGAAGACGCCGATTCCTCCGCCGCCAGAAACACGAACACCAACCGCAACGCCTACACTTTCGCAAGTTCCGCCTCCTGCTGCAGCTGCGCCCCAAAGCCGTGCCGCTCGCGCGGCCAAGCGAACGGACACAGCAAGACCCCAGTACAAGCCGCAAGTATCGGATCAGCAGGCGCGAACGGCGTCCGCCGAACTGCCGTTGCAATCCTACGAAGGCACGTACGTGGTCGATTCACCAGCGAACCTGAGAATCGCAATTACACTCGAGGATGAAAATCTGATGATGAGCATGTCCGGACAGGCGACGCTGACTCTCGCGCCAGTCTCCGAAACGAAATTCGTCGTGCAAGGAATCGAGAATTGCTGGATTGAATTCGTGCCAGGCAGCGGGACTATGGGCCAGGAAAGCGCTCCCCAACTGCAGTTATCGTGTAACGGTCAGCGTTACAGCGCCCGCCGCCAACCGTAGCGCCGTCGGTTGCTACCGCGCAGGGCAATACGGCACTGCCGACGCCCCATAGGATTTATTTGAAACTCTCCGCCCAACGCTGTATAACTTGGGACGGAATTTCCTTGTCCCAGGACCCTTCCAATCCGGCTGCTTCGCCCAAGCCGCGCCGCTGGACCATCATTGCCGCGGGCCTGCTGCTTATCGCCCTGGCAATCGTGGTCATCTACACCACGCGCCCGGCTTTCTTCAGTCCCTTGGCACTGGTAGTGGTGGCGGCTATCGGTTTGGCCGCGCTCCTGCTGCAGCTCCGCTTGCGCAAAGATCTCACCGCTGAGGTTCGCGCGCCGCTCTGGCTCAATGTGCTGGGGCTGCTGCTTGCGATTGCCGCCGTGTTCGCCGATATGCTGCACATGCACTCGAACTTCATGTTCATTGCCGCCTTGGGCGCGGTCGTGTGCTTCGCCATCAGCGGGATTAAGGTCATCCATTCGATGCGCCGGCAGAAGACCTAGGCGCGGCCCCGAGAGACGAAAGCCTATCTTTTAAACTCCACGGCCATCGTCGTCTCCGCTACTGACGGCTCGCCATTCACCCGGTAAGGCTCGAATTTCCACCAGCGCAACGCGTCCATCGCCGCGCGCGAGAGCACGTCCGGACCATTCAAGGCGCGCATATTGACCACCGATCCATCTCGCCCCACCACGATGTCAACGGCAACGATTCCCTGCAGGTTCTGCTTGCGCGCTTCCGCCGGATACACGGGCTCGACCCGGTGCACCAGCAATTTCTGCATCACCTCGGCCGGAACCTGCACTGCAGGCTTGTCCGGCGCAACACTCTGCGAATTCTTCAGACCGGACTCCAGTTCCTCCCAGCTGCGGTTCCATTTCCACCAGAACGCCGCCGCGATAGCGGCGAGCACCAGCAAGGCGATCAGCCATCCTAACCGGCGCCGCCTCTTGTTTACTTTCCGTGGAGGTCCTCCGCCGCCGGAAAGCCTCGGTCCCGCGCTCATCCCAAGGTCTTTCTTCTCGTCCCGGTCCAACGTCGGGAAAGAGCTCACGGTCATCTCCGTCTCCGCCCGGGCTTCCCTGGCCCAATCGCGAATCGCCGCACGCTGCTCCGGCGAGATCGTCATAAACTCAAGGCCGTACCGCAGCTTTTCCTGATAGCGCACGGTTGCCCTGGTTCGCAGCGGTTCTGTCGCCGGTGACAGCCGCACCTCTACGCCCACCGATTCTCCCGCAGCCAATTCCCCCGCCAGCACAGCGGCGATCCCGCGCTCGCAAACGTTCACCGCGCGACCCGGAAGAGTATCGGGAATTCCCGAGCGCAACACGGTGACATCCAGCGGCGCGTCCATGCGAAAGCGCGGCACGCGTCGCCGCGACGGCCCTCTCCACGCTCGAATTTGTGCGCTGGAAGCCATTCAGCCGCTGCTCATCGCCTTAGCTCGACGATCTCACTCCCGCGGGCGAACAGCGCCACGCTCGCCATTCCGATAAACAATCCATGCTCCACCACGCCTGGCATCTCGCTCAACTCTCGCGCCAGCCCCTCCGCATCCCGAATCTCGCCGAATCGGCAATCCAGAATGTGATTATTCTCGTCGGTCACATAAGGTTTTCCCTCGACGTCGGCTCGCAGCTTCACCTCGGCGCCCATTGCCGCAATCCGTTTCGCGACCAGCCCCTGCGCAAACTTGATGACCTCGACCGGTAGAGGAAACTTTCCCAACCTCTGCACCCGTTTCGAAATGTCAGCCACGACTACCATCTGCCTGGTCGCAGAGGCCACAATTTTCTCCCGGAGCAGCGCTCCGCCGCCACCTTTAATCAACCGCAACTCTGGATCGACCTCGTCCGCGCCATCCACCGTCACGTCGATCTCCTGGCACTCATCGAGCGTAGTTAGCGGAATCGACAGACTCAAGGCCAGTTCGCGCGACCGCACGGACGTCGGAATCCCCCGAATCCGCAGCCCATTCTTCACCTGCTCGCCCAGCAACTTGATAAAGTACGCTGCCGTGGACCCCGTCCCTAGCCCGACCACCTGCCCGTCTTTGACATACTGCAAACTAGCCCGGGCTGCCGCCTCTTTTTCCTGATCGTTCGCCATTCGTCCTTTCGCAGTGTTAGTGAAACACCCGCGCTTCGTCGCTTCGTGGACCAGCCTTCGTGGTATTTGTGGAAGAGCGGGCGCTTCAGCGCCGCGTAAAGCAAGGAATGAACTTGGGCTTCAGCCCTTGTTGTTCACCCCACGCTCTTCTCGATGTAGATCAAATACCCCGCCAGTACCAGCCCAAACAGCACCGTCAAAGTCGTCACTAGATCCAACACGAACCCCGCCGGCTCAAACGTGCCCTGATCCAGCCGCACTCGCGTCTTCCGATACCGCACCAATCCCGCCACCACCAGCATCACGCCCAAGACAATCGAACTCGCTCCCATCCAGACAGAAATCCCGCTCCGCCGCGTAGGATGCCCTTCCAGCGACGATAACTGCCGCAACGCAATCGAGAACCGTCCGATGGCAAACCCGAATATAACAATCGCCGCTCCCGTCCGCACCCAAGCCAGAAACGTCCGCTCGTTCGCCAGGTGATCGCGCGCCCGATTCGGATTTGGATTGTCGTCGCCGGTCATGCCCGCTCCCATGCCGCCAGCATTATTCCACAGCCTTCGCGATCAGCGTCCCGGCCCCCGCAAGATTCTTGATCAACTCCGCCGGCACTCCATGCCGCTGCTGCAAATATTCCGGATCGTTGTAGGTAACCGAAACCTTGCCCGCCGCGTCCTCCGCGACCAGCGCCTTCAGCGGCAGATCAATCGCCAGACTCGGCGCCGCCACCATCAGCGGCGTCCCTCCCTTCGGACTCCCGAAGATCAACACTCTTGTCGGCCTCATCTTCAGCTCGGCCTTCTCTGCTTCGCCACTATGATCGATCACCGCGAAGACTTTCATCCCCTTCTCGGCTAACGTAGCGGTCAGTCGCTTCGTCGTGTCCTCCACCGAGTGATGACTCGCAACCTGGATCAAACCATTCTTTTCCGCCACCTCTTACCTCCGCCTTTTTCGGTTTCGCAGGCCCCAATTTCCTGTCCATTCTAGCTGCCTCGCAGCGTAGACTACAGCCGGAGAAAAACATGTCCGCACCCTGGCAAAAAATGAAACCCGCACTAAGCCTTATCCTTTTGTGCAGTTCCTGTACCGCTATCCTTGCAGCTCAGTCCGAGTACCAGCCCTCCCCCGAAAACCTCCAGGCCCGCCGCGAATTTCAGGACATGAAGTTCGGCATGTTCATCCACTGGGGCGTTTACAGCGTGCTGGGCGACGGCGAGTGGGTCTTCCACAATCGCAAGCTGACCGTCGACGAATACAACCGCCTGCCCTTATTCTTCGATCCCGAAAAATTCGACGCGCAAGCCTGGGTCGCCCTCGCCAAATCGGCTGGCATGAAGTACATCACTATCACCTCGCGCCATCACGACGGCTTTGCCATGTTCGATTCGAAAGTGTCCGACTGGAACATCGTGCAGCGCACGCCCTATAAGAAAGATCCGCTGAAAATGCTGGCTGACGAATGTCATCGCCAGGGAATTAAACTTTTCTTCTACTATTCGCAGCTGGACTGGCACAATCCCGACTACTTCCCCCGCGGCGCCACCAACTGGGACAACGGCCGTCCCAATCACGGCGACTTTAACGCCTACCTCGACACCTACATGGACGGCCAACTCACCGAACTGCTCACCAACTACGGCACAATCGGGGGCATCTGGTTCGACGGCATGTGGGATAAGCCCGACGCCGACTGGCACCTCGACAAAACCTACGCGCTCATTCACAAACTGCAGCCTGCCGCGCTGATCATTCCCAACCATCATCAAACGCCGAGGCCCGGCGAAGACGTTCAGACCTTCGAGCGCGATCTCCCCGGCCAGAACACCGCCGGATTCAACACCAAATACGTGAGCAACCAGCTCCCGCTCGAAAGCTCCGACACGCTGAACGAGAATTGGGGATTCAACATCGGCGACAGCAATTACAAAAGCGCCGCCGAACTAGAGCGCCGCCTCGTCCGCGCCGCCGGAAACAACTCCAACCTGCTCATGAATATTGGTCCATATCCGAATGGCGACATCGATCCGCAGTTCGTTACGCGCCTGCACGCGGTGGGTGAATGGATGTCGAGGTATGGGGAATCGATCTACGGCACTCGCGGCGGCCCGATTTCGCCTGGCGACTGGGGAGTCACCACGCAGAAAAACGACAAAGTTTATGTTCACGTGCTGAACTGGAATGCGCCGCTGCTCGCCCTTCCGCCGATCACGGCGAAAGTGACCGCAGCCCATTCGATGATCGATGCCGCTCCCGTGGAAGTAACGCAAAGCAGCAATGGCCTTGTCTTGAAACTTCCACCATCGAAGGAAGCGGAAACCGACCGCGTTATCGTCTTGACTCTAGCGCACTGATGGCCGTCACTGAGCAGCGTGCTCGGTCGCCTCGTGCGTCGACGAATTATTCTTCGCCGTCTTAGCGTGCTCAATGCCGCTTAGCCGGATCACTGCCGCCGCCGCGCTATAGCGAACCTTGGGATTCCTATCGGTAAACTTTTCCTGGACCTTTGGCAAAAGCTTGGGGTCGCCGCGCTGTGCAATCGCTTCTACCGCGGCCGCCCGTACGATCCAATCCTTATCGCACGTTGCCTTGACCAGCGCCTTGGCGCTGGCCGGATCGGGATCGTGCGCCAGCAGAGTCGCCGCTACGGCTCGCGCCGGATTCGGATCTTTCTTGTGCATCGTGCGGTACGCATCCCACCCGATCCCCGCAAACGGGATGTACCCGATGCCTTCCGAAAAGCCGATCTTGGCCAATTCTTTCGGATCTTTCAGCGTATTGATCTGCTGGGCAATCAGCCCGTCATTGCTCTTGCGTTCGCCGGTAAGCAGGTCGTAATAGACCTCATACGCCGACTTATTGTCGTCGAGTTCGCGTAGCGAATGGGCCGCAGCCATTACAACGGGGATTTTCTTATCGGAGAGCACCTTCTGCAGCTTCGGGATGGCTGCCGTGGCGTGCATCTGGCCTAAGGCAGTGGCTGCAGCCACCCGCACGTCAGGATTTGGATCGGCCAATGCGTTCTCGGCCAATTCGCGGGCTCGAGTATTTTCCCGCAGCAGCCCCAGCGCCCGGATTCCGTTCGTCCGGTCTACCGTCCGCTTGGAAAATGATGCTGTCATCAGCATGTCCCAGGCTTTGTGTTTTGGACTCTCGATGTCAGCGTCGGCCTGTCCGAATGCCGCAATCATCCCCGCGCAGCCCAGCACCAACCAGGTCACGAGCTTTAAGCATCTTGTCATAGGCGAACGCGCGCATCACCGGAATTTTCTCCTTGCACTCCGGGGCCTCACATCCAGCGGATCAGATGCCGCCACATGCAAAATCGTAAACTGGATTTCGGCAAATCCCGTTTAAATGGAGCTCACTTGAGGGAAATCATGTACGAACGCCCTGTGACCACCTATGACGAAGTCGCGAGCGCGACCTCCTCTGGCCATAAAAAAACCGGCCCACGCGCACGCGTGTCCGGCACTTCTAAATCCCAATTCCCGAGCGCGGGCCGCCCCGCTGCTCACCCACCCCGATCCAAGGCAAGATCGGTTGCGGCCCACTCTCTACTCGACTACAAAGCGCTAAACCTTCACTCAGAAACTCAACGCGAGATGTATTCTCGTCGCACGCACCGGATCTGGCAACGTCCTGAAGGACCTAAGACTGAACAATCTTTTCCAGTGCCATCCGCGACCGGATCACCAGCGTGGCACCCTTCAACTGCATCAACTGCTTCTTCTTGAACTCCGAGAACAGCCGGCTGACGGTCTCCCTCGTCGTCCCGATCATCTCGGCCACTTCTTCATGGGTAAGCGTCAACTTCACCTGTGCCGATCCGTCATCCGACGCACTCTTGCTCGACCAGGCCAGCAGCAACTTGGCAAACTTTTCGGAAGGCGAAGCCGCCAGCCCCAGCGTCCGAATCTCCTCATACGCGGTGTAGTAGTTGCGGCTCAACTGTTGCGCCACCCGCATTCCCACCTCGGGGTGATCTTTCAGCATGTGCTGCAAGGAGTCCCGTGGGATGAAATTGGCCTGCCCCGGTTCCATCATCTCGGCCGTCACTTCATACGGGCGGTTGGAAATCACGGCGTTTAGACCGAGAACATCTCCCGAATCCGAGATCTTCGTGATGATGGTCTTGCCATCGCGTGAGGTCGTCGAAAGCTTCACCTTTCCCGCGCACAGCACGAATACTCCGCGCGGTTGCTGCCCTTCAATGAACAGCATCGCCCCCTTGGGATAGACCGCCGTCGACTTGATCTCGTTAAGCCGCTGCCCCGCCTGTAAGGAAAGATTGCAGAATAGATGATCGCCTCGAACCGGGCACGTCAGGCAGTTATCAATAATATTAAGACCATAAGGAGCTCGCATCGGAACCTCCATGGGTTAAGGCTCTTGCGACTCCCACCTCGCCTCAACCACA
>Ga0070730_10002201_pt1 | contig 17945 bp, 15 predicted proteins | sample Coa_R1_3_FD_66447 | JGI IMG/M metagenome (GOLD analysis project Ga0070730, IMG submission 66447) | Surface soil microbial communities from Centralia Pennsylvania, which are recovering from an underground coalmine fire - Coalmine... | ecosystem: Environmental > Terrestrial > Soil > Unclassified ... | reverse complement strand
GGCATCATTCGTGTTGGCTACTGCCGTTAGCCCCTCGCTGACGGCCAGGGCACAGGCGACTGACACCTGCTTCGGGCTGAGCGCGGATGACTGCGCGCTGCTCAAAGGGGCCAACGCCAAAGACGCGATGGCGAAGCTGACTTCCTTCAACATGGCCTATGTCCTGACCCTCAGCGGCAGCGGGATGCAGGGCAATGACGGCAATCTGTCCATCAAGGGCAACGGCCCCTTCCAGCTTGACACGGACATGGCAAGCGCGATGGCCTCCGGTGACACGAGCGCCCTGGACAAGATCACCTTTGAAAATACTCTCACCGGGAGCGGCACGACAAAGGGCCAAACCACCACGTTCAACGCAGACATTCGTATTCTGAACGGCATTCTGTACTTCCAGAGCGATAAGGCTTCTGCAGGCCAGTGGAAAAGCATTTCGCTGGCATCTGCGCTACAGGCGCTTGCCAGCCGCAGGGGGCAACTGGGTGGGTTGGGCGGCAACTCCGGCGGGAAATCGGGCGGCAATCCCTTCCAGGCCGCCGCAGTGATGTCCGCAGGGGTAAAACTCCTTCAGACGCCTGGCTTCATCAGTGCGCAGCGTGCTGCCGATATCACACTCGAAAACCAGCAGATCGCCAACTTCGTTTTCCGCTTCGACGTGAACAAGCTGTTCAATTCGCCCGATTTCATCACCTTCGTGAAGACCGTCGCCAGTAACAATCCAACGGTCTCGAAGATGACCGACGCTCAACTGCAAGCCATCGCCAGCCAGCTTGCCACTGCCTCCCAAAACACGCAGTTCTCGATCACCCGTCTGGTTGGCGTGACCGATAAGCTGCCTCACGGCTTCAGTATAGACCTTTCGCTTAACGTCGATCCGACGAAATTGCCCCGCGTAGCGGCGAGACTTGGGACAACTTCTGGAGCGAATGCCCAGCCTGTCAAGCTAGATTTCCACTTCCAGGTGACGATCACCGGCATTGGCACAAAGGCAACCGTCACTGCCCCGGAGGGCGCTCAGCCTATTAATATGGGCGGAGCCGCTGCCACGGAAGCACCGACGACCAGCAGCTAAAAAGCAAGTTGGGTATTTGACACCTGATCGTATGGGCGGGCCGCTGTGCCCGCCCATTGTTTTTATCCTGGCGCATTTTTACAATCCAGCATCGTCCATTTGTTCTATAATCCGCCCTGATATATCTACGCATAAGGTGATCAGGAGGCCATTGTCATGAGCCATACGGCGAAGGGTACTTTTGAAGTTAAAGGTTGGGATGAAAAAACGTGGGACGGCAAGCAGTGGAATGAACAGGCCGGGCCAAAACTCACTCATGCCAACGTGACGCAGGTCTTCCACGGTGGCATCGAAGGCGAAAGCGTTGTGCAATTCCTGATGGCATATCGGGATGATAGCTATGCGACTTTTGTTGGGCTTCAGCAGATAACAGGACGCATTGGGGCACGTTCGGGGAGCTTCGTCCTGGAGGTCAGCGGCGTTTTTGAAAACGGTGCGGCGAAGTCAAATTGGTCAGTTGTTGGGGGATCAGGAACGGGCGAATTGCAAGGCATTACGGGCAATGGAACCACGGTGGCGGAACACAACGGCGCGCAATCCTTTACACTCGACTACGATTTTGCCAAAGGCACCTAACTGGACTTTTTGATGGCAAGGTCTCCCTGCCAACCGCCGGGATACAGCGCCAGGTCAAGAGCCGCCCACAGGAAATGCGCGTCGTGCAATCCTAAACGGAAGCGCCAGGTCGTTTCCCCCAGCGTGGCGCGGATGTCGAGCAAATTGCTGTCCGACAGCGCCACCACGTCAAAAGTGCCTTTGGGCGCCCCTATGGTCGGCTGCATGGGTATTGCCAGCCGCAGCGCAATACCCATCACCTGCTCCAACTGCTCCGGGAAAAGGCATTCCGCCAGTTGGTACCACAACTTCTGGGCGGCTTTCCAGCTTAACACGCGCGCCCATCGAATGGACTGCGCGCCAACCCCTCCCACGACAATAAATTCCCCTTGCGCTTTGCTGGTCGCAAAGCAACTGTGTGTCAATCCATAAGCGGATTCCGCATTTACGCCAGACCGTGAATTCATTTCAAGCCTCTTCTTAATTTTTACACGCAGTAAGCCATCTCGTGCTTCAGGTACGACCAGTCCGTCCAGGGTTATCTGATGTTTTTAGGCGTGAGTTCACGGCGAAAATGGTTGCGTTTATTGCTTTGCAACACAGATTGTGCAGTTTTGATACAAGGTGCGTTGTGGGGAATACTGCTTCTTAATGAACGGTTAGAATGAGGAAGCTTCATTGAGGATAGGTACATTGTATCTGAAATAGGTATTTCAGGCTATCCATAACGCATTACGAATGCATCACAATTCTTTAGCAACTGTGTTTTTCTTCAAGAGTGACAAGGTTTTTGGAAACAGACGATTGTGGTATCCTTAAGGACGTTTGTTCGATACGAATATCGTTTTGCACCTGTACACCTGTAGCAGAAGGTTGGAACCTATGCCCTTTATTGAAGCGCCGACGACGTTCTATATGGGTCGCCGTTACGATCCTTCCACAAAACAGCTTGTTGACGAAGTGGTTTACTATGATTCCCGCGATCTGACCACTCACGCCGTTGTGGTTGGCATGACCGGCAGCGGCAAGACAGGCATCTGCATTGACCTCCTGGAAGAGGCCGTCCTGGATAACATTCCGGCGATTGTGATTGATCCGAAAGGTGACATCACCAATTTGCTGCTCACCTTTCCTAATTTGCGTCCGGAAGACTTCGCACCCTGGATTAACCCTGACGATGCGCGGCGCGCTGGCCTTGACCCGACCGAATACGCCCGCGACGTGGCGCAGCAGTGGAAAGATGGCCTTGCCAGTTGGAGCATCGTTCCACAGCGCATCCAGGCCCTCAAGAACGCGGCACAATTCAGCATCTACACGCCAGGCTCGGACTCCGGGCTGCCCGTCAGTATTGTCGATTCGCTCAAGGCGCCTCACGAAGGCTGGGCGGGGAACGAAGAAGCAAACCGGGAGCGGATCAGCGGAATGGTTACGGCGCTCATGGCGCTGGTCGGCAGGACGGTTGACCCGGTCAAGGATCGCGAACATGTGTTGATCTCGAATATCTTCGAGAATGCCTGGAAGCAAGGCCACGACCTGAGCCTCGAAGACATCATCGTCCAGGTTCAACAACCGCCCTTCGCCAAACTGGGCGTGTTCGACATAGACCAATTCTTCCCGGAGAAAGATCGGAACAAGCTGGCTCTCGAACTCAACAACATCGTGGCCGCGCCGTCTTTCCAAAGCTGGATCTCAGGCGAACCGTTGGATGTGAGCCACCTCTTCTACACGGAGCAGGGGCGTCCGCGCGTCTCGATCTTCTATATTGCGCACCTCTCTGAGGCCGAGCGCAGCTTCATGATCACGCTGCTGCTGGAAAATATGCTCTCGTGGATGCGCAGCCTGAGCGGAACGACCAGTCTGCGGGGCATTCTGTATTTTGACGAGGTCTTTGGTCATTTCCCGCCCGCGCCGCGCAATCCTCCGACCAAGGAGCCGCTCCTTCGCCTGCTCAAGCAAGCTCGTGCTTTCGGTGTCGGCGTGGTGCTGGCGACGCAAAATCCTGGCGACCTGGATTATAAAGGGTTATCGAATGCCGGTACGTGGCTGATCGGCAAATTGCAAACAGATAACGATAGGCAGCGTGTCCTGGGCGGCTTACAGGCTGCGACAACGGCGCAGACCGATCTGAATTTTGATAACCTGAATAAGCTGCTATCCGGCCTGGCCCCGCGCGTGTTTGTGTTGCATAACATTCACGACGAAGGCGGGCCGATCCTCGTCCATAGCCGCTGGTCAATGAGCTACCTGCGTGGCCCGCTGACCCGTCAGGAAGTTCGCACCCTTATGGAGTCGCAGCGAAAAGCGCTTGGGTTGGCTGCCGGGGCGAATCCTGCTGTGGCATTACCGTCCGAGGCGCCCGCCTCTGCGCCACCAGCTACTCCGGTCGCGCCGATACCACCGATGCCGCCTTCAATGCCAAGGCCGGTCTCGTCCCTGCCTTACACGCTAACGCCTGCCACTGCCGTCCCAGCTTCGTCGGCTGCGCCCGCTCCGCATTCGGCGCCTCCTCCTCCACCCACCGTACCGGAAGGGTTCTCTACCCCTGAACCTAAATTCACGCCTCCGCCCACGCCTCCAGGGCTGCCGGAGGAAAAGCCCGCGCCCAAGTTCACACCACCACCCGTTCCACCGGGGTTGACGGCAGAAAAACCTGCCATACCGACACCTGCCGCGCCGCGAACTTTCGGCACCCCGCCGAGCTTTTCGACACCACCCGCACCGCCCATTGAGGAACTGCCTGCCGATCCCGCAAGCGAACAGACCGTGCCCATCGGCGCTGGGCCTATCTCCGGTTCTCCAGCAGTGCCGAGCGGAGCTACTGCCGTGACCCAGCCGGGGGCAACCGTTCCCGATGGCTACAGCGAGAAGCGTCCGGTGTTACCGTCAACTACCGCGCAGTTCTTCCTGCCAACCCTGATCACGACTCAGCAAGCCATCACCGATTACGAGCGACGTACAGGGACGACGGCATCCTCGTTTGGTGGCGCCCAGCTCCTGTATCGTCCGGTGCTGTTGGCCCAGGTCGCCGCGCGCTACCTTGATCGCAAGACCAGCGTCGAAGAGGATCAGCGTTGGGCCTTTCAGGTGCCTAACCTGGACAAAGTGAGCCTCGTGCGCTGGGGAGAATTCCAGGCCACGCCTTCTGATCCCACCCAGGTATCGGGCGAACCCTTTGGCGAAGCCTCCTATGGCGCCATGCCGCCGGGCCTGACCGACTCCAAGCGTATGACAACTCTTAAGGCTGAAGTGGTAGATTACGTTTACCGCAGCGCGTCGCTGGTGATCTTCCACAACGCCACGCTGGACATCTACGGCAAGCCCCGTGAAAACCGGCGGGATTTCCTGATCGAAGTTCAGCAAAAAGCCCGCGAGGCCCGCGACGCTGAGATTGACACTACCACGAAGAAATTTGACAAACAACTGGATCAGTTGGACGAAAAGATGCGCAAGCTCTTGCGTACACTGAATTACGACAAGGCAAACCTGGACGCGCTCAAACGTGAAGACCTGTACACGACGGGAGAGGCAGTCCTCGGTTTGCTCAAAGGCAGAACGACGTTCACGCTTTCGCGCATGAGCCGCACACGCCGCTACAAGACCCAGGCGCAAGAACGCACCGTCGGGACTGAAGCCGACCTTGCTGACCTGGAAGAAGAGATGAAGAAGCGCCAGCAGGAACTTCAAGATGCGTTGAAAGAGGTCAACGACAAGTGGGGCAAGATCGCCACGACTGTGGAAGAGATCAAGCTTACCCCGATGAAGAAAGACCTGACCCTGGAAATATTCGGAATTGGTTGGACGCCCATCTGGTACGTGGTGTTGAACGGCCAGAGTTTGACGCTGCCAGCCTATTCTGGGACAAAGGTTTCCAATTAGTCGCCCGGAGGGCCAGCCCTTTCTCTCTGATCGAGAAAGGGCTGGCTCACTATTAGATGCCTCGTGGATCGTTGACGGATGCGCCTTTTGTCCCGTTTATCAAGCATTTAAGTGTGTTACAATTTGCTCGACGGTAACTTGATCGGTTTGTGCCAGGGATGACGTTCGACGGCAAAGGCAGGTGAAGGTGGGTATGAGTGATCTTCCTGTGACGAGACGGGTAGAAATTAGTCCGGTGGAGCAGCCGATGGCATTTGGCGAAAGCCTTGGCCTCGAACTGCCCACACGCTATACACCGCACGCACACGAGACCATTGACATTCTCCTCGCTTTTGATTCCGTCCTGACGCCTCCGATGCTCGGCCTGACCCAAAGAACAGTGTGGTTCTGTCGCGGACTGGCCGCGTTGCTGTTGTTCCTGCGCAATGACGATAGCAACTTGCCATTACGTCGCAGACTGGAGATCGAAGCCCTCGCGGGCCTCTTACTGATGGCTCTTGCCTGGAGAGGTACTATCAGCCGTAGATTTCTGGATCGGCTGTACCTTATATTCGAGGGCACGGCGCTGGTTGGCAACAGCCTGATGACCGAAATTGAATAGGATAGCTAATTTCTAAAATTGGCCTACACTAACGAACGAACCTATAATACTGCGCGCTGAGTCTTACGTTACATAGCTGGATTAATCACATGGCAGACCTGATAGGGCAAACCCTCGGCCAATACCAAATCATCGCCTTACTGGGCGAAGGTGGCATGGCAACTGTATATCGCGCTCGGCAGGTGTCTTTTGAGCGTGATGTCGCAATAAAAGTCATTCACTCGGCATTGACAGGATCAAGCAGTTTCGCGGATCGTTTTACCCACGAAGCGAAAATGATTGGCTCTCTGAGCCATCCCCACATCTTGAAGGTGTTTGATTACGGCCAACATGAGGACATTGCCTATTTAGTCATGGAGCTGCTGGTTGGGGGCAGCCTCAATGACCTGATACACCGTGGGGCAATGCCCTTTGAGCAAGTCGAACGTCTGCTGGATCAAATGGCATCGGCGCTGGATTACGCACATGGCCGGGGCATCATCCACCGTGATTTGAAGCCACAAAACGTACTGCTTGATTCGCAGGGAAACGCCTTCCTGACGGACTTCGGCATCGCAAAAATGCTGAACACGTCCAGCGGTCTGACGCAAACCGGCGCCGTGGTGGGTACGCCTGCCTATATGTCGCCAGAAACCTGGCGAACTGAAGCAATTGATGCTCGATCCGACATCTATTCGCTTGGCGTGATGCTGTACGAAATGCTGGCTGGCGAAGTGCCATTTGCGGCGGACACGCCATTTGGCATGATGCATAAACACATTTACGAGTTGCCACCCAGTCTTCACAACCTCAAACAAGATTTGCCAGATGCGATTGACGGGGTTCTCTACAAGGCATTGGCAAAGGAGCCGGGTGACCGTTTTGCTTCAGCCGGAGAGCTGACAAAGTCGTTCAAGGCGGCGCTAGAGGGCATTAGTCTGCCTACGACGCTCCAGCCTGGGACTGGAAGCTCAGAGCTATCTATCGAGCCTGTAGCAAAAAAACAGGTAGGGCCGCGTCGCCTGGTCATTGCTGGCGCCATCGTGGCCCTGGTGCTGGTAGCGGGAATAGCATTTGCCGCATTCTCCGGGACGAATACTGCCAATGCCAATGCGACTGGAACGGCCATCGCCGCTGTACTTTTCAACGGGCAGACGGCAACCACCGTTGCGAAGGCGACTTCAGATGTCCAGACTACTGCGACCATGCAAATTCTGTTCGGCAACCAGACGGCAACCGCCTTCAAGACTGCCACGCCAACACCGACTCAGACAAATACGGCCACTTCGACCAGCACTCCCACGCTGACACCGACCAGCACGCCGACGAATACGCCAACTTCGACGCCATCACCTACAGCGAGTCCAACAGATACACCCGTAGCGCAGGACGTACCCGCAGAAGTCATCCCGTCCGGTGGCAAAATCGCCTTTCTCATGCGTACCAATGGGCATTTGCAGATCGCCAAGGCTAACCCGGATGGAACCAATGTGGCGCAGCTCACCACCAGCCCTGATCTGACCTATACCGGCCCGATCTCCTGGTCAGCAGATCGTACGCAGTTGGCATATACTGCTCGCTCGAACGTAAGCCTGTCAATTTTTGTGATGGATAATACTGGACAGAACGCAACGCGGTATGTCACCGGTTCGTACCCTGCCTGGTCGCCAGATGGCAAGCGAATCGCGTACGTAGGCACGAATCGCAACCAGAACGACATTTTTGTGATGAATGCGGATGGATCCAGCCAGCGCCAGGTTACCAGCATTGGGATCAAAGCGCCATTTTACCTGAGTTGGGCACCCGATAATCATCGCCTGGCAATAGTTGCCAGCGGCTTGTTGATTATCGATCTGAACAACCAGGCTCAACAAATCAGGATCAGCCAGGACCCCAAAATTAGCAGTGCTGACTGGTCACCAGATGGCAAACAACTGGTCGTTACGGCCGGAACGAGCATCAGCCTGATTGACGATACCGGCGCCAATCCCCACTCGCTTACAACGGGCGTGCAGCCTGATTGGTCCCATAACGGACAGATGATCGTCTTTTCTTCCGGCGTAACTTCCGGGACTTTGATGACCATCAATCGAGATGGCAGCAACCAGAAGACTCTGGTGGCTGGCAACGAGCCTGTATGGTCGCCTGATGATACTCAAATTGCGTTCTCCAATGCGGGCGCTGTATTCGTGGTCAATGCCAACGGCAGTGGCCTGAAAAGAATTTCCGACGGCGCCTCACCGGTTTGGGCCAGATAGCGCTTGCACTCAGGCTTCCCATATGGGTTCGCCGTCAAGAATGCGGCGCAAGTTTTGCGCAAAGCGACTCGCCGTGACAGGTTTGCCCAGGAAACTGTGGAAGCCCGCTTTGCGGACCGTATCAATTTCGCTGGTGTGGACGGAGTAGGCCACAATCGGGACGTCATGGAGTTCTGGCATCTCCTTCAATTCTTTGAGAAGATCGAAACCGCTGTGGCTCGGAAACTCAAGATCAAGAAACACCACCGAAAGGGGCGAAAGCTGGCCGATAATTTGAGCCAGGTTCTTCGGCAAAACCACGGTAGTGGACTCGATTCCCTCGTTGGCTAATAGCGTTGCCAGTACATCTCCGTTCATTGAATTGTCGTCTATGATCAGCGCTCGTGTGGTGGACATAGTTGTTATTGGGCCTTTCATCGTGCGAGACTATTGAAAATTAGCTGATTGGATGCAGTTGCGCACAGTGCATATCGAGTGCGGACTCACGGCCGCGCTACATCGTATTGCAATTATTTCAGCGCGAATCAGCCGCCGTACCAAACGTGCTTCCCTGCGATCAAGTCTGCAATCTGAGACGGGAAGAACAGGACACTAATGGGCTTAGCAATATAGCCCGCCAGCCCTTTGGCCCGCGATCTGGGCATTTCGATAGAAGGGTCAGCGGCTGAAGTTACGGCTATTGGGATAGCATTCAGGGCCGGAATGGTGCGCAGCATGTCAAAAACATCATACCCAGAAACGTTATTGGGCAGCATCAAGTCGAGCAGAATCAGATCAACCGGCATAAAGCCCATCAGCCGCCTGACCACGTCTTTGTCTCCCCAACGTTCAAACGCGCACTGCGCGCCGCGCTGTTCCATCAGGACTTCAACCAGTGACCGGTTGCCGACGTTATCTTCGATATAGAAGATCCGTTTACCTTTAAGACTCATGGTTTTGCGCTTTCACCTAATCCAGGATATGCCAGATCGTTTCACCTTTTAGCACTCGTTCAATGAGCGCTGGAAAGGTTTTGATGCTGACCGGTTTGCCGATCACGCCGTCGAATCCACTACTTTGCAATTTGCTGACTTCCTCTTGCATCACGCTGGCTGTCAGCGCGATCACTTTTGCGCCGCTGAAATTCTTGTCCTTGCGTATCATTCGCAGCATGTCGAAACCATCGTTGGGCTGCATGTGAATGTCCAGCAATATCAGGTCGGGACAGGTGGACAGTCTTTCGAGCGATTTCTCGAAATTTTGGCTGTCATCCCATACGATGAGCCGTTCAATTCCCATTGCATTTCCCATAAGCATCTGCAAAACTTCCCGGCTCAGGGGATCGTCTTCAACATACAGGTACGAATAGGCGTTGAACATGATTCACGCTCCCTCTGGCAACTCGATCATCTTGAGTAGTTCATCGGAATGGCTCGGCAACGTGACGTAGAACACGGCGCCATTGCCAGGCGCACTTTCGACCCACAGCTTGCCTCCGTGCGCCTCCGCCAGTTTTTGAGAGATGGGTAGGCCAAGGCCAGTTCCCCCTGCGTGTTGAATACCCGTCGCGGTCTGGCGGAACGGCTCGAAAATGATGCCAATATCCTCAGGAGCGATGCCTGGCCCCGTGTCACTGACCGCAAACAACACACCATCCTTCAGGCTTTTGACGCTTAACGTGACTGTGCCCTCGTCGGTGAATTTGCAGGCGTTGGATAGCAAGTTGAGTAGGATTTGACGGATGCGACGCCTATCTCCAACGATAATCGGTAGATTTGCGTCAATATCCTGGACGAATTTGACCGATTTGCCTTTCAGCAGCGGTTCAGTTCCAGCGACTACGGCTGCGATCTCCTGCTTCAGGTCAACGTCGCTTTCGACAAACAGCCGCATCATACCCGATTGAATTTTCGTCATATCCAACACATCGTTAATTAGCGACAGCAGGTGTTGGCCGCTACCCAGAGATTTATCGAGTGCGTCTTCTTGTTTGGAATTGACCGGGCCTAACATGCCCAGTTTCATGAACTCGGTAAAGTTCAGGATCGCGTTCAGCGGCGTACGCAGTTCATGGCTCATGCTGGCGAGGAACTGGCTCTTCATTGAATCCAGGGCGCGAAGCTGTTCAACCAAACTGACCTGCTGCTTGAACAAAGCCGCGTTTTCGACGGCGATAGCGATCTGTTCAGCCAGACTTTGTAAGATGCGCACGTCATCCTGGGAAAAGCGACTGGCCTGTTCAGATTGTAGATCGAGAATGCCGATCAGCCGCCCGCCGAGCATCATCGGCAGAGCCAGTTCAGAGCGTTTAGTTGAAGAATCGGCTTTACTTCCATTGGCGTGGAGCTGGCTGTCGGCTGAGTCTTGCACAAGGATAGATTTCTGCCCCCGTGCAGCTTCGAATACTGGCCCGGCCTCTGTCGCCAGGTTGGATGTCGCCGTAGGAGCTTGAGTGTCGGGTGTTGCATCTTCCGAACCAGTGTTGAGTGCCAGCGCGTTTGCCTCCGCATTATATAGATAAACGCTCACGCGGTTGAGGTTGAATGCGTTCTTGGTCTTATCCACCACGTTTTGCAGGAGAACATTCAGGTCAAGCGTCGTCGTAATCTGACGAGAAACGCCTGCTGCCACTTCCAGGTCGCGGGTACGCTCAGCTACACGATTTTCCAGGTAGACTTCAGCCTGCACCAATTTTTCGTTGGTGGATCGCAGTTCAGCCTGGCGTTCGCGTTCCAATTGAGTACGATGCTGAATGAACGTCATCAACAGCGAGGTAGTCACAAAAAACACAATCATAGCGCCGATATTGGACATCTCAACTGTGCCAGGAGCAGCGATTTTACCGACAATTAGGGCCAGCACACTACAGACGAATAGTATGAGCGTTCCACGCCAGGGCAGCAGAATTGCGCCGATGATCATGACCATGCTGGCGAAGAACAACCACGTTATGTCGTGGACGAAGAATGGAAGGACATGTACCACAGCGAAGGTCTGAATGATGAACAAATAGGCTGCTAAGCGATAGTGCCCACTGCGGTTGATGAAATAGAAGACTCCGAGAAGGATGACTGGAGGGATAACGTAGAACGTCGGTGTTGTGTGTGTGGACAGAGCCTCAAGTCCCGTTGCGACCGCCGCCAGCAGCGAAGTTGCGCCCAGCACTATCATCAACCCTGCCAGTAAGCGGGACTGGCGGCGCTGCTCTATGTCTGTGATGGAGGGATGCGGAGCAACCAATTGAGACCAGATGCGACCAATGCTTTTCATCATGTTTCTATAACCTCACACTCTGCTATTTGCCATCAGTTTTGCATTTAACGACCTGAGTCCGATGGCTAAGTACAGGGTATGACAGTTTGGTGGCGCGCAATACTGGTTGAATGGAGAGTCTTCCACTCCCCATAGCCTGACCGTATGGTCAGGCCATGTGGTCAGGTCGTTCCTGTCCGTTGATATAGATTTGCCACCTTAATTTTCGGTTTGGCAGCCTTGATTTCGCGCTTTGAGATAGTTGTGCTAAAGTGAAGAGAGGATTGAATCCTCAACCAAAGGGACAACGATGAAAATCAGTGTTGCGATCTGTGCGCACAACGAAGAAAACTGGATCGGCGCGACGTTAGAATCCCTGCTGAAACAGGAACGCCGGGCTGATGAGGTTATTGTGGTCAACAATGCCTCAACGGATCGTACGGCGCAGGTTGTGGAAAAAATCGCGGAGGCACATCCTGAAGGCAATATTCGGATCGTGTATGAGGGCCACAAAGGGCTTCATCATGCCCGCGAAACGGGTTGGCGCTCGGCTTCAGGCGACATCATTGTCGCCACTGACGCAGATATTCGTTTTCCTACAAAGTGGCTGCAAATCTACGAAGAGGAGTTCAATGCGCGCCCCGACATCGCCGCCATGAGTGGCCCGGTCCGTTACTATGATGCGCTGCCTTTCATCAACTGGTCGGCTTATTTTTTTGAAAAGGGCAGCCAGCCGGAGGGGTTTGGCAAGCTATTTACCAAAACGTATCATGTCAATGGTGGCAACAGTGCCTATCGGCGTTCGGCGCTGGAAGCAGTAAACGGCTACCTCGACAAACCCATAGGTACCGTTGAAGACCTGCACATTGCCGCAAAACTACAGGACGCCCATTTATCGATCCGTTTCATTCAACGGAATAAAGTATTGCATACGTTTCGCCGCTTCAATAAAGATGGGTGGCGAGGTTACATACGCTACCTGTTCTTCTACACCCCGGAAAACGTATATCCTGACCACCTTCAAGATAACTGAACTGGACGTGTGGGCAAGGCAATGGATCGGGAGTGTCATTGGAGCGAGGGCTGGCAAGCACGGTCACAATCTGATCCTTACTTAACTCCTGGTTGCAGCGTTGGGTAAAAGCGACATATACTTCAAGAGATGAGGGCTTAAGGAGCGGAGCATGTCCAACAAACCGTTATCAGTTTTACTTATTGACGATGACGAAACCACTCGAAACATTTTCAGAATGGTGCTGGATCATTACCAGTATTCGCTGACCACGATGAACGACGGCGAATCTGCCCTGGCTTACCTTGAACAGCAGAATCGCCAGCGAAACCCCTCTCCAGACGTGATTGTCATTGATATCTTTCTGCCGGGCAAAAATGGCTATGAAATGCTCGACCAGATTAAAGGTTCGGAATTTGGGAAGGCTCCTCGCTTTATTGCGACCACGTCCTATTACACAACGGATACGGCTGACCAATTGATGAAGCACGGGTTCAACGGGATATTGTTCAAACCTTTAGACGCCCAACACATTGTTCCGTATCTCGATGAGGTTGCCCATCAAAAGGCCTTATAGCAATATCGAGTGTCCTGGAAGACTATGGCGTGAGTCCGCTCCTCGCCAAATGCTATTCGCCGGTTGGAGGTTGAGGTTCTAGCGGTTTGAGGGGGATCTCATCCTGAGCCTGGGGTGAAGCTTGCGAATGGTGTTGTTGTTTTAGCCGCTTGACGAGTTCCGAAAAACGCAGCGCATCAACAGGTTTGACCATCACGAAATCGGCCATGTCCATCGCATCGCCCATCGCCATGTGCGCGTTAGCAGTCAATACCACAATTTGAAGATTGTCGTGACGACGATCCTTGCGCAGCACATTCAGCACTTCGTAGCCGTTCATCTCAGGCATCAGAAGGTCGAGAATCAGGAGGTCAAAAGTCCCAGCCTGGATCAGTGCCAACCCATCTTTACCGTTGTTTGCTTCTGTCACGATGTATCCAACTGCTTCTAACGACAGCCGGGCGATCAATCGGCTGTCGAAGTTATCGTCTACGACGATGGCAGTGCTAGTACGTTCAGATAAAGCATCGGGCATGATTTATGGATCCTTTGGCGCGGCTGCTGGTCAATCTATGCTGGCATGATGGGATATGCCCAGATTTGTTGTGGATTATTGTAGCAAAATGCAAAGATAATAAAAGGATGCCTACTTTCCGAATTGGTTTATAGATACTTTATGCGACGACATACGCACTGCTGTTCTGTTTGTTGAATGTGAAGAAGTGTAAAATTGTAAAAAAATGCTAAAATCAGTAGACTGATTGCTACTCCCATAACAATCGACCAGAACGAAAGCACGGGGCTTGGGGGAAATTCGCATTTATGAGCAGCCAAGACATCAACAACGTGACGTCCGACGCGCACCAGACCATTGACATGGTGTTGGACGGTTTGAATCAGCTTGAGATCAGGTTAAACAAATTTCAGCCGACGCTGGCCGCGCTTGGCATGTCGCTAAACATCAAAGATACGATGGATATGCTGCGCCAAATGCTTGAGAAGGTCAAGATTCAAAATAAGCGCACCAAGGACAGCCTGCTTCAATTGCAGAATATTGTGCGCAGCTCGGCAACCATTACCTCATCCCTGGAACTCGATCATGTGCTCGATCAGGTTATAGACACGGTGATTGCGCTGACCGGTGCGGAGCGCGCTTACCTGATGCTGCGTGATGCGCAGACCGACGAGTTAATTCCGCGCACGGCACGCAACTGGGATCGCCAGAAGATTGATCAGGGCGACGTGATGATCAGTACCAAGGTGATCAACCTGGCCCTGGCCCAGAAAGAGCCAATCCTGACCACCAATGCACAGCAAGACACGCGGTTCGGGGATAGTGAGAGCGTCATCCGTTACGCGCTGCGTTCAATCCTTTGTGTCCCACTGATGTTGCACGGCAATCTGGTCGGCGTCCTGTATGCAGACAACCGCATTGTGCGAGGTGCGTTCTCGCCCAGCCACATTCCGCTGCTTTCTGCTTTTGGAACACAGGCTGCCGTAGCCATCGAGAACGCTCGCATGTTTGAGCAGACCCGTGCAGACCTGGATAAAACTCGCCGCGAGCTGGAAACGCTTCGCAGCCACGTTGGCGCGAGCCAGTTGGCGACAAATGGAAAAGAAACGGCGTCTCCGCCCACTCAACCCGCTGCGCCTTCCGTAGTAAGTACCACGCCAGCGGCAGACCCCAAAGCCTGATTCCCTGAGGGCGCCATGTTTGAGTGCCGCGCCATAAAACAGCGCTCGATTTTGCCGTGCGTCACGATCTTCCCGCTCTGAGGTAAACTGGCGTTAATTTTCTGCCAGACTTAAGGAGGGAAGCGATGGAATATCGGCAGCTTGGACGAACCGATATGCGCGTGGCGACGGTTAGCTTTGGGGCATGGGCCATTGGCGGATCGTGGGGTACCACGCAGGACGACGAGTCGCTGGCTGCGCTACGCCGCGCGGCTGACCTCGGCGTCAACTTCATTGATACTGCCGACGTATACGGCGATGGTCGCAGCGAACAGCTTGTGGCCCGCCTTCGTAAAGAACGCCCGCATGACAAGATCTATGTAGCGACCAAGGCTGGACGGAGGCTGCCCAGGCAGGTTGCCAGCGGATACACCCGCGCTAACCTGACCGACTGGGTGGACCGCAGCCTCCGCAATCTGCAAATGGACGCTCTTGACCTCCTGCAATTGCACTGCCCCGCCCCTGAAGTCTACGACAGGCCAGAGGTCTTTAGCATCCTCGACGATCTGGTAAAGGCCGGGAAGCTGCGTTATTACGGCGTCAGTGTGGAAACGGTAGAAGAAGCACTCAAGGCTATGCGTTACCCGAACGTGCAGGCCATCCAGATTATCTTCAATATGTTCCGGCTCAAACCCGCCGAGGAATTCTTCGCCGCCGCCAAAGCCAAACAGGTGGGAATCCTGGCACGTGTGCCGCTGGCAAGCGGCCTCCTGACAGGCAAAATGACTTCGCGATCCACATTCGAAGCGGACGATCACCGTGCCTACAACCGCAACGGCGAATCCTTTGACAAGGGCGAGACATTTTCCGGTGTACCCTTCGAGCAGGGCCTCCAGGCTGTTGAAGCGCTAAAGGCTATCAAACCGGCGGGCATGAGCATGGCTCAGTTTGCCCTGCGCTGGATTCTGATGTTTGACGCCGTGACGTGTACGATCCCCGGCGCAAAGCGCCCTTCGCAGGCTGAAGACAACTGCGCGGCTGCCGACCTCCCCCCGTTGTCGCCGGAGACCATGCAAACGGTGCAGGACATCTATAGCCAGTACGTGCGCGAAGCCGTCCATACGCTGTGGTAATTGACTCTGGACGCTCCCGCTAGAGTGCGGGCGTGCGTGGTAAAATACCATTCTAGCTGACCGATGTGCCAGGAAGTGTACAGGCTATGCCAGAACGCTTATTTGACGAAAAGACGCTTCGCAAGCTCGAACGCTTGTCGCTGATTGCCAGCAGGGTGCGGGCGGGCGTGATGAAAGGCGAACGCCGCTCCAACAAACGTGGCACGAGCATTGAATTCGCGGACTACCGCAACTACACACGCGGCGACGACTTGCGCCGCGTGGACTGGAACGTCTACGCGCGCCTGGATCGGCCTTTTGTCAAGCTCCTGGAGGAAGAAGAAGACCTTTCCGTCCACCTCCTGATTGATGCGTCGGGAAGCATGGATTGGCCGCGTGACGGCGAAACCGTCTATCACAAGTTTACTTTTGCGCAGCGTGTGCTGGCTGGACTGGGTTACATATCGCTGGGTAGCGGCGACCAGTTAACCGCGACCGCCCTCGGCGAAACCAACGCGACCTGGGGGCCATCGCGCGGGCGAGGGCATGCGCTGGGTCTGCTAGATTTCATTGCGGGGTTGAGCTGTGGTGGTCAGACTGATTTGAACGGCGCACTGCGGGCTTATGCCGTTCGCACGACCCGACCTGGATTGTGCCTGCTGATTTCCGACCTGATGTCGCCGACGGGCTACCAGGAAGGGTTGTCGGCTTTGCAAGGACGAGGCTATGAGGTTGGGGTGATTCATGTCCTATCCCACGACGAGGTTATGCCTGAATTGGCAGGCGATCTTCACCTGGTGGACGTGGAAAGCGGTCAGGGCCAGGACGTAACGGTTGACGTTTCGATGCGCGATCTGTATCAGCGCCGACTACTGGCCTGGCGCGACGAGATCGGCACCTTCTGCACGCGCCGAGGCATCCATTACGCAACGGTAGAAACCGGTAACCCCTGGGAAGAACTGATCCTGTACGAATTGAGGCGACTCGGAGTCGTCCGGTGAGTCGTCCGCGGAGATACGTCCGACAACCCTGGCTCATCGCACTCCTTCTAATTCTTCTGGGCGCGTTTGCTTTCCGAATTTGGAACCTGGGCAGCCAGAGCCTCTGGCATGACGAAGCCTGGTCGGTGATGAGCAGCTACCAGCCGCTCATGCCCATTGATCCAAACTATCCGCCGCTCTTTACGCTATTCCTGGGCATCTGGATACGCCTTGCCGGTGACAGCGTCTGGGCCATGCGCTATTTTTCGCTGCTGTGGGGCGTGGTCACAGTGGCTGTGGTGGCGCTAGTAAGTCGCCGCTGGTTTGGGCCACGTGCGGGAATCCTGGCCGCGATCCTGGTAGCGGCCTCGCCGCCCCTGTGGGTCTACGCACAGGAGATCCGATCCTACGTCGCCATGCCACTTTTTGCGGTGACTTTGCTGGCGCTGGCAGGCCACCTTACGCAGGACACAAATCGTTTAGCCGGGGACTTAAGCCCCCGGCTCAGCCTGACTCGTACCTGGGTCTGGCTTCTGCTGGTCGAAATCCTGGCGCTATACGATCACAACCTGGCTGTGCCACTCACTGCCTGGCTCAACGTAACTGTCCTGGCAATCTGGTTATGGCGACGGGACTGGCAGCGGGCGGCCCTTTGGATCGGCGCGCAGGTTGTTTTGCTGATCGCCTATCTGCCCTGGCTACTGACCCAAAAGCCAACCGGGACGCCGCTCAACACGCCGCCGAAGATCGGACTCGGACTGGCCTGGGACATCTGGCAGTCGTATTTCACCGGGATCAAGGCGCTCGTCGGAGCGGACACCTGGCTCAGTTTGCTCATTGTTCTTTTTGGATTCGTGACAGTCTTCGCTGCGATATTGCTGCTACGACGCCGTCGGGATCGGCTGACGCTCCTTCTTCTCTCGCAGGTGATCTTGCTTCCGTTCTTTGAACTGGTGATCATCCTGGCCGCGCATATTGACTTCCATCCCCGCTATTTCCTGCTTGGTGTGATTCCGACGTTGATGATGGTCGCGGCGGGTTT
>Ga0070730_10002200_pt1 | contig 17946 bp, 30 predicted proteins | sample Coa_R1_3_FD_66447 | JGI IMG/M metagenome (GOLD analysis project Ga0070730, IMG submission 66447) | Surface soil microbial communities from Centralia Pennsylvania, which are recovering from an underground coalmine fire - Coalmine... | ecosystem: Environmental > Terrestrial > Soil > Unclassified ... | reverse complement strand
GGCCGTAGCGGCTTTGAACGACTGGACGGTGCCACCGATCGTATTCATCGCAAGGGAGGCGCTGTTCTCCGCGATCGACAACGGGCCCAGCGACATGTCCTTGAACGGGTAGGCCGCCATCCCATGAAGCACGTCCAGCGGTGAAGAGCCGAAATCGAACACGTTCAACGGGAGGCTGTTCACCAACCACTCGAACACACCGGAGTGGGAGGCGACATCCTGCTTCGTTTTGATCGCGTGCGCCAACCCCTCCGGGCTGGAGTACCCCATCTGCTTCGCCTGATACTGCGCATAGGCGTACATCACGTCGGCGTTCTTCGAGTTCTTGTCGTACGCCGACTGCCAGTCGGATGTCCACAAGCCGTTCGCCGGGAGATCAGTGCCCCACAGGTGGTTGAACACCTGCTGCCCGTCTTTCACCGTCGTGACCGCCCCCAGCTGCTTCTGCAGGTTCTGGTACTGGAGCTGAACGTCGGCGGGGATGTTGCCGGTGATGGCACGTTGGGTCATCCGGCTGGTGTAGTAGTTCCGGATGATCTGCTCGAGTTCCGGGAACGACGCCCCGTTCTTCAACGCCTGGTAGATCGGCGACCCGGCGTTTTTGTCCTGGGTGAGGAACGCGTGAACGAACGAAAGGGGGCCGTTCGCGCCGACGAACGGCAGCATGCCGGACGCCAACTGCGGATACTGCGTTTTCAGCGACTGGATCGCCTGCTGGTTCGTCGGCGGCGGCGCTGGGCCTTGGAGGGTGGCGCCGAGCACCTGGCCGCCGGTGATCGTGACCTGTCCGCCGATCGGGCCTTGGATTCCAGGCGGGCTTTCAAGGGGGTTGTGGATGGTGACGATCCGCGTGTCCGGGTCGACGTGGAGGAAGTCGGCTGCGTTCTGGCCTACGTGCTGGGTGAGGACACGGGTGGCGTCCGCTACACCGGGTAGCTGGAACAGGTCTTGGTATCGCTCTTCCGGGACAGGTGAGCGGATGATGTCGAGCGCCAGCCCCGGTGACGGCGGGGTGCCGTGCGCGGCCATGTAAGTGTTGTGGAGCGTGTCGAGCTTGTGGTTGACGTCCCCGATCGACCCGTTGATCCCAGCCTGACGCGCCGATGGGGGCACGCTGTTGGCTGGCTGCCGGATACGCGACCGGGCCGCAGGAACGTTGACCGTCGCCGCGGGCTGCAGGGTCTTCTGCCCTGGGCCAATCTGCTGCTCAAGTTTGTCCTGTAGCTGGTCCTTGTCCGGTGCGGGGGCGATCGTCACGGCATCCCCTGTGTGGCTGGGATCGGCACCGGCATGTTCTGGACCTGCAACGGGTTCTGCTGGTCCTGCAGGTACTGGGCGGCGACCTGGGCTGTTTCAGCGGCGATGTTGTCCTGCCCGGCGATCTGCGCCCACAACTGCGGCACGTCGTTCACCGAACTGTCTGGCTCGTAGATGTCACCGGCCCCGACATCGCCCGGGGCGGCCGCGGAGGCTTGCCGGGCGCTGATCTCAGACTTCTGCTGTGGTGTCAACTGCGGCTGGCCTGTAGTAGGAGCGGCGGCGGTTGGCCCTGCCGGGCCTGATGTTCCTCCACCACCGGCTTCGAGGCTTTGAAGAAACGTCGCGAAGTCCCGGCCTTCCGCCGAGGGTGCGGCACCAGGGTCGGACTTCGAGATCCCGCGCTGAATGGCGTTGTCACCGACCTGGCTTGAGAGGGCGTTCATCGCGTTCGGGTTCCCCCTGTGCGGTGAAGACACCCAGCCCATTTCGATGCCGCTGTACTGATGGGCGATCACGGTGTTGGCGTTCACATGCTGCCCCTGATGGACGTTCGGGATGACGTATTCGGACACGTAGAACGTCCAGCCTTTCCTTGGCCCGTCGGTGAGGGTGATGCTGACCCAGCCGCCGCCCGGCCAGCCGCTTGAGCGTGATACCTGCCGGACGATGCCGTCGCCGATGCTGTAGATGGGGCCGCTGCCGCCGAAGTCTTTGCCCTGGTCGGTGCGTTCCGCGGTGAGGGAGCGGTCACGGATCGGGGGCGCATACCCGCCGTTAGCCACCTTGCGCCTCCCGCTGCGCCTGCTCCGCGTACGCCTGCACCAACGGCGAGGCGCCCGGTGTGTTGGCGAGGTCTTGCCAGATCATCGCCCGCTGCGCCACCTGCCCCTGCCCCGGACTCGTCTCAGGAAGAGAGGGTGGGGGGGCGGCCGGGAGCGGTGCTGAACCCGCGCCTGCCGGTGCGGGTTTGCCTGTTCTCCCGGCCGCTGCTTGACGCTGCGCCCGCCGTGCCGCGTTTACCGCCGACCCCGCGAACGGCGCACCCGACATTGGGGCAGCCTGCGTCAACTGGGTTTGCCTCTTGACGTCCCCGTAGGGGCGGAGGTCGTTGGCAGAGTTTTTGCCCGTCTCGTTCGGCACTAGATCAGATGCGTCCTCGCCAGCAGCGCGTCTGCCTGCGCCTGGAGTTCCTCACGGAGCTCGTCCCGGTACCGACGCTTCAGAAACCGGAGCCTGGCGATGTCATGCGCGAGGTAGCCGTCGAACTGGTCACGCAAGGCGGTGAGTTCGTCCCGGTACACGGCCCGGATCTCCCGCTCGAGCTGCTCAACATCCTGCCGGACGCGGGCCTGTAGCTGGTCGCATTTCGCCCGGACAACGGTGAGCGCGTCTGACTCGAAGCGCTGGTTGCGGTTGGCTAGGTGGTCGGTGAGTTCGGCGACGAAGGCTTCGTGGGTGCCGGCGGTGTGGAGGAGTTCGGTGGCGCCGCACCGGTCGCACAGGGCACCGCCTGACGCACGTAGTTCGAGTCTCATAGCCCCCATCCGATGAATGAGCGAAGCGGAACGACTTGCGGCGGAACGAACGGCCCGACCACGGTCGGCGCGCGAAGCATGCTGTGGGTCGCCTTGGTGCGGTTGGTGCGGTCGATCTGCGTGAGCCTTACCCGGACGCCGGGGAACGTAACGGCGGCACCGACGATGGTTGGCGCCTGGACCTTGCTGTGCGCCCCACGGGCAAGCCTTGACGATGGCGTCGTTTTGACCGTCACCGGCGCGAACACGACCGGCGGGCTTGTCGCCGTGGGTGGCTTCAGCCGGGAATGTGCGGCCCGGGCGAGCCTCGACGAAGCGGCCAACCACATCGCGACCGGACGGAACACGGTCGGGGCGGCGACAACCTCCGGTGGTTTCAGCCGCGGATGCGGAGAACTCGGTTGCCTAGGTGTCTTGGCGAGCTTGACCGTGACCGGCCCGAACGTGACAGCCGCCGCGATGCCGGCGGCGGGCGCGGTCTTGTGGGTGTGCGGCGCCCGGCTTAGCCGCGACGACCCGGCTTGGTTGACGCTGACGGCCCGGAAGGTGGTCGGTGGCCCAGTCGCCGCTGGTGGTTTCAGCCTTGATGTGACGACACGTTGCGGCCGGTCGGAACGCAGCCGGGACTGAACGGCGGCGAGCGTGACTTGCAGCGGCCGGAACGGCGCGTTGGTGCCGACAACAGCCGGTGGACGAAGCTTTGAAAGACCCGGTTGGGAACGGGCGAGCCGCGCCATATGGGGTTATCTAGCCGCTGTTTTTGCTAGGCCCGAGCAGAACCCATTCATGCTCGCCGGGATGCTTGTCGTAGATGTCGTCACCGGCGTCAAGCACCCAGCGTTGCCCCGGCTTGACCGGATGGTCACGGGTTTTGACGTCGATGATTTCCGGTCCGTTACCGCGATCGGCGATCACCTGCTCCGTCACCCAACCGATGTTTTTCTCCTTCACCCGTTTCAGTTCGACCTCGCCGGGATACAGCTCGATGCTCATCGGTCTATTCTTCCCATGCTCCGCCGCAGATCGCGTTCACGGCGGGTGTGACGGTGTTCCGGATCCTGGCGAACGTCGATACCGCCATTTCCGGCTCACGCCCAAGTGGGTACTGGAAGTACGACCCGGACGTGACGGGGATCTGGTGAGTGATGGACCCGAGCGCCGTCGCCGGCGTGCCCTCCGAGGAGGCGGTGTAGCCGGAGTTGGATGTGCCAACCGTCATCAGGGACGCGCGCTGGTTCGGCTCGTACTTCTTGAAGTCCGTCGCAGCGGCGTAGGCGGTGACGGTGGCGGCGCCGGTGGAGTGGAACATCAACTCGACAACGGCCGGGGTCGCGGCGGCGGAGGCGGAGCCTTCCCACCACCATTCCACGAACCGAGCTTCGCTCGACGCCGAGGTGGACCACTGGATCATCGTCTTCACGACGGTGCCTGTCGTGACGGCGACCGGGGCCGCAGTGGTGGGTCCTGCCCCGTTGAACGCATGATAGATCTTTGCCATTACCTTGTCTCCTTAGATTCGCGGATACAGGATGTCGGTCCTGTACTCGTCAGCTTTGCTACGCGTTCGTCGGGCAGGACACTGGGTTTGGTGTTCCCGTATTGCTTCTTGCATGTGCCTCCTTGGCCCGTAGCCGATCTTGCCGCAGAACTGGCATCTGGTTGCGACCGGGAACTCCCAGTCGAACCGTTCGGTTCCGTTGTCGCCGTATGGTTCGTACAACGCGTGGCTGATTCGTCGGCGTAGGGTGATGCCTTTCATGCGGGGGTGGAACATCAGTAGCTTGCGGCCCGGTTGACGGCCTGCAGATGGACAGCGACTGGGGTGAGGACAGGTGCGGGCGCCTGCTTGTACGCAACCAGCACACCCTCGGACGTGGTCGCAACCGAGGCGGCGTAGGTGCCGCCGTTCGTCTCGGATGTCGTGCCGTTGAGGTTGTACTCGCAGCAGATATCCGGCGTTGCCGTATTCGTTGGAGCACCCCAGGACGTGTAGTTCGTGCCTGCGGTGAAGGTGGACTGGGCTGAGTTGACAGCAAATCCCCCGATGATGAGTTCTCCTGTGACGGCCGGGGTGATCGTGTTCGCGCTCGCCGCCGTCCCTGAAGCCTGGGTCTTTGGTGTGCCCGCAACGTCGAGCCATGCGGAGGACGCGACCCCGGCGAACTCGAACACCTTGACTGCGCTCGCGGCAGCGGTCGTCCATGAGAAAGTGATGGTCGTTGGTGGGGTCGCTCCGATGATCGTGGAAGCGACCATGATGCCGTTATGGACGCCGGACTGACTGGCGAGGTTTACGTCCATCTGCCACGCCGACCCGGTGCCGTTGTCGGTCGGTGTCTGCATGTTGCTCGTCGTCGTCGCGCCTGCCAAAGCGAGCACCACGACGAGGAAATTTCCCGTCGCGCCTGCGGTGAACGCGCTGGTCGTGAACCCGGTGCCAGACGCCTGGTGCGCCGATACGCGCTGCGCTACAGCGGTAATGGCCATTAGTTACCGTGCCGTGCTAGAAGTCCGGTAGCCAATGAGCCTCCTCGAACGCTACAACCGGTTGTGCTGCCGACTGTTCGGTCACCGCTGGTCCGAGTGGACGCTTGTGTCCGACAACGACACGCTTCCCGGCGACGAATACCGCTACTGCCTGTACTGCTTCACAACGGACACGCGGATGACAGGTAGGCCATTCGCCACTAGCGTTCGAACCTAGCTAGGTTGTGTCGGTGTCCCAGTAGGAGACGCGCCCCGCCACGGTGCCGGTGCCAGAGATGACGAGGTCGAGGCTGTTCCCGGCCGAGCTCGCGAACAGAAAAGTCGGGTACGACGCGGCGAGTGCGTAGCCGCCGTTCGCGGCTATCACCATCGGCCCGTCAATAGCCGTCGCGGCGCCGTCGCGCCAGTTCACCGTCAGGTTCGCCGAACACCCCAACAGCACGGAGTAGACCTTCAGCCGTTTCGTTGCCACCGCGCTGACGACTGTCCCCGTGGCGGTGAGGTTGATCGGCGCAGTCTTCAGGGTGGGGACGGCGAACACGACGTTGATACCGCCGGTGTTGTGGTCGGCGGTCGCCTTCACCCACGACGTCGACGTGGAGTCCCAGTAGTAGACGAACGCGGCCTGGGCCAGGGCGAACGACCCGTCCCCCTGGTCCTTCCATTTCGCGTCGAGTTCCCGGTTGCGGTCGATGATGTCGGCCATCGACCTAGCCTCCGCTCAAAAGCGCCTGCAACTGGTCCTGCGACCCGCCCTGCCGGGTTTGCGTCCCCGGCGTGATCTCAACATGCGGCTCCGCAGGCTCCCCCTGCACGACCCGGAACGACAACCGTCCGGCCCACTGCTGCAACTGCGCCTCGAGGAGCGCGCGGTCTTGCCGGTCGGTGATCGCGAACGTGATCTCGCCATCGGTTTTGCCTTGGTCGGCGATCTGGCCGATGAGGAACACCCGGCCGTGCAAGCCTTTGATCTGGCCGACCGCCGCCGCCACTTGCTCGACGGTGACGGTGTTGCCGGGGGTGCCCGCTTGTTGTCCCTGTGATGGTTGTGGTTGTGGGGTTGTTGCGAGCGCCCCCGGTCCTGTCGGCGGCAACCCCGGCAACGACGGGCCTCCGGGTTGCGGTGCGGGGCCGACCCCTGTCGCGCCGGCGGCGCCCTGCGCGGCTGCCTGTGCGTGGGCGGCGAGCTGCCCCGGCTGGGGCTGCGGCATCCCGAGGAGAGGATGAGGACCCGCAGCCGCCTGTGCCGGGGCGGCGGTAGGCCCACCACCATTGTTGGTTGAGCCTGCGAGGAACCCGGCTGCCTGCTGCTCCACCTGCAACGCCGTTTTCGGATCGGCGGAGGTCTGCAACGCCTGGTTGAAGAACGCCAAAACAGCGTCGTCGACCTGCTCGACCAGGATCTCCTCAATCATGTGCGTGTTGTCCACCACGCCGATCTGCTCGCGCACCCACTTCTTCGACACCAGCCCGCCACCCTGGGCCTGGAGGCCCATGACGAGCTTTTCGTGCTGGTTCAGGGCGACCTGGAACACCACCTCGTTCCGGGTGGACCCGACGATCTGCGAGCCTTTCAACGAGAGGCTGAAAGAGCGCCCGGTGAGCTCAAGCGTGTTCGGTGCTTCCCGTCCGAAGAGTTGCATGCGGGTATCGCGGAACGTGCCCTGCGCCTGGCGTAGGGCTTTCTCGTTCCACGCGACCAATGCGGGGCCGACCCCGGTGCCTTGCACCATCTCGACCCGGCTGCCGGAGCCTGCCTGCTGAAGGCTGTCGACGGCCTTCCCGGTGACGATCGAAGTGGCGGGGGACTGGCCGAACTCCGCCTCGGACATGCCGGACATGTCCTTGATGTCGTGCTCCATCCGGGCGGAGAACTGCTGCAACGCCTCCAACCCCTGCAACGGCGGCGTCAAATACTGCGCCTTGCCGCCCGGATGCACGCCGATCACCGCGCCGGGGCCGACCTGGAGGTCCTCCGGGAACTTCTGCGGGTCCTCCAGGATCAGCATCGGGAACGTGTTCTCGATCGCCTGCTGAAACATCAGGCTGTACGCGGCGTTGGTGACTTCGTTGATGTTCAGCGCCTGCTCAACCGCGCCGTGGCCGAACGCCTCACCGGGGACATCGATGAACTTGACGTGCTCGAACAGGTTGTACCCGTAGTTGTGCTCCACGCCGGCGATCAGTTGGTCGTCGACGTAGCGGACCCATTGGTTCGCGTCGCTGTACTCGATGATCTCCACTGTGCCGGATGCGTCCGCGACATCGTCGTTTGGACGTTTGCGCAAGCGGGCGAGCTTCTTGATGGTGGGGAAGCGTTCGTCGGGGGGGACGTAGTTGGGGTAGGCGCGGGCGGCGTCGGATTCTTTGACGCGCCAGATGAACATGACGGCGTTTTCTTCGTTGCCGTCGAAGCTCATGATCGGCCACGCATGCTCGGAGGAGCGGAGGATGGGCATGGGCCGGTTCAGTTCGGGGTTGGGCCAGCAGCCCTGGTAGCAGCACCCCATGAGGGGGAGGTACCAGGCCATGTGGTTGACGACCCGGTTCATGTCGCCCATCGACCACAGCCCGTACAGGTAGCGTTCTTTCAGGGCTGCTTGGGCCCGGCGGTTGTCTGATTCGGGGGGGTCGGTGTACACCCGGATCTGCGGCAACTGGGACAGGTAGGTTTGGTATTTGACGCAGACGGCCTGGACGATGTTCTTGACCATCTTGATGTCCGGCCCCACATCGCTGGTTCTCGCTGTCCAGTCGCGGAAGATGGTGGCGATCGGATGCGACTCCGTGTCAGCGAGCTTCCAAAAATCGCCGTGCCAGTAACGGCGGAGGTTGCGGAGGGCTGTGTGGCGCTTGTGGTAGTCGTCCCAAAGCTCCTTCTTCAGGGCTTGGAGCTCCGCGTAGGTGATCGCCATCAGCAGACGAACCTCATGCCGTCAAAGCCATGCAGGTGGTTGAGGCATGCGGGATGGTTCGTTGTCAGAGCGGGGTCAACAAACCCGTCCCACGACTTTGGCGGCTGGCTTTCCAGCACACGGATCTTGTCTGCTGGGATTCGTCCGTGCCAGCGCGCCTCCCCGCCCGTGAATACGAGCGTGTCGTCGACCTCAACCTCAAGCACGGTGCCGAAGTTCGCGGCGATGTGTGGCTTGTCAGTGAGGCTGACATGGCCGCCGAACGGGCAGGCGTGACTCCACGGTGGACATTGGCGCAAGCCTTCGCGGAGCACGCGCTCTACGTGCCTGGTGCCGTGGTAGGCGATTGCCATTAGCGCGACGCGTAAAAGGGGTTCTTCAGGACGCGGCGGCCCTGCGGGGCACCGGTCCCCCAGGCGAGTGGTTTCTTTTCGAGCCGGTTGAATGATTCGTACACGGGCCGTCCTTCCTCCACGCCTCGCCACGCGATCCAGGTCGCCATCACCGTGTCCGTCGTCCGCCCACTGGGGTACTGCACGAGCTCGTCCACCAACTGGCCCATGATGCGGCGGCTGTGGGCGTCGCCCCAGGGGATGTGTACCCAGCCGCGCTCAAACCACGGGGCCAATGCGTTCACGCCGATCTCCGGGTCCGGCTTGTTGTACCGCGACGTGTAGTGCGGCTTGACGTCGATCGCCATCCCGATCTCGTCACAACGTCTCTGGACGGCTTCGTACAGGCCGTGCTGGTAGGCGTTCGTTTCGATGAGGGTTTGCCAGAGCTTGTACCGGTCGTGCTGGGTGATGATCGTCTCCACCTGGTTCTGCATCGACATCTGATCCCGGATCAGGTCAACAACCCACAGGCAGCGGTCGTGGTCGATGCAGGACCCGAGTGCGAGGGTGATGTGGGCGCAGAACTTCGCCTGCCGCTGCGCGCCGATCGCAGGGTCGAACCCAGCCACCCGCTTCCACTCCTCCTCGTACTCACCGATCCGGTACGTGTGGTCGATGCAGCCCTTGTAGCGTTCCTTGCCGAGGATGCCACCCCGGACGTACTCCTCCCGAAAAATCATCCGTGACTCGTCCACAGCCCGGTTCCGGTACCGCTTGTTGAACGCCAACGTGCCGATCTCGAGCTTCTTCAGCATCAGCATGTCGTACGGCATCCGCCTAGGCCACAGGGCTTGTTCCGCGTCTTCGTCGACGATCGCGTCTTCTTTCTGGACCTTCCAGATTTCCTGGCCGGCCATCTCGTTCAGGTTCATCAGATCGCTGTAGAGGTCGTTCGGGTCAAACCTGGTGCCGACCACTGTGAGGCGTCCGCCGGGGACGGGGCCGGTGGACACGGATTGGTCGAACCATTGCTTGATCTTGTAGCGTTGCTCCGGCGTCTGCGAGTTTTCTTGGGTGACGACGTCGTCGCAGATCGTCCAGTCGGTGCGGTGCCCCAGCACGGTTTTCGCGCCGGAGCCGAACACGGTGATGTTCTGCTCCTTGTCCCGCGCTGTGCGCCTGGTGATGCTGAGCATCCCGAGCGCCCAGGGGCGTTCGACCTCCTTGGTGCGGAACGGACCGAAGTCGTCACGGAGGTCGAGGTTGAGCATGAGCTCGGCCTGGATGGCGCGCATGATCCCCTCAGCCTCGGTCTCGTTTTTCGCGATGATCGCGATGCGAATGTTGGGGTTGCGGCAGACGGCCCAAATCGGCAGCAGGGTGCTGACCAGCGTGGTTTTGCCGTGTTGTGCCGGGTACAGGATCAGGCCGCGTTGCTGCCCGGTGGCGGTTTCGATCAACCGGAGGTGGAAGTCTTCCAAGCGGTCGATTTTGTCTTGGAAGTACCGGACGATGAACAGGTCGGGGTGGTCGAGAAGCATTTGCTTCTCGTAGGGGACGCCCCGGATTTTTTGGATGATCCGGGTGTGGTCGTCAGTCAAGGCCGTGCGCCCTGGCGTACTGCCTCTCACGGTCCGCCGCGGCCGCCTGGCCGAGCAGTTGCCCGTTCAGCTGGGCGGACCGCAGCCACTTGTTGAACCGGGCGGGCGGCTCCCCGCAGAACGGGCACTTGCCTTGGTCTTTCAGGTACCACTCGCGGCAGCCGGGGCAGCGGCGTTCGGTGGCGGGTCCAGCCTCAGTGGGCATCCCCGGGATGCCGTTGCTGCCGATCAGCAAGCTCATCGCGTGTGAGCGTGCTCGCAGGCCGGGATTCCGCCGTGGAATCCGTCGCTGCGAAGCGTGCAGTAGGTCGTCCCGAACCCGCAGTTGAGGCAGACCATCCGCTCGGAAAACAGCGGTCGTGAGACGAACGCGTGACCCTTGTAGTGGTAGCCCGGCTGGGCTTTCGGAAGGTCGATCCTTCCGCCGATCCCGGACTCGACCGCCATTACCGGTTGTTGATAGCGGGCGGCTCACCAGGGGCCATGCTCGACGGGTGACCGACACGGCCGGGATCCTCGCCCAACGGATTGCTCCCAGCCAGGTCCGACGTGGGCTCGAGCCCCATCGCGGTGCCCTTCACCGTCTCGGCTGGTTCCTGCACCCAGTACTTCCCCTGAAAGTTCTCCGAGGCCCAGGCGCCGTCCTGCCGGTCGTTCTCGTCAGCCGACCAGAGCGGACCGCCGGGGCACTCCACGTCCGCGTCCAATGGCTGCGAGCTGACGTTGGGGTTGCGGGGGCCGATGCCGGGCATCGCCTCCACACCCGGCGATGTCGCCTTCGCCCCGAGGCCTGTGCTGACGTCAAAGTCATTTGACGTGTCGCCGGACCACTCCCGTTTGATCGGCGCCGAATCACGCATTCCCATTTGTCAGAACCCCCTGTCCAGGTCGTCGCTAAGCCGTCCGCCACGGCGGGTGTCGTCGTCCAGCATCATCCGGGGCGGCTTCCCCGCCGGCGGCCCCACAGGTGGTTTCGTGACGTGCCCGGGCGTGTTCAGCATCGTGATGTCATGGCCATCACCCTTGATCTCCACCGCTGTCGCTGGGGCCGCGTACACCGCCTGGCCGTTATCCGGCGCGTGCGGGTGATGCACCGGCGGCCTCCCTTGGTCTTTCACCTGTTGAAGCATCCCGGGTGTCGGTTCCATCCCAGCCATCTCTCAGCCCCCTCCATTCGCGTTACCCGTTTCAAGCTCGATGATGGCGGCCTCGATCTCCTCCGGATGCTCCGCCCCAGGCAAAGCCGCCCGCAGCACTTCTAGTTGCCGCCGCGGGTCACCCACTTTTTCCACCAACGCGAGGATCGGGAAGATCTGCGTCCTGGAAACCTTCGCCTCCACCGGCTTCGCCTTCGCCAACTGGAGCCCCGCGAGGTCCTTGATGATCCGCGCCACCGCCGGGGTGGTCATCTTGTCGCGCTGCTTCTTGTCCCGAAACCGGTAGTACAACTCCTGCAAAGCAGCGTCCAGGTTCGCCTGGATCAGGTCGTTCGGGACACGCCCGCGGCGCTCGAGTTGAACATCCTCACGCGGGTCGTCCTCCGAGCCGGGCCAAAAATCCTGGGTGCTCACGCGTACTCGCGGCTCAACACCGCAGCGATAGCTTCCTCCGTGGCGGCCACCACCCCGGTGTCGCCGACGTCCCAAGTGTCGGCGAGATACCCAGCGATCATGAACACGTCCTCCTCAGTAAAAACCGGGGTTTCCGTTTCCACAGGGTCGTCGTCAGGCATCACTTCATCTTCTTCAACGTCTGCGCCAAACGCGCCCGCTGACCAAGCTTCCCACCCTTCTTCGCCGCCGCAGCCAGCTTCCCCGCAGGGATCTTCTTCCCCGCCGGGACCCCCAACTGCGCATGCAACGCCCCAGGCTTCTTGATCGCCCCAGCGATCCAATTCTTCTTCGCCGCTGGCTTCTTCTTCGCGGCCATCACACAGGGAGGGTCACGACAGCCAACCGGCCATCAAGATGAGAACACGACCCAAGGAACGTCTTCACCGCCGTGACCGCGTCAGCCGACGTCGGGTACAGGCCGTTCATCGTCTTCGTCTGCCGATCCCACACCCCATACACCGCCGTCACCGCCGTGATCTCCCCAGCATGCGACGAATGAGCCGTCTCCGCGTTCGTCCCCTTCGCAAACGTTGAGATGTACGTATCAGACGCCACGGCCGGTCACCCCACCAACAACCCCGGCAATGACGGGAGCCGACCCGTCAGCTCTCACGCCCGCGAGCTCAGCCGCATGCGCCCTCGCATCCTCCAGGCTGTCAAACCACGACGCTGCCGGATACTCAAACACCGCAAACGGCCCCGCAGGCCCAACGGACTTCTTCGGAGCAGCCTTCTTCGCTGCAGGCTTCTTCTTCTCAGCCATCGTACGAACCCCCCGCTGTGTTGATCGGCAACGACGACGTCACATTCTGCAACCCCGAAACCGTCACCGACGACTGACCCACAGTGCTCCACGTCACGTACGGATACGACGGCCACCGCTGACCCGGCCACGTACCCCACGGATACACCGGATACGGAACAAACTGCTGACCCCCACGACCGCAATGCGGGCAATACCCACACTTCGGACACGTCTCCTGCTTGTGCTCGACCTTCACCTGTCCTCCTCCTCAAACCGCTGAAACACCGAACGACCCTCACGCTCACGCAACCCACGCTGAGCAGCCTCCAACTCCGCACGCTTCAAAATCACGCGCTCAACCCACCGCCCCAAAGGCAACCCAGCATCCGCCGCAGCACGCACAGCAACCGCGTGCGCCCCTGCACTCACCGTCAGATTCACCCGCTTGCTAGGCACCGACAAAGGTTTTCTCCTCAACCAAATTGGGGTGACCGGATAGAGCCGAGCCGAGCCTTCCGGGTTTAAAACCCCCGGCTTCGACTTGTGCCGCCGGCTGTCACAAGCGGGACTTTGTGACGCTCGAGCTGGTTGACCCTCCCGCAATCGGCCTGGTTGAGCCAAAACCCACTCCGAAGTGGGGTGTCTTATCGGTGTTAGCGTCACCTCTCGGCAAGTTGGTGCGGTTTCGCAGTAACACGGGGAGGGGCCAGACTTGTTCGACACGGGCCTGGATCGTGGGTGTCGGGGATTGGGGTTGGTGCTCGGAGCGCCTGAGCGGCGCTCTCAAGAGGTTGACTCGCAACCTTTGGGTTGCTCGTGTTGTCCTAGCCCGCCCACCAAGGGGCGTAGCGGTTACTGGTGCGAGGCGTTATGTCTCAGTCCGGAGCCGAGCGGTTGCGATGCGGTTCGATGGCGCTTGTCCTGTCCGCTCGCGGCAGCATGGGCTGAGGTGCTTCCGCTGGTCGCTTGTTGCCGGGAGTCGCTCTTAGGGCGCGCTTCTACCGGTCGGGTTTGTTTTAGCAGCAGGCTCGGCGGTCGTCAAGTGGCGACTTGACAAATGCGCGGTGAGATGGGATGCTCCCGACTGTCACGGTTCCACTACGCAAGGAGGTTGAGCAAGATGCCCAAGGTTGATCTTGTCTACAAGTGCCCGATTTGGGTGACGGTGGACACAGACACTGGCGAGGTTGAGGACGTTCAGGTCGGAGACGAGAGTGTGGAGCTGGATGAGTCGCCGCACACTGACTTGGACAAGTTGGCGCTCTCGATCGCGGAGACCGCTGAGTGGCCTGAGTGGAGGTTCGGATGAAGACTTGCAAGCATCCGCCAGCTCGTTTGTTCTCATGGTTTGCATCCGATGGTGTCTTGTGTGTCGCTTGTTGTGACTGCGGAGCTGTCTTGAAGGGAGTTGCGGTCACGCGGGAACCGTGACAAGCTCCCTCACGGCCGCGACTGGGAGACCCCTTCGGGGGTCTCTCTTTTTCTGCCCTCGAAGAGTTCTTGCGCGCATTGTTCGTGGGCGTAGCGCACAACAACCTCGCCATTTGTGGGTTCGAACATGAGGCTTACGCGTCGTTCTGTTGGTGCTCCTCCTTGGGGGCAGAGGCAGCATTGCCAGCCGTTTGGGAAGGACCTACGGGTTTCTTGCTGATCGTTCATTGCGTGATTGCCTCCAAGTAGACAGCGATGCCCGTCCAGCCGATGAGCAGAACCCAGAAGACGATTTGGGGTCAAGGTAGGGCGGACCAGCACCCCTGCCAGTCCGCCCCTTCACGCGGATGGAGGATCGCGTGATCTTCATTGAGTGCGATTTCCTAGGTTGTAAGCGTCTCGGTTGACCCGATCGTCGTAGGCCTGGATTACCTTTGCGATGGCGTCGCCGTCAGCGTGTCCGTCGAAGTGGAGAACACGGATTCGCATGAGCGCGGCTTGGGCGTAGTACATCTCTGCGAGTAATAGGCGTGCGTCCTCAGTGGTGATATTGAGATAGTCCCAGTCGGTTTCGTATTTGCCGACTTGGAGCGGGTCGCCTTCACGCCATTCGTGGTGCTGAGTAAAGAGCTGCGCGTCGATTCGACCGATGCGGGCCGCGATTTCGTCGTGAGTGAGAGTCATGCGACTTGCTGCCAGTCGGGTAGCCACAACCTGGGGGGCATGTGCTGTTCGAGCCAGTCCAACGCGAGTTCGACTAGTGCGGGTTGGACGTGGTTGTGCCAGGTTTCCACTAGGACGACACGGTGGCCTTGCGTGTCGCTGTAGATGCCGCCCAAGGGCTCTCTGTGGCCTGCACGGGGTTTGGCTGGTTGCCATTGGTTGTCGATGAGGACCTGGAGTTGACTGCCGCGTGTGCGTGCTGGAAGAGCTTTGCGTTCGGATCGGAGGTAGCGGGTGGTGAAGTGCCAGCGGTGTTGGCGTACTGGGTCGCCGGAGAGTTGCATGAGGTCAAGGGCGTGCTCGAGGTGAGCGTATGAGCCGGTGCGGTAGAGGTGGGAGTGCTGGAGGACGCGGCTTTCGCGTTCGTGGCCGTGGCCGGCCTGCACGGACTCGGTGCCTTGCACGTCGCGGAGCGTTCTCGCAAGCTCGACAATCGTCTCTCTTCGGGTCATTGGTCTCCTTGGTCGAGTTCGGCCAGGGCGTCGCGGATCTGCTTTTCCAAGCGAAGAACACGAGCGCCCATCGCAGTAGCTCGGTCGCGGCTGAGGTAGCCGTCAGCGGTATCGTCGAACTCGGCGACAATCGCGGCAAGAGCTTGGTGCTGCCGGCGTGCGTGCCGGACCAGCCAGCGAACGTTCTCCGCGGGTAGCGAGACGTGTGGCGTGGGTCCGTAGCTGCCTGCGGCGTAGGGGCTGAGGTTCTCGACGCGCTGTTCGATTTCGGCGAGCCGGTCGGCGTGGTTCATGTGGGTTGTTTTGTTCGGGGCAACACTCACGCCGCCGACCTCTTCGCGACTTCCTTCTGCAGCAACCGCACGGCGATCGCGGTCTTGCTCTTCCGCACGTTCTGCGTCCTCTCAACCTCAAGCGCCACGTACCGGATCTGGTGCGGTGAGAGCTGCGCGCACAGGTCCTCGATCTGCGGCACCGTGTTCTGGTCGCGACGGTCGATGACGTCCAGAATCGGTTTGCTTCTATCGTGCAGACCAGAGCCGTTCGCCCTAGGGTCTTTCTGGTCTGGAGTAGAACTAACTTCTTCTCTAAACCCCTGGTCTGGTCTGGTCTGGTCTGGAGCATCGCGGGCTCCGGTGGGTGGCTCTATGGGATCAGCCATAGCATCAGCTATAGCTTGTCGTATGGCTTGTGCCTCCGTCTGATCCTTGGTCCAGCGGCCCTCAGCGCCGCGCTTGCCTCCCTCTCGTTTCCTGCGTCGTTCTTCCTTGATGTCGGCGGCGCAGCGGTTGTAGTCGAGGTAGTCCGCCATGACGTAGCCACCCTCCACTTTCCGCCACAACTCGCCCTGGACGAGTTTCGCGACGATCCGCTTCGGGTGCTGGTTCGCCCACAGGTCGGGCAAGAACCCGTCGGTGAGGTACATACCGCAGTAGCTCAACCCCATCGCGTACAGTCCGGCGCCGTCGTAGCCGACCGCCGCCACCTTCGGATTGGCGAAGAACCCGTCATCGAGCTTGACGTAGGTCACGCGATGCCCAGCAGTTCCTCGAGTTCCATTCGCGCGTAGACCGCTGCGCGCTGAGCGTCGCAGTAACGGATGTAGGCCCACTTAAGCTGGTGGATGTAGAGGCCAAGGAACGGGTGGTTGCGGAACCACTCACCCTCGACGCGCCTGTCGTTCCAGCGCTTGTGGAGCGCCTGCTCAGCGTCGGCGGCTTCCTGGTAGTAGTCGAGACGAATTGCGAGGATGAGTTCGCCGTTGACTTCCTTCATCCGCTGCTCGGGATGGATGGAAATCCCGATCTTGACGAGATCCTTCCCGCGCCTGTCTCGGCAGAAATAGAGCGAGCGCGTTTGGCTCATGACTTTCCTCCTGCAATAGACGGTCCGAAGTGGACACATCTTATCGCAGAGGCATGACGCCCCGGGGTCGCGCAATGGCTTCGGACCGTCGCACGGAGGTTCCCCGGGGCGATCTGACTATACGCGCCGGTCACGCCCACCCGCGCGTTCGCGCTCGCAGTCCACGTGCCAGCCGCGCGGCGAAGGCATAGCCGAGAACCGCAGCGACTGCCTGGACACCACCAGGCGCTCGCCGCACAGACAGCAGTGCTTGGGCTCCCATCCCCCAAGCGTGGTGTGGCTGCCGGCGGCGTAGCGCTTCCCGGTGCGACGGCTATACGGCACGCAACTTCCTCAACAGCCGCCACCCCACGGGCCCAACCCGCCGTGCTTGTACAGCAGGAACGCGAGCCGGATCGACTGCACCGGATCCGCCAACCTCGCCTGGAACTGCGGCCACGTCACCGATCTGTAGTGCCAAAACCGCTTCATCGACTCGGGGATCCGCGGGTTGTTCGCCGCCCACAACGGCCATTTGATCTGGAACAAGCCGGCGACGCTCTCGCCCCGCCACGCATCGTTCGTGTTGTACGCCCGCGGGTTCAGACCCGACTCGCGCTCAGCGATGCACACCATCACGGAGCCGACCCCTGACGGGTCGAACCACGCGTGGATGTACCGTTGCATCTTGGCGGCGTAGCTCGCGCTGACGCCGCCGTAGTTTCCGCTCATAGCCACACCTGCCGCCGCCAGAGAGGCGAAGGCGACTGCCAGCACGCAAGCGTTTCGGCGCATGCTCTGGCCTCCTTCCATTCGGCCCCGTCATGGCGACGGGACTCGGGGGGTTTGGCCAGGCTCACGCCTGACCCTTACGCTGATTCGAGTCTTTCCTCCGTCGCAGCCATCTACGTACTTGACTCACCCGCGCTGGCTGCCGAGGAGGACGCGGGCGCAGCATCGCCAGGTCGCTCTCAGCGCGGAGTTGGTCGACCTCGGACTTAGGTACTTGAAGCACCTCGCGCAGCAGATCCTCAAAGCGGCCGTACTCCTCCCAGCCCTTCGAGCCGTGCTTCCCCCTGAACGTCTCGAACGGACTCACCGCTCTCCTGCGCGCCACGCGCCGACCGCTGCTAAGGGCCAAACGACCCCTGCGAGCATCGACCTCCCATAGCGCCGTGCGGTCAGTGAACAGGTGGCCGTTTGAGCAGCGGTAGAGGTCGTTGGCGTAGTCCTTCTCCACGAGGCCATCGCGTTCGCTGACCCCGCAGCCTCGAGCCGGACACACCGGCCAGTTGTCAAAGAACATCGCCGGCAGCGGGTTTGGGGCGACCTGGATCGGCCCACCGCGTGGAAGGGAGCGCGTGTCAGGCATCGCTCTCCCGGCTTGAATCCACGTTCGATGCTTTCCAGAGCGGCCCACACTTCGGGCACTCGCACCCCCACCGCTTCTCAGGGACAACGACCTTGCCCCAAACGATCACGGCAGGCTGGACGCCGTATACGAA
>Ga0070730_10002199_pt1 | contig 17950 bp, 17 predicted proteins | sample Coa_R1_3_FD_66447 | JGI IMG/M metagenome (GOLD analysis project Ga0070730, IMG submission 66447) | Surface soil microbial communities from Centralia Pennsylvania, which are recovering from an underground coalmine fire - Coalmine... | ecosystem: Environmental > Terrestrial > Soil > Unclassified ... | reverse complement strand
TGCTTCCAGTCGGCCCGGCCACCGGAGATCTCGTCGAGCAGGTTCTCCAGGTCGGCGGTGAAGGAATATTGGACGTAGCGCTCGAAGAAATTCTCGAGGAACGCCGTCACCAGCCGGCCGCGATCCTGCGGCGTGAAGCGCTTCTTCTCCAGCGTCACATATTCGCGGTCCTGCAGGACCTGGATGATCGAGGCGTAGGTCGAGGGGCGGCCGATGCCGAGCTCTTCCAGCTTCTTCACCAGGCTCGCCTCGGTATAGCGCGGCGGTGGTTCGGTGAAATGCTGCTCGGGCCGTACGTCCAGGCGGTTCAGCGCCTCGCGCTCGCTCAGCGGCGGCAGGCGGCGGTTCTCGTCGTCATCGGCGTCGTCGTCGCGGCCTTCCTGATAGAGCCTCAGGAAGCCGTCGAACCGGATGACCGAGCCGGTCGCGCGGAACGTGACCCGGCCGGAGGCGCCGTTGATGTCGACGGTGGCCTGGTCCATCACTGCCGATTCCATCTGGCAGGCGACGGTGCGCTTCCAGATCAGCTCATAGAGCCGGAGCTGGTCGGAATCGAGCACGGACGCCACCTGGGACGGGTGGCGGAACAGGTCGGTCGGGCGGATCGCCTCGTGCGCCTCCTGGGCGTTCTTGGCAACCGCCTTGTACACGCGGGGCGCCTGCGGGACGTATTGCGGCCCGTAATCCCGGTCGATCAGCCGGCGCGCGGCCGTCACGGCATCGTCCGACAGGGCCACGCCGTCGGTTCGCATATAGGTGATAAGGCCGACGGTCTCGCCACCCAGGTCGATGCCTTCATAGAGCCGCTGGGCGAGCTGCATGGTGCGGCTCGTCGTGAAGCCCAGCTTGCGCGAGGCCTCCTGCTGCAGGGTCGAGGTCGTGAACGGCGGCTGCGGGTGCCGGCGGACCTGGCGATGTTCCAGCTTGGCGACGGCATAGCCGGGCTCGGCGGTCACGGCCGCGACCGCATTCTGCGCCGCCGCCTCGTTCGCGAGGTCGAACTTGTCGAGCTTGCGGCCGTCGAGATGGGTCAGGCGCGCCGAGAAGGTGGCGCCGGGGCCGGTTTTGAACGTGCTTTCGACCGACCAGTATTCGCGGGGGCGGAACACCTCGATCTCGGCTTCGCGCTCGCAGATCAGCCGCAAGGCGACCGACTGCACGCGGCCGGCCGACCTGCTGCCCGGCAGCTTGCGCCACAGCACCGGCGACAGCGTGAAGCCCACCAGATAATCGAGCGCGCGGCGCGCCATATAGGCGTCGACCAGCTCGCCGTTCAGCTCGCGGGCGTTCTCGAACGCCTCGAGCACCGCCTTCTTGGTGACCTCGTTGAACACCACCCGCTTGACCGGGATGCCCTTCAGCGCCTTGCGCTCGTCCAGCACCTTGGCCAGATGCCAGGAAATCGCCTCGCCCTCGCGATCCGGGTCGGTGGCGAGGAACAGGTTCTTGGCGCCCTTCAGCGCCTGGACGATGTCGCGCACGCGCTTTTCGGCGCGATCCTCGACCTCCCAGGACATGGCGAAGTCTTCGTCGGGGCGAACCGAACCGTCCTTGGCGGGCAGATCGCGCACGTGCCCATAGCTGGCGAGCACGGTGTAGCCGTCGCCAAGGTACTTGTTGATGGTCTTCGCTTTGGCTGGCGACTCGACAACGACGACGTTCATGAGACGGCCGGTGACCCTTCTTTAGACTGCACCCCGGGGCCCGAGGTGGAACTTCTATCGCAGCGAGACGAGACCGCCCGGGTGACGGTCCAAGCGCCCTGCCAATTCCAATTCCAGCAGAACTGTTGCGATGATCGAGGGCGACAAGTGGCACTGGCGGAGAAGTTCGTCAACCGTAACCGGCGTCGGACCCAATAGTCCTGTGACCGCGCTCTCAGCCTCGTCGAGCTGAATCGGGGGCGATTCCAGTGCCATGCGGGGCGCGGACGGCCGTGCGGGCGGCGCGGCCGGGCCGCGCCCGCCCATGCCTGCCAGGGCCGCGAGCACGTCGTCGGCGCCTTCGACCAGGGTGGCGCCATTGCGGATCAGGTCGTTCGTGCCGCGGCAGCGCGGGTCGAGCGGCGAGCCCGGCACGGCGAAGACCTCGCGTCCCTGCTCGGCGGCGAATCGCGCGGTGATGAGCGAACCGGACTTGAGCGCCGCCTCGATCACCACGACGCCCAGCGACATGCCGGAGATGAGCCGGTTGCGCCGGGGGAAGTGGCGCGCCTGGGGCACCGTGCCGAGCGGGCTTTCGGCGACGACGGCGCCGTCCGCGACGATCTCGTCATAGAGCCCGCGATTTTCCTCGGGATAGACCACGTCGGCACCGCCGCCGACTACGGCGACCGTGCCCTGGGCGAGCGCGCCGCCGTGGGCGGCCGCGTCGATGCCGCGCGCCAGGCCCGAGGTCACGACGTAGCCGGCGCGTGCCAGATCATAGGCCATCTCGCGCGCGAAGCGCTGGCCGCTGGCGGACGCGTTGCGGGCACCGACCATGGCGATGCTTCGGCGGGCCAGCAGCTCCGGCCGGCCGAGCACGGTGATCAGCGGCGGCGCATCGTCGAGCGGCGCCAGGTGCGGCGGGTAGTCGGGCTCGCCCCAGGCGATCAGGTGGGCGCCCAGCTTATGGATCGCCGCCAGCTCGCGCTCGGCCTGCTCGCGCGGCCAGATCGTGAAATTGCGCCGGCCGCCGCGCCGCGCCAGCTCGGGCAGGGCCGCCAGCGCCGCCGCGGCGGAGCCATGGCGCTGCAGCAGCTGGTGGAAGGTGACGGGCCCGACGTTCTCCGTCCGGATCAGCCGCAGCCAGTCGAGCCGTTCCTGGGGATTGAGCGTGGAGGTGAGGGGCATGGAACAAAGCATGACCAGACAAGCCTTGTCCGTCAACCGTCGCGGGTGTTGTCGAACCCCGTCGTCATTCTCGCTTGCGCGGGAATGACGACGGTGGAGCGATAAGAAGGCTAGCCCGCTGGGGCTACGCCTTCTTGAGGTTGATCCGGCTCTCGGTGCCGCTCAGGAGCCGGCGGATGTTCTCGTGGTGGCGGGCGAAGACCAGGATGGCCATGAACAGCGCCAGGATCGCGCGCGGCGCGTCAGCCAGGCCCCAGGCGACGAAGGGGCTGACGCCGATCGCGACCAGGGCGGCGAGCGAGGAATAGCGGAGCGTGAAGGCGACCAGCAGCCACACCAGGCAGGCGATGACGCCGACCGGCCAGGCGATGGCCAGCAGCACGCCGAGCGTCGTGGCGACGCCCTTGCCGCCCTTGAAGCCGAGCCAGACCGGGAACAGATGGCCCACGACCGAGGCCCCGGCCGCGATAACGGCCGCATCGGGGCCGGCGAGCCAGTCGGCGAGACCGACCGCGACGGCGCCCTTGCCGCCGTCGAGGATCAGGGTCGCCGCCGCCAGGCCCTTGCGCCCGGTCCTGAGCACGTTGGTCGCACCGATATTGCCGGAGCCGATCTTGCGGATGTCGCCGGCGCCGAACAGCCGGGTCAGCACCAGGCCGAACGGGATCGAGCCCAGGAGATAGGCAAGGCAGATCGTGACGACCAGCGTCGTCGGATCGATCGTCATGTCAGACCCGTTCGGCGCTGTGGACGTTGCGGCCGGCGACGAAGGTCTTCAGCACGCAGCCCTGCACCGGCATGCCGTCGAACGGCGTGTTGCGTGCCTTCGACTTGAACTGGTCGACGCGGATCCGATAGGGCCGGTCGAGGTCGATCAGCACCAGGTCCGCGGCCGCGCCCAACGCCAGGCGGCCGATCGGCAGGCGCAGGATGTCGGCCGGCGCCTGGGTCAGCGCGCGCAGCACGCGCGCGAGCGGCACGTCGCCCTTGTGGTGCAGCGTCAGCGCCAGCGGCAGCAGGGTTTCGAGCCCGATGATGCCGGCCGCCGCCGAGGTGAAGGGCAGGCGCTTGGAATCCTGGTCGTGGGGCCGGTGGTCGGATGCGATCGCATCGATCGTGCCGTCGCGCAGGCCCTCGACCACGGCGCGCCGGTCGGCCTCGGAGCGCAGCGGCGGCGACAGCTTGGTGAAGGTCCGGTATTCCTCGATCGCCGTCTCGTTCAGCATGAAATAGGCCGGGGCGGTATCGCAGGTGACCGGCAGGCCGCGGGCCTTGGCGCGGCGGATGGCGTCGATCGCGGCGGCGGTCGAGACATGAGCCACGTGGTAGCGGGCGCCGGTGATCTCGACCAGGTGCAGGTCGCGCTCGATCATGATCAGCTCCGCGACCGGCGTGATGCCGGGCAGGCCCAGCCGCGTCGCAACCTCGCCCTCGGTCACGGCGCCGCCGGCGGCGAGCTTGGGCTCTTCCGGATGCTGCACGATCAACTGATCGAAGGTGCGCGCATAGCTCAGGGCCCGGCGCATGACCAGCGCGTCGGCGATCGCGCGGCCGCCATCGGTGAAGCCCACGGCGCCGGCCTGGGCCAAGAGGCCCATCTCGGTCAGTTCCTTGCCCGCGAGCCCGCGGGTGGCCGCGGCATAGGCGTAGATATTGACCAGGCCGAGCTTCTTCGCGCGGCGCGAGACGAACTCGACGGTTGAGACCTCGTCGAGCACCGGCTCGGTGCCGGGCAGCGCCACCAGCGAGGTGATGCCGCCAGCGACGGCGGCGCGGCTCGTGGTCTCGATATCCTCGAGATATTCGTGACCCGGCTCCGACAGATGGACGCGCATGTCGACCAGGCCGGGTGCCAGGCAATGGCCGTCGCACTCGACGACCACGGCGTCGGCGGGCGCCGCCGCGGCAGCGCCCGCGCCGATTGCGCTGATCACGCCGTCGACGGCAAGCAGGTCACCGGTCTGGTCCAGATGGGTCCAGGGGTCCAGCAGGCGGGCGTTCTTGAACAGGGTGGAGGGCATCAGGCGTCATTCCGCTTGGCATCGCTGCGCATCAGGAGGTCGAGGCAGGCCATGCGCACGGCAACACCCATCTCGACCTGACCCAGGATCAGGCTGCGATCGATGTCGTCGGCGACGGCGCTGTCGATCTCGACGCCGCGGTTGATGGGGCCGGGATGCATGATGAGGGCATCCGGCTTGGCCTTGGCGAGCTTGGCCTGATCGAGCCCGTAGAAATGGAAATACTCGCGCAGCGACGGCAGGAAATTGCCGTTCATCCGTTCCATCTGCAGGCGGAGCATCATGATGATGTCGACGTCGGCCAAGCCGCGCGCCATGTCGTGGAACACTTCGACGCCCAGCCGGTCGATCTGCGCGGGCAGCAGCGTGCGCGGTGCCACGACCCGGACGCGTGCGCCCATGATGTTCAAGAGCGCGATGTTCGAGCGCGCCACGCGGCTGTGCAGGATGTCGCCGCAGATCGCGACGGTCAGGCCCTTGAGGCTGCCCTTGCGCCGGCGGATCGTCAGCGCGTCCAGGAGCGCCTGGGTCGGGTGCTCGTGCGCCCCGTCGCCGGCGTTGATGACGGCGCAATTCATCTTGTCGGCCAGCAGATGCACTGCGCCGCTCTCGTGATGGCGCACGACCAGCGCATCGAGATGCATGGCGTTCAGCGTCATCGCGGTGTCGATCAGCGTCTCGCCCTTCTTGATCGAGGTGCCGTCGACCGACATGTTGATCACGTCGGCGCCGAGCCGCTTGCCGGCCAGCTCGAAGCTGGTCCGCGTGCGCGTCGAATTCTCGAAGAACAGGTTGATGATCGTCCGCCCTCGCAGGACCGTGCGCTTCTTGTCGTCGGCGCGGTTCTGTTCGACGTAGCCTTCGGCCAGATCGAGGATGGCGTTGATCTCGTCGGCCTTGAGGCCGTCGATACCGAGCAGATGTCGGTGCGGGAAGAGCGGGGAAGGGGACTTATCCATAAGGGAGAACGTATAAGCCCCCTCCTGGTGGGTGACAACTGGGCTCAGATGCACGGCGCCCGGGGCAGGGCCGCTAGGTTGTCAGATCCAGGATCCGATGGTTGATCTGGTTGGTCGACTGCAGCGACTGGACGCTGGCGGCGAAGCTGTTGGACGCCGTGATCAGGTCGAGGCTCTGCGGCGCCGGGTTGACGTTCGGCCGTGCTACGAGCCCCTGGGCATCGGCCGCGGGCGAGTCCGGCCGATAGGCGATGTCATAGGCGCCGGAACGGGAGACCGAGGGTGCGGCGTCGTTCGACGGGGCGCCTTGCAGCGCCTGGAATATCTGGGCGGCCGCGTTCGACGGCTGGGTGCCGGTGACCGGCGGGGCCGCGACGGCGGAAGAGCCGAACACGGCACTAGGCGGCGGCACCCCACCGTCGCCCTGGTCGGCGACCGGCGGGGCCGCCTGAACGTCGGCGATGACGGCGGAGGTCGCGTAGCTGTTGGTGCCCGATATCGCGTCGACCATGGGCCGGCTTCCGATGAATAGCGTTGGTTGAGTAGATTGGTTCGAAATCGCGCGCCGTCAAGCGGTAATAGGTTGATGCGACTACCTCCTGCCCACCTACCTAGAGATCGTCATGGCCGGGCTTGGCCCGGCCATCCACGTGCATGTGCAGCACGCCTCTGTCGGTTGCAGGGTCGCCAAGCGGCGCCGCGTGGATCCCCGGGTCAAGCCCGGGGATGACGATTTTCGAAGCCTACCAACTGACTTGATGACGGAAAAACTAAATCGGACAGCCGTGGGTCAAGCCCGGCCACGACGGGAGGGAGTCGGTCGGGCGGCTATGCGGTCACCAGCGGGATCTTGAAGACCTGCTGGCCGATATGGCCGATCTCGTGGGACAGGACCGGATCGCACCAGATGCGGAAGCCGGCGGCGCGGGCGCGGTCGCAGAAGATGTAATCCTCGCCGATGATCTCGCCGGTCTCTTCGTTCGCGTCGAAGCGGAAATAGGGGCGGGCGAGCTTCTCGAACACGGTCATCTTGATCAGGAGGCAGCCGGTCGGCACGCGCGCCATCTCGATCAGCCCGGGCGCCGCCGGGCTGACGTCGCCGCCCAGCACCGTACCCAGCGTCGGATAGGGCGCCACGCGCTTGGTGTAGGTCGCGGCCACGATGTCCTGGCGGTGCATCAACAGGCGCCAGAGCGTCGTTTCCGGGAACAGCATGTCGCTGTCGAGGAACAGCAGGTAATGCGCGCCGAAGTCCTGGGCGATCTGCACGCCGTTGTTGCGCGCGATCGCGACGATCGACGACTTGTTGTTGATGACATTGACCTGCATGCCCTGGGTCGCTGCGCACATGCGGGCGAGGGACATGGCGAAATCGGCATGGACCATGTCGGCCGAGGGCACTGCGATCGCGATGCGGAGCTTGGTTTCGCTCGCTGTCTTTTCCGTCATCGGGCGCTGCCACTCATGGCGCGTCCTCGTCCGGGGCCGGCGGGGCGGCGGTCAGATAGGCGAGCCGGTCGAGCACGCCCTGGAGGATGTAGGCGGCCGCCGCCTTGTCGACGATCTCAGCCCGGCGCTTGCGCGAGAGATCCGCCTCGATCATGCCGCGCGTCACCGCCGCGGTCGACAGGCGCTCGTCCCAGAACAGGATGTTGGGATCGTCGATCGCCATGAGATTGCGGGCGAAGGCGCGGGTGGCCTGGCAGCGCGGCCCCTCGGTCCCGTCCATGTTGATCGGCAGCCCCAGCACCAGCGCGCCGACGCGATGCTCGTGCCGGAGCGCCGCCAGGGTCGCGGCATCGTCCTTGAGCTTGCCGCGGGCGAGCGTCTTCAAGGGCGAGGCCACCATCAGCAGCGTGTCGCTGAGCGCCAGGCCGATGGTCTTGGTGCCGAGGTCGAGGCCCAGCAGCCGCTCGCCGGGAGCGAGGCAGGCCTTGAGTTCCGTAGGGTTGCGGATCGGCATGATGGGGTGCTAGCTTCGCGGCTTCCGTCGAGATCAGGCAAATTCCTGGAGCGGGCTCGGTTTTCGAGAACGAATTTCCAGGAAGGAGACCTTCCGGCGGAGGCGTTCCCGGAAGACCCCGAGGTTTATCTCATGTCGTTGGACAAGGCCACCGTGGCGCGCATCGCCACCCTGGCGCGCATCAAGGTTCCCGAAGCCGATCTCGAAGCGCTCGGCCAAGAGCTCAACAAGATCCTGCATTGGGTCGAGCAATTGGATCAGGTCGACACCACCGGTGTCGAGCCGATGACCAGCGTCGCCGCCATGACTCTGCCGTTGCGCCCCGACTGGGTGACCGACGGGGATCGGGTCGACGACATCCTGAAGAATGCGCCGAATGCGATGCACGGCTTCTTCACCGTGCCGAAGGTGGTCGAGTAATGAGTGACTTCACCGATCTGACGCTGGCCTCTGCCCGGGCAGGGCTGGCCGCCAGGAAGTTTTCCGCGGTCGAGCTGACCAAGGCCCATATCGCCGCGATCGAGGGCGCCCGCGACCTCAATGCCTTCATCACCGAGACGCCGGACAAGGCGCTCGAGATGGCCCAGGTGAGCGACGCGCGCTTGGCGCGCGGCGAGGGTGGCGTGCTCGAAGGCCTGCCGATCGCGATCAAGGACCTGTTCTGCACCAAGGACGTGCTGACCACGGCGGCCTCGCACATCCTCGACGGCTTCAAGCCGCCGTACGAATCGACCATCACCCAGAAACTGTGGGATGCCGGCGCCACCTGCCTCGGCAAGCTCAATCTCGACGAGTTCGCCATGGGCTCGTCGAACATGACCAGCTATTACGGCCCGGTCATCAATCCCTGGACCCGCGCCGGCGACAACCGGCAGCTGGTGCCGGGCGGCTCGTCCGGCGGCTCCGCCGCTTCGGTCGCCGCCCGCCTGGCGCTGGCCGCGACCGGCACCGATACCGGCGGGTCGATCCGCCAGCCGGCCGGCTTCTGTGGCATCGTCGGCCTGAAACCGACCTACGGCCGCTGCTCGCGCTGGGGCGTCGTCGCCTTTGCCTCGTCGCTCGATCAGGCCGGGCCGATGACCCGCACGGTCGAGGATGCGGCCATCATGCTGGGCGTCATGGCCGGGCATGATCCCAAGGATTCGACCTCGGCGCCGCTCGCCGTGCCGGATTTTGCGGCGGCGCTGACCGGCGACATCCGTGGCCTGCGCGTCGGCATTCCCAAGGAATACCGTGTCGACGGCATGCCCGCCGAGATCGAGGCGTTGTGGCAGCAGGGCATCGACTGGCTGAAGGCGGCGGGGGCGACCCCGGTCGAGATCAGCCTGCCGATGACCAAGCATGCGCTGCCGACCTATTACATCATCGCGCCGGCCGAGGCCTCGGCCAACCTGTCGCGCTATGACGGCGTGCGCTTCGGCCTGCGCGTGCCGGGCGGCTCGCTCGACGAGATGTACGAGAACACCCGCGCGGCCGGCTTCGGCGCCGAGGTGAAGCGCCGGGTGCTGATCGGCGCCTATGTGCTGTCGGCCGGCTATTACGACGCCTATTACCTGAAGGCGCAGCGCCTGCGCACGCTCATCGCCCGCGACTTCGACCAGGCGTTCGAGAAGTGCGACGTGATCCTGACGCCGACCGCGCCGTCCGCGGCCTTCGCGCTCGGCGAAAAGATGGATGATCCGCTGGCCATGTACCTGAACGACGTCTTCACCGTGCCGGTCAATCTCGCAGGCCTGCCCGGCATCTCGGTGCCGGCCGGCCTCTCGGCCGACGGCCTGCCCCTGGGGCTGCAGGTCATCGGCCGGGCGTTCGACGAGGAGACCATGATCCGCGCCGCCGGCGTGCTCGAGACCGCCGCCAATTTTACGGCCAAGCCGGGGAGGGCCTGAGCCATGTTCAGTTCCAACGTCCCCATGCGCGAGGAAACGCTGATCGAAGGCCGGACCGGCAAGTGGGAGGTCATCATCGGCCTCGAGGTCCACGCCCAGGTCACGACCGATTCGAAGCTGTTCTCGGGGGCCGCGACCGCGTTCGGCGCCGATCCCAATACCCAGGTCTCGCCGGTCGATGCCGGTTTCCCGGGCATGTTGCCGGTGATCAATGCGGTCGCGGTCGAGAAGGCGGTCAAGACCGGCCTCGGCCTCAACGCCCAGATCAACCAGGTCTCGGTGTTCGACCGGAAGAACTACTTCTACGCCGATCTGCCGACCGGCTATCAGATCTCGCAGTACCAGCAGCCGATCGTCGGCAAGGGCCGCCTGACGCTCGACATGCCGGACGGCTCGACCCGCGAGGTCGGCGTCACCCGGCTGCATCTGGAGCAGGACGCGGGCAAGAGCCTGCATGACCAGAGCCCGACGATGACCTTCGTCGATCTCAACCGCGCCGGCGTGGCGCTGATGGAGATCGTGTCGGAGCCGGACATGCGCTCGGCCGAGGAGGCCGGCGCGTATCTGAAGAAGCTGCGGTCGATCCTGCGCTATCTCGGCACCTGCGACGGCAACATGGAGGAAGGCTCCATGCGCTGCGACTGCAACGTGTCGGTCCGGCGGCCGGGCGAAGGCCTCGGCACGCGCAATGAGATCAAGAACGTCAACTCGATCCGCTTCGTCATGCAGGCGATCGAGTATGAGGCGCGGCGCCAGATCGAGGTGCTGGAGGACGGCGGCACGATCAAGCAGGAAACGCGCCTGTTCGATTCCGGCCGCGGCATCACCCGCGCCATGCGCTCCAAGGAAGAGGCGCATGATTACCGCTATTTCCCGGATCCGGATCTGTTGCCGCTGGTGCTCGATCCGGCGCTGATCGAGCGGGTCAAGGCGTCGATGCCGGAACTGCCCGACGCCAAGAAGGCGCGCCTCATCGCCGACCTCAAGCTCAGCCCCTATGACGCGGGTGTGCTGGTGGCGGAACAGTCGACCGCGCATTTCTTCGAGGTCGTGGCCAAGGGGCGCGATGCGAAGCTGGCGGCCAACTGGGTGACGGGCGATCTGTTCGGGGCGCTGAACAAGCTGGGCCTGGGCATCGAGGCTTCGCCGATTTCGGCAGAGGCGCTCGGCGGCCTGATCGATCTGATCGCCGACAACACGATCTCGGGCAAGATCGCCAAGGACGTGTTCCTGGCCATGCTCGAGACCGGCAAGAGCGCCGGCGAGATCGTCGAGTCGCAGGGGCTGCGTCAGGTGACCGACACCGGCGCCATCGAAAAGTCGATCGACGAGATTCTTGCAGCGCACACTGACAAGGTGTCGGAGTACCGTTCTGGCAAGGATAAGCTGTTCGGCTTCTTCGTCGGCCAGGTGATGAAGGCGACCGGGGGCAAGGCAAATCCGGCGCTCCTTAACGACTTGCTGCGGAAGAAGCTGGCGCCCTGAAGTCTTGCTGCAGTTGCGAAGTAGGAAAAAAGGGGTCGAAAATTGCTTCGACCCCTTACTTACAGTCGGTTAACTTCCTTATATCATCATAGTGTCACGAACCGCTTCGGCCCGGGAGGGACCAACGCCGTGATCATCGAGATGAGTTCGGAACATGCCTTGGGCCATCCCGCGCGGATGGCGTCCCGCGAGATCAAGTGGTCGCGCGGGCAGCGCGTGATGGTGGCGCTCGCCTCCGCCACTTTCAGCTGGGTCGCGGTCATCGGCGCCGGCTATCTGATCGTACAGATCTTCTGAGCCGGGCGCTCAGCCCTCTAGATATTGGCGCGTCACGGAAAATCGGCGCTGCGGCGCGCACGTCCGCCCTGCGCACGCCACGGGCTCATTGTGGCGACTGTCCGTTGACAGGCCGCCCGCCCGTCTTTAAGAACGGTTGCACAAACGCCGTGTAAAAAACCCACTCATCGGTGGAGGGGTGGCCGAGTGGCTGAAGGCGGCGGTTTGCTAAACCGTTATAGGGAGATAATCCCTATCGTGGGTTCGAATCCCATCCCCTCCGCCAACCTTCCTTGCTGACTATGCATTCTCCGTGAGCGGCCGTGCCCGTTCGATCAAGATCGATCGCGTGAAGGTGGCCGATGTGCGCCGCGTGGTGTCCGCCAATCTGCACCGGGAAAGCCGCCTGATGACGGACGAGGCGCCCACTATCAGCGCCTCGGCAAGCAGTACGCCTCGCACGAGACAGTCAACCACGGCGCCAAGGAATACGGCCGGGGCAACGTCCATACGAACACGATCGAAGGCTTCTTCTCGACCTTCAAGCGCGGCATGAAGAGCGTGTACCAGCATTGCGGCGAGCAGCATCTGCACCGCTATCTGGCGGAGTTCGATTTCCGCTATTCGGACCGGATCCCGCTCAAGGTCGATGACACGGAACGCGCACGCCGCGCGGTTAAGGGCGCCATCGGCAAGCGACTGATGTACGTTCAACCTCACGGGCAACATGCCGCCTAAAACCCGTCTCACGCGCTCTCAGATGCGCGCGCTTCGGCGCGCGGGAATGGTACGGCGCGAGCGCGAAAAATCAGATCAGCCCTCCCCGCCTTCTGACGGACGGACCATTGCGCCGGTACTAACGCGCGATCAGTTCCGTGAGATGTTGATCGCCGTTGACTGGGCGGTGTGGTTCGAGACTCGCGCTAAAGAAGAGTGATATCGTGCGGCTCGCGACTGCCGAAGCCTTCGATAAGAAGGGCGATATTCCATGCAGAGAAAACCGAAGCTCATAAAAGCCCTAGCCGATCCGATGGTTTCGCCGGACGGAAGCGAATTATGGGTTCGGGTAGAAGCGCATAAAAGCCTACCCCTGGATCTCGCGGTACCCTTTTCACGACTCGGCGAGATGATTCAATTTCTCGCGGGCTGTGCAGATTTCGCGATCACGACTTCCGCTTCCACAGCAAGCCAAATGACGCTTGGGCAGGCCTATCAATGGGCTCCGATCCCGATACGGGCGATCGGTCTAGGACCTGGAAGGTCAGCGGCCGAGTCAATGCTTGTGGTTCAACTTGCGGGGTGCCAGTTGGCGTTCCCAATCTCCAATGATGACTTAACAAGCCTCGCAGATGATTTTGCCCGTAATGCACGCTTGTTATCGGCAGACCCAAGAAAGCCTCAGTGATTCGGATTGCGGTCTCCTACGAGGGATCTTCGCCATGAGCGGCTTCTTAGATAATCAAACTATCGATATTCCGTGCCCCGGATGCGGCAAGAAGGCAAGCAAGTCGGTCGGATGGCTCAAGGCGAATCACAATTTTACCTGCTCCTGCGGCGCTGTAGTCAACATTGATACTAGTAAGTTCAAGAGCGGTATTGCTGGTGCCGAAAAAAACCTGTCCGATCTCGAGCGGACGCTCAAGAACTTCGGTAGGCGCTGAAATACTCTCAATCAGATTGGCGGCGTCCAAGTCCAAGCAGACAACATACTGCGCTGCCTGGAGCGGTTCGGGCGGTACGGAGTGGGGCGCGACCGAATCAGCCGCGCTAGGTGCGTCGATCATTTCGCCCGCACTCCCGGCAGCCGTCGTCAAAAAACATGCTTTCTTGGTGCCGTCGCCGCGAGGCTATCGATGACAAGGCGGGGCGTTACTCGTGGGTTTTGCCCTTGTGTACGCGCCCCTTGCTCGCTGGTCGCGTCTTGGACTTCGGTGCGTGTGGCTTCGGCGGCGTGTTGATCATCCGCTTGATGATCTCGTCGCGGCGTCGGGTTGCTTCCTCGTCGCTGTATTGCTCGTCTGTCGATTTCGTGTCCATGGGGCCAGGATATGTCCTATCAACCGAAGCTACAATCGATCACTGATTGGTGGGCGATCATGGGCCAGATAAACGGCCCCGAAGAACGCGCAGCCGGTATCGTCGCGAGTGCGTTCCTGGAGAACTATTTGGCTTGGGCACTACTGTCCCGCATGCGCAGCAATCTCAGTTCAGCGGGCAGGAAAAGGCTGTTTGATGATGGGGCGCTCGTTGAATTCGGATCCAAAATAGATCTGGCCCATGCCCTGCACATTCTTGGGGATACGGCGCGCGCGGATATGAAACGCATCGCGGTAATCCGGAACCTATTTGCCCACCAAATGGAGATCTCGACATTCGCGCACCCAGAGATCGCCGCCGAATGCTCTAAACTCGCCGTGCCGAGCCGCGGAGAAGGGCCGCATGGCAAAGCTGCGGTCAGCTTAGGGCCTCGCATCCAATTTATGGACACCGTCCATGAACTCGCATCCGCACTGTCCGTACAATGCACGATGCCCGCTCACCCATCCCCAGCGATCCCGCGCTTGCTCTACTAGGGTTGCGACTGATCGAGCCCGCATCATCACGCGCCAGATTCACTCAGCAGCTTCGTTCTCATCCTCGTAGAGGCGATTGAAGTCGAGCAACGCATCGGCGCCTGCGGCGATCATCGCTGGCGTAAGCTCTTCCCCATTTGCGATAGGGCCGATCTCTGCCAAATCGCCGCGTGGGGGCGCCTCAACCATCACATCATTCCCCGCGGTACGCTAAAGGCATAATCGCCATTTGGAACGGCCAGGTTAACAGAACAAAAACGGAACATTCATCGTGCCGGCACTAGACACCGAGTCCGCCAATTTCGTGCAGTGCCACCGGATTGCACCGGCGATGTTCTCATTCTGTTAGCGCGCCAACGAGTTCCGCTTCCGCAGCGTCGGATTGCCGTGCTGCTCGAATCGCCGAAGAGGAGCGCGCAGACCTTCAGTGTGATTGCCTAGCCGCCGTGGCCGCGCCGCCGACCGCCGCTGATGACACTCCAGGCCGGACAGCTTCCATCGAACCGCTTGACGAGCGATTCGAGCAAGCTCAATAATGACGGACTAGTCAGTTTTTATGGTGGTCCGTGCCGAAGATCACGCAAGCGCAACGGGAGACGCGCCGTCGCCAGATTCTGGACGCGGCGCTCACCTGTTTCTCGCGCGATGGCTTCCACAACACGACGACCGCCGACATCGTGCGAGAGTCCGGGGTGAGCCAGGGGACGCTGTATCTCTACTTCGCGACCAAGGACGACATCATCGTCGCGCTGGCGGACGACCGGCATCAGAATGAGGCCTTCCTCAACACGCTGGCGCAGCGCGAACAGGATCCCGTCCGGGGTTTGTTCGCGCTGCTTGAACTGCATGGCAAGGGGCTGCGTGACGCCAGCCGCCTCGACGGCCGCAGGGTCGGCGTGCAGGGCTGGGCCGAGGCGCTGCGCAATCCCCGCATTCACGACAGCGTCGTCGAAGGCCTGACGAGCGTGCGCGAGGCGATCGCGCGCCTGATCGAGAGAGGCCAGCACACGGGCCAGATTCGCCCTGAGGTCGACGCCGACGCGCTGTCGCGAACCCTGATCGCGGTGTTCCAGGGCATGGTCCTGCAGGTGGCATGGGGGGAGCAGGTCGATTTGGCCGCTTGCGGGACGGTCGTTCGGGAAATGATCGGGGCGCTGCTCACCGCCGAGGGCAGGGCCGCGTACCTGCGGTGACGGGGGACACAACCAATCGAGGTTTCAAGGGAGAGACGCTGTCATGAGCTCGACCGAAACGGTTACCGCCTCGCCGTCGGCGGCCGACGCACGCTCCGGCGACCGGCGCATTGACCGGCCGCGCCGCAAGTGGGGCGTGGCGCTGAGGGCGCTGCGACGCCTCCTGTCCGACAAAGAGGACACGGGCCAGGTGTTCGAGATCATGGCCGCCCTGAACGGCGACGCGACGCTCAAGAACTATCGGCGCCTGCTGACCACGCGAACCGGTGGGCGGATAGCCTATGAACGCGTGGAACTGGCTGAACGTCTGATGGATGACGCCTGGCTGGATAGTTTTGAGCCGGGGACCGTGGGCGCCGCCTATCGGGAATTCGTGCGCAGCGAGAACCTCTCTGCCCAAGGGTTGGCCGAGATCAGCCGCCAGCGAACGTCACAGTTCGAGCAGCGCCATCCGCATGCTTGGTTCGGCCGGCGCAACCGCGACGCTCATGACATCTGGCATGTTCTGTCGGGCTATCACCGCGACGGGCTGGGGGAGGCCTGCCTGGTTGCCTTCTCCTACGCGCAGACCCGGAGTCTCGGATGGGCGCTGATCGCGGTCGGCGCGGCCCTGCGCTCACGCCGCGGCCCGAAGCAGCCCTATACGCGAGCCATCTGGCAGGGCTACCGGCGCGGAAGGGCTGCCAAATGGCTGCCGGGCGAGGATTATGAACAGCTGATGAGCGAGCCCTTGGACGCCGCGCGCCGACGGCTGAACATCAACCCGCCGACCATCTACCTCTCGATCCCGCCCGCCGACCGCGACCGGGCGGTTCCCAAGGGCTGACCGGAACCGCGCGGCCGGCGCGTGCCGGCGTCGGGTCAAAGCCCCTTCGTGGCCAGCCAATCGATGGTTACGGCCGCGATGTCGTCGGAATTGTCTTCGATCATGAGCATGTGTCCGTTGCCGGTGATGCCGCGATCGGGCAACCAGATGAACTCGGCGCCGAGATAGTCGGCCGTAGCCGCGTCCACGGCGCGTGGGTGCCGGGGATCGTTGTCTCCGGTGATGATGAGGATGGGGCGCTGCCGGAGGGCGGCGGGATCACCGATCCGGAGTCCGCGACCGCCGATATTGAAGCGTTCGTTCAGCACCCTGGCACTTTCAGGCACGACGGACCGCTGGTAGCGGCTCAGGGCGGCGCGCGGGAAGCGCGGCGCGTTCGCCCAGTAGGCGGCCATGAAGGCGGGCGCGGCCCAGACCGGCCTGTCCTCCGGCACGCAGACCGGACAGCCCAGGCTCTGGTCGTCCCGCAGGGCGTAGATGGCTTCGGGGTCGTCGGGCAGCTCCGCTAGCAGGTTGGCGGGCGCGCCGGGCGCGACACCGATGATCGCGCGAAGCCTGTCCGGGCGCCGTTCGGCGAGCCACCACGCCATGGGTCCGCTCGCGGAATGAACGACCAGCACGGCGGGCCCGATCTCCTCGAGCAGGGCGAGCAGCGATTCGGCGATTTCGACGGTCGAGAGCGTCGCGAAGTCGTGCCGCATCGGGGAGCGGCCATGACCCGGCCAATCCGGAACGAAGACGTCGAATCCGGCCGCCGCGAACGAGGCGACCCAACCCGGGCGACCATCCGGTGTCGAAAGGTAGCAGGCGCCCGTGTGACAGGCACCATGGACAAGAACCACCGGCCCCCTGTGGGCGCCGTTCTTGTTCGCCGCGACATGATCGACATAGATCGGATGGCTGTCGGTGCCTGCGTGGAAGCAGCGGCTCGAATTCATGGTTTCAGCCCCCAAAGATGCAAACCAAAAATCCAATTACAGGTAGTGTAAATTCATAAAATATAGACTAACACGTGCTTTCGTAAAAGTTTATGAGACGAATCTGATTCTCGGAAGTTCATACGGGAAGTAGAGATCTGCACGTGCATTCGCGTCATCGCATTTCAGCACGTCTTTCCGTCCACCAACTCGCTTGGCGATCCCCTCCGTGGCGCTGCATTCGGCGCCATGCCAACGAGGACGAAAATGATGTCTCGGATAACAATAGCCGCAATAACAGCATTGGTCGCCCTTGCTAATGCCGCCGTCCCTGCCGCCGCCCAGAGCCGCTCCCTCACCGAGGATGCGGAGGCATGGTGGGTCAATGAAATAAACCAGCGGGTTGCGCCGCCAGCACCATTCTGTCTCAACAACAGGGGTTCGGTCACATACCTGCTGCAAGCCTACAACGCCGGGAAGAAAACGACGGTTTGCACCGTTCGGGCAAACAATCCGGTCGTCATTCCGATCGTCACAACGGCTTTTTCCAACACGACGTTCATTGGAGTAATGCTGGTCGAGGCCACGTCGATCATCGATCACGCAACCAATTTGAGCTTCTCCTTGGACGGTCATGCGGAAACGATAACTCCGCAGTGGCGGACGCCGACGACCTACTTCATTACCTCGGCTACGGAAGCACAGTTTCCCATGTATACGATTGCCGACGGATACTTCGCCACCCGGAGCTTCCCGGTCGGAACCCACGTTGTCCACACCACCGGCTGTTATCCTTCCAGCACGCCTGGAGCCAGCCCGAACTGCACGGACATGACCTACACGCTCATCGCGAAATAATTCTCGACCCGAGGCGGGCAGGCGATCGCTTTGACATTTCTCGGCATCGCTGCCCGCCCGGCGTTGGCGTTTTCCGGCCATTGTCGATCGAGCCATCAATGCGGTTGCGTGGCAGGCCGTTCATCGTGTCGGGAGGTGCGTCGCGGCATCCGGCTA
>Ga0070730_10002198_pt1 | contig 17950 bp, 10 predicted proteins | sample Coa_R1_3_FD_66447 | JGI IMG/M metagenome (GOLD analysis project Ga0070730, IMG submission 66447) | Surface soil microbial communities from Centralia Pennsylvania, which are recovering from an underground coalmine fire - Coalmine... | ecosystem: Environmental > Terrestrial > Soil > Unclassified ... | reverse complement strand
TTGCCCCAGGGGATCGGCTCACAATTGACCTCGATCACCGAGTTTTCCGGCCCATCGACCATCATATCAAGTCGTACATTGAAGTAATGTTGATGATGAGGCCCGTATAGTCCAGGAGCCACGAGCGATCCCGCAACTGGTCGCTCTCCCATCGCAATCGCGGCTGGGGCAATGATGCCTGTCAGCTTCACCTCGAACTGGATGGTGCCGTCCTGATAGAGGTACCAATAGAACCCGTATTCATAGTTGCCTACCGTCGAGATCGAGGAAATCACCAGTCGGCGCGATCGACGCACCTCGGCCCTTGTCGATCCATCTTCGCTATATTCTAGATGCTTCCAGAGCAGGCCATAATCCTCCTCATGCAAACAAATGGCGTTGTTCAGGGTTATTGGCTGACCCTGAGCATCATTGACTGTCGCGTCGAAGTAGTAGATCTCGCCCAGGCAGTCGCAGCCGAGTTCCAGACTATTCGCCAGAACACCGATGCCAACCTCGCCCGCGTCAAAAACGTTCTTAAAGTTATGTGATGGGGTTGGATCAGCATAGGGCACATACATTTCGGAGAGGGCTGCACGGTAGAGCAGTGGGCGATAATGACCCTTATCGAAATATTCCACCAGGTGCAGCACCAGGCCCTCACGCGGGGTAAAACCCACATGGAAACGCCACTTCTGCCAACGGACCTCGTGACCATCAACCTGAAAACTTGGGCCAGCCGACTGCCTGATCTCGATGGGTTTCATATCTGTACGGATGCCTTCTGGGAACGAGGGGACATTGGTTGCCGCTCGAATGCCCTCTTGGGTATAGTTTCCTGAAGAGGGGGGCACTGGCACGATACCGTGATCCTCGATCTGGACAGACATGGCATCGAGCTCTATCGTGGCGATTACTCCTTCCACCGGATGAGCGTAGTAATTATCTCCAGGTCCTTCAGCCAGGGCCGCCTCCAGGCGCAGAAACCGTCCATGTGAGGCGGCGCTCTCGGGACCCAGATACCCGGCAGTCCAGGGGTAGAGCACGACGGAAGAGAGATCTGTGATGCCGCGTCTGGTCATCGCGGCCTGGAAGGCGCTATCGCTGAGGACTGCCTGTTGGGCCGCAAAAACTTCAGGATAGGTCAGGGCTGGCTGTACATCCTGACGCTCGTACCAGGAACGAATGATCCCCTCTCTGAGCGAGACCGTTGCCTCAATGGTCAGGTGCCGATCATGGTCCCGCATAACCACGAATATATCACGCGAAAATGGCTCTCCCGGCTTAAAAGCCAGGACCTTGTCTTTGGCTGACTCCAGCAGGCTATACGCCATAATGCGTATATGAGGGGTGATACGCCCTGATGCGTTAAGCATACTCGTTGTTTTTTCAACTTCTTCTGTTGTCAGTGGGTCGAGAGGGTGTTGGACTGTCTGCTGCGGCCCATGTGCCTCATCGCCAACAGGTATAGTCATCTGGTTTCTCTTTCTCTCAAGATCCCGACCGAACTGCGTTTGCTCAGTCGGGATCAGGTCTGATGATTGTTCTTCAGGCGGGTTCTTCCTCTGAGGGCGCGCCAAAGAGCGTGTTCCCCTGTGTCAAAGCCTCAGGAGTGCGCAAGCCGAGCAACACAACGATGATAATTCCCAGCACGAGCCAGACGGCGTTGATCGGGCCAACCAGGTTGAGCGGCGCGGGAGGGAGCGGAACAAACTGGAAGTAGATAACCACAGCCAGCAGAATAAAGGGGATCGCTGGCAGGATTACATGCCGCACGCTATGAAACTCGCTGCGGTGTTCACGCCAGTAAAAGAATGGCACAGCCAAACAAGTTGCCATGTAGACAAGCAGGATAGGGACTGTGAGCAGGGCTCCAATGAAGGCAAAGGCCGTTGTGGGGCCATAAGCCAAACCGGCCCAGATCATGACAATGAGGCCCACGACCAGCACCAGGATAATGGCTCGACCCGGAGTGTGATAGCGATTTGTTCTCCCCAATCCTCCTGGAAGCGTTCCGATCCGCCCCATTGCGTAGAGTACGCGCGCCCCCGCGTTAATACCCGCGTTGGCATTCCCCAGAGCGCTATTCAGGATAGCTAAAATGGCGATGAACGCAAAGGGCCCCCAGACGTGTGTTGCCATCGTGCCCCAGGGATTAGGGTCGTTGGCATAGGTCGAGAGCTTATCAAATCCCCAACCAACAACCCCGGCGTAGCCACAGAAGACATAGAAGATCCCGATGGAGATCGTTGCCAGCAGAATGGCGCGTGGCACAATGCGGCGCGGATGAAGCGATTCTTCTCCCAGGCTGGCGGCGGATTCAAAGCCACTAAAAGCCAGGAAGGCAAAGAGCATACCAAAGAGCACTCCCTGCCACCCACCCAGGCCATGCTGCTGACTGGAAGCAGGGTTGAAGGCAGCCAGGGTATTACTGCTTCCGGCGCTGATAATCAACCAGAGAGAAAGCAGGCCAAAAACAACAATCTCAATTGCTCCCAGCACGATGCCTACATCTGCCGAGATCTTGACGCCGAAGAAGGTGAGAACGAAGCCGATCGCGGCATAGATCAAGGCATACACGATCCACCCATTTGGTCCCAGCGAGAGGTGAAAGGTGCTGCTCAGAAATGAGTCGGTCACCGGTCCCAACACAAGTAAAGTGAGGGGAATGAATAAGATGTACGTGAAGCCAAATAACCATCCCGTCAACCAACCTGCCTGGGGCCCCAAACCCCGGCTGACATAGGTAAAGTAGCCACCGGCAGAGGGGAGGTGTTTTGCCATCGACCCGATATTAAAAGCGACAAGAACACAGACCACCAGCGCAATGCCCACTGCCAATGGCAATGCACCGCCTGTAAAGGGAATAGCTGCTCCCAGGCTGAATGCCACCGCCCCTGCTGGAGCCATAGTGGTGATGGACTGAAATAGGACGCCCGGAAGCCCAATCGCATTCGGACGCAGGGTAGAGAGGTGCTTTGGGGCAGGGTCCGCTTTAATAGACATCTGGTTTCTCCTTATGACTATGAAAAAAACTGCCTACATGCTGACACCCTAAAAAAATCGCTCACATAAGAAGTCCTATCAAGGCACCGAGGAAGGAAAGCTCGTGCATACACCTGCTAGTAATAGTAAGCTAAAAATGCGTTTTCTACAAGTTGGGGGTTCACTTATTCAGCCCTGGCAGTAGAATCCTGCCTGTCACTTTTCGTACGGAAAAGTCTTGCTATATGATATGCTATTACTGGATTTGCGAACCATACGACAGCTTGCCAGCGTAGTGTATTTTTATTTTTAGGGCTTCAACTTCTGAAGGAGCGAAAGGAATCATGCGCGAACAAGAAGGCTTCATCCCGGTTCTGGGAGATTATCGGGTCTGGTATCGTATCGTTGGAGGAGGTGCGGAGCAAGAAGCTGTCCCGCTTCTCACTGTACATGGAGGACCTGGTATCCCCCATGGGTATATCTCAGATATGGCAGCCCTGGCCTCCGATACCCGCCGCGTTATCTTCTACGATCAACTTGGTTGTGGGCGCTCCGATCAGCCCAATGATCCCTCCCTCTGGACGGTAGAGCGCTCTGTGCAAGAAATAGGCATTGTTCGTCAGGCTTTAGGTCTGGAGAAAGTCCATCTGTGGGGACAGTCTTTTGGGGGCGTCTTTTCCCTTGAATATGCCCTGACACAGCCACAAGGACTAGTCAGCCTGATCCTTGCTAGCAGCACTCCGAGCATACCATTATGGATCGTAGAGGCCAATCGTTTGCGCGAAGCCCTGCCGCCGGAGATACAGGCAATCCTGGTGCGCCACGAGTTGGCAGGGACCACCGATGATGCCGAGTATCTGCAAGCTATGATGGTTTTTTACGAGCGTCACGTAATCCGTCTTCAACCAATACCGGAGCACATTCAACGGGCTATGGATCAGGTAGGGCAGGTCTACTACACTATGAATGGACCCAGCGAATTCCATGTGATCGGCACGATCAAAGATTGGGATCGCACAGGCCAACTTGCTGAGATCCATATTCCAACATTGATTACATCGGGCCGCTACGATGAGTCGACCCCACTACTTAACGAAATATTCCACCGTGGCATTGCTAACGCAGAATGGGTGCTCTTCGAGCAAAGTTCGCATATGGCTCATGCGGAAGAGCGTGAACTGTACCTATCGACAGTGAAGGCATTTATTGAGGGGGTTGAGGCGCGGCTCATATGATGAGGAGAGTGGTTATAAGATAATGAGGACCGATGATCCAATTATGGTATTTGCCGGCAGTGGCAGCCCCCGACTGACAGCTCGCATCTGTGAGTACCTACAAATACCGCAAGGTGCAAGCGAAACGCTGCATTTTTCGGACGGCAACACCTTTGTGCGCATTCTGGAGAATGTGCGAGGTCGTCGCGTCTATGTTGTGCAATCAACGGTGTTCCCCGCCAATGACAATTTTATGGAACTCCTCTTCTGGATCGATGCCTTCAAGCGTGCCGGGGCCGAATCGGTCACCGTGGTCATTCCGTATTTCAGCTATGCTAAAGGCGATAAGAAGGATGAGCCTCGGGTCTCGATTCGCGCCCGCGTCTGCGCCGATGCCATTGAGATAGCAGGCGCGGATCGAGTGGTTACCATGGATCTGCATGCTCCCCAGATTCAGGGCTTCTTTCACCGCCCGGTAGATAATCTCTATGCCCTCCCCATCCTCTGCGAGCGTATCACAGCTCTGCAACTACAAAATGTAGTGATTGTCTCACCAGATGTTGGCTTCGCCAAACAAGCAAGACGCTACGCTTCTTATCTCGGCGTCTCCATTGCCATCGCTGATAAAGAACGCATGGCCCACGATGAAAAAGCCAGGATTCTGCAAATCATCGGCGATGTAAAAGACCAGACTGCCATAATAATCGATGATTTCACTATCTCAGGTGGCACCCTGGCCAGCGTAGCAGCCATGTTAGTAGAGCGCGGTGCCAGAGAAGTCTACGCAGCAGTAACACATGGAGTTCTGGCCCAGGGCTCTATCGAGCTTATCGATACCAGCCCGATCAAGCGCCTCTTTATTACCGATACCGTTGAAAATCAGCCGGTGCAGTTCTCTGAGAAGATCGAGGTGGTCTCTGTTGCCTCACTTTTCGCAGAGGCAATCAAGCGCATCCATAAGCGCGAAAGCATCAGTGAGATGTTCCAATAGGCGTATAGACTGTAGCTGTGTCATAAAGCAAATCTTCCATAATTACAACTTTCAGGGCCATTTTACAGTATAATCTAGAGAGGGCAATCGCTCTCCCGTCAAGCAGGCCCGTTACACATTATTCCCTGGTACCCCCTACCCATCAGAGTGAGAATTTGGTCACTTCAAGCGTTCTTACTATCGATAGATGGTAGCCAGAAAGGAAAGAAGAACGAAGCCAGCCAGGTAGGCCACATTACGATCTCATGACACAACTGCGTGAATGGTGTATAATGTAGCCGCTGACAGTAGCTCGACTAACGAGGAGTCCATGCCCATGAACGGTGACATGATTGGACGTGTCATCAAAGGTCGTTATAAACTCATTGATGAACGAGGACGGGGCAATTTTGCCACCGTCTATATTGCGCGCGACCAGGAAAACAATCATATCTACGCCGTAAAGATCATGCATCTCGAACTCGCCAACGAAGACGAACTGCTAGCTCGTTTCCAGCGAGAGGCTCATATCCTCTTGAACCTCAGTGATCCTCATATTGTGCGGATCATTGATTGTGGAAATGATAATACAACCCAATATATTACCATGGACTACGTTGATGGGCAGACCCTGAAGTACTACATGATCAATGATGGTCCAATGGATCCATTGAGAGCCCTCAATTATACGCATCAAATTGCCGAAGGGTTGGATACAGCCTATAAACAAGGCGTAGTGCATAGAGATATTAAACCGCAAAATATCCTGATTAACAGTAATGATATGGTGAAAATAACCGACTTCGGCTTAGCTCGCAGCCGGGAGACCGTCACGCTGACACAATCCAATGTCTTTATGGGGACAGCTTACTATATCTCGCCAGAGCAGGCAGAAAGTGGGCGCTCGGCGGATACTCGCTCCGATCTCTACTCGGTTGCCACCGTCCTGTTCGAAATGCTCACTGATCGTCCTCCATTTGAGGGCGAGACAGCCATTGATATCGTCATTAAACATATGAACGATAAGGTACCTTCAATCTGCCGCCTGCGCCCTGATCTACCCATCGAGATGGATCTCTTTATGCAGAAGGCACTCGCCAAGCTACCGGCGGATCGTTACGCAACACCACAGGAGTTCATTATAGCTATCGAACAATTGCAAGAGCAAATCCAGGCTATGGAGCGAGTCCCATGGCCCGGAGGCAGAAAGCCACAAGTCTCTGATCCATTCAAACCACCCCAAAAAGAAGCCAGGATCGTTATCCGCTCCAGTGGCGCTACGATCCCTCTCAAAGGCGAAGTGGTGGTGGTTGGACGACAGGATCCTCAACTGAAAATATACCCAGAGGTTAATTTAGCGGACAAGACGGTCGGGAGGCGACACGCATATCTGCGCAACAAGCAGGGAACATATACTGTCGAGGATCTCAATGCCCTGAATAAGACTCGCTTGAATGGAGTAACCTTGGCACCACACGAGGAACATACACTCAAAGATGGTGATGTACTCCGTTTTGGCAGTGTTGAGGTGCGTTTTGAATTGCGATAGATATAGTGTTGATATGCACTGAGTCGCAGTAGTAGGGGTGCCCTAAGGGGCGCCCGATCCAGATCGGGTGGCAGCAACTCGACCCATAGTTGTAATAGCCGGGAAAGGGTGGACTGCCGCCCCTACGATCAGAGGGGTGAACAATCATGATAATAGGAAATGCTTCAGTTGTACTACTACTTGTGGTGCCAACATTAGTGTGGGTCGGCGCAATTCTGGTAGTAGCGATCATCATGGCGCTCGTTGCTGTCTATCTCTTACGTAGTAGCAAGAAGAAAGGCGCCAAACCTGCAGCTAACAGCGGAACAAGTGACTGGCAGCGACAATCACAACAGGGAGCATGGAACCAACAAGGGGCTGGGCAGCCTGGTGCTTGGGGCCAACAACAGCCCCAACAAGCAGGTTGGGGCTCTCCGGGAGCATCTCAACAACCCGCCGGTTGGGGAATGTCAGCCGCTCAGCCGGCCGCTAATCCCTGGGAAGCGCAACAGGCTCAACCGGCCGCGCAAGATCCCTGGGCACAGCAACAACAGGCTCAGTCGGCCGCTAATCCCTGGGAAGCACAACAACAAGCGGCCGCTAATCCCTGGGGCTCAGCTAACGCTAGCTCTCCTCAACAAGCTGGTAACCCCTGGGAGGCGCAAAATCAGCCTCAACAGGCGGGCTGGGGAATGCAAGGGATACAGCAACCTGCAGCCAATGCCTGGGGGACCTCAGGGCAAAACGCAGCCCAGTCTGGAGCATGGGGAGCTCAGCCTCCGGCCGCGCAAGATCCCTGGGCACAGCAACAACAGGCTCAGTCGGCCGCTAATCCCTGGGAAGCACAACAGGCTCAACCGGCCGCGCAGGATCCCTGGGCGCAGCAACAACAGGCTCAGCCAGCGCAATCTTGGGGCGCCCAGCAAGCTCAACCGCAACAGAGCCAACAAGCAGCCTGGGGTCAGCCAGGCACGGACCCCTGGGCTGCCGCGGCCCCACAGGGGCAAGGAGCAGCAGCGGCAAGCGGAGCTTCTGCCGCACCAGCATGGCAACAGCAAGGAAACTTTGGACAGAGCGCCAGAGGTCAGGATGCAACGGTCATGTACGGAGGTCAGGAGGGCGATCTGACAATGGTACGACCAACAGGGTCACCGGCAAGCCAGGGAATCGTACGCATTGAAGAAGGCAAAGAACCAGGACGCACCTTCGAGATTCGCAAGGACTCATTAAGCATTGGACGTAGCCGCGAAAGCGACATTTTCCTGGAAGATCTGGCGGTTTCACGCCTCCATGCCTCTATTGTAAGTATGGGGAACGGCAATTATGCCCTCAAAGATGAAGGCAGCGCTAATGGTACCAAGGTGAATGGACAGGTAGTCAATAAGTATCAAACATACCCGTTGCAAGAGGGGGATCGGATTCAGCTTGGCCAAACAGTACTGGTCTTTGCTAAACGCTAGCAAGGTTCATGCAAACACCCATGTCTATCTAGAGAGAAATGCCATCGGGAGCAGTACCTATGTGCAAGCCAGATGCGGCCCACAATGTAAGTAAGTACAGCCTATGTGGCTCTATGGTACCATGCAGCAAGACAATCTAATCGGAAAAATGCTCGGCAACTACCGCATCCTTACTACACTCGGCCAGGGGGGTATGGCCCGAGTGTATAAAGCTTATCAGGAGAATCTTGACCGCGAAGTGGCGGTAAAGGTTCTCCCGCCATGGTATGCGGCAGACCGTAATTTTGTTGAACGTTTTAATCTTGAAGCCAGATTGGTTGCTCGCCTCTCGCATCCCAATATTGTGACAGTTCACGACGCCAACGAACAACACGGACACCTCTACATTGTCATGCAACTGGTCGATGGGGGAACACTCAAGCAGCGCCTCGATCAATTACAAGCTCAGGGCAAGACAATGGATATTACAGAGGTAGTACCCATCTTCACCCAGTTGGCCGATGCCCTGACTTATGCACATGAACAAGGCATCATTCACCGCGACATAAAACCCGTAAACGTCCTCATGGATCGCTCAGGCCGTCCTATCCTTTCCGATTTCGGCATTGCGAAAGTACTCGCCAGCACCAGGGAAAATTTAACCCATCCGGGTGCGGGCGTGGGCACACCTGAATACATGTCACCCGAGCAGTGCCAGGGAGGAACGGTCGACGGTCGAGCTGATATCTACGCATTGGGTGTTATGTTATTCGAAGCACAAACTGGACATACGCCATTTCGAGGAGATAATTACCCTGCCCTGGCACATAGCCACATCTATGAACCACCCCCACGCCCAAGTTCTATGAACCGCAAGATCCATCCAGCGATTGAACATATCATATTGACAGCACTTATGAAAAATCCCCAACAACGATATCAGAAAGCCAGTGATATGGCGGCTGCATTGAAACAAGCGCTAGTGTCCAATGCAGTTCCTGGTGGCTATTATGGACAACAGAATAACTCATCATTTCTCACGCAAAGATCCTCAGCATCAATAGCGGCTCTGTATCCCTGTCAGATGTGCAAGCATCCCAATAAACCAAAAATGAAGTTCTGCACACGTTGTGGTTATCCGCTGAATCAGTGTGCGCTCTGTGGAGAGCGCAACCCGGTCAGCAATCGCTTCTGTTTCAAATGTGGACAACCACTGGCCAGATTATGAAGCCACCCACCAGCTCGCTCAAAAGCACTCTACGTGTGGTACTCCTGATGGGGCTGAGCGGCATAAACGCGTTCTACCAGTTTGCGCTGCTCATCTCTCCGCTTATGTTGCAGCATTCTACGCTGTTCACCAGTGAGATCCAAAATGGCACACACACGCTCAACGATGATGCTTGGCTGTGTAGGCTTGGTAATATACTCAATGGCCCCCTCTTCAAAACCCTGCATCTGCTCCTTTAAATGCACGAGAGCACTTACCACCAACACAGGTAGACCAGGCAACAAATGATTGGCGCGCAGCCATTGCAGGACATCCCAACCAGAGATGGGGCGCATCACCAGATCAAGCAGAATGAGATGGGGACTAAAATCGGGAATGGCACCAATAGCCTCCTGGCCACTGGATACACCCAGAACTTCAAAACCATGATGTCGCAAGAAAAAGCAGAGCACCTGTTGAATAGCAATCTCATCTTCAACCACAAGAATCTTTGCTTTTTTGGACATTTCATTCATATCTTTCACCTCAACCACCGATAACTTCCCAAATACATCCCTCATTCTCACATCGTATATCATGTACGACTATGTCTTACCAGAGGAAAATGCACTTCCGCGACAGTACGCTCTACAGGTTTATCGCTGCTTCCTGATTTCTCGCTGGTGCTATTACCAGCGGCATGAGAAGTTTCACGATAGAGTGCAAATTTGCCTCCCAAATCGCTAATCAAATTCTTGATCAGCGACAAACCTAGCCCATCAAAGGCGCTACTCTCGCCCGCATCCTCCATAGCACCAATTGGCGGCCCACTACCTGTATCAAGCACCTGGACAATCACCATACTATCTTCCTCTCGTCCACGAATGGTAATGGTGCCCCTGGATTGGCCTGCCATACCATGTTTGATCGCATTAGAAATCATTTCATTAATGACCAATGCGAGAATAGTCACCGCACGTGAAGGGATAATCACAGCACAGGGCTCAACCTGAAAGGTAATATTTTTCTCAGGGGGGCTCAGATTGGCGCTGGCCACACCCACAATCTTGCGTGCAATGTCATCTACCCGCGCTTCACTCACATCTTCATGAGCCAGCAGATCGTGGGTGGCGGCCAATCCCTGCACGCGATTCACACTCTCTGCCAGAATGTGACGTACTTCAGGTGATTTAGTGCGTCTACGTTGTAAAGAAAGGATGCCTGCTACAGTTGCCAGATTGTTCTTCACGCGGTGATGTAGTTCGCGCAAGAGCACCGATTTAAACTCCAGGCCGCGTCGTGTCTCCTCATAGAGACGGGCATTCTCAATGGCAATTGCCGCCTCGTTCGCAAAGGTAATCACGAGTTGCATCTGCTCCGGGCTCAGAAAATGGCGATGGCTACTATAAATACAGATGCAGCCGAGCACCTTCTGCTTGACTTTGAGAGGAACGCAGAGCACTGAATGCATCTCCGATGAGATAAACGGGTCATTATGTAAGAAGCAATGTTCATCGGCATGGAAACAGTCAACTGCCATATATGGTCTACCCGTTTGCACAGAGCGACCTGCACAACACTGACCAACACCGATCTGGATACGGCTCGCCAGATCGCTATTGAGGCCATAATGAGCAATTACATGCAAACGCTGCCGATCGGGATCAAGCTCAAAAATGCAGGACCGCTCAGCCCCGGACAAATGGACCGCCTGAGTGGTGATGATCTGTAGCACCTCATCCAGATTCAGTGTAGAGGCGATAATGGACGAGACGCGATGGATAGTAGCCAACTCGTGTACTTTGCGGCGCAATTGCTCATCAGTCTGCTCATAGAGACGGCCATTCTCGATATTAATAGCAATAATTCCTGCGACCACTTCCACGAAACTGATTTCATCGCGTGTAAAATCACGAGGATTCGTAGTTTGCACACTAATGACACCAATAAGTCGCTCAGCATTGCCAAAGAAGATAATAGGCAAAGCCATCAAAGCATGATAATCGGTATGGTAAGCACGAATCTCAGTAGCGAAATTGGGGTCAGTCAGGGCATCATGCACCATGAGAGGGCGCCCTTTGTCGGCTACCCAACCACTATAGCCTTCACCAAGTCGTAAGGTGAAATGCATACCACCTAGCGGTCGTGGTCCATTAGTAGCCCGCAACGTCAGTACACGTTGTAATTCGTCGTAGAAAAAGATAGAGCAGAGTTCGACATGCAATTCTTCAGCCACAACCTGGGCAGTAACTTCTAGAGTCTGATCAAGATCCATAGCAGAGTTACTGACGCCATTGATACGCTGCAAAGAGAGGAGACGCTGCTCCAACTGTTGCGTCAGGTGGATATTCTCCACTGTAGATTGATCGACAAAACTCTGATAGCCGCGTGTAAGTGCGAGAACGCAGATTGATTGCAATTGATAAAGGCGCTCATTAGCTTCAAGAAGTAGTGATGGCTGCTGACGCAATATATCTTTGAGTTCTGAGGCGAGCGCATCAATATAGCGTTGCAGCCCACTGAGCCGAGCATCAAGTTTACCACCTTGCTCAGCCAGCCAGCGCCCGGACTGCTCAAAACGAGCAATGAGAGTTTGATTATTCTGTGTATCTGTACTTACAAGAGCGTTGAGGAGTAACCACGCATCACTCCCCTCTTCAGGCCCAGACGACTCCCCCGAAATATGCTGCAGGCCTACTCTCAATTGAGCCATATGTTTTGCCAATACCCGCTCTACATCAGCGCTTTCTGTCACGTTTCTCTTCCTGATTTACTACATCCTATACTATCATACGGCTCATCATAACCAACTTCCACCATTTTTACGTATTGGGGATAGCAAAATGAGTTTCAAAAATGGTACGGAAACTTGCGTTTTGCAGGATCCTATTTCGCCTTTTCTCACAAGGAGAATGCTAGAAGTTCTATGCTCACCAGCGTTTTGTCCTACAAGCTTTTTAGGAGCCATCGTAGTTGTGTAATCTGTGACACAAAGTATATCCCTCTTTCTATGAAAAAACAAGGGCTGAGGTCTTTGAAAGTCAGCTTGAGCATACCACCTCTGATCGTGCCACCAAAGGGCAGGGTCTACAAGGGGTTCCCACCAGGGAACTGTACTTTTTCACTACCAGATAGTATAAGAGCGCCTTGCCTGCGGAATGCAAGACGAATTTCCTATAGATCGTCGTGTTTCTTTACGTCGGTAGGGGCTGTTCGTTATAGTGTTTGGTATATCTATAGCAGGGGTAGTTACCCAAGAAGGGGGTTGTCCTAACCATGAGATGTGCAAATTGCGGATTCCCGCTTTCTCCGTCTCGCGCAAATTGCCCAAGATGTGGGGCTTCCACGACGGGAGGATCAGAAGCACGTGCTCCTCAACCAGGCACGGGAATACCGGATGTAGGATCAATGCAGCCGCACAGTTCCAATGCTGGCAATGTCCAGGTGAGTACAGAGACAGCGCCACCCTGGGGGAACTATGCTCCCGCAACCCCCTGGCAAAGTCAAGGAATGCCTTTCGCACAACCAGTAACGCCATCCCCGGTTTATCAACAATCGGGCAATGAGGTTCGCGATCAAATACCATTTTCCACCCAGGGGACTGCGAACCTCTCTCCCGCTGATAACCCATTAGCAAAACGACCTCCTGACACTCAGGCAGGACGACCTGATTATCCGTGGCCCGCTGCGGGATCAATGGATGCTTCGCCTGGAAACTGGGCACCCACTCCACAGCCAGGGTGGGGTGCATTGAGCGCGCAACAGCAACCAGTCACTCAAACATCCAGCAAGGCCGGATGGCAGAGTCGGCTGAAGCTCAACAAACGAAATGGCTTTACGATCGCAACGCTGTGCCTGGTGAGTGGGGCACTTCTGCTGATAATTGTGCATTTTATAGCTTTGGGATTGCCGACATCGAGCGCACAAGCAGCCATAACCAACAACACACCTATTGTGAAAACAACTGCGGCCACAGCAGCGCCAACAGTTGCAGTGACACCAACACCGATGTCTCTGCCAGGTCAACAGTATATAGACAATGCACAGACGGCGACCGGGATAACGCCCAATTCGCAACCAGTAGGGGTGACAAGTAATTTTAAAGTTGGCCAACGCATCTACGCAACCTTCACCCTGCACCCAGGGGGACAAAATGGAGAGGTGTGCGTGTACTGGTACCTGAACAATCAACAATTCTTTCATTATCCTTTCTCCAGCGGAGCCATTGGAGGGGATTCATACTCATATACTCCTGTTGGAGCTACTACAACCACAGGTCCAGGATATGTTGAACTGTATTGGGCCTGGTCACCTACCTGCCTGGATAAAGTAATGGCGCAACATGTCGATTTTACGGTTAGCGGGTAAAAAAGGGCCATAGACTGAGACGTACCCGCAGGCTGGCATGAGATCACTGTTACAAAAGTCGTCGTATTTGCTTGAATAGTGTAGTTATGTATACTCCTGTTCTATCATTTGGCAAACGTAGAGATACCAATTGATATCAATGTGTTGTTCTTGGAGGTCTTGTTGTTATGAATTGCCGTTCTTGTGGTACACCGCTTCCACAGGGGATACTGTATTGTCCTTCATGCAGGAAGCCAACACCCTATTTAACAGCAGGTCGGGGGAGACCGTCCATGCCCACGCAGGCGAGCAGCACGGGAAGCGCTTATGGTTCTCAGCGAACGCCATATGGGGCACAGCAAAATGCCTATGGACCTCCATCGACGTCGCCACAAGAACCCTTTCCGGAACCAGCTTCTCCTGGACAATATGACGCTTTCTCCTCTCCCTCCAGAGGTGGTATGGCAGGTCCCTTTCAGGGGGGCAATCCTACAGGTCTGGACAACACGGTGGCGAACAATCCGCAAGGGATGACCTATGGCTCTCGCACTCCTTCGTCGACGGATGGCTTCAGTCATAATCAAGCTTCATTTCCTCCTTATCGTCCTGCTTCCAACCAGAGCACCTATGGTAGTGGATATAATCCATCCACAAGGGACGACCGGCGGCCTCAAGGGGATCCTTTAGGGCGGCCCTCGATCCCTACACAGGCATCCGGGTATAACAGCCAACGAGATCCATCCGCAAGGGATGATCTGCCGCCTTTAGGAGATCCTTTAGGGCGGCCCTCGATCCCTACAGTAGCCATGCCATCATCGTCCGCACCATTTAGTGGGAACAACCATCCATCTTTCTCTGCCCCGGCAAGGCCACAGAACAAGCCATCTTTCCCTGGACAATCTGATGCTTTCTCGCTCAAAGGAGACAACGCGTCATTTGCTCCTGGCAACACATCATCCTTTTTTGGAGATGCGGCAGATCCTATGAGGAGAGGCGACCCTACTGGCTCAGGCAATATGATGACAGGTGATAAGCAATCTTCGCCTGGCCAGTTTGGGCAGGAGAACAATGCATCTCCGTTCTCAACATATCGCTCCAATGACAACCCATCCTCGTTCTCGGCATATCGCTTTAGTGGCCCCGCGATGCCAGCCATGCCAGATAGTGGTACAGCTGGCAATCCAGCAACAACTTCATCATTTGGGATGATGGGCAGTGCGGCTCCGGTAACGCCTTTTGGGGAGGTAAACAATTCATCTTTCAGCACATCGTTTGGTACAGGAGCAAATGCGAACTCATCCCTTACTTCGCAGTTTAGTATGGCAGCCAACGCAGCTGCGGCTACGCAGCTGGATCCAGCTGGGGCGATGGCAGCACAGCAAAGTCCGTTCGCCCTCCCTGCGACTTCTACTTCACAGAGCCCAGGATTTATCCAGAGCGATACACGTCCCAGAACCGATAAAGCCCCCTCGCGCCTCAAGGGGTGGCTGATCGTTGGGAGTATAGCTATTGTGCTTGTGCTGCTTGTGGGAGCAGGCGGTATTGCGCTGGTGAATACCTTTAAAAACACGACGACGACGGCAGGAACAACCCCCACAACACCAGTAGTAGCCACCCCTAAACCGAGAGCATTGTCAACAACAGTACCATCTATCCAGGCGATTGTGCCCCAGGCGGCGGCTATGCTCAATGGTTTACAAACAGCCAGTGCAATTGATCCCACAACATTTCTCCCAACCCAGGTCACAACAGCCTTCACGACTAATCAGACGATATATGCCACCTTCTTCATCAACTCGAAAAACCAGGCGGGTTATATTCAGGTACAATGGTACGAGAATAATCAGGTGCTTGCGGTGGATAAATTCTCCCATGATCCTCAGGATAACGTGGGCTACTTCAACCAGCAGTATAGCGCAGCAGGAGATGGAGCGGTCGCGCTCTACTTGTGTACGAAGGCAGATTGCAGCGATGGGAAACTGGCGCAGGTAGCGAAATTTAATGTGAGCGGGGCGAGTGGTACACCAACGACCAACCCCTTTGCGACCCCTACGTCGTTGCAGGATATGGATCGTCGGATAGCTTGAGCCTCTTTCCATTGGCTCATTCCCTTTCTATCATCCCCATCCATGAAGGCTGCTCATCAGGTTTCGATGAGCAGCCTTCTGAGTACTTTGCCTACAATATTTTTGGGTAACGTTGAGCGGAACTCGATCTGTTTGGGTACTTCGTAAGCATCGAGGCGCTCACGGCAGAGGGCCAGCAATTCCTCGGCGGTAGCCTGTTCGCCTTTCTTGAGCACGACCACGGCTTTAATGAAGGGGGCATTGCTCGTGCCAGTACTAACGACAGCGGCCTCCAACACTTTTGGATGTTCATAGAGAACCTCTTCAACCTCGCGAGGGTAGATATTGTAGGTTCCGGCAAGGATGAGATCTTTTTTGCGATCCACGATAGTGAAGAAGCCATCTTCGTCCATGTGGGCAAGGTCTCCGGTATGCAGCCAGCCATCGCTGAGCACCTGGACAGTCTCATCCGGCATATTCCAGTAGCCCTGCATGAGTTGAGGGCCACGGATCAATAATTCGCCTACCCGGCCGGTGGGTAGAGGATCGCCGGTCTGGGCATCAACGATACGCGCCTGAGTACCCGGGAGAGGAAGGCCAATACTACCGACACGGCGCTCACCTTTGAGCGGATTGGAGTGTGTAGCGGGAGAAGCCTCGGTCAGGCCATAGCCTTCGACCAGGTGCCCTTTCGTGAGCTTTTCAAAGGCCTCCTGAACTTCTACCGGGAGGGGAGCAGAGCCACTCACACAAATACGAATAGCAGAGACGCCATAACTTCTTACCTTGGGATAGTTGGCGATAGAGAGATAGAAGGCCGGAATGCCGGGAAAGATGGTGGGGCGATGCGTTTTAATGGCATGCATGATTGGGTCGATACGATCAGTTGGTAAGAGAATGAGCGAGCTGGCGAGGGCCATGGAGAGGTTCATAGCGCTGGTAATGCCATAGGAGTGCGAGAGGGGGAGCACGCAGAGAAGCAACTCGCGTCCGCGGCGAGCATCGGGCATCCAGTGGCGCACCTGGGTCACATTGGCCACAAGATTAGCGTGTGTGAGCATAACGCCTTTGGGCAGGTCGGACGTGCCGGAGGTGTACTGGATCAGAGCAAGGTGTGAGGAGGTGGTAGCACTATCGAGAGGAGTACCAGGCTGACGGCGCAGGAGGCGCTGGAAGTCGTAGATATGCCAGGAAGGATAGGAGGAAATTTGTGGGAGGAGCGTTTTGGAGTTTTCGGCGAGGAGGAGACGCTGACGGATGGGAAGATATTCGCGTACATCGGTATAGATAACATGCTGAATGCTGGTATTATGGCAGAGCGCGGTAGTTTCAGTACGATAAGAATCGAGGGTCAACAGGACGGTCGCCCCTGAATCGAGCAGTTGGTGGCGGATCTCGTCTTTAGTCGAGAGAGGGCTGCCGAGCACAACAACGGCTCCAGCTTTGAGCGTTCCATAGAAGGCGATGACACATTGGGGGATATTGGGGAGGACGATAGCGATACGATCACCAACATTCACGTTCAAGGAGCGCAGAAGATGAGCGAAACGGTTCGTGAGGAGATCGAGTTCACGATAGCCGATTTTCTGGCCAAAGAAGATCAGGGCTGGATTATGAGGATAGGCAATAGCACTGTTACTAAGCAAGGTATGGAGCAGTTGTTTGGGCAGAGGGAGATATTCAGGGACATCATCATCATAGTGCTGAAGCCAGGGCATGTCCACGAGACGACTCGTACTGGAAGAGGTAGCGGGAGAAGGCCAGGAAGCTATATGGGCAGCAGCGGGCATACTCTCACCATTGTGGGCAGGCGGGCGGGAAGAGGCGCCAGTGGATTCAAGAAAACGACGGATAGCGCGGTTGACCGCATCGGGGCGCTCAAGCTGGACAAGGTGAGCGGAGACAGAGATGACGACACGTTGCGCATTGGGAATACTGCGAGGGACATCATCATAGTGCTCACGTAGAAAGACGCTATCGCGATGACCAAGCATAACAAGCGTAGGAACACGGAGGCGAGGAAGAATGGTAGCACCATCCCAGGGTTCCATCACCTGCTCAAGCATAGGTTTGAGGGTAGCCTGGGGGGCGAAAAGAGCCACACCATAGGCTCTGGCGGCAAAACTGAAAAACGGGTCGGGCAGATTACTGATCAGATTGCGCAGGAGAGGGCGCAGAACAAAACGCGAAGGAACGCCGATCAAGGTCAGCCCGG
>Ga0070730_10002197_pt1 | contig 17954 bp, 18 predicted proteins | sample Coa_R1_3_FD_66447 | JGI IMG/M metagenome (GOLD analysis project Ga0070730, IMG submission 66447) | Surface soil microbial communities from Centralia Pennsylvania, which are recovering from an underground coalmine fire - Coalmine... | ecosystem: Environmental > Terrestrial > Soil > Unclassified ... | reverse complement strand
CTTCGCTTCTTTGCCCACTGCTTCCACTTCTCCGGTGTTTTTGTTGAGAGCAACGATGGAAGGTTCGTTGACGACAATCCCCTTGCCCTTGGCAAAGACCAGCGTATTTGCCGTGCCCAGATCGATGGCCAGATCCGACGAAAAAAGACTAAACAGAGAGCGAAGATTCATGTAAAGAGGTTCGCTGCGAACGAGAAGGACCGATACATCCTCAGTCTATAGAGAATGTTAGCATGATCTGGGAGAAGCGCACGGCATTTTTAGCATCGCTCTTTTCGTGGAAATCATGCAGATATTCAGTGGCATATTGACGCCTGTCCGGCTGGTACTGCACGCGAATTTTCGGGAATCATGACCGACCGCCGGCGGTTTCTGCTGGGCTCTGCTGCCGCCGTGGGATGCTGGCGCCGGCGAGCCACGGGGTTTCCGGGATACGCGTTCGTGGCCAATGGAGGCGAGCGCTCCGTGGCGGCGGTGGATTTGACGAGCTTCTCGGTCGCGCGGCAGATTCAGCTGGACGCGGCGCCCGGCCAGGTGGCGGCGGTGCCGGAGCAGCGCCGGGTATACGTGCTGGCGCCCCAAAATGCAGCGATCTACGAGATCGACACGGCTGCCCTGGCGGTGCAACGCAAATTATCGCTGGGCGGTACGGGTGTGGCGATGCGGCTGGCGCACGATGGGGCGTCGCTATGGGTGATGTCCCAGTCGCCCAACGCGCTGGTGAAGGTGGCGCTCGATCGGTTCGTGGTGGCCTCGCGGCTGAAACTCCCGGCAGCTCCTGCAGACATCGATTTCGCGCGCGATGGGCTCCTGGCAGCGGCGGCGTTTCCGGAAGCACGCTCCGTGGCCTTTTTGGATCTTGAAAAAAATCGCATCCGGCGAATGGCTCCAGCGGGAGACGATCCGCGCGCCGTGCGCTTCCGCTCCGACGGCGGGCACCTTTTAGTGGCCAACCGGAGCGCCCGGCTGCTGACGATTCTGGACGCGAAGACCGGAGACACAGTGGTGTGTTTGCGGTTGCCAGTCGAGGCGGAGAATTTTTGTGTCAAAGCTGACGGCGGAGAAATCTACATCACGGGAAAAGGTATGGACGCGGTAGTGGTGGTGGACCCGTATCACACGCAAATCACCGAGACGCTGCTGGCCGGTCACGCGCCGGGCGCGATCGCTATCTCGGCGTCGCCGGAATATCTGTTCGCGGCGAATCCGGAATCGGGTGATGTTACGGTGCTCGAAGTGGCCACTCGCGACGTGCTGGCCGCCGTGAAAGTGGGGCAGGAACCGTGCTTCATCACTTTTACGCCCGACGACCAGTATGCGCTCGTGGTTAACCGCCGCTCCGGCGACCTGGCAGTGATTCGGCTGGCCACGATTACGCAGGGCGGATCGCAGCGCCGCTCGCGGACAGCGCCGTTGTTCACGATGGTCCCGGTAGGAGTGGGACCGGTGAGCGCGGTGGTGGCGTAGAAGCAGGCTCCAGGTGTCAGCAAACCCTAACTCCGGTACTTGCCACGCATTTCGCGATGGATTTTCTTGATGCGGCGTTTTTCTTGTTGCGCGGCGCGTTGATCCAGTTTGCGGTCCAGGTGAGCCAGTTCGCGCTGCAGTTTGGCGTAGCTGGCTAGGCGTGATTCGTCGATTCCGCTGGTGGCGACGGCGCAGCCTGGTTCGCCCTGGTGGCGGCAATCGCGGAAACGGCACTGGGTGGCGAGCGAGGCGATGTCGTCAAAGGCCGCCTCGATGCTTGCGGAAGTGGCCCAGAGTTGTAGTTCCCGGAGGCCGGGCGTATCGACTAGCAGCCAGCCGGCGGGGGCAAGAAACAGTTCGCGGCGGACGGTGGTGTGGCGGCCGCGGCTGTCGTCGGCGCGGACCTCCTGCACCTGCTGGCGCTCGTGGCCGAGCAGGCGATTTACCAGCGTCGACTTGCCGGCGCCGGACGAACCGGTGAGCGCGGCGGTCTGGCCGGCTCGCAGATGCGCTTCAATTTCGGGTACGCCCCAACCTTCGAGCGCGCTGATTGCGACTACCGGCGCGCCGGACGCGAGCGCCTGGACGTCTGCGGCTACTTGCGCGATGTTGGCGCACAGGTCCGCTTTGTTCAGAACGACTACGGGCTTGGCACCGCTTTCCCACGCGAGGAGCAGATAGCGCTCGAGGCGTCGGAGATTGAAATCGCCATCGAGTCCGGCGACGACGAACAGCACGTCGATGTTGGCGGCGATCACCTGCTCGCGCGTGATGGCGCCGGCCTCTTTGCGGGAGAAGGCGGACTGCCGCGGCAGAACGGCGGAGATGCGCGCGCCGGCTTCGAGCGCGACCCAGTCGCCCACCGCGGGCCAGTCATCGGATTCGTAGCGCAAACGCCCGGCGACCGACGCGTCGCGCTCGCCCGAATCGGTCCACACGACGAAGCGCTCACGGTCGGCGAGGGCTATGCGCGCGGGTTCGACATCGTCGCCGGCATAGCGCGCGAACTCATTTTCGAAATACGAATTCCACCCAAACTTTTCGAGGGACATTCCTAATCCTCTTTTCGACACTGATAGGGCTGACATCGGCCGCAGGACGCGGCCGGACTCATCAACGAGGATTAGGCAAGGACGGACAGTGGCAGAACCAAAGGGAAGGATAGCGGAAGAGGGGACGGGGTGCAAGGGAGTGCAATGATATCCTTCCGCGCGAAGAGCGGTTACCGCGCCAAATCGACAAGAGACTTGCAGGCGAGCCATGCCGATGCGATTAGATCAATCGCATCGGCATCGCGAAGCTCTGGGCATCGGTCGTAGCGAAACATCACGCCAATTTGAATTTGGTAGTTCGAGCTTTCTTTGTTGACGAAGGAACCGTAAGCCGCTGACAGCCATCTCGGCTGTGTTTTGGGGGGCCCACCGGATGGAATTGCCGTGCGCAAGTCGAACTCAATCCTTGCATCGACGAATGGCGTTGCCCTCTGTGATGGATAACGCCGCTGAACGCCCCTAAACCACGGCGTCGCGCCCTCGCAATCACGCAGCAGTGGCTTCAAATCGCTGACGATGTCCTTGGCCAGCGCCCGAAATCCAGCTTCGCCCAATTTGATGAGGTTACGGCGCATGACGTTGTTCACGGCATGGGGCACGGTCACCATCGCTTCAACGGCTTGTGACAGGATGCCCAACGTCAAATGAGGATATTTGGTGAAGTTCGCTTCTTCGGTAGCAGCCGAAAGCGAAAGAAAATCCCATACGGCGTCTCCCTGGCGACCGGTGATGGCCGCGCGGCCCAGTGCCTTCCCTTTCATGCCGAGACCATCCACGAGTTCCTTGTGGCTTCTCAACTCGTTCATTGCTAGCCTGAGCACCCGCTTGCCTTCGAGGTAACTGAAAGGGTGATCAGGCCCAAAATGAAATCCTGAAAACATCGTCAATGTACCCTCCACGAATTGCTCGGTACCAATCAGATTTGCTTCGGCAATTTCCAGGTAATCTGCAGCCGCAGCTGCCCACATGCTGTCGGAGCTGTGCCGCCGAAGCCACGCGTACACGGACCTCCATTCGAGAGGCACAGTGCCTGCTGGAAGAGACGCTGGAACGTTGGGAGAAATCGTCACGGCAGTAATGTCTTGGAAACCGCGTCGTTCGGCTGTATGCCGGTGGCGATTGATTTGATCTGCACCAAGCTTTGCAATCACCTTGGTTTCGATGAAGACACACCATCCTTTTTCGTCGAAAATCCACCCGTCCGGAATCCCACGCCGCTCAATGTCTTTCTCGTCTGGCGCTTCGTCTCCGGGATATTGCTGCTCCAGGACTGAGAGCTTGCTCGGGTCTATGGGGGCCTTTACTTTGACAAGCTCGCACAGAAAAAGGCGCAACAGCTTGCGGTCTTTGTTGATGGCAGTCATCAACGCGTGCGTGACGCGATTTTCAGGCTGCGAATATTGATCGAAAATGTTTCTCAAAGGGCACCCAACTGCGACTGAAATCGCTGCGGCCGCACATTCGTGGTCGTCCGCTCCATTAAACGAGCCGTTTCGCTCTATTGCCTTGGCCGCACAACCTTATCCACATCCCGCACGCCGTAGGCCGGGCCCAGTTTGCGGTAATCGTCGGCGGCGCGGGAGTTGCGGTCCCAGGCGATTTTTCCGTCGCGGAGAGTGAGCTGGCAGATGAGGCGCTGTTTGCCGGTGAGTTTGCCAGCGGCGGCGTCGGCGAAACCGAAATCGCCGGAGCGCAACTCCCAGACGGCGACATCGGCGGGCGCGCCAACCGTTAAGTGCCCAAGCTCGGGGTGCTGGATTTCGGTGGCGGGGTTGATGGTGGATTCGCGGATGACTTCGACCAAGGGCTCGCCCATGGCGAGAAACTTCGACATGGTGGTGGGCATGTCCTGCATGCCGGCGTTCATGCTGCCGCCGTGCAGGTCGGTGGAGATGGAATCGGGATAGAATCCCTGCTCGACGGCAGGCACGGCGTTGCGAAACACGAAACTGCCGCCGCCGTGGCCGACATCGAAGATCACGCCGCGCTTGCGGGCCTGGCGCAGGTAGTCGTAGAGCTTGCCGTGCTCATCCACCCACGGCACGGGCGCGCGGAAACAGTGCGTACTAATGTCGCCGGGGCGCAGATGCTGGGTGACCAGCTGCCAGTATGGGCGCTCGGGGAGAAACCAGCCGAAGTCCACCATCACGGGAATGCCGGCGAGCTTGCCGGCTTCGACGGCGCGGTCGACCGAGGCCCAATCCGGCTTCTGGTAGTGAGCCGACTTCACACCGACCACCACGTCGCGATGTTTCTTGGCGAGCCGCGCGACCTGTTCGGGCTGAAATTCGGATGTCTCCTGCTCGGCGGCGTCGGTCAGCATGCCGAGACCGGAGATGTTGATGAACGCGAACACGCGCGTTTTGGCGCGATCGATCACGAAATGGCGAAAGGTTTCGAAACCGCGCCAGCCGGCGCTGCCCGCATCGGCCATGGTGGTCACGCCTGTGCGAAAGCTGAAGGCGTCGGGTTGGATGCTCTCGTCGCCCGCCCATGCGCCGCCCGCGCCGGTGGTGAAGAACAGGTGCGTGTGGATATCGACGAGGCCGGGCGTGACGTAGAGGCCATGGGCGTCTATTACTTTTTTGGTTTGCGAGGCACTGATGTCGGGCGAGACGGCGGCGATCTTGTTGCCGGTAATGGCGACGTCCATTTGCGCATCGATGCCGTTCTTGGGATCGATCACGTGGCCGCCTTTGAGCACGAGGTCGTACTGGGCGTGTGCGGCGGCGCACAGGAGCAGAGCAAAGATGAGGCTACGCACGGACGATGCGCTCCTTGGTTTTATCCCAAGCCATGTACTTTCGTTTGCGGTAAGATTGCACACCCATCTCGCAGGCCACCACGCCATAGTATCCCAGCATGCAATCGCATTTAAGACGTTCATTGGAGCGAATGGCCGCGTGAAGATTGTGGTGGTGGAGCGTGAGATCCTCCGCGCCGGTTTTCTGGTGCACGATAGGCTGCATGTCTTTGGCGAAAGCCCGCTGCGGGGTGATGGTGAAGCCGGTTCTCGTGAATTGCAGCGTGGCCTTGTGGCCGCGGATCACGTGATCGACACCGGTATCGTTGGCCATAGAGGAGATCAGAATCACCGACGGTCCGCCGGGATAGTCGAGCGTGATGTTGAACGTATCGGGAATCTCGGCGGCGCTCGTGCGGAATTCGTACTTGCCGCCGGTGGCCGCGGCGCGCTCGGGGAACGTCAGCCCCAGCGCTTTGATGATGCGCGTCACGCGATGGATGAAAAGATCGGTCGCGATACCGCCCGAATAATCCCAATAGCGCCGCCAGCTCAGGAATCGGTCGGGATCGTAGGGCCGCTTGGGCGCGGGGCCGAGGAAGGCGTTCCAATCCAGATTTTCGCCGGGCCGCAGATCGGGGTCGGGTGGATTGGTCCAGAAGTCATCGAGGTGGTTGCGCGAGTAATCGATCTGGGCGATCACGACGTTACCTAGGACTCCCTGCTTGATATATTCGTGCGCCTTCTCGTAAGAATCGTCGGACATGCCCTGCACGCCGACTTGCATCTTGACACCCGCCTGCTTCACCCGCGCGATGACTTTCTTCGACTGCTCGACCGTCTTGGTCATAGGCTTTTCGCAATAGATGTGCTTGCCGCGGGCGAGCGCGTCCATGGTCATCTGGAAGTGCCAGTGCTCCGGCGTGGCGATGGTGACGTAGTCGATGTCTTTGGTGTCGAGCAGCGCGCGGTAGTCTTTGTGCGGCTTGCCGCCGGTGAGCGCGGCCGCACCTTCGCGGCGTTTATCGTAGACGTCGGAGACGGCGATGATCTCGACGTTGTCGGAGTCTTTCATGCCGAGCAGCGTGTTCATGTGCGCGGTGGCCATGCCGCCCGCGCCGATTACGCCGACGTGGAGGCGATCGTTGGCGCCAAGAATGCGGGAGTAAGCGCCAGCAGTGAGGAACGCCGCGCCGCCGGCAAACTGTCTTCGGGTGATGGATGATTGCATGTTTCGAGTTTTATCACAGAAGGGCGACGGCATAGGCAGGCAGATCCATGCCGTTTACGTTGGTAGGCCGCTCAAATCATCTGGAAGGCGCGCTCGGCGAATTCAAACGCGGCGTTGGTTTCGGCGCGAATGCTTGCTCGCTCGGCGTCAGCTCCCTGGCTGATCGCGCTTCGGCAAAGGCGATAAAGTTCGTGGAGAAGCGTCTTTTTCAGCTCGGGTTCGGAGGCAAACGCTTCCTTGCCGATAACGAAACCGTTCGGGAATGCGGTCATCCCTGAAAAGGGGAGTGGTTCGTACTGGATGTTACAACCGTCGATACTTACCACGATTGGCTGGCCGGCTTGATGGGCGCCGCGGATCTCACCCAATACAGGAGAATTGTAGATCGACCGGGCGACAGCGATGATCTGGGCGTCTGTCCAGCTCGCAGAGGGATGTGCCATGGCAGTGGGACCAAGGCACGCGATTTTATCAGGACGCTTCGCGAATGAAAAGCCCTCCGACACTCGCCCTCCGACACTCGCCCTCCGACAGCCCTCCGACACTCGCCGCCGACTGCGAGCCCTAAGCGGTTGGCTGCGGCTACTCCAGCGACAGCTCAATTTGCACTTCCCCATCCGCCGCCACGCCGTAGACGTTTTTTAGAATACGCACGGTGACGTCCGCCAGCTCGCGGGCCTGCTCTTCGGTGGGGATTTCATAGCTGCGGGAGAAATTCTCGATCTGATCGCCGCCCAGGACGAAGCCCAGCTTCTTCAGCGTTTCCATGTCCTTCTTCGACATCTTCGATTTCTGGGGCAGGTATTCGTTGGAAATGGATTCGCAGAGAATTTTTGGATTGCCGGGGCTGCCGGCGAACTGCACGTAGACATCGCCGGAGGAAACCACCATGAAATTTCCGGGTCCGCCCTCGCTCATCAGATCGAGAAGGCCGGAGTAGATTTCCCCGGTGGCGTCGGAGAGCTTCAACTACGCACCTGCAATCCCGCTCAGCTTGCGATCGGCGGTGGGGAACTGCTTGATGCCGGCGCCCATGACGTCGTCGGCGAGGGTGAGGTAGAGGTCGCCTACCGTGCCTGTCATTTTGGAGTGCAGTCCCGTGACCAGCTTGCCGGCGTGGCCCGCGACGATGCAGGCGAGCCCGTTATTCTTGTGTGAATTGGCTTCGGCGTGCTCGTGAACGAACATCAGGCAGCAGTTGTCGAGCAGGGTGCCGTCGCCTTCCGGCGTGGCTTTCAATTTTGCGACGAGGTAGGCGAACTCCTCGACGTGCCAGCGGCAGATGTCGCGCATGATGCGCTGGCCGCTGGGACCGTCGAAGCCGGGCGCTTTGCCGTCGGCGTGCGTGTAATCGTGATGGCGCGCGGCAGTGTAGCCGAGCCACGGAAAGCGCGACAGCCCCTGGCATTTGGTGAGCATGTACGAAGCCACGCGCGTCTGGCCGGTGACCAGCGCGTGCGCGAGAAGATCGCTCTGCAGTTTGGCGATGCGCGGCCAGTCCTTCATGTCGCCGCTTTCTTCCGGTTCTTCGACCTTGCTGTACTCGGGCGGCAGCATGGTGATGGCGCGCTCGATATCGCGGACGGAGCTCAAATGCTCGTCGACCCGCATCTGGTCCTGATGACCGAGCGTGGATGAGAGCGCTTTAGCGTCCGCTTGCACGGCGTCGAGGATACTGCACTTGCGCGCGACCCAGCCTTCGTCGCGCTTGCCGAAGATGCGGTCGAACAGCTTGTGCGGGATCATCTCCGGGGGCAGCGCGCGGTCGCGGCCGGCCCAGCTCAGATTGCGCTGGATGCTTTCGCCGAACGATTCCTGCGTGACGCCGAGTTGCAATGAGCGGAAACGCGAATCGCCGCCGATCTTGGCCGCGATCAACTGGTCGATGGAAGCCGCGCCGGCTCCGTGACCTGTGAACGAACTGCCGGAAACCAGCGCGCTCATCGAGCGGTGATGGTCATTGCCAGGTCCGGGAAATCGCGCCGCCGGGTTATCCAGGCCAGTGATGACGTGAATATCGTTACGGAAAGGCGCGAGCGGAGCGAGGCACGGCGTGATCTCGTAGTCGGCGCCGGTAGTGGTGGGCATCCAATAGCGCTCCGTGATGCCGTTGCCGTTGAACCACAACAAGAAGCGCGTTTGCGGTTTCGCCGCCACGCCGCGCGCCACATCGGCGGCGTAGAGCGTGCCGTTGGGATTGAACATGGCTTCGAGCGGGGGCAGGGCGATGGCCGTGGCCACGCCTTTCAGCAGCCTTCTACGCGAGAGATTAGCTACCGAGGGCATAGGCGGTCACTAGAGAAATCATAAGCTCTTTGAAGCGGAATTGCGAGTCGCGAAAACGCTGGAGAGCGGCTTGGATCACGGGCCGGTCCACGCCAAGTTCATGCCTGCCCCAGCCGTAACGGAAGAGCTGGCGGACCACGCATTCCTGGCATTCCGGGCGCGCAGCCAGAATGTTTCCTAACTCTCTGGGCGATGAGAAGTCCGCGCCGGGGACGCCGGAGAGCCCGCCGTGAGCGTCCAGATCGAGCAGGACGGTCTTGACCTTTTTCTCGTCGTCATCGTCGTGGGGGTTGAAGAACTTGAGTTCCAGCTTTTCGCGGCGTCCGCCGATTGCGTCGTATTTTTCGAAACCGAAACCGATGGGATCGATGAACTGGTGGCAGCCCGCGCAGGGCTGTTGCGTGGCATGCGTGGACATGCGCTCGCGGTTGGTCTGCGGCTTGTCTTCTGTGACCGGCGGCAAGTTGCTGTTGACGCCGGGTGGTGGATCGGGCACTTTCTGGCAGAGAAACTGCTCACGCACGAAGACACCGCGCGATGTGGGCGAAGTCTCGCCGGGCTTGCTCGTCAGCGCAAGGAAAGTGGCCTCGCCGACAATACCCGCTCGTTCGGAATTGGCCGGGAAATCGACGCGGGCATATTCGGCGGCGGGTGCCTCAACTCCATAGAGCGCCGCCAGGTCGGAGTTCAGAAAAGCGTAGTTGGCATTGAAAATGGTCATGAAATCGCGATCGTTCCACGCCGCGTCGGCGATCATGCGGCGCGTTTCCTCGGTCATGGCCAGAACAAGCTCGGGCGAATACTGCGGGTAGCGGCGGCGATCTTTTACTGCATTCAGCAGGCGGTCGAAGCGGAGCCACTCGGCGGCGAACTCATCCACGGATTGTCGAGCGCGCGGGTCGGCCAGCATGCGTCGGGCCTGTTTCTCGACGCTGGCATGGCTTGAGAGATCTCCGCGCGCCGCGGCGTCGAAAAGCTCGGCATCCGGCATCGTGTCCCACAGGAAATAGGAGAGGCGGCTGGCGATTTCATACTGCCGGGTATCGCCGCCAGGTTCCGCATGGAACAGGAAATTGGGCGATTGCAGCATGGCTTCGACCATCAACTGGGCGCCGGTCATGAATTTGCCTGAGCGGCGCGTTTCGTCGGCGAACAGCACCGCATAACGCTCGACTTCAGCGTTCCTGAGCGGACGGCGAAAAGCTTTCGAGCCAAATGCGCGGATAAATTGCGCGGCGCACTGGGAATCGTTCGCAGCGCGCGGCCGGCAAGGTATCAGATGGTTCACATCGCCGCCGCGAAACGCATTGCGCGCGAGTTTCTCGGCGGCCGCACTGTAAGCGTCGGCAAGCAGGGGAGGCACGCTCTGCGCGGACGTCTGGTTCTTGAAACCGTTGACGAAATCTTCCTGTGGAAACTGACTGGCGGGATTGGTCTGGTCGCCCAGCAGGTCATGCACCGTGTGGTTGTACTGGCTATGGGTCAGCCGGCGCATACTAGAAACGTCGGTGGCGCATGCCGCGATTGACGCGCAAAGCAACCACAGAATACCGGCGCGCGTGCGCATTACTTGGCGAATCCTAGCCGGCGCAGTGTGGCCGAGGGTTCTGGGTCCTCGAACTTGGTAACGGCCTCTTGTTGGCGGCCGTTTTCGAGCGCAACGCCCGCCGGAGGATCACCAACACGGAACGTCTCTTTCAAGAGGCGCAGGTCGTTCGAAACGCCCGCTTTGAGTCCTGTGTCATGAAGAAAATCGGGCGCGAACTGCGGCTGTGCGGTGGGGACGGCGACGATTTTCGTATCACCCCAGTCGAGCTGCGCCATGCGCTTGCCGGCGTCCAGGCAGTGCGGGCACTCGGGGTCGAAAAAGTAGATGAAAATGCGGCCAGCCTGTGTCGAGACCGGCTTGCCGTCCACGGTGATCGTAGGAGGTGCTTTCACACCATGCTGCCGCACCGCCGATGCACCGTAGGAAACCAGTGCAAACACGGTAACCGCGCAAAGCACGACGATCGCGCTGCGCTTGCTCTCCACCGGCCGCACCCATAACCCGGCCAGCACGGCGAACAGGAGCATGATGGCGTCCGCTACGAAGAACGCGGGGCCAACCACGCGCTTGACCCATGGGAAGCAACTGCACTCCGCGCCGTGCAGTGCTGTGTAGTTGATCCCGACGTAAATCATGAACACGACCAGCAGCCCAGAGGCCATCCAGGAGCCCCACTTGCGGAAGCGCGGCACCAGTACAAAAACCGCTGTCACCGTTTCGGCGATGCCCAGCAGCAAAGCCGCCGCCAGGCTCAAGCTCTCCGGCACCTTGAAATGAGCCAGCCGCACCGCCATGCCGACTGGATCGGTGATCTTCCAAAGGCCGGACACTATGAAAATGAGCGACGTCAGAATCGCTGAAATCCAGTTGAGACTGGTCTTCCATCCGGGCAGTTCCAGCGGGGCTATCGCATCGCCTCGCTGTGCCATACTGTCGTTCATGCTGTATATTCTAGCGTTGTTCGCGGCGGTGGCGTTTGCCCAGTCGGCCGACCTCGCCGTCACGGGCGCGCGCATATATACGGTGGATCCGGCGCATCCTACCGCCTCGGCGATTGCCGTAAAAAGCGGAAAAATCCTCGCCATCGACGATATTGCAAAGTATATTGGCCCCGCGACACGTCAAATTGACGCACACGGCGGCACCATAATTCCCGGATTTATCGATTCACACGGACATATGGAGGCGCTGGGCGAGGGTCTTGAGACGCTGGACCTGCGCGGGACGAAGTCTGTCGAAGAGATTGCCGCGATCGTCCGCAAGGCAGTGCAGGGGCGAAAGCCGGGTGACTGGATTCAAGGGCACTCCTGGGATCAGAACAACTGGGTGGGGAAAGAGTTTCCGACGGCGGATCCGATTTCGGCCGCGGCGCCGCGGAATCCGGTGTACCTTACGAGGGTTGACGGGCACGCTGGCTGGGCCAATCGCAAAGCTCTGGAGATTTCTGGCATTACCACCGCTACGCCCGATCCACCCGGCGGCAAGGTTTTGCGGGACACCGCTGGTGCGCCCACGGGCGTATTGATCGACCGCGCGCAGGGGCTGGTGGCAGGCAAGATCCCGTCGCCCGGCGATCGCGAGATTCGTGAACGGCTGAGCCGGGCGGCGCTGGTATGCGCACGACTCGGCCTAACGACGGTGCACGATGCCGGGGTGAGCCGGGAGGTGCTGGATGCTTATCGCGTACTCATTCGAGAGCATCAGCTTCCGATCCGAGTCTACGCGATGATCGGCGGCGAAGGTGGGCTGTGGCGTGAGTTTCTGCAGCGCGGGCCCGAAGTTGGCGACCGGTTGACGGTCCGCAGCATTAAGCTGATGGCGGATGGCGCGCTGGGCTCGCGCGGCGCCGCGTTGAAGGAGCCGTACGTGGACGATCCGGGCAACTCCGGTCTGCTGATGCTGCAGGAAAAAGACATCGAACGAGTGGCGCGGGATGCGGTGGCCCATGGGTTTCAAGTCAATACGCATGCGATCGGCGACCGGGCGAATCGCACGGTGCTGGATGCTTACGCGGCGGTACTCGGCGGTACGAACGACCGGCGCCTCCGGATCGAGCACGCGCAGGTGGTATCGCTCGAAGACGCGCCTTTATTTCAGAGATATTCCGTACTGGCCTCGATGCAGGCGACGCACGCTACGAGCGACATGCCCTGGGCCGAGGCCCGGCTGGGCGCGGACCGCGTAAAAGGCGCGTACGCATGGCGACGGATGTTGTCGCTGGGTGTGCACGTTCCGAATGGTTCGGATTTTCCGGTGGAAGATCCCAACCCGCTGTGGGGCTTCTACGCCGCCGTCTCACGGCAGGATCGCAATGGCAACCCTCCGGGCGGCTGGCTTCCCGATCAACGCATGACACGCGAGGAAGCGCTGCGGAGCTGGACCATCGAGGGCGCGTACGCGGCGTTTGAAGAGAGAAGCAAGGGCTCGCTTACTCCCGGCAAACTCGCCGATTTTGTCGTGTTGTCCGACGACATCATGCGGATTCCTCCAGCACAGATCTTGAAAACGCGTGTGACGATGTCTGTGGTCGGGGGCGAGGTGGTGTACGCACAATGAGCGCGGCCGCGCTGCTGCTCTTGTCGCTCGCCACCGGCTCGCAGCTCCTGTTGGATGAGGTATTTCACGTGCCGGCGGGGGAGTGGCGTTACGTGCCGGTGATTTTGAAGCAGCCGCCGGTAACGGTGGATTGCGATTTCCGCGTCATCTCGGGAAATGGCGAGGTGCGCGTGGTACTGGTGAACCGGGACGGTCTGGATACGCTGCGGGGTGGAGATCGCGAACCGCTCGGATCGGGCGCGTACGTGCAGCAGGGCCAAGTCAGCCGCCTGGTGAACCTGCCGGACGAGTACGCGGTGGTGCTGGAGAACGGCGGTCACGGCCCGGTCAGTATGAGGCTCCGCGTGTCGCTGGACTTCTCGGCGCGCGGCCGCCCGAGGGCGCAGACGCTGCCGCCCGAACGGCGCGTCGCTGTGATCGTGATCAGCGCGACAGTATTTCTGGGGATTGTGTACTACTCGGCGCGGAAATTACTGAGTGTTATGCGGTAAGTCACTTTGCTTCGCGGCCCAGGTTGGCGGGCAGGCGGGCAACCACTGGCTCGGACGCCAGGTCGAAGAATGCCTGGGCGTCTTTTGGCGAGCTCGCTCGAAACCTCTGCGATGTGAGCGTAACAGTCCAGGCGATCATCGAGCGATATTCGGCGCCGGCCCAGGCCGTTACCAACGCATCCAGCTTGGTCACGAAGTTCTCGTGGATCTCGTGATGGTTTTCCTGCCGGAAGCCGTCTCAGATTCCGCCCGCCGGAGTTCGTCTTCAATCCATCTCCCATAGTCATTCTTTGAGGCCGCACGTACTTACTTTTCGGAGCGTAAAGCGCGCGAGAAGAACAGACTCCTATTTCCAATGGTTAACGCGGTGTCAATTCGACAAAAGATAGGGTGGAAGCCAGTACGGCGAGGCAAGTTAACTTTAAAGTACCTCTTCAGCCGCGGCGAACGCGTTACGCAGCGCGCTCACCAGATCGTCGGTCTCGCTGACAACTTGGCGGCATCTTTCACACACCAATAGGTGCTCTTCCACGAAGGCGATTGCATCTTCGCTGGGTATCGTCCGGCGGACGTAGTCGTCCAACAGTTCCTCGGAAAGGTGCCAGTAGATGGCATGCAACATAAGAGCCTCTCTTCTCTTTGCAGGTTGTTGTTGGCGGCGCTCATATCTAAGTATGTGTGTCAATTTGAGGCGTTTTGTTGCTAAATTGTTTTTCAACAGCGTGAAAACGCAAAATATATCGTGGAAGGAAAGGGTTATCTACTGCCAGGGCGCCAGAAATTACGTCGCGCAGGTTTAAAGTCAGTAGAAGCTGGCTAGGTGCTGGAGGGCCGTCCCACAAGGGCGAGAAATTCGTCGCGCGTGGTCTTACGGTCGCGGAAAGCGCCCAGCATGGCGCTCGTAACGGCTCCGGAGCGCTGTTTTTCGACGCCGCGCATCATCAGGCACAGGTGACGCGCCTCGCAGATCACGCCCACACCGTAGGGTGCAATTGTGGTCTGAATCGTCTGGGCAATTTCCTGCGTCATCCTCTCCTGGATTTGCAGGCGCCGCGCGAACATGTCTACGATGCGTGGAATTTTACTGAGGCCGATGACGTGGCCCTTGGGGAGATAAGCCACGTGCACTTTGCCGAAAAACGGCAGCAGGTGGTGCTCGCAAAGGCTGAAGAACTCTATGTCCTTGACGATTACCATCTCGTCGTATTTGACGGGGAAGAGAGCGCCGTTGACGACTTTGCGCACGTCGGTGTGGTATCCGCTGGTGAGAAAGCGCAAAGCCTTTTCCACACGCTCCGGCGTGCGCGCGAGACCCTCGCGGCCGGGGTCGTCCACCAGCTGCCCGATCATCTTGCGGATCAGAGGCGCGAACGAACTGCCCTCGATGTCAAGAGCCGGCATCTTCACGACGCGCTTCTGCTTAGCCATTCATCTCCGACACTTCAAAGATGTTGCGCGGCGTCTCGGCGATGCGAACTTTATCGAGCACGGGCCAGGGGCCTGGAAATGCAGAGTTCCAGTTTGCCCGCAAGCGGGCGTAGATCTCGCGCGCCAGGTTCTCGGTAGTCGGCACCACTTGCCGAAATGCAGCGCTCTCGGTGTTCAGATACTTGTGGTCGAATGCGTTGAGTACCTGCTCTTGCACTACCCGGTCGAAGGCGGCAGGATCGATGGCTCTGCCGGAACGCGGATCGAGCGGGCCACGCGCGCTCACCTCCATCTCGTAATCGTGGCCGTGGCCGTATGGGTTATTGCACTTGCCGTACAGGCCGGCGTTTTCGGCGTCGGATAGCCCGGGGGCGTGGAGCCGGTGCGAGGCCGAGAAGCGGTATCTGCGCGTTACGCGGATCATGCTACTTCACCGAAATAATCAACGTACAGGTCGGGCGTTTCGTAAACGCGTATGGCGTGCAGGCGCCGGCCATCCCCGGCTAGGTGCGGCTCGAGACGCCGCCAGATGTCGATGGCGATATTTTCCGGTGTGGGCACCGACCGGTCGAAGGGCGGGACTTCATAGTTCAGAAAGCGGTGATCGTAGGACGTCACGACCTCCCGGTTCACGATGTCCTTTAGTTTTTTCAGGTCGAGCACCATGCCGGTCACGGGATCGGGATCGCCTTCGAGGGTGATATCGACGACATAATTGTGGCCGTGTCCATGCGGATTGGCCGCCATGCCAAATAATTCCAGGTTCTCTTGGTCGGAGAGCAAGGGATTGCGGCAGACGTGGGATGCCGAAAATTCAATGCGCTTGGTGATCAGCATACTGCGATGCGGGTCGCGGAGGTTTAGCCGCAGGATACAATAAGATTATAAGTTACCTGACATGCAGACTGCGAGAATCGACCGGATTTTACAGGTTTCAATCGGCGTGTTGTTGGCGGCCTTCGTTTATGTGATTTTTATTTCACTTTACGAGCACATCGTTGAAGTTGGCGACACGGCGCCCGATTTCTCCATCACCGCCGACAACGGTAAGACGATTACGCCGACGAATTTCGGAGGGAAACTGCTGGTCCTGAACTTCTGGGCGACCTGGTGTGCGCCGTGCATTGAGGAGTTGCCCTCGCTCGATCAGTTTCAGCGGCAGTTCGCCGATTCTGGCGTTGTGGTCCTCGGCGTAAGCATGGACAAGGACGAAAAACTCTACAAGCGCTTTCTTTCGCGTGTAAACCTCTCGTTCCTGACCGCGCGCGACCCGTCAAACAAGATCAATGCCGCATACGGCACGTTTAAATTTCCGGAGAGCTATATCATTGGCAGTGACGGAAAAGTGCGGATGAAGATCATCAACGCGACCAACTGGGTCGACGAAAATATGCTGAGTTACGTGAAATCGCAACTCTAACGCAGCTCTGCCTATGCTGGCCCCGAAAGCCAAAGAGAAGCTGGTTCGACTACTGGGCCCGCGCGGTTATCTGGATCGGCCCGAAGACTTATCGCTTTACGAATACGACGGCAGCGTGGATAAAGCGCGTCCGGATATGGTGGTGTTTCCCCGCTCGACCGAGGAAGTGGTCGGGATCGTCAAGATCAGCGCCGAGCACGGCGTGAACATTGTGGGCCGCGGCGCGGGTACGGGGCTAAGCGGCGGGGCGATCGCGCGAGAGGGTGGCATCATGATCGGTTTCGCGCGCATGAACCGCATCCTCGAGATCGATCTGGCAAGCGAGCGAGCCGTGGTGCAGCCCGGCGTAGTGAACTTGGACATCACGCTCGCGGTCGAGCCGCACGGGTACTTCTATGCGCCGGATCCTTCGAGCCAGCGCGCGTGCACCATTGGCGGCAATGTGGCCGAGAACGCCGGCGGGCCGCACACGCTGGCCTACGGTGTCACGACCAATCACGTGACGGGGCTCGAAGTGGTGCTGCCGGATGGATCGGTGATGACGACCGGCGGCAAAGAAAACGATCTTCCCGGATACGATCTGACGGGACTACTCACGGGATCGGAAGGCACCATGGCGTTGGTGACGAAGATCACGGTGCGGCTGATGCGCAAGCCGGAACTGGTGAAGACTATCCTGGCCATTTACGATTCCGCGGACCATGCCGGACAGACGGTGGCCGAGATTACGGCGCGCGCCATTACGCCGGTAGCTGTTGAGATGCTCGACGGCGTCATGCTGCAGATGGTCGAGCAGGCGACCCACGCGGGATATCCCCTGGATGCCGCTGCTGTGTTGCTTATCGAGCTGGAGGGTTTGCGCGAGGTGGTCGAGGAGCAAGTGGAGCAGATCCGGCAGGCGGCGACGGCATGTGGCGCGCGCGAGGTGCGGCTGGCGCGGTCGGCGGAAGAGCGCGAGCTGCTGTGGAAAGGCCGTAAGAATGCCTTCGGAGCGGTGGGTCGGGTGAGCCCGACGTATTACGTGCAGGATGGCGTAGTGCCGCGTACGCAGATTGCACCCACGCTGCGCTTCATCGGCGAAGTTGGAAAGAAATACGGCCTGACCATCAGCAATATTTTTCACGCCGGCGATGGCAACATGCACCCCATCATTTTGTTCGATGCGCGCCGGCCGGGCGATCTGGAGAAAACTAAGAGGGCGGGCGAGGAGATCCTGGCGCATTGCATTGCGGTTGGCGGTTCGATCACGGGCGAGCATGGCGTGGGCATGGAAAAGAACGAGATGATGGGCCGCCTGTTCTCCCCGGAGACCTTGGACACGATGCGCTCCTTCAAGGTGCTTTTCGATCCCGACGGGCGCCTGAATCCCGGGAAGGTGCTGCCAACCGGGAAGGGATGTCTCGAAATCCGCCAGCCGGCTCTGGTACCAGCTTCGAGGATGTATTGAGCGTTGCGCAACTTTGGGTGTAGGATTAGGGCCAATGGACAGGAAGGAACGCCGGTCCTGCCATGTGAGAATAAAATCATATGCCGATCTACGAATACAAGTGTGAAGACTGCGGAACCAAGTTTGAGAAGCTTCTGCGGCGCTCCGATGAAGCCGCGGGCCTGGATTGCCCATCCTGCGGGAAGAAGCATCTGACGCAGGAGTTTTCGACTTTCGCCGCGCACGCCAACGGCGCCCCGGCGCATGCCAGTGGCGCGCCGGTTTGCCCCAGCGGGATGTGCAGC
>Ga0070730_10002196_pt1 | contig 17966 bp, 9 predicted proteins | sample Coa_R1_3_FD_66447 | JGI IMG/M metagenome (GOLD analysis project Ga0070730, IMG submission 66447) | Surface soil microbial communities from Centralia Pennsylvania, which are recovering from an underground coalmine fire - Coalmine... | ecosystem: Environmental > Terrestrial > Soil > Unclassified ... | reverse complement strand
CGCCATTCCGCATGATTCCGACGAGAGGATGAACCGCGGCCTGCAGCGGAAGCTGCTGGAGTGGCTGGCGCGGCAGGGCAAGCTTTCCGAGGTTGAGCAGTTGATGAACGAGTATATGGCAGAACGGACGAATAGGGGAGCTTGATGGAAAATCTGGCGGTTCACATGCGGATCACTGGCTCGCAGGTGTCGAACGAAGATGTCGATACGCGCCGGTCTGCCATTAGGGATCTTGCCGCGGAATGGCAGAAGGGGAAGAACGTCGATCTGTTGCTGGCCACCGCGACCGGCATCGCACAAGCGCTGCACGGCGAAGCGCCATCTGCTGGGCTCGGAGCGGAGATCCAGACGGCCGTCCAGAAGCACGCATCGGCGTTTCTCTACGAGGATTCACCGTTCGAGGTCGGTATAGTAGCGGGAATGGCGTTCGCCGAGATTGTTAAGGCAGAGCCAAGGGCGACGAACGAGTGGACGACGGCTGAGGTCCTGTCTGCGGCGGTCTGGTCCGCTCTATCGTACCAGCAGCCGCTGGCCGAGAAGAAGCGGGAGGCGCTCCGCTCGGAGGTGCTCAAGGCGGCAGAGGACTATGTCTCCCACGCGGCCGAGGCGAGTCGGGCCCGCTCGCCAGTAGACGATTTCGAGATGCTCGCGATCACGCTCGCCGCGCCCGTGAAGAGAGGAGGCGAGACCGAGGCTGACGCCGAGGCGCTGCCGACGGCGTCGTCGAACTTCGCGAAGGCGACCCTGGCGACGATCACGGCCCTTCGGCGCAACGCAGCGCTCGACCGCGAGGAGCTGGACTTCCTGTGGTGGGCGCAGCTCGGCCGCAGCCGCCTGCTCGGCAAGCAACTGGCGTCGCTGGCCGAACCTGTCCGTCTGGTGGCGGAAGGGGTCGAGGGCGCGGCCCATCTGCGCCGGCTTCCGTGCGAGGTGCATCGCGAGATTGTGCTCAAGACCCTCGACAAGGATCCGGAGCTGGATCTGAAGAAGTTGCTGAGCGCGATCGGCGCCGAGCGCGAGAAGATCGGCGCTCGGTACGCTAATGGCGTGGCGACGAATTGGCCGACCGTCTTCCCGCTTCTGAACGCGCTGGCGACAGGCCAGGCCGACGGTCCGGAGCACGCGGTCAAGCGCCGCGCCTCGACGTGGGGTGCCCGCGCGCTGTTCGAGGCGGGAATGATCCAGTACTTCGGAACCGGAACCGCCAAGCTGTGACCGGGACGTGCAAGGTCGAAGGCTGCACGGTCGACGACACCCGTAAGTGTGCGATGGAGAACGACCCGGCCACGTGCGAGAACCGCGTGGGCATCGGTGTTGCGACGGACGCGTCGGCCGATGCCGCCGCGACGACACTGAAGGTCGGCGCCCCGGAGGAGCGGGAGCAGCAGGCCCAGGACATCGGTGGCCCCGTCCTTGAGTCGACGGAGCGCCGGCCGGCCTTTCCAGCCAGCACGACCCTCGGTCTCGACGTGGTCAATGGCCTCATGCGGTCGCGCTACGTGACGGGCATCGGCATCCTCGGCGAGTCTAACTCCGGCAAGACTGCGTGCCTGGTGAGCCTCTACCTGCTCGTCTCGAACGGCCTGCTCGAAGGATGGACCTTCGGCGACAGCGCCAGCCTCACGGGGTTCGAGGACATCGCGCGCGCGGCGCGCGTCTGGAACGAGGGGCATCCGCCCGACCAGATCACCCTGCACACCGAGATGGCCGACGATCGGCAGCCCGGCCTGCTGCACCTGCGGCTGAAGCGGAAGTCCGACGGCCGGCGGGTCGACATCACCTTGCCCGACCTTCCGGGCGAATGGACCGAGGCGCTGGTCAAGTCGTCGCGGAGCGATCGGCTGGAGTTCATGAAATCGACGGAGACGGTATGGCTCGTCGTCGACGGCAAGGTTCTGCGCGAACTGTCGACGAGGCAGGGCGCGATCACGAGGCTCGGCGAGCTGCTCGGTCGTCTCGAGGGGATGACGAAGGAGTGCCCGCCCAGGGTGCTCGTCGTCGTGACGCACAGGGACATGGGCGGGCTCGAGCAGAGCATCCGCGACCGACTGGAGGCGGAGATCGCGAAGCGCGTCCTGCCGGCCGAGATCGTCGAGGTCGCGCCGGTGGCCGACGACGAAACGATCTGCAAGTCGGGCTTCGGCATCGAGGCTCTTCTCGACGCGTCCGTCGGCGCGGCGCCCGACGCCGCCGAGTTCTGGGCGTCGACGATGCCCCCGGCGGGGTCGCGGGCGTATCTCGGCTACAGGAGGGATCGATGAGCGCTTCGGTCGTCGTTCTCGGCGGGCCCGATTCGGGGAAGTCGAACTACATCGCGCGTCTGTGGTCGGCGCTGAGGGAAAAGAAGGGCGAGCTCGTCGAGGCGGTGCAGCCGACGGATATTGATTTCGTCCTGGAGTCGGCCGACCACCTCTTCCAGGGCCAGTTCATCCAGCGTTCCGAGCAAACGGAGGACCGGCGTGACTTCGAGGTGACCGTCGCGTCCCGCGCGAACGGAAAGCAGGCCAAGATCGTCATCCCCGACATATCGGGCGAGCTGTGGTGGCGGGTCGTCGCAGACCTCGACGTGTCCCCCGATCTGATGGAGGAGCTGCACAACGCGTCCGGCGCGCTTCTCTTCCTACGCGAGGGCTCGAACCAGAACGTCCAGCCGCTCGATTGGATCACAGCCAAGAAGTATCTGTCCAAGGCGAAGGTGCCGGATGACACGGGCACGCCGACGCAGGTGATGCTGTGTGAACTGATCAGGTTCCTCGAGTTGACGCTCGCGCGGCGGGCGGACGGCGGGAAGCCGCGCCTGGCGGTCGTGGTGTCCGCCTGGGATCTCGTGGGCACCGACGTCTTCGAGAAGGGGCCCATGGCCTATCTCGAAGAGGAGTATCCAATGCTCGCCGGCAGGCTCGACGATCTCGCGACGCTCGACGTGCAGATCTTCGGCCTGAGCGTGGTAGGAGGCAATCTCGACGAGGAGGGGTTCAAGAAGGCCTTTCTCGAGAAGGGCATCGATGGTCAAGGATGGGTGGCGATCCGCGAAGCTGGCACGGGCACGTGGAGGAGGGATCCGGACCTGACGAAGCCTGTGGCCTGGGCGATCGGGCTCTGATGACGTGATCGTCGTCGACGCCCAGATACACGGTTACCTCAGGGGCCATCAGCTCCTGTCGTCGTCAGTCGACCTTCCCAAGGCCGATCAGTCGGTGATCGACAGGCTGTCGGACGTCGCCGGTCCGCTGCGTCCCAACGAGAGGTTCGAGCCCTATCTGTCGGGCTACCCGCTCCCGAGCGGCGACCGCTACGTCCTCGCCCGGACCTGGCAGGATCTGACGGTCACGCGCGCCGGCTGCGTGCGGACGCTGAGCCTCGTCATCCAGGCTTCGGAGTGGGCCGGGGCGAAGAGCCTTGCGCCGTTTCTCGACCTGCTCGACCCTTCCGCGTTCCCGGAGGCCGGGGAGGCCAAGGCCCGCCAGGCGACGCCATCGCCGGTCGTCCGGCCGATCGCGCCGGTACCGGACTTCCGCGGGGGCGAGTTCCTTGAGGCGCTCTTCCTGGAGGAGACGAAGCCGGTCGCGGTGTTCGGCGCGCTCGCGCCCGAGCTGATCGCTACGAGGCTGCTGACCGCGGTGTGGGCCGACTTCCGGCGGCAGTTCGCCTTCTCGACTTTCGCCCGCTCTCCGCGGCGGATCGAGGGTCGGCAGTTCGACCTCGTCTTCGCGCCGAAGGACGCCCGCTCGAAGTTCGCCGACTGGCCGGGGCGGCGGATCGACGGAGCCGCCGACAGCGTCGCTCGGCATCGCTGGACGGGGGACATCGTCGAGCGGGTCTTCGTGGCGGCTGTGCCGCGCCTGCTCTCAGATCGCGACGTCAAGCTGGCCGGCCCCAACGACGCCAAGACCGCCGCTCTGCTGCGAATCTCGCTACTTTGGGACGAGCTGGTTGGGAAGATCCACACTACGCCGACGGCCGCCCTCGGCCTGCTCGACATCGCCGACTCCCGGGGGGTCTGGAATTCGGACACGCTGGAGGCGCTCGACGGGGCGATCGGGATCGCCGTGCGGTCGGCCGTCGCGGGTATGTCGCCGGATCAGGCGTGGGAGTTTGTCACGGCGCTGGTCCGCAAGATGCGTGGGCACGGCCTTCGGAACGGGCGGTTGGCGCTGCGGGATGCGGCGGCGCGTCTCTCGATATCGTCGCCTCAGGGCGCTGCCGTGTTCCTGTCGCAGCCAGTCGCCGAAGAGGTCTGGTCGGACCTCCTGCCGGCGATCGCCGGCGGCATAGCGCACGCGCCGGACGAGGCGATGTCGAGCGCGATGATGTCGGCGACCCCGGATGTGTTCGGCCGGATCCTGGCGGCGAGCGACGGCGTGGCGCGGCGGACCGCCGAGGACCCGCGCCTGCTGAATCGCGTGAGGGCGATCATTCCCGATCTCGAACCGCATCTGCTCGTCGAGGTTCGCGAGAGGCTACTCCCGCTACTGATCGAGGAGACCCAGCTTTCGCTCGCGGGGCTGTTTATCGGGACGCTCGACCTCGACGACCTCATGCACGAGGTCCACCATCTGGATGCGGCGATCGGTCTGGGCGTGCCGGGCTTCGTCGATCCGATCGTCGACCGGGCTCGCGAACTGGACGGCGTCGGGTCTCTGCGCGCGTTGCTGCTAGAGCTGCCGCGGGGCGACGGTCGCGACCGGGCCCTGTTCGCGACGCTGACGCCGTCGGCCGCCGACGTCTCCTGGCTGCTCGGCAACGGCCGTGTCCCCGATGATCTCGTCGCGACGTGGCTGGTCGCCATGCTGGGGGCGGCCTCGCCGCCGGATTTCACCGCGATCGTCTTTGACGCTGGCCTGCGCGGCCGGGTGCTCGCCGCGCTGCCTGCCGATGCGATCGACGTCAGATGCCGAATGCTCTCCGACGGTGGTCTGCCCCTCGACGTCCATCTGGCCTTGCTTCTCGAGCTCCTTCCAGACCTCGATCCTCGCGAGGCGCGCAAGCGTGCCGGTGACGCGCTGCGTCAGTGCCTTCCCACCCATTTCGGGCAGGGCGAGACGCAGACGATCGTCCGGCTGCTCGGCGCGATGGGCGATGGCCTCGATGCTAGATGGGCGGTTCGTCATGGCCTAGAGCGCGGCGTGCCGGCGACCGTCGCGAGCCGCAACCTCGTCGCGTTCAACATGGCGCCGGCGGTGCCGCGGGGGCGGATCATGGGGGCCGTGGATGATCTGGCGCGCGCGTTGGATGGGCGTCACGTGATCGACGTCGACGGCTCTGCGATCAATGCGGCCGCGAACCTGCTGGCCGACGCCAACCACCACGCGTGGCCCGCGGCCCTGGCCGCGTCCGGACGGATCCTGCCGCTCCTCATGCGCTCGAGGCGGGAGCCCGTATCGCCGCTCGTGGCGGTGGCGTTCCCGGCGGTGTACCGGGAGTACGCCAAGGCCGATGAGATTCCCGACCTCCTGAAGTTCATACCGTTCGTCGATTGGGACAGGTGCAAGTCGGCCCGGCACGAGCTCGTCTCGACGTTCCTTGCGTCGTCCGCCTGGGCCCCGGGTGATCTCGCGCTCACGTCGTGTCGCTGCGGTGACATCGGGAAGATTTTTCGGCGTGTCGCCAAGAGCTACGGCGGGGAGGCCTATCTCAGCCGGGTCTCGGGCGATCTCGGTCATCTGCAGTCGAAGTGCCGGAATGCGGTCGAGAAGGCGATTTCCGATATAAGGTCGGACCGGTCGTCCAAGTACGACTGGCGGGATTGACGCCCAAGGAGGAGCACCTGCTTCAGGCCGACGAATATGCGGATGTCTCGGCGTATATTGCGCCGCTGTTCAATCGCATGATGCGTCCGGACGATGGTCCGTCGCTTCTATGAATCGAAGCCGCCGCAATGACTTTTAGTCCATGCGTGATGGCCTCTGTGCAGGCAGCTATCTGCTTTGCGGCGCCCAAACCTGCCGGGCAGAAAGCGGCCAGAACGCCCCGGAATGCGGTCCGGCGGCAGAGCGCCCAATCACAGCTTTTCTGCGGCAGGAGCGCGGAACTCCAAGCCGGTCATCCGATCGTAGCGCCATTGGTTCACCATTAAATGTCATCAGAAGCGGCCCAGCAAATGATCCAACCAGACGTCTGGCAGTGGAGCGCTTGGCATTTCGTCAGGAATCCAGACGTCTTGGATGAATCGTGGAAGAATAGGCAGAGCAGCGGTAAACGCACTCCGGAATACGGTGTTGTACCGACCAGCAATGACTAGGGGATTTCGGTGATGTGCTTCCACAACCTCTTTGTCCTGAATCATGAGGTCGCAAACGGCTATTCGGGTTCGTTGATCGTCAGTCTGCCACGCCCTTTCGGCGTAGCTCAATCCCTTGTCGCCGAAAGCGGTGCGCATGAATGGTCGCGCCCGAACGGGATCGCCCATCTGGAAGACCGTATATAAACAGTCTTTACCGTCGATCGCCACGTCATTGGAAGAACACTCGAACTCGATGATAACGGGCGTATCGTCCGATCCGTTTCGATTATGGCGCCACGCGTAGAAAAATGCTCCGTCGCGGTCGCCACAAGCGCAAACGGCCGGGGTCCCTTGTGCGCCTTCAGGGCGGGTATCGCCCAGGCTCAGGTCGATCTTGTCCAGTAAGCTTGGGTCGCGCTTGAAATGCTCTGTCTGCCAGCGCCATGAATTAGTATGGATGCCGTTCCCCTTGATCTCGGCCACTACGTTGGTGGCCCTGTCGGAAGGGACGGCCAGGCCTCTGAAGAAACGCATACGACCCCGCGGATTCGTCCTGCCACCTACCCTACATAATGGTTGACCGCAGGACGTGAAAAGCCTGTTCGGGCGATGCGATTGCTTTGGAAGCAACCGACAGGCGCCGGGCATGGTCACTACGATGCGCCTATCCACCTTGTGCCGGGGCCACTTACCGGATTCCGAGAACCGTAGATCGTCCAGATTGTACGCTGATGGCTGGTCACGGGCCCACCTCCCAGCGTCGATCGACACCCGCGAGTGTCGTCGTTCAGGCTAGCAGCGCCGCAGTTTGCTCCAACAGGAGTAAGGGCCGAACCTCATTTGGCTCGTGGATGTGCAAATAAAGCAATTCGAAATCAAGCCATTACCTGATCGCGGACGAATCGATCGGTGCAATTTATGCCCAAATAGAGAGCCAAATATTTCTCGATCTGGAGCCGAAAATCTAGCCAATTTGGACGTGCGGAGCAATCTGCCTCGTGACACAACAAGGGCAGACAGGAGATTGAAGTCATGCACAATTCGATCGTCTCCATTCGCCGCTGCGTGGCCGAAAGCCATCACGCTCAGGTCCGCAAGCAGCAAAGATGCATTCCCAATTGTGTCCGGGATTGGGTGCTTGATTTCGGAATTGCCGCACCCGCCGGTTCCGGCATCGAGCGTTACACGTTCGACAAGAAGGGGTGGCGCATGTTGCAGTCCTATTTAGGCGTGCAAGCTAAGAATTTTGAGAAATATCGCGGTGTCTTCGTGCTGCTATCGGGGGATGGCGTGGTCGTCACCGAGGGATGGGTGCACTGACATGCGGAACGTGATCGACGCCCGTGATCGTTTTAGGCGCTTCCTCGACAGGCAAGGCGCGGACCATGCGCGTGCGTCGCTATATTCTACCCTGCAGGGCATAACCCACGTTCCGCACGATGATCGCGCCATCATGGCGTCGCGGATGGGCGACATCGCGTCTCGGCTTTCCCCGGATCATCCGCTGGACGGCGCCAAACGTCTCTTCGAGAAGGCGTGGGGAGGAGAAAAGTGGCAGAAGAGGAAACGCCTCATCCAGTTGGCCGATGAAGCGCATTCCAGTGCCGGAGGGTATGGCGCCTATGAAGCGTCAGGGGCCACTTGGGCGGCGCTGGCGAAAGCTGCTGCAGCCTTATTGAATCCTCATGCCGAGGGGGCCGCGTTAGAGCGGGAGCAGGAACGGTTGTTGCGGCGGCTGTTGCTCGGGACGTCGCTACTGCCACAGCATTTCACCCTTCCCAGCGAGGCGAGGCAAACCGCCGATCTCATTGCCGATCTGGCCGGAATGCTGGCGCAGCGGATCCGAAAGGAAACCAACCTCCAGGATCTCTGGCAAATATTGAAGGTGTCGCCCTTCACTCTGGAGCCCGGTCATCCCGAGACGGAGATTAGGTCCGCGAAGGTGGATATGGCCAGCCTGGCCGCCAAAGCCCGATGGGGCGATGGGGCATTGGGGCATTTCTCCCGGGATGTACAACGGCATGGCGCTTACGCGTACAACTGGTCCTACCCCATCGTGCGTATTGGTGCTTTGCGACGGAGATTATGCGGGGATATCCTTGTTCCGCCACGGCACCTCGCGGATGCACTGCTTGATCCCGACGATGGGGTTTGGGGGCAGCCCGGCTCGGGGCCCCACGAGCGACGCATCCTCGAATGGCTCAAGCAGCCGGTTGTGGACAGCGATTATGACCCGGCCAAGGGATACGGCTGGGTCACGATGCCGATTGAAACGACGCGGTCGGTGTATCTCGAGGCCTGTCCGAGGAATGATGGAGAAATCGGCATTTGGCTGAAAGTGAGCGAGCCATTTATTGACAATTTCATACCTCAGATCCCGGGTGCGGATATCACCCGCATCGCGTATGAACATCTCGGATTACAACCGTCTGGAGAGCCATTTTCTCTTGAAGTCGATTGGACATCAGATTCTAAATATCGGGAGCTCGGAATCCTCGCGTGGCCGCAATGGTGCAAGGAGTTTGTCCACGATGACAATCTCTGGCGCGGCGGGATCATCGGCGTCAGGGATACTGAATACCTAATTCTGGCTGACTTTGCCGGGGTGGAGCGCGATCCCCACTTTACCTGCGATCCTCCCAATTGGTTCGGACCAGAGCAGCGAATGCGTGACGAGAATATGCCCGATGGAATTGGCGGGTGGCTCGACGACACCGACAACCAGGAATTGCTGTCGACACTGTTCGCCAATCCGGACGGCGTCTCCTTTCTTCCGTCGATTGCCCAGGATGCAGACGCCGCTGCACCATGCAGGGCGGGTACAATCGCGGACGCGCTCCTGCGCAACGTCGGTTGCAGCGACGAAGAGCGCCTAGATGGACTGATGATTCATCAGGCCCGGGCCTATGTCCAGGCAGGGACGCAATTCCATGGGGCCGAGCTGGATCGGTATCGATCGAAGATTTGGAAAATCATGGAAGGGCCGGGCGAGCCACCCCCCGCACCCTGAAAATGCTCGGCCTTGATCGAGGCCCACTTCCGCAACGTCATAGCGATGTGCGAGGGCGAACGATGACCCAAGTGCCTGTACTTACGGCGGAACATCCATTCCGGATCATATTCGTCCGACCGAAGTCGTTTGGCCCCCGCATCGAACCACCCTATAGCGATGCGGCGACGTCGCGTGACCGGCGTCGGGAAGAGGGGGACGTGGAGCAGAAGGGGGGCAAGACGACGCTGCTGGCCCGCGCCCGTGCGGCCGCGAGGGATATCGTCCGCGACGCCGCGTCGGCGCAGGCGCGCGTTGACGCGTGTCTCGATCTGCTTGTCGACACAGGGGGCGACGACCGCGTCGAGAGCTTCCGCCGTGCGCTCCACACGCTGCCGATCGACGAGCGCCACTACTGGGTCGGAACGCTCTACACGCTGATGCTGCCGAGCAAGGTCCGGCGCTCGCAGGCAACATACTTCACGCCCCCGACGGTGGCCGACGCGGTCGTGGATCTTGTCATCGAGGCCGGGTTCGATCTGTCGAATGATGACGTGCTCGATCCGGCGGCAGGCGGCGCGGCGTTCCTCTCGACGCTCGCCGGGCGGATGGCGTCGGCGGGCCTTCCTACAAGCGAGGTCGCTTACCGGCTGAACGGCATCGAGATCGACGTGGGCCTGGCGACCCTGTCACAGCGCCTCATAGCCGAGCGGCTGGGGACCCCGCTCCCGCGGGACGTCATCATCACCGGTGATGCGCTCCGCGTTCCGATTCCGGCCTCCTACGGGCTCGTGATTGCGAATCCGCCGTACGGGCGCATGTCGCTTGAAGAGGTGCACGGGAAGGCCTGGCGACGGATCGCGCACAGCGGGCACATCAACAAGTACGCGCTGTTCGCCGAACTTTGCTTCCGGAACGCTAAGCCCGGCGGCATTGTCGCGCTCGTCATCCCGTCGAGCTTCCGGTCAGGGCCACTCTATGATCGCATGCGGAGGTTTATCCGGTCGCATGGCGAGGTACTCACTGTCGGCTCGATCGCGGGTCGCGATGGCGTCTTCATCGACGTCGCGCAGGACATCAGCGTGCTGGTGGCGCGCAAGGGCAAGGCTCACCAGCGGGACGCCAAGGTCCGTTTCCCGATCATCGGGCCGACGCCAACCGCGAGCCCTGTCGTCGAGCAGGTCCTGCCCGCCGAGCCCGGAGACGCGTGGCCGCTGCCGGCAGTCGACCCGGAGACAGTCGGCGGCGCGACTCTCGCCGACTACGGGGTCACCGCGCGAGCGGGCTATTTTGTCTGGAACCGCGAACACACGCGCCTCGTGAGCAAGCTAGGACGCCGACGCGGCTACCCTCTCGTATGGGCGAAGAACGTGCGCCCGGGCGAGCTCTGCCGTCCCGCAGGCAAAAAGGGCGCGAAAATAGACTTCGTCACATTCGCGGATGTCAGCACCGCGGTTGTAAGTTCGCCCGCGGCCGTGATGCAGCGCACGACCAACGATAAGCAGCCGCGTCGGCTGGTCGCGGCGATGGTCGATCCGGCGGTCGTCGCTCGTTGGGGCGGCTTCGTAACCGAGAACCATACCATCGTGCTCACCGCGGAGGATCCTGAACGCCTGGGTCTAGCCGTCGCGCTGCTCAACACCGGCGCCGTCGATCAAAGGTACCGCCGCGTCTCGGGGACCGCGGCCGTCTCCGTCACGCTTCTGCGGCAGCTCGACCTGCCCCACCCGGACGCGTTCGCGGCCGCACTCCGCGCCGCAGAGGGCGACGCCGAACCCGCGGCGGTCGCGGCCTACCGCAGTCAACCAGAGACGGTCCACGTGTGATGGCGCGCTACCGGCCCTTCGCGCCAAGCATCGATCTGGGCGAGCGAGCGCTGTTGCGAAAGGCGCAGCTCGAGAAGCGTCAGGCGCTCACCTCGCAGATGGCGAACGTCGCGGCACGCAGGGCGGCTGCTACGGTCGTCGCAGCGCCGATGCCCGAGCGCCCGAGGCGGAATGTCCAAGGATACATGGACGCGCTCGCGGCCCAGCCGCTTCACCGTCTGGGCTCGCCTGAGACGGCCGAACTCACCCCAGCCTACGAACGGCTGGTGCGATCCGCCGCAGAGGTGGCGAGCGAGGGATCGGCGCAGGTCGTCATGGCGTGGCCCCCGACGCGGACGTCGCCATCCGCCATCGTGTCGCTGCTGGCGATCGGCGCGGTCGGGAGCGCTGATTACGACGAGGTTAAGCTCAAGGGAGTACTGTCGCGCAGCCACAAGCGCGCGGATGGGGTGCGCGCAGTCGTGTTCCCCTACGCGCGTAGCGCGCACGCGCAGGCCCGCGGAGTGCAGGTCGGTCGACACGGTCTGGGCGAGGTGCACTTCGACCATCTAAAGCGCTACCTCGATGGAGGCGGCGATCCGGCCAAGGATTATCACCAGGTCCTGGCGCGCGTCCGCAAGCTGAGCGGACGAGCATTCGACGGCCGGGACTATGCGGAGTTCGAGCATCCGATCCTCGATGAGATCGTGCCGCACGGTCCGCCTAGGGGAGATCGGCCTTCCAACAGCTCGCTGCTCTGGCGCACGCGGAGTAAGACCGACATCGCTCGACACTCGCGCACCGGCGACGCCGACGACCCGTCGAAGGCCGTGTACTACCTATACACGATCCGAGCGGGCGACCGGCTCGGTGTGGAGCTGCGGGCCATCGCGAGGGCGCCCGACCTGCTGATCCTCGACTTGTCCCGGAACGCGCGCGACCGGTTGGGATGGGATTGGCTGAAATGCGCGGCCGACATGGTCCGCTGCCTGCGCGAGATCCATCCGACCGCTGGCATCCTCGTCATCGCCGATGATCCGTGGACGTATCGGGCCGCCCGGTTTGACCTTCTCGGAACGAGGCAGGCCGGACACAAGAAGATGACCCCGGCTGTCGGGCACGTGGTCTACTCGCCGACCCCAGGGATCGTAAAGGATGCCGGGCAGCCGCCATTCCAGTTCGAGGGCGCCGCGCGCATCGAAGTCGACGGCTTCTTCGGCGACGTCGACCGCAACATCGAGCGACTCCGCGGCCTCGCACACCGACTGACGGAGATGGGCGATGCGGCCGGCACGGAGACGGTGAGGAACCTGATCAGCACCATCCGGCGCTCGGCCTGCCTGCCGGGGTCGATTGCCGACCTGAGCCGGTTTCTCGAGCGCGAGACAACAACCGCAATGGCGAACGACCGATTGGCGGCGTACCGCGTCGCGGCGAACGTGTCGGCACTGACCGACCCCCGCAGTCTGGCCAGCCAAGCGGACGCGGAGGCGCAAGTCGCTGCCGAAGCCACCGGCATCATGCGTGCGCTCGAGAAGGCCACGCCGATGTCCACGCTGCTCGAGGACGCGATGCAACCTACGCTTCGCGCCAGCTCCAAGTCCGTGTTCGTCTTCCGCTCCGACATGGTCGCCGAGTTCGCGGCCGACCGTCTGGCGACGGCGTATCCCAAGCTAACGGAGCGTCTCGACACTGGGATCATTCGGTTCGGCGGCGCGCGCGTGCTGAGCACGATCACGGCTGCTTCGAGCTCATCGCGCAACCAATTCAAGCGGGCGATCGTCGTCGCACCTACGAGGTCCGCGATCCTGGCGACGCTGGCCGAACCCTGGCTTCCCGATAATGTCGTCATCCTCGCCGACGCGGACACGCTCGCGTTCGCCGCGAGGGACGCCGAACGGCTGGCTGGGGAGATCGACGTGGAGCCGCTGTCCGCCAGGCTCCGCGCCTTCGCGACGCGGGCCGCCGCACGGGTCGCCGAAATCGGGCGCCACGCGGTCAAGCTCGATACAGAGATGCCGTCCGATGACGTCGAGTTCCCGACAGGATCTGTGGTCGACCTAAGCGGTGGCGGTCGCGGTGAACGCCGGCTCGTCGAGATCGCCCTACGCAACGGGCAGCGCATCATTGCGCGTCAATCGACCGGCATCGTGCTGCGCAACGACGGCGCCGCCACGACATCCTTCATCGAGAGGCCAGCTTCGCAGGTCCACAAGGGCGACGAGGTCTGCGTGATAGGCCCCGGCTTCGTCGAGCGCGCGCGCACTCTGATCAACGTCCGCGCTACCGCAGCGGCAGAGATCCGCGAATACCACCAGCAGGTCGCCGATCGCTTCGCCAATATCCCCGGAAGCTCGGTGAACGAACGCCTGCGGGTCGTCTCGTCGCGGATGGGCGAGCCTCGCGTCTCGATAGACACGGCGCGTTACTGGGTCGACCTCGGCGACGAGATCGAGAAGCCACTCCAGGACGTCGTGCCGCACGCGCCACAGGACCGCGAGACCTTCATGCGCTTCACCGCGGCGCTCGGCATTGGGCAGAATCTGGCGGAGAGCTTTTGGCGCTGGGCGGTGGTCGCACAGCGTTCGCATCGAATGCGGTCGGGCAACGTCTTCCACGACGCATTCCGTGGCATCCTCACTGATCCGCACGCTGCGCTCGCCGGCAACCGGGACCGCAGCGGTGACATACGCGCGCTCCGCGCCATGGCCGAGGAGCACGTCGCGACTGTCGCCGAAATACGGAGCTTGGACGCAGGATGAAGGGTCTCTCGGACAGCCAACTGGCCGACGTCGACGTCGAACTCAAGGAGGCCGTGTGCGACGCGTTGGTCAACGCGCTCGTCGCCAGGGTCAGCGGCGGTGACCAGCGCGGACGCGCGATCCTGGGCGGCTCGCCACGCCGCGGCATCTTCGCTGGACAGCTGCTGCCGCGCTTCGATGTCGCGGGCATTGTCGACGAGACCTCGGACATCCGGATCGCCGCAGTCGGCATGGACTTCGTGGTCGGTGCGGGCACCGGTGCCACCATCTGCGTCACGCCACGCTTCTCGGTCTACGTGCGCGTCATCCCGCTCTGGAGCGACCTCGTCGCTGGGGGCGGCGAGCTCGACTTTGACTTCAGGCTCCGCAAGAGCGTCCAACAGCAGATCGACGACGCCATCAGAGCCGAGCGCGTGCCGGCGCTGCAAGCTGCCGGCGTCGACCGCCCCGATTGGAAGGGCATGGACGAGGCGAAGCGGTCCAAGGTGCGAGCGCAGCGATCGCTGATCCTCGCCGAGGTCAGGACCAAGGCGTACGCGGTACACGGCATCAAGCTGCTGTCCGGCGAACCTGAGACCGCTGCCCAGGACGCGGATCCGCCGGTTGACGACGAGGCCGCCGACCCCAACACCCCCAACGACACGGTCGCGCAGCGTGCGCCAATCGCGCGCCTAGTGCGCGAGAGCCGCGAGATCCCGCTGACGCTGATCGACCCCGCGCCGATCCCGGGGAAATGGCGCCGGCTCGACCTGTCGGCGCCGTCCCTCGAGTTCGCTACCGACGCCGACGACGCGACGCTCGCCTCGGCGGTCGACATATATAACTCCACCCTTGCCGAGGCGATCGCGGCGCAACTCGAGACGTGGGCGGCTGGAGCGGGAGCGGGCGAGGCCTGGCGGGACGCGACTGTGCAGCCGGGCGAGACGCTGGACGAAGTAAGGTGGGTCGCCGCCATGGCGGCGCTCGCCGGCCGCCCCGTCGACCGCTCGCGCGTCGTGCCAGACCTCTCGCGTCTCGTAGTGAAGGTGGAGCGGCAGGCCGACTTCCTCGATCCCAGTCGCCTGTCGATGCGCGTCATGCTCGACAACCAGTCGACCGAGCTGATGGCCCAGGACGTGCTGGGGCGGTGCAACACGGTTTTCGGCGCCGGGCTGTCGTTGACGCTGCCGGAATCGGCGCATCGTCCGCTCAGGCTGGACCGCGTCGAGCCGTCATACCGGTTCCGCGATCACCTCGACTATCCGGCGATCGGCCTCAACTGCGGCGTCCAGACCGACCGCGCAGACGGCCAGCTTCGGCTGAGCACTACGGTCGCGCCCCGCTTCGCCCAGCCGCGCATCGTCGCCCGCCGAATCGATCTGCCGTTCCAGTTCGCGATCCTGAAGGATCCGGGGTTCGACGCCGCGAAGCTGTTCGAGTTGCCGCGGGCATACGTCGAGTGGATCAGCGGACAGGAGGAGCGGCTCAAAGACACCGTCACGGCCGGCCTCGACGCCGCCGACGCAAGGATCGAATCCGCGCGGCTGCGCAAGGACATTGCCGCGCAGCGCGCCGAGGCCCGGTACATCGAGCGCGGCGTCGAGATGCTGATCGCGTCGAAGAAGGCGTACGATGCGCTGTCCGACCAGTACGCGGGGGACCGCGAGACGCTCGAGCGGCGCGCCGCGCCGTGGCGTGCGTGGGTGATGACCAATGAGGCGTTCGCGCTGCGCGACGCACACGACCCCAAGCGCGGCTGGCGACTGTTCCAAATGGCCTTCGTCCTCGCGCACGTGCCGGTCTTCGCCTCGCGGATGACCGAGTGGCGCGAGTACCACGATCCGACACTGGACGAGGACGGCGTCAGCCTCCTGTACTTCCCGACTGGAGGCGGCAAGTCAGAGGCGTTCTACGGCACGCTATTGTTCGCCATGTTCCTCGACCGGCTGCGCGGGAAGGACCGCGGAATCACCGCCATGATCCGCTACCCGCTGCGGCTGCTGACGCTCCAGCAGGCGCAACGCCTGCTCAAGCTTGTCGTCTGCGCGGAGATCGTGCGCCGGAGGCACGGCGCCGGGAAGTGGCCGTTCGAGATGGGCTTCTGGGTGGGGAACCAGAACACGCCGAACCACTACCGGACGTTCCGCGCCGAGATCCCGCTATCCGGTGATCCCAACTTCGTCGACGACACCGAACTCGACGGAGAGACTGGCGACGAGGAACAACGCGCCCGGGGACGTCGGTACGTTGAGGCGCGCGAGGCTTACGACAAAATTCCCGAGTGCCCGGCCTGCGGCAAACCGACCGGGTTGAGGCGGGACGAGGGCGACGGTCCGCTGGGCCGACGCGTCGTCATCATGTGCTTCAACGACCGCTGCGCGTGGAACCGCGAGCACGGCGGCCGCCATCCGCTGCCGTTCCTGTTAACCGACGACGCGATCTACATGCGCGCGCCGGCTATCGTGCTTGGCACCGTCGACAAGCTGGCGATGCTCGGACAGCACACGGCCACGATCAGCAAAGTGCTCGGAATGTTCGGGTTGGCCCGCCGGATCGACCAGTGGGGTAACCTCGACACGCCGCGGCGCGAGGACGACCTGCGCCGCGACCCGGCAGACGACGGCAGCTCCAACGCCTTCCCGGCCTACGCCACGGGCCAGCGCGTCTTCCACGATCCGTTCCCCTCGCTCATCATCCAGGACGAGGCCCATCTGCTTGAGGAGAGCCTCGGTACGTTCAGCGGCCTGTTCGACACGCTGCTCGATACCGTCCTCGAGGATGTGGCCGACATGGCCGGCGACGAACTTCAGGTTGCGCGCCGCTGGAATGGCGACGGATGGGGCGGACCGCGCATGCCCAAGGTCATCGCCGCGACGGCCACGATCTCCGCGCCCGAACGCCAGCTCGAGACGCTTTATCAACGCGTCCCGCTGCGCTTCCCGTATCCCGGTCCCGACCTATACCACTCGTTTTTCGCCGAACCGGCCCCGCCGCCGCCTGGCAACGCGCAGCGGATCGCGCTGGCCGCATCTCTCCCATTCGCGCAGGCGCCCGAGCAGACCGCGCCGTGGATGCGGCTCTACGTCTCACTCATGACCAACGACGCGACCCACACGGTCACCACGGTGGGGGTGCTGGCGGCGTTCCACGGCATCGTCACCGAGCTCTGGGACGGAATGCTAAACGAAGGGTGCCGCGCCGCCGCGATTGCGTCGATCCGCGCCACGGTTTCGCCAGGCCTGGCTGGTGACTGGCACCGCGCGGCTATCGACCGCGCCGTCGCCGAGGGCCGCGCCGTCGAGATCATGGCGCTCGTCGACCTGCACCGCATCGCGCTCGCCTATGTCACCAACAAGAAGGGCGGCGACCAGATCATCGACGCGCTGAGCCCGGCGGTGGAGCACCAACACAGTCGCATCGGCCGCGCCCATGCCTCGTTCGACAGCCGCCTGATCTCGGGCGGCATCGACATGAAGGACATCCAGGCCGTGATGGAGGACGCCGAGACGTCGTTCGAGGGCGTCGGCTACCCCGACATCGCCACTACAGTCCGCAACATCGTTGCCACCTCGGCGATCAGCCATGGCGTGGACGTGGACAGGTTCAACAGCATGTTCTTCGCCGGCCTGCCGTCCGACATCGCCGAGTATATCCAGGCGTCGAGCCGCGTCGGCCGCACGCACGTCGGGTTCGTCCTGCTGCTCCCGACGCCCCAGAACCGCCGCGACCGTTATGTCATCGAAACGCACGACATCTTCCACCGCTTCCTCGAACGCATGATCGCGCCGCCGGCCGTCGAGCGGTGGGCGGAGAACGCGATAAAGCGGACCATGGCGTCGTACGTGCAGACATGGGCGATGCTGCGTGAGGCGCGCGAGTTCCTCGCCCAAGCCGACGACCGCAAGCCCGAGGTCGCCCACATGGACCAGATCAGCCGGTTGGCGACCATGGCACGTAGCAACCACGTGGCGTTCTGCGAGGCGCTTGGCGGGTTCATGCTGCGCGCGAGCGGCTTCGCCGGCAAGGGTTCGGCTCGACTCGGCGCGCCGCACTACGACGACTTCTATCGCGCCCTCGTCGACAAGCAGGTCGACACGTTCGTGCGCAGCATATCGAGCCGCGACACGATCCAGAGTCTGCAAGACTATTGGGAAGATCTGCCGGCGTTCCAGAAGCCAATGACTTCGCTGCGAGACGTCGACGAGGCG
>Ga0070730_10002195_pt1 | contig 17966 bp, 14 predicted proteins | sample Coa_R1_3_FD_66447 | JGI IMG/M metagenome (GOLD analysis project Ga0070730, IMG submission 66447) | Surface soil microbial communities from Centralia Pennsylvania, which are recovering from an underground coalmine fire - Coalmine... | ecosystem: Environmental > Terrestrial > Soil > Unclassified ... | reverse complement strand
GGCCTGCCGCTCTTGACCCGGGCGGCTGCCACGCAAACGTCGCTGTGAATGACGCTGTCTGGAACCAGCCGCAGCCAGTCGGCCTTGCTGATTGTGGTGACCGCACTCCCCTCGCGTGAGCCAAGGACATGCCTCGTGATCGCCTCAAGCAATGCGATATGCCCGCCCCGCCTCATTGGGGCCGGCTCCCCTGGCGAGACTGTCATTCGCCTGAGCTGGCCGTCAGGCATCACTAGGGTGACGGCGGCGGGAGCGCTGAAAATCTTCGCCGCGCCGGCCGCGGCGGCCGATGCCAGCCCGTCGAAGGTTTCGGCGGCGTTGATGTTCAAGGTTGCGGCGGTCAGCGCAGCCAGCCGGGACGCGGTCAGTTCAGCCCGCTGCCGTGCCCGGTAGTAGCGGAGCGCAGCCACCACGGTGGCAAGAAGCTCCTCGGGCTCCGTGGGATCGACCAAGTAAGCGTCCGCGCCCTGGGTCAAACCATAGGCCCGGTCGACCACTGCAACGGCAGTCGCCGAAACCTGGATAACCGGAATGGCTGCCGTCTGCGGGTCGGCCTTGATTCGCCGGCAGACCTCCACACCGTTGATGTCGGGAAGGTTCACATCGAGGAGGATCAATTCAGCTGACGCGGCCTTGGCCAGCGCGTCCCGGCCAGTTGCGGCTTCGATAACCGTATGCCCGGCGCGCCGAAGCCAGGTGGTGACGAGGTAACGTTTGGCCTCGTTGTCGTCGACAACCAGCAGTGTGGCTGGGGCGTCAGTCATGTGCGCTCCGGCTGATCCGGCGGATCATGAACGCCAGCCGCTCCCTGGTGAGTTCCTCTTTACGCAGCAGGCCGGCCGCGCGTGGCGGGGTGTCCGCATTCAGGCCCGTGATGACGATGGCGGGAACCGAGACCGGCAGCCGTTCCAGCAGCGCGTAGCCGTCCATGCTAGGCATCTTGAGGTCAGCCAGGACCAGATCGATGTGCTGGTCCGCCACGGCGGCGAGGACTTCTTTGCCGTCACCGGCTTCGATCACACGGTCAGCGATGCCGGTAAGCAATCCGCACACGACCTGCCGGAAGCCGGGGTCGTCGTCAGCGACCAGTACCGTTCCGACAGTGGGGGTGACATGTGGCAGTGTGACAACGACCGTGGTGCCGACGCCCGGTTCGCTGGTCAGCGCCAATTCGCCGCCGAGCAGTTCGGTGAGCTTGCGTGCGTAGGGCAAGCCCAGCCCGGTGCCCTCCCGGCGTGCTCCTGGAACTTGGTAGAACTCCTCGAAGACACGGTCGCCCTGACTTGCCGGAATGCCGATGCCGGTATCCGCGACACTGATTTTTACGGTGGTGCCACCAGTTCGCGCGCTGAGCCGCACCTCGCCGGTGTCGGTGTATTTGATGGCGTTGGACAGCAGGTTCCGAAGGATGCCGGTCAGGGCCACCTCGTCCGTGAGGATCGTGCCGGGCGCACCCGTGTCATCCACCACGATCTCGATTGGTTTACTCCCGGTTACCGGGCGGACCAGCGCGCGGAGCCTTCCGAGCAGTGCGGGCAGATTGACATTCGTGGGATCAATCTGGATCTGCCCAGACTCTGCCTTCGCAACATCCAGCAGATCGTTGACAAGGGTGAGCAGGTTGGTGGCCGAGTTGCGGATCAGGTCGACCTGGTACTGCTTCTCCGGGTCAAGACTGCCATTTCCTGGCTCTGCCAGCAGCCGGGTCAGCCCGATGATCGAGTTCAGTGGGCTTCGCAACTCATGGCTTACGTTGGCCCAAAATCTGTTCTTGGCCTCGGACGCCTGGCGCAACTGTTCGGATTTGTCATCGAGTTCCGCATAAAGAGCTACGACACCCCGGTTGGTTTGCTCAAGTTCGTCGGAGAGCTGGCTGTAAATCGCCATGACGCCGCGGTTGGTCTCCTCGAGTTCGGCATTGAGCGCCAGCAGCCGGTCCTTCTGCTGCTTCAGATCCTCAAGGGCCGACATGAGATCCTCGTTGTCGCGGCGAAGCTCCTCAAGAGCTGCGACCGGGAATACGGCAGTGAGCCGGTCGTTTATCCCGCGCAGATCCACCTGGATTCCGGCTGGGCGCCGCTTTGACATCCGCACGACCGGCCCGGTCACCGAGAGGCTGTCCATCAGCCTGGACGCCGCGCTGATCCCGTCTGCGGGAGGCGGTCCGTCCATCGTGACCGTGATCACAAGGTCCGCGTCGTCCGCAATAAAGACAACGGTTGGGCTCTGGCCTTCGACGACCGCGCTTCGGCTCACCTCACTGATAGCCGCGGCTACGCGTACCTGATCCTGGTGCTCAAGACCGAGTTCGATGGCAAGTTCACGGCCAACCTGGCGCGCGGCGAAAACCCCGGCGGGGTCCCGGACCGTCATGCGGGTGATTTCGCCGGTCATGGCTTGAGTACCAGCACGCTCGCATCATCGCGGTGCGTTCCCGCCTCGGCCAGCAGCGCGGCAGCCAGGACCAGTGGGTCGGCGGTGACCAAACCTGGCAGTTCACGTGCATCCCAGCGGCTGCTGAGACCGTCGGAATGCAGGACAACCGCACCGCGCGGGGGCATCGGGTATTCGAACTGGCGGAGCTTACGTGCCTGATGGCCGGCGATTCCAGGAACTGACACCATGCCACTGCGGGAATCACCGGCAAGTATCCAGGCGGCAACGTTGCCGAGCCCGGCGAAGCGGACCGTGGGACCGTCGATTTGGGCTATGGCGACAGCCCCGCCGCGGGTCCGGCTCAGCCGCCGGTGAACTCGCCCGAGCAGGACTGAGGGTTCCTCGGCCGGCGCCTCGGCAACGGCGGCCAGCGCTTCGCTGGCCGCCGCCGCAGCGAGAGGCCCGTGGCCGAGGCCATCGCACAGCACGCCGGTAAGCAGGGGACCGGCATGGAATGCACCGTATATATCACCGCAGCTGGCCTCTCCGGTGATGGGCCTGCTCAGGCCGGCACAGCCTATGGCAGGCCGGCGAGGCTCCGGCCAGAACCGGGCCACCAGTGTCGTTCCATGGCCGGGGACCGAGTAAAGGTCGCAAAGGTCGGCCATCCTGCGGATAGCGCCGAGCCCGATCCCTAGCGTTCCGGCGCTGGACTGCCCATCCCGAAGGGCCTTCCCAAGGTCCCGGACGCCGGGGCCGGAGTCAATGGTGACCAGCTCGATCCCGGGCATGTCGGTATCGTGGTTGACCCGCACCAGCAGCGACCCATCCTGCGCGTGCTTCTGCAGGTTCGATGCCGCCTCCGAGACCGCCACCACCAGCTGTTCGGCGCGAGGGTCCGGAAACCGGAGCTGGCTTGCCAATGCCCTGGCAGCGCTGCGGGCGGCAGCCACCGTGCTTGGCCCCTGGACGCGGAGCCAGCGCATCTCGTGGCGATCCGCGGGGGTGACAGGCCCGCTCAGCGCAACCACTTTGTAACCACAACACTGGTACCGGCGCCGGGCTTGGACACCAACTCGAACTCATCGACAAGCCGCCGGGCACCGGACAGTCCCAGACCCAGCCCGTTCCCCGTGGTCCAGCCATCGGTCAGCGCCAGGTCCAGGTCCGCGATGCCAGGCCCCTTGTCGGAGAAAGCGATCCGGATCCCGGTCCGCCCGACGCCTGACTGGACCAACTCGACGCGTGCGGTCCCGCCGCCACCGTGGACAAGCGCATTGCGGGCAAGCTCACTTGCGGCCGTCACCAGTTTGGTCTGATCCACGAGCGACAGGCCGCTGCCGGCCGCTTTCTCCCGTACACGCTGCCGCACCCGCACGACGTCGTCGCTCGTCTCGATCGGCAACTCATCCATCACGCGTGACCATTGAGAAGGCGCAGCCCCTTCTCGGCATCGAGGGCGGTTCGCACTCCATCCAGCGACAGGCCCAGCTCAATGAGCGTGATAGCCACCGCGGGGCGCATGCCCACCAAAACGGTGTCCGCGCCAAACAGCCGGGAGATCGAGCCCACCATCGCGAGCATGCGGCCGATGAAGGAATCCACCACCTCCACCGCTGTGATATCGATGACCACTCCCTTAGCGCCGGTAGCGGCAAGGTTGTCGGCGATGTCCTCCTGAAGCTGCATCACGCTTTGGTCCTGCAAGTCCACCTGGATGGACACGAACAACGTCTGCCCGATCCGCAGGATCGGCACACGCTCCATCAGGCCGGCCCCACCTTCAGTCCCGCGTCATGCAGGGCGTGTGCGAGTGCATCAGCAAGTGTCGCCTTGGTGGTGATGTCACCGAATTCGATTCCCAGCGAGACAATCGTGTGGGCGATCTGGGGCCGGATGCCGCACAGAGTGCATTGCGCCCCTAGCAGCCGCGCAGCCATGACGGTCTTCAGCAGGTGCTGTGCAACTTCGGTGTCCACGGTTGGCACGCCGGTGATGTCGATCACCGCATGCTCGGACCTGGTGGCGACCAGAGCGTCAAGCATCTTCTCCATCACCAGCTGGGTACGTGCCGAGTCCAGGGTGCCGACCAGCGGCACCGCGATGATGCCGTCCCACAGCCGCACCACCGGAGTGGACAACTCCAGCATGGCCTCGGCTTGCTCGGCGATGACCTGCTCCCTGGTGGCCACGTATGTCTCGAAAGTGCGCAGGCCGAGGTCATCGACCAGGCGCGCGAACTTGAGGTATTCAGCCACCATTTCAGCCGAGTCGGCGACCACCTCGTACACGGCATCTTTGAGGGAGAAGACCTCCGTGGCCGTCTCACTGGGCGTGAACCCGGTCCTGGCCCGTGACCGGGACAACTCCGCCAGTGCAGCCTTCAGCTGGCCATCAGCCGGCTCATCTGCGCCGGCCATCACCCGCACCACTAGCCCATACAGTTCAGCAAGCTCACGGCGGACGTCATCGGCTGGAGCCCGGCCTTTAGCACCAGCCAGCACGAGCTCACACCAGCGATCCAGAAGCTTCTCCTCATGCGCGCGCATGAGGTCGGCCATCTGGTCCTGCGAGTTGCCTGTCTCCATGTACCCGATCTCCCCTGCACACCACCTGCGAGTAACCCACCCTAAGCGAAGCCTGCTGGCAGCCAGTACGCCGGTGAACGTCTGCCAAGATCACGGGGCGCAGGACGGCAGTTCCCGTGGCTGCGCGTCAACCGCTCAGACGTTGGCGCCCAGCCTAGAACCGAAACCGTGACGAAGTGAAGTGAACAGGTGCCCCACGGTATCAGTCAGGCGATTTCGATGGAACGTTTGGCCAGGCCGAACCAGAAGCCGTCGATGACCGTGCGTGCCCCGGACAGGTCGCCTGCGGCGGCGCCGAGCGTGACGAACAGCGGCGCGAAGTGCTCGGTGCGCGGATGGGCCAGCCGGGCAGCCGGGGCCTTGTGCTGGAAGTCCATCAGCGCGTCGAGGTCACCGCGGGCCAGCACCTCCTGGCCCCAGTGGTCGAATTCGGCCATGATCGAGGGAACCGAACCGTCCATGCTCATCGCGCGCAGGTTGTGCGTGAAGAAACCGCTGCCCACGATGAGCACACCGTCGTCGCGCAGCGGGGCGAGCTTGCGCCCGATCTCGAACAGTTCCCCCGGGTCCAGGCTGGGCATGGAGATCTGCAGCACCGGCACGCCGGCCTGCGGGTACATCTCGACCAGGGGCACGTAGGCACCGTGGTCCAGGCCGCGGTCCGGCAGGTCCGCCACGGGCGTGCCGGCCGTGCGGAGCAACTTGCGGACGTTCCCGGCCAGCTCGGGCGCGCCGGGCGCCGGATAGGCCACCTGGTAGTACTTCTCCGGGAAGCCCCAGAAGTCGTAGACCAGCGGCACGGTCTCGGTGGCGCCGAGCGCCAGCGGCGCGGCCTCCCAGTGCGCGGAGACCATGAGCACCGAGGCGGGCTTGGGCAGCGCGGCGGACCACCGGGCAAGCTGGCCGGTCCACAGCGCGTCGTCGGCCAGCGGCGGCGCGCCGTGGCTGAGGTAAATCGCTGGCATGCGCCCGCCGTCCCCGCCACGCCGTGGCGTCCCGGCCTCCGTCACGCCCGGCGAAGTTGTGTCAGACATCGCGATCCTCCTCGAACCGGCCGCTCCACTCATTACTCATTCTGTCCCGGAGAAACAGTTCAAATTTGAACTACATTCCCGGCCCGGCCGTAACGTGGTGCTGGGCGAGCCAACGGGGCACCGTGCCGGCTGGGAAGGAGCTTCGGGAGCCCGGGCCGGCTCAGGGGCTGAGCAGGGGCGTGATGGCGGTGGCCAGGGCCGTGGGCACGTCGTCCACGAGCAGGTGCGTGCCGTCCGCCACCACGTCCCGGCCGCTGACCACCACGTGCCGGACGTCGGCGGCGGACCCGGCGAAGATCACCGACTCCAGCGCGGTGCTTGGCTGCGCCCCGGCCAGCCGCGGCGTGTCCAGCGACACGGTCACCAGGTCGGCGAAGGCACCGGGGGCCATCTCGCCCGCCTCCGGCCAGCCGAGGCAGGCATGCCCGGCCACCGTCGCGGCCTGGGCCAGTTCCTCGGCGGTGAACGACCCGCGCCTGCCGGTCACCAGCCGCTCCCCCATCTCCACCAGCCGCGCCTCGGCCAGCAGGTCCACCACCGCGTGGCTGTCGCTGCCCAGGCTCAGCGGGCAGCCCGCCGCGGTCAGTGCCCGGGCCGGCCCGATGCCGTCGGCCAGGTCAGCCTCGGTGGTGGGACACAGGCACGCCGTGGTCCGGGTGCCACCGAGAAACTCGATGTCGTCCCCGGTGAGGTGGGTCGCGTGCACGGCGGTGGTGCGCGGGCCCAGGGCGCCGGCCTGGTCCAGCAGCCGGGACGGCGTGACCCCGTACGCGCCCAGGCACGCCTCGTTCTCCGCGGGCTGCTCGGACAGGTGCGCGTGCAGCGGCGCGCCGTAGCTGTGCGACCAGGCCACCACCGGATGCATCTGGTCCGGCGGCACCGCCCGGACCGAGTGGATCGCCACCCCGGCGCGGGCGTGCGCGGCGAGCATCCCATGCTCGTCCGGGCCAAGCTCGCTGGCCCGCTCCGCCCATGCTGCGCCGTCGCCGTCGCCGAACCGCTGCTGGGCGCGCGACAGCGCGATCTCGGACCCGTCGGCGGACAGCCCGCCGCGCAGGTAGCAGGTGTCCAGCAGGGTGATCCGCAGCCCCGCCTGCGCGGCCGCCTCGATCAGCGCCCGGCCCATCTGGTTCGGGTCGGCGTACCGGGCGCCGCCCGTGTCGTGGTGCAGGTAGTGGAACTCCCCCACGCAGGTGATGCCCGCCAGCGCCATCTCCGCGTAGGTGGCCCGGGCCAGCGCCAGGTAGCTGTCCGGCTGGAGCCTCTCCGCGACCTGGTACATCCGTTCCCGCCAGGTCCAGAACGTCCCCTGCCCGGCCTGGACCGCGCCGCGAAGCGCGCGGTGGAACGCGTGCGAGTGCGCGTTCGCCAGCCCGGGCAGTGTGAGGCCGGGCAGCCGGGCGGTGCCCGCAGGGCAGTCACCGGGCGCGACACCCGGGGTCACCGCGGTGAAGTGGCGGCCATGCGCCTCGATGAGCACCCCGGAATGCACGCCCCGCCCAGGCAGCCAGGCCAGTTCGGCGTGCCAGCGGCGGACCTCGCCCGGGGTCATCGGCAGGCCAGGTCGGTGAGCACGGCGGCCAGTGCGGTCACCCCGGTGGCGCAGTCCCCCGGTTCCGCGTGCTCGGCGGGCGAATGGGAGACCCCGGTAGGGTTGCGCACGAACAGCATGCCGGCCGGCACCCTTGCGGCCAGCACCCCGGCGTCGTGACCGGCCCCGGTGGCCAGCACCGGCGCCCGGATCCCGGCCGCGGCCAGGCTGGCGACCAGCCGGTCGCGGAGCGCGGCGTCGAAGTCCACGGCGGGCGTGACCGACTCCTGGCCCGCACCCAGGTCCACGCCCTGCTCCGTAGCGGCGGCACGGGCCCGCGCCAGCACGTCGCCCATGACCGCGGACAGCACGTCCTCATCCGGGGCCCGGGCGTCCAGCCAGGCGGTCACCGAGGCGCTGATCGCGTTGACCGCGCCTGGTTCCGCGGTCACCTTGCCGACGGTCGCCAGCGCCCCGTGCTTGGCGGCGGCTTCCCGCGCGGCCAGGACCGTGGCGGCAGCCGCCAGCATCGGGTCGTGCCGGTCGGCGAGCCTGGTGGTGCCGGCGTGGTCGGGCCGCCCGGTGAACGTCAGCCGCCACCGGGCATGCGGCCAGATCCGGTCCGCGACCCCGACCGCGGCATCTAGGCCGGCGAGCGCGCGGCCCTGCTCGATGTGCAGTTCGACATAGGCGGCGATGCCGCCGACCAGGGCATCGTCCGGGCCGAGGGCCGCGGGGTCCTGCCCGGCGGCGGCCATCGCCGCGGCCAGCGTGGTGCCGCCGGCGTCGGTCAGCGCCCGCGCCCGGTCCGGTTCGATGGCGCCGGTCAGCAGCCGGCTGCCGAGGCAGGCGACGCCGAATCTGGCCCCTTCTTCTTCGCAAAACGCGGCCACCGCCAGCGGCCGCACCGGCACCTCGCCGCGCTTCCGGAGCAGATCCACCGCGGCGAACCCGGTCACCACGCCGAGCGGGCCGTCGTAGGCGCCGCCGTCCGGCACCGAGTCCAGGTGGCTGCCGGTCACCACGGCGCCGTCCGGCGCCGCGCTGGCCGGGCCCGCCCCGGCACCGGTTCGGGTCACGTCCCACCACGCCCACAGGTTGCCGTTGCGGTCGGCGCCGGCCCTGAGCCCTCGTTCGGCTGCATTATCGAAGAACCAACGGCGGCATTCCGCGTCCGCCGGCGTCCAGGAGAAGCGCCGGTAACCACCGGTGCCACCGTCCCGCCCGAGCGGCAGCAGCGACTCCCAGAGCGCGGTGAAGCTCATGCCGGGCCCCGGCTCCGCACCGTCATGACGCCTGGCCCGCGTACTCGGTCATGGGGATACGCACGCCGCGGTCGCGGGCGACCTCGGCCGCCTCGCCGTACCCCGCGTCGGTGTGCCGGATCACGCCCATGCCGGGGTCGTTGGTGAGCACGCGTTCCAGCTTGGCCCCGGCCAGCGGGGTGCCGTCGGCGACGCAGACCTGCCCGGCGTGGATGGACCGGCCGATGCCGACCCCGCCGCCGTGGTGCACGCTCACCCACGACGCGCCCGAGGCCGTGTTGACCAGGGCGTTGAGGATGGGCCAGTCGGCGATGGCGTCGGAGCCGTCGGCCATGCCCTCGGTCTCCCGGTAGGGCGAGGCGACCGAACCGCAGTCGAGGTGGTCCCGGCCCAGCACGATTGGCGCGCGCACGTCGCCGCGGGCCACCAGGTCGTTGAACGCCAGCCCGGCCAGGTGCCGCTCGCCGTAGCCGAGCCAGCAGATGCGCGCGGGCAGGCCCTGGAAGTGCACCTTCTCCCTGGCCATCCGGATCCACCTGGCCAGCGGCTCGTTCTCGGGGAACAGGTCCAGGATCGCCCGGTCGGTGGCCGCGATGTCGTCGGCGTCACCGGACAGCGCGGCCCACCGGAACGGGCCCTTGCCCTGGCAGAACAGCGGCCGGATGTAGGCGGGGACGAAGCCGGGGAAGGCGAACGCGCGCGGGTAGCCGGCCGCCTCCGCCTCGCCGCGGATCGAGTTGCCATAGTCGAACACCTCGGCGCCGGCGTCCAGGAAGCCGACCATGGCCTCCACGTGGGCGGCCATGGACTCGCGCGCCCGGGTGGTGAAGTAGGCCGGGTCCTCGGCCCGCAGCGCCGCCATGTCCTCGAACGCGACCCCGCGCGGCAGGTAGGTCAGCGGGTCGTGCGCCGAGGTCTGGTCGGTGACCACGTTCATCGGCGCACTCATGGCCAGCAGCGCGGGCACCAGATCAGCGGCGTTGCCGAGCAGGCCGATCGACAGCGCCTTGCCCGCGTCCCGTGCGGTTTCGGCCCGGCGCAGCGCGTCGGTGAGGTCGTCGGCGGCCACATCGAGGTAGCCGTGCTCGATCCGCCGGGCTATCCGGGACGGGTCACATTCGATGCAGATCGCTACCCCGCCGTTCATCGTCACCGCGAGCGGCTGCGCGCCGCCCATCCCGCCCAGCCCGGCGGTCAGCGTGATGGTGCCGGCCAGCGTGCCGCCGAACCGCTTCTCCGCTACCGCGGCGAAAGTCTCGTAGGTGCCCTGCAGGATGCCCTGGGTGCCGATGTAGATCCAGGAGCCGGCCGTCATCTGGCCGAACATGGTCAGCCCCAGCGACTCCAGCCGCCGGAACTCCTCCCAGGTGGCCCACTGCGGTACCAGCAGCGAGTTGGCGATCAGCACCCGCGGCGCCCATTCGTGCGTCCGCACCACCCCGACCGGTTTCCCGGACTGGACGAGCAGCGTCTCGTCCTCGGCCAGGCTTTTCAGGGACATTACGATTGCGTCGTAGGCGGCCCAGCTCCGGGCGGCGCGGCCGGATCCTCCATAGACAACTAGCTGGTCGGGGTGCTCGGCCACCTCGGGGTCGAGGTTGTTCATGAGCATCCGCATGGCCGCTTCCTGGGGCCAGCCCCGGCAGCTCAGGCCGGTGCCGCGCGGGGCGCGGACCGGGCGGGCACCGGGCGGGGAAGCAGCGTTCGCGGAATCCATGACCCCTCCTCGTCGAGCGTCGAGCTTTCATCATCCCAGGGCGGCCGGTGCGGGATGCGAGCGCGGCTAACCCTGGGCGGCGGCGAGGATCGCGGCGATGTCGGCGGCGTCTGGCATCCGCGGCGTGCTGGCGAGCACCTCGTCGTCGAGGGCGTCCGCGCTGATCTGGCCGTAGTCGGCGGCACCGATGCCGGCGCCGGCCAGCGCGCCGCCCAGGCCGAGCCTGTCCCGCAGCGCGGTGACCGCGTCGATGGCGGCCGCCGCGTTGCCGGCCTGATCCCTGGCCGTGTCGCCGGCGCCGAGGGCGAACGCCGCGTCGGCCAGCCGCTCCTGGCAGGCGGCCAGGTTGAAGCGGAGCACCTGCGGCAATACCAGCGACAGCGCCGCGCCGTGCGCGATGCCGAACCGGCTGCCCAGCGAATGGCCGATGGCATGGCAGACGCCCAGCCCGGTGCTGGCCATGGCGGCCCCGGCCAGGTGCGCCGCCAGCAGCATCTGGGACCGCGCCTCCCGGTCCGCGCCGTCGCCGTGAGCGCGTGGCAGGTAGGCCGAGACCATGCGCATGACCTGCAGGGCGATACCGTCCGCCCACGGGTTGGCGCGCCGGGATAGGTATGACTCCAGGGCGTGGGTCAGCGCGTCCATCCCGGTGGCGGCGGTCGCGGCGGGCGGCAGGCCGAGGGTGAGGTCGGGGTCGAGGATCGCGGCGGCCGGGAGCGTGCTGGCGTGCCCGACGTAGAACTTGCGGCCCGCCCGGACGTCGGTGACCACGCCGAACGCGTTCGTCTCGGCCCCGGTCCCGGCGGTGGTGGGCACAGCGACCAGCGGCAGCGCGGCGCGGGCGAAGGTGCCGTGGTAGTCGAGGGCGCGGCCGCGCTGCGGGTTGACCGCGGCGAGCGCTATGCCCTTGGCCGCGTCGATCACCGAACCGCCGCCCACGGCGACGAGCGTGACCGCCGCGCGGGCGCCGCCGTCCCCGCCGTCGCCGCTGTCCCCGCCGTCCCGGGCGAGCACGGCAACCGCGTCGGCCCCGGCGGCGATGTCCTCGGCCGTCGGGTTGGGATGCACCCCGGCGAACACGGCGGCCGGCAGGCCGGCGTCGGCGAGCACCGCCGCGGCGGCGGCCACCACCGGGGTGCCCGCCAGCGCCGCGTCGGTGACCAGGGCCACGGCCGTGCCGCCGGTGCCCCGGACGATCCCGGGCAGCGCAGCGATGCTGCCCGCGCCGAAATGTGCCGTGGGCAGCGGGGTGTAGACGATCTGGGTACCCGCGAGCGGGCTGGGCATGGTCACTCCTTCGGGGCGGTCAGGCGGAGCGGGGTGCCGGTCAGGTCTTCGAGCAGCTTGACCGGGAGCATCTCACCGCCGGTGTCGCCATTGCGCGCCCGGGCCTGCCGGTAGATCTGAGAAGTTGCTGGCGGCGCCCTCAGCCCTCCAGGGCCCAGCGCCGGACGGCGTCCTCGTCAATTTCGGCGCCCAGGCCGGGCCGGGACGGCACACGCAGGCACCCATCGTCGTCGATGCGCACCTGCTCGGCCAGGAAGAAGTCCCGGCGGGCCACGGTCCAGCCGGGCGGGTCATAGGGGAACTCCAGGTACGGGCCGCCGCCGACCCCGGCCACCAGGTGCAGGTTCGCCAGCAGGCCCAGGCCGTTGGTCCAGGTGTGCGGGGTGAACCAGCGATGCCGCAGCAGCGCGTACTCGGCCACGGTGCGCGCCCGGAGCATGCCGACCGCGAGCACGGCGTCGGGCTGCAGCACGTCGAACGCGCCCGCCGCGACCGCGTCGAGAAGTTCCGCCGGGGTGCGGGCCATCTCCCCCCCGGCCACCCGGATCCCGGTCCGCTCCCGCAGCATCCGGTGCCCGGCGGTGTCCCCGGCGGGCAGCGGCTCCTCCAGCCACAGCACGCCCAGGTCGCGCAGTTCGCTGGCCAGCGCCATCACGCCCGCCACGTCCAGCGCGGGCGAGATGTCGCCAGGCATCCGCCAGCCCTGGTTCAGGTCCACCATGATCTCGACCTGGCCGCCGGCCGCCGCACGGGCCGCACGCACCGCGGCCAGCCCGGCCGCTACGTCCGCGCGGTCGATCCGGATCTTCACCGCGCGGAACCCCGCCTCCCGGGCGGCGAGCACCGCCTCCGCGCGCTGCGCCGGGCTCTTCAGCTCGCCGAACGACGCGTACGCCGGGATGCTCGCCCGCGCACCGCCGAACAGGGTGGCAACCGGCAGCCCGGCCGCCTTGCCAGCGATGTCCCACAGCGCCGCCTCCAGCGGCCAGTACCGGGACGCGTGGAACCCGATGGTCTCCAGGGTGCGCACGTGCCGGGCGACCTGGCGGGGGTCCCGGCCGAGGAACAGGTCCTCGAAGGCGGCGAAGCCGTCCATGGTGTCGCCGGAGCCGTACCCGGTCACGCCCTCGTCGGTCTCCACCCGGACCAGGGTCGCTCCGAACGCCCGGCGGGGCTCCGGATCCCAGGCGGCACGCAGCGGCGGATCCAGGGGCAGCCGCATCCGGTCGAGCCGGATGGCGGTGATCCTCACCCCGGTTCCCGGTCACCGATAGACATGAGACTCCCCCTTTACGCCAGATCACGCTTGAATAGTCCCAAGCCGATCGCGGTTGAACGCTCAAGGTAAGGGCACCAAGGGGTATCAGGCCAGCCAGAGGGGATCACGTGGCAACGTACTTCCTGAAGCGCCTGGCACTGGCGCTGGTGACGCTGTGGCTGCTGAGCATGATCGTTTTCTTCGCGGGCCAGGTGCTGCCCGGCGACCCGGGACGGTCCATCCTGGGCCCGCTCGCCGCGCCCAGCGCGGTCGCCGTCCTCGATCATCAGCTCGGCGTCGACAAGCCGCTGCTCAGCCAGTACGGCAGCTGGATCAGCGGGCTGCTGCACGGGAACATGGGCACCTCCTACCAGTTCCGCTTGCCGGTCGAGCCGTTCATCCAGGCGGCGCTGGTCAACTCGGTCAAGCTCGCCGCGCTGGCCTTCGTCATCGTCGTGCCGCTCGGCATCCTCGGCGGCATTATCGCCGCGCTCAACGTCGGCCGCGCGACGGACCGGATCATCTCGGTAGCCGGCCTGTCCGCCGCCACGGTGCCCGAGTTCGTCTCCGGGATCGTGGTCATCATCGTGTTCGCCGTCGCGCTGAAGGTGCTGCCGGTGTCGGCGTCGGCGGGCGCCGGGGCCTCGGCGGGCAGCCAGCTCGACCACCTGATCCTGCCCGCAATCCCGCTGATCCTCGTACTTTTCGGCTACATTGCCCGGATGGCGCGAGCCGGCATGATCGAGGCGCTCGACTCGGACTATGCGCGCACGGCGACCCTCAAGGGGCTGAAGCGGTCGGTGGTGATCCGCCGGCACCTGCTCCGCAACGCCCTGCTCCCGACCATCACCGTCATCGCAACCCAGACCGGCTACCTGATCGGCGGCCTGGTGGTGGTGGAGACCCTGTTCAACTACCAGGGCATCGGAAACCTGATTTACAAGGCCGCACAGGGTAAAGACTTCCCCATGCTGGAAGCTGGCGTGCTGACGATCGGGGTGGTTTACATGGTGGCGACCCTCATCGCCGACATGCTGTACACGGTGCTGAACCCGCGGCTGCGGCTGGGGGGCAACGCGTGACCGACATCGCGGCGGCCCCGGCCGCCGAGGTGGTGGTCGCGCACGCGGGGCGGTCCGGCGAGCTGACCTCCTGGCGGCTGCTGCTGCGCCGGCCCACGTTCTTCGTGGGTGCGCTGATCCTGCTGTTCTGGGTGGTCTGCGCGCTGTTCAGCGGCGCGATCGAGCCGCACGACCCGCTGGCCCAGCAACTGCTCGCCACCAACCAGGCCCCGTCGGGGGCGCACTGGTTCGGCACCGACCAGCTCGGCCGCGACATGCTGTCCCGGGTCATCGCCGGATCCAGGACCATCCTGCTCATCGCCCCGCTGGCCACCCTGCTCGGCACCGTGGCGGGCACCGCGATCGGCCTGCTGATGGGCTACCTCGGTGGCGTCGTGGACATCCTGGTCAGCCGGATTGTCGAGGCCGTGCTGGCGCTGCCGCTGGTCATCGTGGCGTTCCTGTTCGTGGTCGCGCTCGGCCCGTCGCCCCCGGTGATCATCGTGGTCGTGGGCTTCGTGTTCACGCCGCTGATCGCCCGGACGGTCCGGTCCGCGGTGCTGGTGGAGAGCCAGCTCGACTACCTGTCCTCCGCCCGGCTGCTCGGCGAGCGGGCGCTGCGCATCATGTTCGTGGAGATCCTGCCGAACGTGCTGCCGACAATCCTGGTCGAGTTCACCGTGCGCCTGGGGTACGCGATTTTCACCGTGGCGACGCTGTCGTTCCTCGGCTTCGGTGTCCAGCCGCCGACGCCGGACTGGGGCGCGGAGATCGCCACCAACTATGGCGTGCTCCCGGCGGGGTACTGGTGGATGACGTTGTTCCCCGCGCTCGCCATCGCCTCCCTGGTGATCGCGATCAACCTGGTCACCGACTCGATCGAGCAGGTACTCGCCTCATGACTACCGCGGATGCCACAACCGAGCCACCAAGTGCCGGCCGCGCCGGGCCCACCGTCGCGGTCGACCACATGAACGTCAGCTACCGGGTCCGCGGCCGGGACCGGCTGGCGCTGAAGGACGTCTCGTTCCGCATCGGCAGCCGGGAATCCTACGGCCTGGTGGGCGAGTCAGGGTCGGGCAAGTCCACGGTGGCGCTGGCGCTGACCAGGTACCTGCCGCGTAACGGCCGGGTGAGCGGCGGATCCATCGCGATCAACGGCAAGGACCCGCTGGCCATGCGCGGCGCCGCGCTGCGCGAACTGCGTGCCCGCACCGTCTCGATGGTGTACCAGGAGCCGGGACGCGCGCTGAACCCCTCGATCCGGGTCGGCCGCCAGGTCGCCGAGGTGTACGAACTGGCCGGGGCGCCGCGGGCGGAGGCGCTGGAACGGGCCCGGGCCATGCTCGCCAAGGTGCAGATCGCCGACCCCGGCGGGGTGATGGGCCGGTACCCGCACCAGCTGTCCGGCGGGATGGCGCAGCGCGCCGTCATCGCCATGGCGCTGGCTGCGGAGCCGTCGCTGCTGATCCTGGACGAGCCGACCACCGCGCTGGACGCCACGGTCGAGGCCGAGGTGCTCGACCTGGTGTCCGCGCTGCGCGAGGAGTTCTCCACCTCGGTGCTGTTCATCAGCCACAACCTGGCGGTCATCGCCAAGATGTGCGACCGGGTGGGTGTGCTGTACGCCGGGGAACTGGTCGAGGAGGGCCGGGCGGCGGAGGTCTTCGACGCGCCGCGGCACCCCTACACGATCGGGCTGCTGCGCTGCATCCCGCGCCGCGGCCAGCGCAAGGACCATGGCCGGCTGGATTCCATCCCGGGCTTCCTGCCGCAGCCGGGCCACACGCTGCCGGGGTGCGTGTTCGCGCCGCGCTGCTCGATCGCCGAGGACCGCTGCCGGGAGGCCCCGCCGCCCGTGTTCGAGGTCGACCTGGCGCACACCTCCCGGTGTTACCGCTACGACGTCGCACCGGACCTGCCGCGCAGCACGCCGGTGGACGTGAGCCTGGCGCGTCCGGCCGGGACCGCCGAGCCGCTGGCCCGGCTGGCGAACGTGTCCAAGACCTTCACCTCCCGGGGCGGTTCGTTGCAGGCGCTGGCCCAGGTGGATCTGGACCTGCGCCGGGGGGAGACGCTCGGCCTGGTCGGCGAGTCCGGCAGCGGCAAGACAACGCTCGCCCGGGTGCTGCTCGGCCTCATCCCCCCCGACGACGGCGCGACCGTCGAACTCGGCGAGCACGCGCTGCCCGCGGACGTGCGGCGCCGCACCCGCGAACAGCTCAAGTCGCTGCAGATCGTGTTCCAGAACCCCGACTCGGCGCTGAACCGCCGGCACACGGTGCGCCGGCTGATCAGCCGGCCCCTGACCAGGCTGGCGGGCTTGTCCGGAGAAAGGCTGCGGGAACGGGTGGCCGACCTGATCCGGTCGGTGCGGATGGAGCCGCGGCACCTGGCGCTGCGGCCCAGCCAGCTGTCCGGGGGGCTCAAGCAGCGGACGGCCATCGCCCGCGCCTTCGGCGCCGGGCCCGCCGTCGTGGTCTGCGACGAGCCCACCTCAGCGCTGGATGTGTCCGTGCAGGCCGCCATCCTCAACGTGCTGGCCGATCTTCAGTTCAAGGAGCAGGTGACCTACCTTTTCATCTCGCACGACCTGGGCGTGGTCCGCTACCTGTCCGACCGCATCGCGGTCCTCTACCTGGGCCGGCTGATGGAGGTGGGGCCCGCCGAACGGGTCTTCTCCGGGCCGCACCACCCCTACACCGAGGCGCTGCTGTCCGCGGTACCGAGCCTGGACGGGACCGGTTCCGGCCGGATCAAGCTGTCCGGGGAGATCCCGTCCACGGCCGACCCGCCGGGCGGGTGCGTCTTCCACACCCGCTGCCCGCGGCGGCTGCCCACCGGGGAATGCGAGTCGGCCGAGCCGCCCCTGGCCGAGGTCGAGCCCGGGCACCTTATGCGATGTCACATTCCGATAGAGCGGCTGCAAGTCCTGCAGGGGAACGGCCGGCAAACGTGACAGGATCCAACTGCGGCGCATAGCTTCGGGTATTCGCGTCGCCATGCGCGTCCTTAGGGAGGACTTCCAGTGAACCCCGATTATGAACGGCTGGACCAGCTCCGGGCTGGTCAGGGCGAGATAGCGAACCACATCATCGACGAGTTCGCCGCGGGCAGGATCTCCCGGCGGGACTTTCTGCGGCGCGGCACAGTAGTGGGCCTTTCACTGCCCGTGCTGGGTGCGGTGATCTCCGCCTGCGGCAGCTCCAGTTCCTCCTCCTCGGGCAAGACGTCCGGGGGCGGCACCGGCGCGTCCGGCGCGGTGATCAAGGCGGGCATCGTGGTGCCCACCGCGGCGATCAACCCGCTGACCGTGGCCGACCAGGGCGGCCTCGACATGCTCGCCCAGACCGGCGAGTACCTCTGCCTGTCCGACCAGCAGCTCAGACTGCAGCCGGTGCTCGCCGAGAGCTGGTCGGCCAACTCCATGGGCGACGTGTGGACCTTCAAGATCCGCCAGGGAGTCAAGTTCCACGACGGCCGGCCGCTGACCGCCGACGACGTGGTGTACACCTTCAAGCTGCAGACCGACCCGAAGAACTCGTCCAACGCGCTGTCGGCGTTCGGCGGCGGGCTGAGCCCGGACGGCGTGGTCAAGGTGGACAGTTCCACCGTCGCCTTCCATCTCACCGCGCCGAACGGCAACTTCCCGTACCTCACGTCGTCCGACAACTACAACATGATCATCCTCCCGAATAACTACGACCCGACGAAGTGGCAAAGCTCCTTCATCGGCACCGGGCCATTCGTGCTGAAGAACTACACGCCCAAGGTCGGCGCCACGTTCACCCGCAACGAGCAGTACTGGGGCCCCAAGGCCCTGCCCGCGGAGACCCAGTTCACCTTCTA
>Ga0070730_10002194_pt1 | contig 17966 bp, 19 predicted proteins | sample Coa_R1_3_FD_66447 | JGI IMG/M metagenome (GOLD analysis project Ga0070730, IMG submission 66447) | Surface soil microbial communities from Centralia Pennsylvania, which are recovering from an underground coalmine fire - Coalmine... | ecosystem: Environmental > Terrestrial > Soil > Unclassified ... | reverse complement strand
CGGTCTCCTTTTTATCTGTGCCTTGAGCACGTCGATAACTTGGGAGCGTACACCGCATCCCGTCCGGAGACCGGCCTTCTCATCTCATCTGATAACGCTCCGAATGCCTCGCAGCAACGGCACGCACGGCGCTAGGGTCCCAGCCGGCGAAGATCGGTGCTCGATTTCTCCGCGGCAACCAGCCTTGGAGAACTGGCGATCTGGTTGCCGCAAGAATCAGGGAATAGTCACCTTCGCGACGACCCCCGCATGGTCCGATGGGTGCGGGATCTCGGTCCCGACTTGGTAGTCCTTTGGCGCGGACGGGACAACTGCTCCACGTACGAGAACCAGGTCGATACGCATAAAAGGTGTGGCCGGGGTCAGCGGGTCCTCAGTATAGAAATTGTCGGTATAGCCCGGATCCTTCGGCCGGGTTACGGCCCATGTGTCGGTAAAACCGGCGTTCCCAGTGAGCAGGTTATAGCTGACTATCATGTCGGATCCCGGCCCTGTATTGAGGTCGCCAGCTATGATCACAGGTAGGGACGTGTCGCCAGGCCCGGAGACCAGTTCTGCGGCTTGCGCCACCTGAGCGGGTTCGTAGAAGCTTTCCAGGTGCGTGGCGATGACGCGAGCACTGCGGTCGCGCACCGTCACGTCGGCCGATATCCAACCTCGCAAGATGGTCGCGTTTATCCCCGGTGCAAGGGGCAACACCAACAGGTTGCTGAAGTGCTGAGCCTGAACATTCGCAATCGACAACTGTCCATCGGGTTCGTCGCGGGCCAATAGGAGATCACGGTCCAAGAAACTGAACGGAAGAGTGGGGCCGAAGATGCTGATGGAATTGAACTCATCCAATTCGCTGACGACATGATAGCGGACCCCATCGACAGCCAGGCGGTCCAACAAGGCAGCCTCGGCATCGATTGTCGTAGGACCGGAGCATGGAAGAGCTATCGAACTCTGCCACTCGGCCACTTCTTGAACGGATACGAGATCGGGTTGGGCAGCGGCGATTTCGTCGGCAATCTGCGCGGCACGCGATTCGGGGTTGCTTGCAACAACCTCACAGAACGTCTGCACCATGGCAACCTGGAGTGCAGTCGGGTCGCCGGCTGCGGCAACGACGTAGCCGAAGTCCGTACCCTCATCCATATTTCGCGTCATGATCGTGAGGAAGCTGTGAGCGGCATTTTCGTGAGACGAAGGGGCAGCATACTGTGCTCCCATGGGTATTGCCAGAAGCATCATCAGAACGCCCAGGACACCTACCGTTCTGAATGCGGATTTGTTACGACTACCACAAGTAGATTCCATAGATAAGCTCCTCTCCTAACTGTTGATTCAGCCTGCGGGGGTGCTGGTCCTCTAGTGGGAACTGCTCCTCGAGGAGGCGTAAATATGACCTATTCTGAGCACATTGTGAGAAAGGTTCAGTGATGAGAGTCACAGCACGATCATACGAATGCAACAGCCCTACTTTGTTCCACATGCGTTCCCACACTTCTTTTCTGCTGAAAACATGACTAAAAGTATCCGAGTAGAAAGCTTTGCAAAGAGGGAAATGCCGTTGTTCCTAAGACTGTTGTGTCCAGTTGTGTTCAAAAATTGCCGTGACTGCCTCCCACCTGCGGGGCGGATTTCCCTTTCATTCGTCTTGCTAGTCACAAATCAGACACAGGATCTGTAAAACCTGAAAAACATGGCAAGCTAAGTAAATACAAACTCAATAACTTGCAGATTCGAAAGAGACGGTGCAAATTCCCGGAGGACTTCGCCAACCAGGCCGCTCAACGCCTCCCCCTGAGCGGCCTAGTTTTTTTCAGCTAAGAGCTAAGAGCTAACAGCTAAGAGCGATGAGCGGTGAGCAATGAGCCGTAGCCGAGACGGCCTCGTCTCGATCTGCTTTAGGTCTCTACTGAACGCGCAGCGTACACTTGGTGGTCAAATGTGTCAGCCGCACATCCCTGCGTAAAATCCTGCCGTTCTTCGAGAGTGCATTGATGAATCGCCGCCAACTCTTCGTGACTGGCTTATTTTTGTTATGCACCGCCTTTGTCGGTTATTCCCTCTGTCGCTCTTTGCAGAGAGGCCCCGTCGATGTGGTGTTCGCCGGCAGCGATCTGCATTCGGCGGTAAATCCGCTTGTGGTTCCCCTGCAAGCGGAGACGCAGCACCGCTTCGGCCTCGACGACTTGTGGTCGCTCGTCTCTCTTTCAGATGTGCAAGTCTCGCCAGATGGTCGGACCGTGGCGGTTGTCGTGGCGCGGGCCAATCCTGGTGAGAATCGTTTTGACAAAACACTGGTTGCGATCGACATTGCGAATGGGGAGTCGCGGACAGTATCTGAACTGCGTGGGGTTTCGAGTCCGCGCTGGTCACGGCGTGGCGATCAGGTCGCTTTTTTGGCTCACGAGGAGAAGTCGGGTTATGAGCAGGTCTTTGTCGCTTCGTTGCGGGGTGAGCCGCGGGGTGAAGCACGGGTTGAAGCACAATGTCTGACGCATTTCCCGCGGGGTGTCGAGCAACTGGCTTTCAGTCCAGACGGCGAATCGCTGGCGGTCATCGCGGCGGATGCACCTGCTGTGCGCGAGGGACTCGAGAAATTCAACGACTCCTTCGAAGTTGGCCATGACAATTACCTGACTACGGCGGCGCCGGAGTCCCTACATCTCTGGCTCGTTCCGCTTACCGGCGGCGAGCCTCGCCGGCTCACGAGCGGGCCTGGCAGCCTCGGCACATCGATGGGAACGAGTCCGATTTCGTGGTCCCCCGACGGACGGATGATCGTAGTGACCCGGACGGTGTCGGCCCACAGCGGCGATGCCGACCAGTCTCACATCGAAGCCGTAGACGTAGCGACCGGGGCTGTGCGTCGGCTGACTCAGCGAAGCGCGTTCGAGTCGTCCCCATCGATCTCGCCTGACGGGCGACGCGTGGCATTCCTCTTTCCTCGCGATGGCGATCCCGCGGGGGCTGTCGACGTGCGAGTGACTTCGTTGGGCGGAGGGCGGGACGAGCGGATGGCGTCTTCCCTTGATCGGTCGTTTCTGTGGAACTTCTGGTCGCCAGACGGCAAACTTCTTCTCGGCGCAAACGACCTGACCAAGATGGGTTTGTGGTTGGCCGGGGAGAATGGCGAGCCGCGCAAGTTCGACCTCGGATCGATCGCGGAGATTACCGACCTGAGCGTAAGCGAAGATGGCACAATCGCGCTCATTGGCAGCGAACCGCAGCGCCCTCCCGAGGTTTACCTCCTGTCTCTGAAGGATGGCGGTCCGCCGCGACGGTTGACCGATTTCAACGCTGGAACGGCCCGAATGGCTCTCGGCCGCACGGAGGCACTCGAGTGGACCTCCGAAGATCACGTTCGCGCGGACGGCGTGGTTACGTTTCCTCCGGACTTCGATCCGAAAGGGAAGTGGCCGCTGGTGCTCGTCGTCCACGGAGGTCCGACGGGATCGTCGAATGAGTCTTTCGATCCACTGGCGCAGTTGATGGCCGCACGCGGATGGATCGTCTTCCAGCCGAACTACCGCGGAAGCGACAACCGAGGGAACGCTTTTCAACGCGGCATTGTTGCCGGCGCTGGCTCGGGCCCGGGCCGCGACGTCATTGCCGGAGTCGCGGCGTTGAAGGCGCGCGGTTATGTAGACCCGTCGCGAATTGCGGTCTCCGGGTGGTCTTACGGAGGATTTATGACCGTGTGGATGATCGGCCACTACCCGGGCTGGAATGCGGCGGTGTCGGGTGCGGGCGCAATGGACCTGACCGACATGTACGCGCTCTCGGACCTCAACGTAATGCGCCGCCATGCCATCACGGGCTCACCATGGACGGAGGGGCGAGAGCTTCCGTTCAGGATGGAATCTCCGCTGACCAACGCTGCCAAAATCCGGACACCGACCCTGCTGCTCTCCAACACCGGCGACTCTCGCGTCGCGGTTACCCAGACCTACAAACTTTTTCGAGCCCTCCAGGACAATGGCGTGGAGACTCGGTTCGTGGCGTACCCCACCGCGGGTCACCTGCCCGTGGGACCCATTCGACAGCGCGATGTTTACCGCCGTTGGATGGAGTGGATTGCAGGTCACTTCGGGAGACATCGGTGAGTTTAATCGTAGTGGGTCGCCAAGCGCGCGTTGCGCATTCGAGGGTTTTTTATTCGACAATGGTTGCGAAGGGACATCGCTTGCCGGCGTGTCCCGATTTATCGTGCTCTTTGAGAAGACGGATGGCGAAACGCTCAGCCCGGCCAGCAGCCTCCCTTTGCTCGGCCGTCAGGTCACGGCGGGCGGCGAGCTTGCGGATATCGGAAAGGTGCTGCTCCAGTTCGTCCTTGGTCTCGCATTCCATCGATCGTTTCGCTCCTGATGAAGGGTGTATATCTTGTTTTACCTTAATTCCCGCGCACAGAGATTCGGAATAGCACGAACGTGTTGAAGGATGCGGGGTATTTCCTCTGCACTTAGTGGGCGATAACTGTCGCGACGCTTAAAGGTATTTGCGGACCTCAGATTGTTGGCGAAACGGCGTAATATTTCAACCATGGCATTCTCTCATTTTTCCCGGCGGTCGTTTCTTGCCATGTCAGCGGCGTTGCCCTGGGCATTGCGTGGAATCGCGCTCGGCGCCGCTTCTGGCTCGATTCCTGTGGGGCTCGAACTCTATTCTGTGCGCGAGGCGTTGAAGGCGGACGCGGAGGGTACGGTGCGTGCTGTCGCGCAGATGGGTTATCAAGCCGTCGAGTTCTACGCGCCTTACTTCAATTGGACCGATGCGCAGGCCAAGAGTATGCGCAAGGTGATGGATGATCTGGGAATCCGATGCTACTCGACGCACAATGACGAGGATTTTTTCAGCGCAAAAAATATTGACCGCGCGCGCGATCTGAACCTGACGCTGGGCGCGAAGTACATGGTGCAGGCGTGGAGCGATCCCAAACCGGATCTGGATAGCTGGAAAGCGTTTGCCCAGAAGTTGAACGGCGCTGCCGACAAGCTCGAGCCTTCGGGACTTCGCGTGGGATATCACAATCACGACGCGGAGTGGAAGCCGCTCGGCGGCCAGCGGCCCATGGAGATTCTGGCCAAGAACACGAAGCCGACCGTGATGTTGCAACTCGATGTGGGCACATGCATCGAGGCGGGATCCGATCCCGTGGCCTGGATCCGAGCCAACCCGGGACGCATTCGGTCCATCCATTGTAAAGACTGGTCTCCGGATCCCGATAAGGGCTACAAGGTTCTGTTCGGGGAGGGAAAGGCGGATTGGAAGGGAATCTTCCAGGCTGCGGAGAGCGTTGGCGGCGTTGAGTATTATCTCGTCGAACAAGAAGGAAGCCGGTTCCCAGAGATGGAGACGGCGCGGCGTTGCCTGGACGCATTCCGCGCAGCGCATGTGTGATGGGCCGGTCGTCGTCAGTCGATGTCGTCGGGCAAATCGGCGAACGACCAACGACTGAGAGCGCTAAAATAATCTTATGAGTCGTTTGCTTTTCGTTTTACTACTCGCCTCGAGTGTGGGAGCGTGGGCGCAGAGTTCGTCCACTCCGGCCAATTCATCGCCATCGAATTCGGCGTCTTCAAGTTCGTCCACGCCCGGGGCCGCGCCTGACGAAAAAGCCGCGAAGCCGACCACTCGGACTTTCACTCCGCCGCGGTCGGATCGAGTTAACGCGAGCGAGTTAAGCGATGAACCGGGCGAAAGTTCCAGCAAAGATACGCAGATTGATTTGAGTCCCCCGGAGGATGATCTAAAGGCTCATCCCAAGAGTTCCGAGGCGATGATCGATGCTGAAGAGTCGTCGGGCGACGTGGATGTGAGGGAGTTCCATCCTTGGGACCCGCACAGAGCGGCGAAAGACGTTGAGGTGGGAGATTTCTACTTCAAGCGCAAGAATTACCGCGCCGCCGAGGACCGCTATCGCGAAGCGCTACTGTACAAGGACAACGATGCGATCGCCACTTACCGGCTGGCGATTTGCCTCGAAAAGATGGACCGGCCCGACGAGGCTCGTCAGGAGTACGAGAGCTATTTGAGAATCCTGCCCTATGGTCCGGAAGCTGCAGATGTGAAGAAGGCACTTGCCCGGCTGAAGAGTCCCGCCGCCAACGCCAAGCCTGCGAAGTGATCTCTCGCAACTCACGGAAGCGCTGTAAACCGCCATTCCCGCGCTAACTCGCGGGCTCAAAGTCCTTCAGGCTTGTCGCCGCCTGAGTTTGGGAGCTTGTTTTCCCGGCTCTTTTTTTGCGCTGGTCACCCGGCTCTGACGGCCCTCGCCGAGAATCAGCGTCGAAGGCCACTTGAGACCGGACTGAGTCCGTCCCTTGGAGCGCGCGGCCGAGTCGAGAATGCCCTCAAAAGCATCGAGGCATGCGTGCACAGTTTGCGCTCGCAGGACGCCTTCGAAGCGGCCGCGGATGATCAGCATGGCGGTACCGTGCATGAGCGACCAAACCGCGAGCATGACGCGGGTATGCTGGCGCGGAGTTCCTCCCAGGCGATGGGTGACGCGTTCGCGCATGAGATTGAACGAGGGCCAGGGCTCGTAGAGGGAGGGAGGTTTGCCGACGCCGTCGAACAGCACTTCGTAGGCGTGGGGATGCTCGAGGGCGAACTCGAGATAACGGAGCACGGACTCGCGGAGCGTGCGCGTGCGGCTGATTTCGGCGAACAGATCTTTGCGGGTCTGTACGCGAAGGGCACGAAGAATGTCGCTACGGTCGTGGTAGCGCTCGTACACCGTGGGCGTGGTGGTACCGGCCGCCTTGGCGACGGCGCGCATGGTAAGGGCTTTTTCGCCGCCGCGAGCCCACAAGCGCGAGGCGGCGTCGAGAATGGATTGTTCGAGATCAGGGTCAGGACGACGGGGCACTTAGCCTCCACAAGGTGCTTTTATTACTTGCACTGCGTATAACTAACATCGTATACTAATTACACACTAGCAAGAACTGATGACCTCGCAGGGTGGGTTCCGCCGGAACCGTGAAGAGGCAGTCCTCCCCAAAACGGTTCCCGGGCCCACCTGCGTATTTCCAAGACAATCGAGGAGCAGTAGATGGCCCCCGGAGTAAAGAAGCAAATTGATGTCACCCGCCTCAAAGCCGATCTCGCCGTCGCCGGGGTGGAGCTGTTGAGCGCACAATGCGCCGCCGATCGGGTTCGACTCCAGTATTCTCCGCACGACGTAGCCACTCATGGCGAGGCTGTCATGTTGAAGCGTGCCATCGCTTCGGCCAAGGCTCTGCACCAGTTTTTCTCCCAAATCGACGCGCAACTCAAGCACCAGGAAGCCGACGGCAACAGGTAAGGCGTTTTCCCGCCTTCTTTCTCCGGGGATCTACTTCAGGGCCCAATCTCAGCAGACAGCTTCGCGGTACTACTTCTCCACGCGAATAAATTCTGCGGTCGAAGCATTCACGGCCACCGTCAGTTTGGGGGATTCGCGGGTGCCATAGATGACGTGCCAGATCAATTCGTTGGTGTTGTGATTCCAGTCGCAAACGTAAACCACAGTCGTGTCCGGAGCTTTTTCCATGATCTTGTCGCCGCCATGTTTCTGCGCGGTGGCGAGCGCCTGATCGGAATCGATCTTCAGAAATGCGATGTCGAAGACCTGCGTGGACGAGTTCGAGGCGCTATAGGTGTCCTCGGTTCCGGGATTGACGCCGCGTGAAGGAGCGCCATCGGCTGCGCTGCCCGACCAGGTGTAGGACTTTTCGGAACGACGGGTGGCTGAGGCAAAGCTGCCGCGCCACACGGCCGACTTGCCATCGTGGCCGTTGCCGTCGCTGGTGAGGCTGGACTCGAGGCGGTAGGGCCTCGCGTCCTGATTCCATCCGCGTGCGGCGACATAGACTTTTTGCAGGGCCGCGCGCGCCGTGATCAGTTCGGGACCTTTGACCTCGGGCTTGGCGGTCTCGGTGGGCTTGTCGTCGGTGCAGGCTGCAAGCATGGCAAGCAGGGCGATTGCGACGATCGTCCAGACTCGCGGGGTTAGGGTTCGGCGGAAGCATCGCTCTGTGTGCACCAATCCGACCGTTTTCATGGCATCCTTCCTGATATAACTTTCATGGGTTTTAATGCCGCGCATAATTCTACCCGAAGCGGCGGAAAAGGTAAGTAACGCCTGTGGACCCCCATCTCGAGAAATTGCAGAGAGAGCTCGCGGCGGAGATCGCGGGACTCTCGGCGGAACAGATGAGTTGGCACAAACCTGGCAAGTGGTGCGCCGCCGAAGTATTGGAGCACCTGTATCTGACCTACACGGGGACGGTCAAGGGATTTGAGCGTGTGGCCTTGGCGGAGAAGTCGCTGGCCACGGCGCAGAGCTGGACGCAGCGCGGGCGGGCGTTGGTGGTATTGGGCTTTGGATATATGCCTCCGGGCCGGGAAGCGCCGGCTGTGTCGAGGCCTCGCGGAGTGCCGACGGAAAAGGTGTTGGCTGAGATTGGGTCAACCATCGTTCGCATGGATGAAATTATTCGGCAGTGCGAAGAGAAGCTTGGGCGGCGTACGAAAATACTGGATCATCCGATTCTCGGGCCGCTGACTGCGGGGCAATGGAAAAAGTTTCATTTGGTGCACGGGCGGCATCATGCGAAGCAGTTGCGAAGGCTGAGGGAGGCGGCAGGATCGCAAACGGAACCACCCGCGAAAGGATCTTAGCGAAGAAGATCTTTGGAACTGGAAATAAATTGAGCGCCGGAGGATGACTCCGGCGCTCGGTTTTTACGGCTACGATTCTTTACTCGCGGGCGGAAGCGGAGACGCCAGCCTTGCGGGCTTCTTCTTGCATGTCCTCGAGCTTCTGCTTGGCATCGTCGAGGGCTTTCTGCTTGTCGGCAATTTGCTGCTTGTATTGCGCGTCTTGCTTGTCCCAGCTTCCTTCATTGCGCATGCGGTTGCCGGCGTCGGCGTACATGGCGGCGGCGCGAATCTGGTATTCGCGCTGCAGCACATCGAGTTCGCGCGACAGCAGATCAATCTGCTGTTTCTGGGAAGTCAGCTTGTCCTCCCATTGTTTCAAGGCAGCCTGCTTGGCGGCCTGATCTTCCTCAGCGGCCTTGGCAGGACTCTTGGGTTTGTCATCTGGAGCCTTGTTGTCGGTGGCCTTGGTCTCGCCGCTGGAGGCTTTGACCTCGCCAGGAGCCTTGGCTTGAGCAGTAGCTGCAGCCGGGGCCGAGGAGTCCGCCGGCTTGGAGTCCGAGGAATTGGCGGTAGTGGCCGCCGCTGCCGGGCCTACGATGGAGAGCTTATCTTGCGTCGGCAGATTGTCGTTGTCGAAAACCTTCGGCTTCGCCTTGGCCGAGGGATCCTTGCGGACCTGCCGGGCATAGTCTCCCAGAGAAGAACCCGAGGACGAACCAGGGTTCGACGGAGCCTGGTTCTGGGCGTGCGCCGTAAGGCCGAGAACGCCGAGAACCAGAACGAGTCCAATCGTTTTGCATGTGAGTTGTTTCATGAGCCCACCTTTTTCCCTTGCTAAAGTCTCTTCCTAAATTTTTCGATCACTGTTCACTTTCCCGAACCCGCGGCCGCATTCTGGGCGGCGCGCTTTTCGGTTAAGAATCCACCGAGGCGGCGATCGAGATCGGCCGCTTCCTGGGCGATATCGGCGGCGAGTTGCTTCGCCATTTCCGGATCGCGGCTGTTTGCCAACTGCTGCGCATAGCCGGAAATCGTTGTCAGGGACGTGCGTAGTTGCAACGCCATCTCGGCGGAGAGTTCGCCTTGCAGTTCCTGCTGACGCCGCATGCGCTCCTGCTCGCTGAGATCGTTAATCAGGCAAGCCACACCGAGCAGGCTGCCATCTTCTGCCGGCACACCTGAAACCTTGACAGCGAGGAAGCGCTTCTCGCCGGAAGGGGTTTCGTATTCCGCATGGGCCTGGCGCCGGTTGCTGCCCTCGCGCAGGACGGCTGCAACTTCATCGGCCAGGCAGACCGATTCTTCCATGGTTTCGTCGGGAAATACGCCCGGCGCACCTGTTCCGGAGGTGACCACAGCGCCGCGGAATATGTCTTCCGCCCCCATGCCCGTGGTTGAGCCGAAACCGAGGATCTCTTTAGCAGCGGAGTTGGAGGTCTTGACCAGCCCATTCGGCCCAAAGACCAGCACGCCGCAGGAAAGATTCGTGAGCACGGCCTGGCTGAAGGTTTCCGTGGTGCGGGCGCGATGTTGCTCAGCCTGCGACTGTACTTCCAGTTCGTGCTTCTGCTGTTTCAGTTGCTGGATGACAGTGCTGTAAACGTGCAGGGGCAGTGTTTCCAAAGATGGCGTAGCGGGGCCAAGAGTGGATTCCTCCTGAATATTTTTGCGCAGCATACGGATCAACAGCACGCCGAACAAAAAAGCGGAGGTCGCGCAGAAGAAAACGATCATCGCGCGCAATAGCACCGGATTACCAAGGATTCTCACCAAAGCCCCCTGTACCAGTGCAGGAACTGGTTGCCGAAGAAGAATGCGAATACCGCCATGCTTCCGAGAAAGACGCCAAACGGCATCTGGTAGAAGCGCAAAACCATCTGCGCCGACTGCCATCCTCGACGGCGGGCCGCTTGCGCATTGGCCAGACGCCTGGCAAATCGGTGCGTGCGCTTGAGAAAAACAACGAAGACGGTGAACACCCCGAAAAACGAGCCCGCGAGCGACGCCGTGAAAATTGTGAAGATGGTGAGCTTCATTCCGAGGAACGCGCCCACCATTGCCATCAGCTTCACGTCCCCGAAGCCCATGCCCTCAATGCCGCGCCAACGCAGATAGATCGCGCCTGCGCCGTAGATGAACGAGGCGCCGAGCGCCGCGCCCAGCAGGGAATCGAGCAGCGAAAGCATCCTTCCCGTAACATCGCCACTGAAGGGAAGGTTCACCATCCCCGGCAGAAACTGCGAGGCCAGATCGTTGACCGGCACGATCAGGCTGAAGATAAGGCCCAACGCCAGACCGGGTAGCGTCAATTTGTCGGGCAGCAACTTTGTTTCCGCGTCGGTGAAGATCAATCCCAGCAGCAGGAATGCGAACGTGCAGTATTTCAGGGTGGAGAGCGTCCAGCCGAAATACCAGTAGCAGGCGAGGAAGAGCAGTCCGGTGAGCAACTCGATCAGCAAATAGCGCGGCGAAATCCTGCTCTTGCAACCGCGGCAACGCCCGCGCAGGATGAGCCAGCTCAGGACAGGGAGATTGTCATAGAAAGCGATGGGCCGCTTGCACTTGGGGCAGGCGGAACGCGGTGTCACGACGGATAGCCCGAGCGGCAGACGATAGATACACACGTTCAGAAAGCTGCCGAAGGCCAGCCCGAGGACAAAAATCGCCGATGCGAGAACGGGATCCAATATGCTCTCTGACGACCAACAGGTTGCGGCGCACGCGGAGCGTGAACCTTCCTCTAGAAGAACGTGGAAATCTGCTGATCTTGTTGGATTATAAGGCGATCATTGGGTCGAGGACTAAGGTACTGAAGTCACTGTCCAATCGGCCAAGGGGCGATAAGTGTATGGGCAGCAAGGGAATGGCTGGGTAGACAGGGTGCGTACCAACCCGTCGTAGGATTGTTGGGCAAGGCTCTGCTGAGTTCGTGTGATTGGACCCCGGGGCGCGCTGGGCGTCCCGGGGATCCATCAGAGCTCTCTAAGTGTTTGCCGCGACTACTTCGCCTGCACGCCCTCGATATACGTAACCAGGTTTGCAGTTCTCTGCTGCACCTGGCTCTCGTGCCCCTGGCTGATGCTCGAGAAGAGCTGACCCCATACGGGCATATCCTGGCTGCCGTGAGAGGGCAAAGTAGCCTGTCCGCGGATCACTGCTGCGACGTGAGCGGCGGGGTACTTGCCGCCATTTTTCGCCGCGAGAGCGGTCAGGTCGGTCGGTTGAGACTTCATGGCCGAAGCGGCCGGTCCGTTGCCCTTGGCGTCGGTTCCGTGGCAAACGGCGCAGTAGGTCTTAAACATCTCTTTGCCCGAATTCGATGGGACGTTAGTGATGGGGACGTGTTTCACTACAGCGGTCTTCTGCACCGCAGACTGTTGCGCCTGTTGCGCGACGGCAAAAGCGGAAACTGTCACGAGAATAACAACCACACTGATGAATTTGATTACACGCATATCTTCCTCCTCAGGGGGCTTGCGAGGCCCGAACTTCCACAACCTGCGAGTCTAGACGTTGAGGAAAAGGTGGACTGTGATGCAAATCACAAGCGGATGTGACCCCTGATTTGGGCTGGTGCAGTTACGGGAAGACGAAGCGCAGAATTTCTCCCTCAAGCGCAAGGGCATCCGCGTCGTGAATGGGGAGGTTTCCATTCCAGCGTGCCCAGGTGGCGGGCACGAGGCGGGTCTGCGCTACCGGGCTCTCGATCCAGCCCTCGGCTGTTTCTTCGCGGAGGAAGACGGCGAATGCGGGGGCCGAAGGCGCCATGGTATGAAGCGACCTCCATTCGTAGAGGCTGGCGGCCAGACTCTCGGTCAGCGATTCGCGCGCGTCGAGGCTGAGGATCCATCCCTGCCCTGAGGATCGAAGATAGTCCATGGGGGAAGCTCCGGCTGCGGCGCTCACCACTCTGGCGCCGTATTCGCGGGCAATCTGCACGGTTGCGTCTTGCGAGCCGTGGTCCACGATGAGAATGTCGTCGCAGGGATACAGAGTCTCAAGCGCCCGCCCCAAGCGGAGGGCGTCATTTTCCGTGTGTAGGAGTGCGGTGATCGAGGGCATGGAGAGCTACGCCTGCGACACAGAGTGTACGCGAAGCGCAGCCCATTCGGGGTAGAAAGAAGCCTGCAAAATCGAACAGAAGAAACCGTAGAAGCGTAGCTGGCTACGCCTCTACGGTAAGAGGAAAAGATTGGACTGCGGAATCACGAAATTCCGCATTCCATTTGCCCCGCCACCTACAAGCTTCTCAGAAAGTTCAGCAGGTCCTGCTGTTGCGAACTACTCAGCGCATTGAAGCTGTTGACGACGGAGTTCGCCTCGGAATTGCAGGAGATGCTCGACAATTCAGGTTCGTAGACGCTATTTGTGGTCAGCACATAGAACAGTTGCGCATCGGAAACCTGCGCGCAGTACTGGTTCGTGCTGAAGTAGTGATACTGAATGGCCTGCATCAGGTCGGTGGTACGGCCATCGTGCAGGAAGAACAGGCGCTGCCCCAGGCCCCAGAGCGGAGCAGTGCGGAACTGGTCAGGTCCGGCGCCTCCCTGGTTGATGCCATCGGCCAGGCCTGCGCCCATGTGGTGCAGCGCGAAGTCGGAATACGGATGGTAGGTGACGTTGGACATTCCGGTGAACGGCGAGGCCGCAGTCGCGAGACTGGTGGAATGGCACAGGTTGCAACCAATCTGGTTGAACAGGTTGGAGCCGTTGGTGGTGGATTGTGTTGGCGCAGCAGGGGTTGGCGGCGACAGGAGGCGCATGAAGGCAGCGAAGTTCACGACATCGGACGACATTTCGGAAAGTGTGCCGATCGTGGTTCCGAAGTTCGTACTGCTCTTGTCGCCGTTGAGAATGTTGCTGGCGTCTTCCGGAGTGGCGTTGAAGACGCATCCGGCCGTGGTGTTGCGCTCGTTGGGGAACGCCTCGTTGGTGACGCCTTGCTCGACATTGTAGGCCTCACCCGCGAAGATCAGCAGCGATTTGTTCTGCGCTTTCCAGCCGAAACGCGTGATGGTGCCGTCATTGCCGCTGGTGTTGAAGCTGCCGCCGATCCCCAGCTTGGATCGCGCGCTCGAGGTAGCATTCAAGTTCGAAACCAGGGTTGCGTCGGGAGTGTTTTCGACCAGACCGAGTCCGAAGGTAGGCGTCGGAATACGGAAGATCACGTTGCCCAGGCCAAGCTGCGTGTTGAAGTTTGGTTGAGCCAGCGTGCAGCCGGGAGCGTCAGTGCGTCCCTGGATGGTGTAGAGGTCGTGTACGCCGCCGTCAAGAGCGGAGTAGACGTTGGTTCCATCGGTGGCGACGAATCTGGCTTCGCGAACGGGGCCGTTTGCGGTGATGAACGAAGGAACGGTGTTGGTGGCTCCATCCAGCGTAGCCAGTGCCACTTGCGGATTCGGCACCGGATTCTGCGGACTGTTCTGCCCGGGGCTGCTGCCCCCTGTGGCCGGTTGAGCGTGACACATCGCGCAGCTATTGCCGTTGAAGGTGGGACCCAGGCCGACGCCGGCTTCAATGGTTCCGGAGACAGAATCGACTTCCTTGAATCGGGCCAGGGCTTGGTTGAAGAGCAGTTGTTCGTTGGCGTTCAGGGTCGGAAAGTAGCTTCCAGCGCCGGCCGCGCCAGCGCGCGGGCCCGGATCTTTCGCCTGGGCAATTGCAGGTGGGACAGATACAAGCGCCAGCGCGAGAACTGGCACGGCAACCAGTAGGCGGTGGAAACTGCGAACAGCCTTCCCCGCCAGGGGAATGGACTGGCATAAGCGGAGCATGGCTCCTCCTTGTGAGTTTGGTGTTGAGGGCCCCAGATCGGAATGGCGCGAATTACTGGGACGTCCGAACAAGGCAGGTCAGGGTGTCCGGATGCCGCAGTAAGTGCAGCGTTTTTATCTTGGAATATTCGTGCTGTAGCAAAAATCGCAGAAAATTACGGTATTGGAACAACGCCGGTGATTTCCAGAGCGAAGAACTCGCGAATTTTGTTGCGGATAGAGTGGCGTGCGTGGAAGAAGTTGGCAACGCGCGTAGCGCCGCGCGGGCCGCGCTCGTGTTCTGAAATCCGAAATGCTGCTTCTGCGGAGCCGGCTCCCGCATCGACATACCGCCGATGCTCCTTGCCGATGCTCCTGCTCCCGAAGTGCTACTGCTGCGGATCCTGCAGCTTCGGACGATTCGCGTCAGAACTTGGCGCTTGTACGACGGTGATCGGTGCTTGCAGGGTGAAGTTCAACACCGTTTCCGAAGGGAGTTTGATTTGTTGGCCCTTGGTGGCGGCCTGCACTCCGCCGCCAACTCCGGCGCCTGCAGCGGATCCAATGGCTGCGCCTTTGCCTCCGCCTGCGATGGCGCCGATGATGCCGCCGATAATTGCGCCTCCGCCTACTTTTTCGGCGGTATTCTTGCCGCGCGAGCTGCCATCTTTGCGATAAGTGTCGGTCTGAAGGCCATAAGTCTTGCCGCCAGAAATGAGGCTGTCAAGCTGCAGCGCAAGTGTGGATTGTCCCTTGAATTTTCCTGCGCTCTTCACTTCGACCAGGTGCCCGGTGAGTTCGATGCCGGCGGGGACGGCTTCTTCGCCATCAGAGATGAGAGGCGCGTTCAGCGTGGCGTGAAAGGTGTCGCCGGTCTGGTTCTTCTCGCTGTCGATGGGGTCAATCAGCCGGACCGTCAACTGCGTTCCTTGATCGATGATGAGCTTTCGCGGCGACGGTGGCGCAGGTGGGGATTGGGCTGCAGATGGGTTGTCGGGCGCGGGAGCCGGATGGGGATCTTCAGAAATGGAGGGCGGAGCGCTTTGGTTGCCGGCATTCATTTGACCGGTATTTGAATCCGAGGTCGACTCTCGCGGACTCTTTTGCGCGGCGCCACGAAACTTGCCAACTTTTTTATTCTCGGGCGTTCGAGCCACAGCCTGCTCAGGCGGGTTCGTCGCCTGTGTGGGAACGGACTGCACGGGGACTTCGCTGGCGGCCGCGGGCTTCGCCAAATCGCCGACCTGCAGATTGTTGACAACCGTCTTCACGCCCGCCACTGATCCTGCCTGCCGGCTGGCGGCGTCGCGCTGCGCGTCATTATCCACGGTGCCACTTAGCGTCACCACTCCATCCTGGGCTTGTACCGTGAGCTGCTTGGTGGAGAGGCCGGAATCCTGGCTGAACTTGCCTTGAATCTCGCTGGAAATCTTCGCGTCGTCGGGCTTTTTTGCGCACCCCACGGTCAGTCCTAGAATCAGCGCCAGGACAAATGACGAGACGAAAAGAGAATTTCGCTTCATACTCGACTCCTTACATGGGTTCGCACAGGCGCCCCGGACCACCGTACATTTTAGATGCTGGAAGGCTTCTTTGCAGATGTAAAAGCTAAAGACCGCGAATGCAGCGGCCGCAGGGAGAGATCGAGGTTTCCACCGGATAGTTTGTTATTGGATCGGTTCGCCGTGGTCGAAGCAGTCGAGAGAGGTTCGCCCGTGCACTCTTCGAACCAGGCCCGTCTGATCGGCGCAAAAGATTGCCGAACCCTCAGGCATTCGCGGAGGGCGCGGGATGGCGGTGAGTTGGTAGGCAGCCGAAGGGATGCCACCGGTCGTGGGATTGCAATGGCTGAAGGCGAACGCGTATGGAGATTGAGCCACGCGAAGATCAAACGTTTTCTTCTCCGCGTCCGTTGTGCCGTCGAGGCCGGTGTCGATGACTTCGTTGAACTCGCAGGAGTATCCGCCATCTTCGCGATGGCGACGAATCTGATCTTCGATGGCAATCAGTTGGTTGACGATCGTCAGAGCGGCGCCCTCGGCTTCCCGGGCGCTTTCGGCGTCCAGCGGCTGCATCTGATCGTTGGCCCGAAAAACGCGCTGTACCATCGCATCGCGCTGAAAGCCGCGCGCTGTTCCATAAAAGAGACCTCCCACGACTACAAGGATCAGCGTGAGCAGCGCGATTTGGAGGTACGCGATCCACAATGCTGCTCGGGCTGTTGCATTGCCGTTGGCCGTCTCTTCATCGGTCTGCCTCTCGGCGATGTGTCCTATTACGATCGCGGCGATTCCCAGGGGAAGGACGAACGCAAAAATACTAAGCCCCAGCGCGGCACGCGCCATCAGAGGTGAAGTTCCTGTCGGACGGGGCTGCGCAGGCACGGGGTTGGGTGGAGGATTCATGAATGCTAGTCGACCGGCTCTCCCGAGTGCGGGCACGACTGGCGCTCGGTGGTGATGACACGCACCATGTCGCTGACAAAATCGGAATCCACGCTGCGGATCACGCCCGTCTGATCAACGCAAAGAAGAGGTGTATTCCTGGAATTCGAATGGACATCGGGAATCGCGATTACGACATATTGAGGTTCATTGTTTAAGCCTCTGCACTGGTCGATGTCGATGCGATAGTGCGAGTTCACCATGCGCATGTTCAACTCTTCGCCGGTTGTGGGATCCCAGCCGAGTTTTGGGAATTGACAGGCATAGCCTTCGTCGGGATGGGCGACGAGGTACTCGGTCTGGCGCGCGTGAATTATCTTCAGCGCGTCAATTGCGTTCTGGCGATTCGAGGTTGTGCTGGACTTGGCGACATTCAACAGCTGTGCCACGAGAGCGGCGCGGGTGTAGTCGTTGCGCTCTAAGTCACGATTCATCTCGCGCCAAACCGGAACCAGCGCCAGGCAAAGCACCAACACGACGGCGAACTGCAGGTAGCTGATGGCCAGCCCCGCAAACGCGATACCGGTGCCGCTTTGGCGCCCTTCGCTCCTGGCGATTTGACTTCGCGAAATGTGGCCCATCACGACTGACGCAATGCCGAACGGTACGATGAATGCCAGGAAACTCAATACGAGGCTGGCGATCGCCATTTTGCTGACAACGGGTGAAGGAGTTGCGGAAGGAGCAGGTGGCTGGGGGCTCGGCGTTACTGGGACCGGGTTTAACCCGGTGCTGGGCGGCGCCGGTTTTTGGGAATTAGTCTCCGGGACAAGCGCCTTCGCACAAGCGCGACAATACTCGCGCCCATCAACATTTTCGTGGCCGCAATGAGGGCAAAGCATGACTCGTCTCCAGCCATTCAAAGGGGCTGGGGCCTAAATTGCACAGGCGCAGAAGGGAGGACTTGGCGCCAACGCCAGCGCGCTAGTGGATGAACTTGTAGTCGACGATGGAAGCGGCCAGACCCGAGTTCTCTTCTTCGGGCTTGGGCGCGTCTTTGGCGCGCATCACGCGGCCCTGGCACACGACATTGCTGTTCTTTTGACCGGAGATTTCTTCCGGCATCTCAAACACCATTTCGATAAGCGCGTTCACCGGAAGCTGTTGCGGGCCATTGAAGAGCACGCCGCTC